>OODK01000377.1_pt1 | contig 44058 bp, 45 predicted proteins | sample 1671371 | NCBI WGS metagenome assembly OODK01 (sample SAMN06348150, study PRJEB24527) | human gut metagenome | biome: human gut; feature: ankylosing spondylitis patient; material: feces | host: Homo sapiens | place: China | collected 2015-10 | reverse complement strand
CAATCGGATTCGTAGACAAGTGAATGATACAGTTATTTCGAAAACGATGTACTAGTAATAAATATATCGGTAAAACGATGTTTTGGCAAAGGAAATTTAAAAAAGAAAAAGCGGCGACTGTATTATATCTATTATATCGAGGTGTTCCGCAGACATACCACCCCAATCCCCCGCATACATTGTAAAAATAATGTACGTAGGGGATTTTATCGTGAAGGATTATATTGAGGAGCGTGCAGTAGAAATTGCGGGCTATATCATAGAAACAAAAGCTACGGTGCGGCAGACGGCGAAGCAATTCGGGATCAGTAAGTCTACGGTACATATGGTTGTAATAATATAGAACTGTTGACGAAGATGTATTATTGAATTGATTAGAATAAGGGTATGCATGCTAAAACAGGTATCCGTGAGAGCCTTCAGGATTTGAAAAAGTAGAGAAAAAAGTCTTGCGATCATGAGGAAAAATGAAATGGAAAATGAATAGCCGATAAATGTACAGGCCCAGAGAAAAAAATCTCTTTTGGGCTTTATTTTTACGACAAGTTGTATGCGAAAAGATGATTTATATAATGATTCCATGGTATAATTAGGCTATCGCAGAGGGGGAGGAAGCATGGAAAAATTATTTGTATATTCATTGCTATATAGTATTGGATATGAAAAACACGATGAATATAGAGAAGTTCTTGATAATCTGTTCTGTTGCACTCCAGAAGATGAGATTTTGCTTGACTTAGAAGGCAGAAATTACAAAGATGCTATGTTGCATTTGTATCAGTTAATGAACGAGTTATCTTTTGATATCATAAAATTTGGTGGTCAGTTGATGAGCGAATTAAAAACTGTTTATGAAGAAAGTGACATTGTTGGATTTAGCAAAAAGATGTATGACTTATGGAAACTATTGCCTGATAAAATAAATAATGAAGAACCATTTTACACATTAAATTATGCAGGCGATTGCTTAAGTTATGGTGATGAAATACAATGTCGTGAATTATATAAGTGTACGTTGAATTATTATGAGGATAATGGGAACTAGTATGCGGAATTATAATTATAGAATGGAGACGTATTATGGGATTGTTTGATAAATTTAAGAAAAATAGTAAGAATGAGAAAAAAGAAAACGAGATAATAAATGCTTCTGGATGGGATGCAATTGATGAGGAAGGTAATGGAATAGATTCCGTGTTTGAGATAATGAAGAAATATGAGGTAAAAGGAAATTTTGCACATTCTTTGGTTGATGAAACGATGATAACTGATGCGGAAAAAAGATTAGGTGTAAAGTTACCGGAGGCATATAAAAAGTTCCTGAAAGAATTTGGATTTGGAGGATTGGATGGAGTCGAAACTTTGGGAGTTGCAAAAAATGGAAGAATAGTCTTTGCAGACACAACAATAGAATTGCGTAAATTAGGAATGCCAGATAATCTTATTGCTATAGAAGATTGTGATGAGTGGTGGTATTGTATCGAAAAGAAATCTCAAAAAATTGTTTCCTGGGCATTAGAAGATGGAAGTTCTTATAAGGAGGAGTTCCCTGATTTTGAGTCTTATTTGTCTGACAGGATGAATGATGCAATAGACAATTTATAAAGCACGTCTTGGTTCAAAATATCATGCGGTTAAATTGGATAAAAGTTTAGTTGAATGGAGAGATGCATTATGGGATTGTTTGATAAATTTAAGAAAAATAGCAAGAATGTGAAAAAAGAAAATGAGAAAATAAATACTTCTAGTGGAAATTTATTTGATGAGAAACCAAAGGATGCATTGACCAATAATATGAATTTTGATGAAAAATTGGGTACTTATGTAATAGAGATTAAAGGCATTATTTTTGAAAGTGGAACAGAACAAGGTGATACTTATATAAGTAGTTTGGATAAAATTGCAGATAATTACTATAATGCTTTAAATGGTATTGTTAAATTCATGATGCCGGATTTGGAATTGACTTATGGTAAATTAGATGAAGAAGTGATAAGAGAAAAATTAGGAAAGCCAACGATTGATTATGATAATGGCACAGTAAAATATTTAGAGCAATCATTTGACGGTTTTCATATTTTTGAATTTGAATTTTTAGACGATGAATTTACAGATATTCAGTACTTTTCAATTGATGGTTAAATTTTGCAGAGCAAGATCCACCTGGGTAATACCGTATTGTAATTATTGATGATAATATTCAGTGATCAGGGATATTGTAGTAGCTACATTCAAAATGTAAGCAGTAAAAAATAGAATATTTTTTCACAGAGCATCTGGCAGAAGCTGGGTGCTTTTCTTTTATGAAAAATTAGAGAACTTTTTCATATCACCCTGTATTTTATGCCATTTCCGTTTCGATATTATAGAGGGATTAAGTTTGAAATTCTGAATATCTAGGACTATTTCAGAAGAGATTTTCATAGTAATGGACAAAGAGTGAGCAGGGAGGAGGTGGAAACTTCACCGTGGCGAAAAGAAAACTGAACTATCGATTTCATAATCCCAATCCGGTGGAAGTGACCGCCGAGTACATAGTAAAGGTGATGATAGAAGCGAATGCGGAGAAGGTGGAGAAGGTGTTACAAGCGGAGATGGAACAGAGAAGAGAAAAGGCTGTGAATACAGATAATTAAATAAAGACAGAATGGATTGATTTATCGTTAACATAGCTGCAAAAAATGTCGAAAATTGCCGAAAATAAAATTACAACTAAAAATATGAGATTTTGTCTCGTAAATATGTTGTAAAATAGGAAACCGGGGATATAATAAGGATATAGACAAGAAGTTTAGGCAAATGGAGGTAAAGAAGATGTTATGCCAATTTACAGTAAAAAATTTTAAGAGTATACGAGATGAGGTAACATTTGACATGCAGGCTGCCGCCATTTCTGAGCATGAAGACAGAATTATAAAAGATACAGATGACGAATTGTATTTACCAGTATCTGCGGTGTATGGACCGAATGGCGGTGGAAAATCAAATGTTCTCGAAGCGTTGCATAGTCTGGTTACGAAAGTGTTGAGACCATTATATGCCACAAGCAACAATGAGGATGTTGCAATCAAGATGAAAAAGCTGGTGATAGAGCCATTTGCGTTTGATGAAAAAACAATAAATGAACCGACAGAATTTGAATTGTTCTTTAGAACCGCGCTGGCTGAGTATCGGTATGAATTGACAGTCAAAAGAGAACTGATCGAATACGAAAGGCTGGATCGTATAAAATTAGAAACTGGAAGGAAATCCGCACTGTTTGAAAGAGACGAAAATGAAATCAATTTAAAAGGTGCATTTGCAAGATTAAAAACCAGTGATGAACTATCCGATACACTACCATTGCTGTCTTATCTTGGAATTACTTACAGCAAAAATGAAGTGGTTCAGGATGTGTTGGATTGGTTTGATGAAGAAATTGATTTTCTGAATTATGGAAATCCAGTGCAGGAATTACGAATGGCTGTATCAAAGTCAGAGGACGTAAAAAGATTGATGCTCCAGATGATACAGGAGATGGATTTAGATATTGTAGATTTCCGTGTGGAAGAAAAGGAAAATGATCGAATTGAAGTGTTCACAAAACATGTGGTAGATGAATATGAGGCAGAATTGAATTTGTTTGATGAATCCAGTGGAACAAAGAAATTATTCGGCTTGCTTCCGTTTATTGCAAAGAGTTTGCTGAAGGGAACAACGCTTGTAATTGATGAGCTGGATGCGAAAATCCATCCGGTATTATTGAAATATCTGATTATGACATTCAGTGATATGGAAAAGAATAAAAAAGGTGCGCAGCTGATATTTACATCCCATGATTTGTCTACGATGAATAGTGAAGTTTTCAGAAGAGATGAAATTTGGTTTGTAGCAAAAGGAAACCGTCAAAACTCAAAGCTATATTCTCTTGTGGAGTTTAAAAACAAGAAGGGTGAATCTGTACGCAAAGATGCTAAGTTTGACAAGCAGTATCTGGAAGGAAAATATGGTGCAGATCCTTACCTCAGAAAGATTATAGATTGGGGGACGGTGAATGCCTAAAAGAGGCGGAATACTAAATCTTTTAAAGAAAGGTGGACGTGTATGAGAAAAGAATTTGATCTTTCACAATTTGATGAATATAGAGAAGACAACAGAAGAGAAGTGAAAAAAGCAAATGGAGGGCTACCAGTTTCTCTATGGGAAACATATTCTTCTTTCGCCAATTGCTATGGTGGTGTTATTATTCTTGGTGTAAAAGAAGAGGAAGATGGGAGCTGGCGAACGACTGGTTTGAAAAATGAAGCAAAATTACGCAAGGATTTCTGGGATACAATTAATAATCATAAGAAAGTAAATGTAAATTTATTAACGGATGATGATGTCCAGACATATCTGGTGGGAGAAAGGAAAGATGTTATTGTAGTTATTTATGTGCCAAGAGCAAGGAGAGAGCAAAAGCCGGTATACATTAACAATGATATTTTTAATGGAACTTATCGGAGAAATTATGAAGGCGATTATAGGTGCACCAGATTGCAGGTAAAATCAATGTTACGAGATCAAACGGAAAGAACAATGGATATGGAAGTGTTGGATAATGTCCCGATGGAAGATTTAAATTATGAGACAATACATGGTTATAGAAACAGTCATAGATCTTTGAAATCTGGTCATCCATTTGAACGTTTGAATGATTCTGATTATTTGAGAAGTATTGGCGCAGCAGCTATTTCAGATGAAGATGGAAAACTTCATCCGACGGCAGCCGGAATGCTTATGTTTGGCGATGAGTACAATATCGTTCGTCATTTCCCAGAATATTTTTTGGATTATAGAGAAGAATTGAATTCTACTATTCGCTGGACGGACAGATTACAATCAAGTTCAGGTGAATGGTCTGGGAATGTTTGTGACTTTTATTTCAGAGTGTATAACAAACTCATTAAAGATATAAAAGTGCCGTTTAAATTGTCTGGTGGAGAAAGAGTAGATGATACGCCGGTGCATAAGGCTTTACGTGAAGCATTGGCGAATTGTTTGATTAATGCAGATTATTATGGATTAAGAGGCGTGGTGATTCAAAAATATACAGATAAAATTGTTTTGGCTAATCCGGGATATATCAGGACAGGAAAAAAGCAGATGCGTTTAGGTGGTGAATCTGATCCAAGGAATAAAGCATTGATGAAAATGTTCAATCTGATAAATATTGGTGAGCGTGCTGGTAGTGGAGTTCCCAATATTTTTAATGTATGGGAAGATGAAGGATTTGTAGAGCCGAAAATAGAGGAACGGTTTGATCCAGATCGAACTATTTTATCACTTGCTTTTGTAAAGAAAGAAAACAAAGAAATTCTTTTAAATAAAAAGATGAACGAGATAAAAAATGGGTCGCTTGTAAAACTTATTGAGTATTTGGAAAAATATAATCAAATCACAACCATACAAGGCGTCGAAATTACGGGAAAATCAGAAGCACAAGTAAGAAGATATTTAAAAACGTTATGTAATATTGGAATTCTTGAGAAATCTAAAAGTACGAAAGGAAACATTTATGTAAAAAGATCATAATTCAATCATTTATTCAATCATATAATGAGCGAATAGTGATTGAATTATGATTGGAATTTTGACAATACAAAATGAATATAAAAACAACAAAATAGAAAGTGCAAGATAAATGCGAAATCTTGCACTTTTTTTGTAATAAAGGAAACGTTGTCCGTAGGCAGTAGTAGTTTGAAAATGTATAATTATTACAAAAATCGAAAGGAGATTGCAAATGACAACGAGATGTTTATTGCGTGAACGAATGAAAGAGAAAGGCTATTCTAAAATTAAATTGCAAAATGAATTAGGATGTTGTGAAAAGACATTACGAAATTACCTTAATGGAAATACAACTAGTGGTCCATATCTAATGCAAATATTAGCAATATTAGACATATCTGTTACAGAATGGAATAATTGTGAAAATATAAAGAAAGAAGAGGCTGTATAAATGGGAAAGTATGGAGAAGTAAGAAAAGTTATCATGGAAGTATTATGTGATCAAGAATGGCATACAATTGATGATTTGCAAAACAAATGTGAAGTAAGAGGAATAACGCTGGAAGATAGAAGTCCGATTTACAATGTTACGCATCAATTGAAGAAAAGGGGCAAAATTGATACAAATGGAATGGGAAAATATAGAATGTGCAAAAAAAATCAGGAACAAAACGAAAATACAGAGTTGGAACAAGAACATTCTGATATTTATGAAAAGCAATTGATAAAAAGTATAGAAAATATAGAAATATATTTGGAAAAATATAAAAAATTTGATTGGATTAATTGCTCAGATATGGAGTTAAAAGAAGCAAGGGAAAATGTAGCTAGATTATTGGAGTTGGAAGAAAAGATAAAGAATGAATTTCGAAGGAATGTATAGAGTTTTAATGTTTACAAATTCCTATATCACGATATAATAAAAGATGTAACAGAACTATATAATTATAACAGAGAGGTAACTGCCATGAACATAGCAGCCTATTGTCGTGTCTCCACAGACAAATCCGACCAGCTCAACAGCCTGGAAGCCCAAAAAGAATTCTTCTCAGAATACACCAAACGCACAGGGGACACTTTAGTAAAATTATATGCGGATGAAGGTATTTCCGGAACTAAAATTAAAAATCGTAAAGAATTTCTTCGCATGATGTCTGACGCAGAGCATGGTTTATTCGACATGGTTGTTGTGAAAGACATCTCTCGTTTTGCAAGAAATACCGTGGATCTTTTGCAAAGTGTCCGCAAATTAAAATCACTCGGAATCGAGACGCAATTTCTTACCGCGAACATGACCAGTATGGGAAACAGCGAGTTTGTTCTTACTATTTTCGGAGCATTGGCACAGGAAGAAAGTGCGAATACTTCTAAGCGTGTAAAGTTCGGTAAGAAGATGAATGCAGAAAAAGGCCGAGTGCCCAATATCGTATACGGATATGACAAAAGAATCGGAGATTATTTCAATCTTGCAATCAATCGAGAAGAAGCAAAAGTAGTCAGGCAGATTTACAAGTGGTATACAGAAGAAGGCTATGGTGCTGCAAAGATTTCCAATATGTTGAATGAAAAAGGTTACAAGACAAAGCGAAACTGTAAGTGGAGCCAGAACGCCATTTGCCGCATCTTAACCAATGAGATTTATACAGGAAAAATCATCAATGGAAAGGAAGAAGTCAGCGATTTTCTGACCGGACAACGACGGGAAAAAGACGAGACGGAATGGATGGTTGTGGAACGCCCGGAACTTCGGATCATCGAGGATGAAGCCTTTGAAAGCGCACAGGAAATTTTAAGAGGCAGACACGATGCATTTAATCTCAGTCATGAACGCCAAAGTAACAAGCATCTATTTTCAACCTTGATCAAATGTAAAGAATGTGGCTGGTCCTTCCGTAGGACGGTTCGTACGTATAAAAATACTTATGTAAGATGGGTATGTTCCGGACGAAATGGAAGAGGCGCGGACAGTTGCCCGAACAAAACGGTTATAGATGAAGAAGAACTGATTGAGGTTCTGCAGGAATATTTTACAAATGTACTAGGGCAGAAGAAAAAAGTCATAGATCATGTGATAAAAGAATTTCAGCGTGTCTACAAAGCAAAAGACGAGAATGTTGAATATGAGAAAGAGCTGAATGCCGAGCTTGTAAAACTGCAGAAAACCAGACAGAAATATATGGACATGTACACCGATGATCTAATTTCCAGAGAAGAATTGAATGAGAAAATCGGTGGCACCCGTCAGGAGATAGAACGATTAGAAAATGAATTAAAAATGGTGTCGTATCATCTGACGAAAGGGGAACAGTTGGAGAATATCCTGAACCGTACATTTAAAGAGATTGAGGATATCACCGACGTTCATCAGATGACAAATCAGCAATTGAAACGACTGATCCAGAAAATCGAAGTAGATAAAGACGGAAATGTAGACATTTACCTACGTTTGCTGGGTGATTTAGGCTTAGATGAAACTGTATTAATAGAAGACGTTGCAATAGATAATAAGAGCAATGAATTCAACATTAATAACAATAACAAAATCGTTCTGAATAATCACGTCCATACATAAAGACTGTACCGATCGCCTTCAACAGATCAACCCGTCCATGGCGCGGGCGGTCCGGAATGTGCTGGATGTCAACAAGCAGGAACGCCATATCCGGGGTGGAATGGCGACCAGGGAGAAGTATCTGCATCTTGGAGAGTAAAGATACAAAATGAAAAAGAGAAAAACAAAACAGAAAACATCCGTCAGGAAAACCGCAGAGAAGGAAAAGCACAGATGGACATAATCCCTTCCGCCTTTACATAGAATAGACAGAACGGCGAGAAGTAAAGGGGGAACAGGATTGTACGATCGTGGTTTGGGGGTGTTGGAACAGTATGGTCTGACCGCGGAGACGGTATTGCGGGGCAGGGGAGCGCTGATCTGTCAGACGGAGAAAGGATGGAAAAGTATCCGCGAATATTGGGGCTCCCCCGGGAGGCTGGAGCAGCAGAGAAAAATACAGAAACGCTGCAAGGAGAACGGGTTCTTACTGGTGGATCAGGTGGAGGAAAATCTGGAAGGACAGGTGGTCACTACGGGAGAAGACGGGATTCCCTATGTAGTGAAAGAATGGTTTCAGGGAACGGAATGTAACACCAGATCCGGGGAAGATATTTTAAGCAGTATGGAAGCGATGGCAAAACTACATACGGTAATGCAGGCAGAGCAGGACGAAGATATGCCCGGGGCAGATCTTCTGGAAGAGTGCCGCAGACACAACCGGGAACTTCGCAGAACCAGAAAATTTGTACAGAAAAAGAAGGCGAAAAACCCGTTTGAAGAGCGGCTGGCGCAGAGCATCACTGCTTTTCTGGAAGCAGGGGAGGGAATGGTAAAAGAACTGGAAGACTTCGATTATGAAAGATTCTGTAAAGAACACAGGCAGGAGGTATGTCACGGGGATTGTAACCAGCATAACATTATTTTTACGCGGGAAGGCATAGGTTTTATGAATTTTGATTACTGGCATTGTGGACCACAGACAGAAGATCTGTGTCTGTTTATGAGAAAAATCCTGGAAAAACATAACTGGGATCCTGAGCTTGGAAGAAGAATGGCAGAACAGTATAATCGAAAGCGATCGCTGTCTGTGGAAGAGTGGAAACATCTGAAACTGTGCCTTTCTTATCCGTGGAGGTATTGGAAACTGGTAAACTATTATGCATCCAGTCAGAAGGTATGGATATCCAGAAAAAACATTGAAAAAATAGAACAGGCAACAGCACTCTGGCAGCCGTGGCAACGTTTTTTACAGAGTTTCTGCTGAAAAATAGCTGTGAAAAAGGGCGAAAACACCTAAAAACCTTGACAAAACAAGAGAGGCAGTATATAAATAGGTGTAGCGTTGTAAACCATTCAGCAGGAAAAGCCTGGGAAGGTACGAAAAAGCTATAAGGTATGTAATTACTAATTTACGAAACAGGAGGAATATCATGAACAAAACAGAATTAGTTGCAGCTATGGCTGAACAGACACAGTTATCTAAAAAGGATGCAGAAGCTGCTTTAAAAGCTTTTATCGATGTAGTATCTGAAGAAATGAAAAAAGGAGAAAAAGTACAGCTGGTAGGTTTCGGTACTTTCGAAGTATCTGAAAGAGCAGCAAGAGAAGGAAGAAACCCGGCTACCGGTGAATCCATGGTGATCAAAGCTTCCAAAGCTCCAAAATTTAAAGCTGGAAAAGCTCTGAAAGATCTGGTAAACGAATAATTTACTTATGAGATTAGATAAATATTTGAAAGTTTCCCGCCTGATCAAACGAAGAACTGTGGCAAATGAGGCCTGTGATGCAGGAAGAGTCCTGATCAATGACCGCCCGGCGAAAGCGTCTGCACAGGTGAAGGAAGGAGATGTTCTGGAGATCCAGTTCGGCAGCAAAGCTGTCAGAGTGGAAGTGCTGAATGTACAGGAGACTGTGAAGAAAGAAGAGGCTCAGGAACTGTATCGTTATCTGTAGAGCAAAAAGGTCAGTCCGGCATAAGCCTTTTGAGAGGGCACAGAGGAACAGCAAAGGAAATAACATGAGAAGTAGGATCCCTTCATATAATGTATCAGTACATTGTATGGAGGGATTTTTATATGGAAGAAAAGAAAGAAGTAACGCACAGCCTCCATCTGGAACAGAGAGGGCATGGATTGATCACCGGGGTCACTGAGATGAAATCATTTGATGAAGAAAACATTTTTATGGAAACGAGCCAGGGTACACTGGCGATCAGGGGAAGCAGCCTCCATGTATGCCGTCTGGAGCTTGAGAAGGGAGAGGCAGAGATTGAGGGAAAAGTAGACAGTCTGATCTATACACAGGGGAGAAAAGAAAAAAAGAAAGGAAGCCTGTTAAAAAGGCTGTTTCAGTAGATGAGCACCTATATGGGGAGAGAACTGGAACTGCTGGTACAAAGTATGATCTGCGGTGCTCTTCTTGTTCTGGTTTATGATGGGATCCGAATCTTTCGGATAATAGGAAAACGGGTGAAAAGTCTGGATACTGCGGTGGATATTTTGTTTTGGAGCGCAGCCGGGCTTTTTTTATTTTTTATGTGTCTGAGAGAGAACGGGGGAAGCGTGCGGTGTTATCTGCTTTGCGGAATTTTGCTGGGAGCAGGTGTCTGGTATTGGGGAATCGGGCATTTTTATAGAGAATTTGCATTTATTTTGGCAAAAAGGTTGCATTTTTGTTTACAAAGAGTTACAATTTTTTTACTTGTAAAAATGCGTAAATTCTGTTTAAAAATACGTAAAGGCCCGGGGATAGATAAAAGTAAGGGAGCGTGGAATGAAAAAAAGGAAAAGTGCTACGCGAGGAAAAAACGCAGGAGCACGACGGATAAAGGTTCAGAATAGAGTCGCGATGATTTCTATCAGTATGGTAGTCTGTATGCTGGTGGTATTGCTTGCTTTCAAAGAGCATTCGTTGCAGGTGAAATATCAGACAAATGAAAACAGAAAGGCTCAGCTTGAAGAAGAGATAACGACAGAAGAGGCCCGTACCAAAGATATTGAAGATATGCAGGAATATATGCAGAGCGACGAATATGCGGAAAAGATTGCAAAAGAGAAGATCGGTCTGGTAAAGGACAACGAGATTATCTTTAAAGAAAATAAATAAGCAAAAAATGGCTGTTCGTGTCAATAATTTCTGACCGGACAGCCTGTCTGTTTGACAAGTTTTTTGCAGCATGTCATCTATAATAAGTTTTCAGGAGTAACTGTGAAAAGAGGAAGCAGTTATCAGCGTAAGATGCCGTAAGGGGGTTATGGATGCATGCAGATATGGATGGTTGCCATGCTCGCAGTCAGTACAGTGCTGATACTACGGGACATGGCAAAACTTGTTTTCACGGGGAGAAAAAAGGGTCGTCCGGTATACGATGTTTATCCACAGAAAGAAAAGATTGACCGGTATGCACGGTCTTTACAGAAACTTGCTCATACATTCTATGAGATGCCCGGCAGGCAGGAACAGTTGAGTCAGGCAGAAGTACAGGATATGTTTGTGCAGGTGCAACAGCGGGTGTGCATGGAGTGCTCCGGAAGAGAAAACTGCTGGTCAGATCTTGATCCGCGAACCAGCCAGCAGGTATTTGAACTGTTGCAGATCATAGAAGAGGGCAATCCCGACCGCCTTTTACGTGCACAGAGTGAATGGCTTGGGCAGTGCCACCAGGCTTTCAGGTTTACAGAGGAACTGCAGCGCATCTTTTTTGAAACCAGAGAAGAATTGTTGTATCGCAATCGGCTGATTGAAAACAGGATTGCTGTGGCAGAACAGCTACAGGAGGTGGCGCGGACGATCCGGAAAATTTCTTCTGATGTCAGTGCGGTGTGTATCCTGCCGGATGAGGAAGAAGAGCGGATGCGAAAGTATATGCATAAACAGAGAATCCTGGTAAAACAGATCTGGTTTCTTGATCGACAGGACGAAAAGAAACGGATTTCCCTCACGATGCGCACACGGGGAGGACAATGTCTGACCATGAAAGAAGTCGCGAAGCATCTTTCACATGTGTGTGGCTGTCGGATGGTTCCGTCACAGGACAGTAAGGCCGTACTGAACAGTGAGTGGCGTACGGTACTGTTCTGTGAGGATGTGAACTATAAAGTGCTTTATGGTGTGGCCAGAGTCACGAAAGAACGGGAGACGATTTCCGGGGATAATTATGCCTGTGCAGCCACAGATGAACAGTTTACGATGTGTCTTTCGGATGGGATGGGGTCCGGTATGGAGGCGAGTAAGGAAAGTGAAACTGTGGTAGAATTACTGGAACAGTTCGTAACTTCGGGGTTCTCCAGAGAGACAGCGGTACGAATGGTGAATTCGGCATTGATCTTACAGCGAAAAGGTGGGATGTTTTCCAGCCTGGATGTGTGTTCGCTGGATCTGTATACGGGCATCTGCGAATTTTTAAAGGCAGGGGCTGCTACAACGTTTATACGGAGAGGTAACTGGGTGGAGACGATCACTTCTACCAGTATGGCAGCAGGACTGGTACAGAAACTGGAATTTGAAAAAACAACAAAAAAATTATATGACGGTGATTATCTGGTAATGGTCACAGATGGTGTACTGGATGCTTTTGGGGAAGAGCCCGGAGAAGAAATCTTAAAGGAGTGGATTCTGCAGGCACAGGAACAGATGCCAAAAGAACTGGGGAGGTATCTGTTGGAAAAAACATTACAGTATGCAGACTACCGGGCAAAAGATGACATGACAGTCCTGGTTGCGGGAATATGGAGAAAATAAATGACTACAAAAGGCAGAAGTGGACAAACTGATAAAACGATGTGGAAAACAGAACAGAAAGTGAAAACATATGTGGAAAAATTCCACATGATCGAACCGGGTGACACCATTGTACTGGGGATTTCCGGTGGGGCAGATTCGGTGTGCCTGCTGAAGCTCCTTTCAAAGTGGAAAGAATCATGGGGAATTTCGCTGAAGGCGGTTCATGTACATCATCAGCTGCGGGGGAAGGAGGCAGATGATGACGAGGCCTTTGTTCGACGACTCTGTGAAGGAGAAGGAATTGCCTGCCAGGTGTTTCATGAGGATGTACAGGGAATTGCCAACCGGGAGAAAACAGGTCTTGAGGAGGCGGGAAGGCTTGCAAGGTACCGGTGTTTTACAAAAGTCTGTGAAGAGGCCTGCGGAGGAAAGATTGCTCTTGCCCATCATCAGGATGATCTTGCGGAAACGATGCTTCATCACCTGGTGAGGGGAACAGGCATAGCGGGTCTTTGCAGCCTGAAACCGGTATCCGGCAATCGGATCCGGCCGTTACTCTGTCTGGGAAAAGAGGAGATTCTGGCATATCTGGAAGAGGCAGGACAGTCCTGGAGAACAGACAGCAGTAATCTGGAAGATGATTATACCAGAAACCGGATCCGGCATCATGTGCTGGAAGAACTGAAAACAGAGGTTAATCCACAGGCAGTGAGGCATATGGCACAGCTGAGCGAAGAACTGGAAGAAGCCAGAGAAGTGCTTGCCCGGGTGGCAGAGAAAGAGAGAAAACAATATGTAAAAGAAGATGCAGATGGTGCCATACTTTTAGAAGCACTGAAAAAAGAACCGGATCTGATCAGCCGGCAGATCATACACACACTTTTAAAAGAGATTTCAGGGAAACAGAAGAATTTTACCAGAATCCATATAGAAGCGGTGCAGCAGTTATGGAAACAGAAGGTAGGGGCAAGAAGAGATCTTCCTTATGAGATGCAGGCAAGGCGAACCTATGATGGGATTCTGCTGGGACAGAAAAAAGAAAAAACCAGCAATACCGGAAAAAATGAAGCAATTCCGGTAACGGTACAGAGTTCACAGTCAGAATCTTTTCAGGCAGGAGATCTGATTCTTACAGTAAGTCTGATTTCCCGTGATTTTGGGAAAATACAGGAAAAGAAGTATACGAAATGGTTTGATTATGATAGAATAGAACAGAAACTGGTGATCCGGCACAGACAGCCGGGAGATCGGATCTGTCTTTTTGACGGAGGAGGCAGTAAGAAACTGAAAGATTACCTGATCGACCGAAAGATCCCGGTGGAAGAACGGGATCAGCTGTGGCTTCTGGCAGACGGTTCTGAGATCCTGTGGATCATAGGAGACAGAATCAGCGCAGCGTATAAAGTGAAGGAGCAAAGCAGTCGAATCTTACAGGCAGAGATTAAAGGAGGAAGTACTCATGAGTGATAAAATCAGTGTATTAATCAGCGAAGAGGATGTAGAAAAGAGGATTCAGGAGATAGGATCAGCAATCAGCAAAGAATACGAAGGAAAATGCGTACATCTGATCTGTGTATTAAAAGGCGGCGTATTTTTTGCATGCGAACTTGCAAAAAGAATCAGTGTACCGGTAACCATTGACTTTATGTCCGTATCCAGCTATGGAGATGACACGAAATCAAGCGGTGTTGTAAAAATTGTGAAAGATCTGGATCAGCCGCTGGAAGGAAGAGATGTTCTGATCGTGGAGGATATCATTGATTCCGGACGTACTTTAAGTTATCTGATCGAGATTCTGAAAAAGAGAAATCCGGCAAGCCTGAAACTGTGTACACTGCTGGACAAACCGGAACGTCGTGTGAAAGAAGTACATGTAGATTATACCTGTTTTAATATTCCGGATGAATTTGTTGTAGGTTATGGTCTGGATTACGCACAGCGTTACAGAAATCTGCCGTTTATCGGCGTGGTAGAACCGGGTGCAGGAGAAGAATAATAACCTGAGAAACTCGCAGAGCGTGTTTCACATAGTTTTTAATAATTGAATAAAAACAGTCACAGACTGGAAAAAATATAGAGTGTACGCAGGGGAGCTTCCGGAAAAATTTTCGTAGAGATTTCCTGCGTACCTCAGACCCGAAAGGAGAAACAACGTGTCAAAACAACTGAAAGGGATAGGAGTCTGGCTGATTGTATTGGTGCTGATGATTGCCGGATTGTCCTATCTTGGCGAGAAGCTGCAGACGCAGAATAACTATTCCTATAAAGAACTGGAAGAGGATCTGGAAAATCATCGGGTGGCAGAGGCAGTGATTCATCAGAACCAGCAGACGCCTACCGGCCAGCTGATTGCGGTTCTTATGAACGGAAGAAGTAAAGATATGTATATTGACGATGTCAAAGAAGTACGTCAGATGCTGGAAGATGCAAATGTATCTTATCAGATGACAGATGTACCGAAGGAAAGTAAACTGCTCAGCGTGGGTGTTCCGATCGCCTCTCTTGGTGTGATGGTGATCCTGCTGTTTATGCTAATGGGAAGAAACGCCGGAAGCGGTGGTGGCGGAAGCAAAATGATGAATTTTGGCAAAAGCCGTGCACAGCTGACACAACCATCCGGCAAACGATTTACTTTCCGTGATGTTGCCGGTCTGCAGGAGGAAAAAGAAGATCTGAAAGAGATCGTCGATTTCCTGAAAAGCCCGGATAAATATAACAAAGTAGGTGCAAGAATCCCGAAAGGTGTACTTCTGGTAGGCCCTCCGGGTACTGGTAAGACACTGATGGCAAAAGCAGTTGCAGGGGAAGCGGGCGTTCCGTTCTTTTCTATCTCAGGATCTGATTTTGTGGAAATGTTTGTCGGTGTTGGTGCTTCCCGTGTCCGTGATCTTTTTGAGGAAGGAAAACGTCACAGCCCGTGTATTATCTTTATTGATGAGATCGATGCTGTGGCAAGACGAAGAGGAACCGGAATGGGCGGCGGTCATGACGAAAGAGAACAGACGCTGAACCAGTTACTGGTAGAGATGGATGGTTTCGGGGTTAATGAGGGAATCATCGTGATGGCAGCAACCAACCGTGTGGATATCCTGGATCCGGCCATTCTTCGTCCGGGACGATTTGACCGTACCATTGCGGTAGGTGCACCGGATGTCCGTGGAAGAGAGGAGATCCTGAAGGTTCATGCAAAGGGCAAACCCCTGGGAGATGATGTGGATCTGGCACAGATCGCACAGACCACCGCAGGATTTACAGGAGCGGAACTGGAGAATCTGCTGAATGAAGCGGCCATCCTGGCAGCAAAAGAGGATCGTCAGTTCCTTTGCCAGAAAGATATCCAGAAAGCATTTATCAAAGTCGGTATCGGAACGGAAAAACACAGCCGCGTGATCTCGGAAAAAGAGAAAAAGATCACAGCGTACCATGAAGCAGGTCATGCAATCCTGTTCCATGTGCTCGAAAAGATGGATCCGGTGTATACCATCTCCATTATTCCGACGGGAGCCGGTGCAGCGGGCTATACGATGCCGCTTCCGAACCGGGATGAGATGTTTAATACCAGAGGAAAGATGCTGGAAAATATTGAAGTATGTCTTGGTGGAAGAATTGCAGAGGAACTGATCTTTGACGATATCACCACCGGTGCATCCGAAGATATCCGCCGTGCCACAGGAATCGCCAAAGCAATGGTGACAAAATATGGTATGTCTGCCAATATGGGTATGGTGACCTACGGTGATGAGCAGGACGAAGTCTTTATCGGCAGAGATCTGGCGCACAGCCGTGGATTCAGCGAGACGACAGCGGCAGCGATTGACCGGGAAGTAAAAGAAATTATCGATGAGTGTTATGTAAAAGCGAAAGCAAGTATCCAGGCACACAGTTATGTTCTGGAACACTGTGCACAGCTTCTTCTGGAAAAAGAGAAGATTGGAAGAACAGAATTCGAAAAATTATTCGAAGAGGAAAAAAATGCGGCAGCTTCCGGGGGAATTGTACAAAATTCCGAAGAGAAAAAATAAGAGCTTTTTTATCTGTAAAAAAATGAATAAAAAATTGCACAAAAAAAATCCATGTTTGTGCACACTTTTCCCTGGCTACATGCTATTATAATAACTGTAAAAACCCCCCAATACATTATATAGTTTTTGCTACACCCCATAAGAGAAATACCTTCTCCAAAAAAGACAGCTTTGGCTGTCTTTTTTTCTTTCTTGCATATCAATAGCCGGTCCGCCGGCTCAAGTTCGGTGCCCTGCTATCAATAACGGAAAAATCGTGGCTTATACGGGAAAATAATATTTGCAATTCACAGGAAGCTATAATAAAATGGAAAAGTATTATCAGAAAATAAAGGAGTTTGCGATATATGAAAGCGATTTTGCAGGGATTTTATCAGAAAGAACATTTCTGGCTGAGACTTGGCGTGGTACTGCTGGCAGTATTCGGAATGGGATTTGCATTGTCGTTGCTGCTGCTGGTGGATATGGGAACAGATCCGTGCAGTATGATGAACAAAGCGATTTCCGCAAAGACCGGTATGAGTTTTGGAAACTGGCAGGCACTGATGAACACGGTGCTTCTGGTATTGGTCGTAATCTTCGGAGGAAGAAATCTTGGCTTTGGAACACTGGCGAATATGTTTCTCATAGGATACTTTGTAGACTTCTTCACATGGATCTGGAACCGGGTACTGCCGGCAGATTTTTTTACCACGCTGCCGGTTCGGATCGCAGTACTGATTCCATCGGTGATACTGTTCATTCTGACAGCTGCTTTATATATGGATGTGGATATGGGAACGGCTCCCTATGATGCCATTCCGATTATTATTTCCGGACATTTGCCAAAAGTACCGTTTAAGGTGATACGGATCGCCTTTGATTTTTCGGTAACCATGATCGGGTTTTCCTTTGGCGGAAAGATTGGAGCGATGACTGTCATTATGATCCTGGCTCTGGGACCTGTGATCCAGTGGCTTGGCGATATCATGAAAAAGCATTTTCCTGCACTGACAGGAGAAGGATGAGAATAAAATAGAATATAAGTGTAACTATTTAGCAGGCGGTATCCTGTGCGGGTACTGAACGGTTACATATAAGCGACTGCGAGAAGGGAAGGGAAAACATGGAAGATCTGAATAATGTACTCCGTGCACAGGAATATATCAATAAAATGCGACCGGTATTTAATAAACGGGCCTTATACAGCGATGAGACAGCACAGTACAGAACACCGATGGAACCGGAACCGGGAGATATCGTGACGGTTCGATTCCGGACACTAAAAAACAATGTAGATGCTGTTTATTTTATCAGCGGTACGATCCGCAAAGAGATGAAAGTGGAGGAGAGCCGGGAAGGATTTGATTATTATGCGATTCAGATTCCGGTGGGAAGTGAACCGATCCATTATTATTTTGAGATCCGGGCAGGAAAAATTGTCTGTTATTACAATGAACTTGGTGTGACCCGTCAGTTGCAGGAACAGTATTCTTTTGGTATTATCCCGGGATTCCATACACCGGACTGGGCAAAAGGGGCGGTAATGTACCAGATTTTTGTGGATCGTTTTTATAACGGAGATAGCTCCAACGATGTGCTGACCAATGAATATTTTTATATTTCCGGCCACAGCAGACGGATCGAAGACTGGAGCAAGATCCCGGACAATATGGACGTGAACAATTTCTACGGTGGCGATCTGCAGGGTGTTATGGATAAACTGGACTATCTGCAGGATCTCGGTGTGGAAGTCATCTATCTGAATCCGATCTTTGTATCACCGTCGAACCACAAGTATGACATTCAGGATTATGACTATGTGGATCCGCATTTTGGAAAGATCGTTCATGACGAGGGCAATCTGCTGGCAGACTGGGACAAAGACAATACCCATGCCAAACGATATATTGACCGTGTGACCAACAAAGAAAATCTGGAAGCCAGCAATCAGCTGTTCATCGAGTTGGTGGAAGAGATCCACAAAAGAGGCATGAAAGTGATCTTGGACGGTGTATTTAACCATTGCGGATCCTTTAACAAATGGCTGGACCGGGAACGGATCTATGAAAATCAGCCGGGTTACGAAAAGGGCGCATTTATCAGCGGAGACAGCCCGTATCACAGCTTTTTTAAGTTCCATAATGAACACTGCTGGCCTTACAATGAATTCTATGACGGCTGGTGGGGGCATAATACCCTTCCAAAGCTGAATTATGAAGATTCTGAAAAACTATACGAGGATATCTTGCGTATCGCGAAAAAATGGGTTTCTGCGCCGTTTCACGTGGATGGCTGGCGCTTGGATGTGGCAGCGGATCTGGGGCACAGTGCGGAGTACAATCATAAGTTCTGGAGACAGTTTCGAAAGGTGGTAAAAGAGGCCAATCCGGAGGCGATCATTATCGCAGAACACTACGGAGATGCCAGTCCGTGGCTGCAGGGAGATCAGTGGGATACCGTTATGAACTATGATGCGTTTATGGAGCCGATTTCCTGGTTTTTGACCGGACTTGAAAAGCACAGTGATCAGTACCGGCAGGATCTGAAAGGGAATGCAGAGTGTTTCCGCGATTCCATGCGCTATAACGGTTCACGATTCTATGCACCGTCTCTTCTGACTGCGATGAACGAGCTGGATAATCACGATCATTCCAGATTCCTTACGAGAACCAACAGCCGTGTAGGACGTATCAATACAGTTGGCGCGAGAGCAGCAGAGGAAGGAATCAACAAGGCTATTTTAAGAGAAGCAGTTGCCATCCAGATGACCTGGCCGGGTGCTCCTACTGTTTATTATGGAGATGAAGCCGGTGTCTGTGGCTTCACCGATCCGGATAACCGGAGAACGTATCCGTGGGGACATGAGGACCAGTATCTGTTACAGTTCTACCGGGATGCGATCCGGATGCACAAAGAACTTCCGGTATTAAAATACGGATCTGTAAAGATACTGAAAGAGGATTATAATCTGCTCTCTTTTGGCCGATTTAATGAAAAAGAGCAGGTTGTCGTTGTCATCAATAACAACAACGAAAACAAGAAAGTAGAGATTCCGGTATGGGAGACCGGTATCAGCAGAAGTGTCGATACTACCATGACCAGAATTCTTGACAGCAACGCCATCGCGTACGATATGGAACAGAAAGAATACCCGGTAGTGGCAGGCTACCTGGAACTGGAGATGTCCCCGCTGGAAGCAATTGTCCTGTGCAGGGGATGTGAACTTCCACAGAAGAAGGACAAAGAAGCTGCTGAGAAAGAGGGAGATGCATCCACAGTTCTCAATAATTAAAAAACTAAAAATATCTTGCAAATCAGTTAGAAAAGACTTGCAATTTAAAAAAGATTGCGTTATAATTTTATCTTGTCAGAGCGTGTGAATGTTCTGACAAGATATGGATGGATTCCCGAGTGGCCAAAGGGGACAGACTGTAAATCTGCTGCAAATTGCTTCGGTGGTTCGAATCCACCTCCATCCATCGGATAAAGGTAATAACGAATCGAAACTGTCTGAAATGAAAGCAAAAAGGTTCGAATCCACCTCCATCCATTAGTGCGTATGAAATTAGCTGGCTGGGACAGTGCTTGCACGTATGCCCACGATTGAAGCCGTATTCATATGTATATGCCGCAGTGGCGGAACTGGCAGACGCCCGGGACTTAAAATCCCGTGGGTAGTGATACCCGTACCGGTTCGATTCCGGTCTGCGGCAGTAGTCGAAGATAAGAGAAACGTTGAAGATACAGCGTTTCTCTTTTTTAATTTATAGGAAATTGCTTTTCTGCAAATTAAAAATACTCTGCCAAAAGCTTGAAAAGGAAATGATAAAGTGCTATTGTCGATATTGAGGCAGGGATCAGATGGGTATGCAGCAAATGGTTGATGGGAGCATATATGGGAAGTTTAAGTGTAATACCTTTCATAGGAATTTTAGGAATACTGTTTATAGTATTTAATATATTTCTTTTTGTGCTGGTAGTACTGACGATTATATTTGGTGTTATAAGATTTAAGAAGAAAAAGTTTAAAAAGATATTTCTTGTATTATTAGCGATAACTGTTTTAGCAGGAATAAAGGATTATCAAATAGTAAATGAATTTGTGAATTATGATGAGATTAAGCATCAGAATCTGATAAAAGAAGAAGGAAAAGAGTTAGTTGCTATCAGAGATAATGATTATAATAAAGTGGAACAATATTTAAAAAACGGGTGGGATCCGAATGAAAATACAAAGTCGGTGTATTATTCTATAAAGTATAATACCGAAAGTAACAAGAAAAAAGATGAGTGGAAAATATTAGAATTACTGTTAAAACATGGAGCAAACCCGGATGTCCAGATTTTTGAAAATCCAACAGGAGTAAATACACCATTAACCTATACAACAGAATGCGGTTATTATGGAGCAACCAAACTTCTGCTGGAATATGGTGCAGATTGTAATTTTCAAGAAAATTATATGAAGCAGAATGGTTTACTTGCACTTAGATTTTACGAAAATGATGCAGCTGCCAAAACGTTGCAGTTATTGCTTGATTATGGAACAGATTTGGATATAAAACAAAGTGATAATAAGTCAGGGCGAGAAGAATTAAAAGATTTTCAGAAAGATTATATGAATGTAAAAGATAAAGTGCCAAATTATGATGAGATAGTGGAGATTATTGACAGACTTGAAATCTAAAATCGGGAGCAACGAATTTATTGCTCCCGATTTTAGATAACAAAAAAGCACGAGACGGGATTCGAACCCGCGACCCTCGCCTTGGCAAGGCGATACTCCACCACTGAGCCACTCGTGCATAAATAACTGATATTCAGTTGAAAGCGGGTGATGGGAATCGAACCCACGTATCCAGCTTGGAAGGCTGGTGTTCTACCATTGAACTACACCCGCAAGTGTTTATCGCTGACAACATAATGTATTATATATTAATCAGTCGAGATTGTCAAGAACTTTTTTAACTTTTTTTGAAAAGTTTTTTGTTCCTGGCATCGGATGAACCGATAATGCCCAGAACCGGAATCGAACCAGTGACACGAGGATTTTCAGTCCTCTGCTCTACCAACTGAGCTATCTGGGCAAGCTCGAGGTATATATTAGCATACTTTTTTTGAAAGTGCAAGATATAAAATCCAAATTTTGTAAAAAATACAAGAACAGAAAATTCATATATTTGTAAACAGGGAACGGCGAGTGACTATTGAGATAACCGGAAAGATACAGTATAATAAGAGCCATTCGGAGGTTATAATGCAATGGCAGAAAGAAAACATATATTGCTGGCAGCAATCAATGCAAAATATATCCATTCCAATCTGGCGGTATACAGCTTAAAGGCGTATGCAAAAAAATATCAGAACCAGATTGGCCTGGCGGAGTATACGATCAATCAGAATCCGGATGATATTTTAAAGGGGATTTATCGCGATCATCCGGAGGTCCTGTGCATTTCCTGCTATATCTGGAATATTTCTTATGTGAAGAATCTGATCCGGGAAGTGCATAAGGTGCTTCCTGACACAGCCATCTGGCTGGGAGGACCGGAAGTGTCCTATGATGCGCGGAAGGTGCTGGAGGAGCATCCGGAAGTGACAGGTGTGATGAAAGGGGAAGGGGAAGTGACTTTCCTGGAGCTGGCGGGCTTTTATCTGGAAGGCATCTCAGAACTGGCGAAGATTGAGGGAATTACCTACAGGGACGGGGATCAGATCCAGGAGAATCCCTGGAGAGGAATCACGGATCTGAGTACGATTCCGTTTGTCTACAAAGATCTGAAAAAATTCGAAAACCGTATCATTTATTACGAGTCGAGCAGGGGCTGTCCGTTCTCCTGCAGCTACTGTCTCTCCTCGATCGACAAGAAACTGCGGTTCCGGGATCTGGAACTGGTCAAAGAGGAATTACAGTTTTTCCTGGATCATAACGTGCCACAGGTAAAATTCGTGGATCGGACTTTTAACTGTAAACACGATCATGCGATGGCGATCTGGAAGTACCTGATCGCTCACGACAACGGGATCACGAATTTTCATTTTGAGGTGGCAGCGGATCTGTTAAATGAGGAAGAGATCGCACTGATCCGCACGATGCGTCCGGGAATGATCCAGCTGGAGATCGGTGTGCAATCGACGAATCCGGATACGATCCGGGAGATCCACCGGAAAATGGATTTTGCTCAGGTATCCGAGGTGGTGACACGGGTACAGGAAGGACATAACGTACATCAGCACCTGGATCTGATCGCGGGTCTTCCATATGAAGACTATGATTCGTTTGGAAAATCATTCTGTGATGTCTATCAGCTGCGGCCGCAGCAGCTGCAGCTGGGATTTCTGAAAGTGTTAAAGGGATCCTTTATGTATCAGGCGGCGCCGGAGTACGGTTGTGTATGTCAGAGCCGGGAGCCTTACGAGGTGCTGTATACCAGGTGGCTGCCATATGATGACGTTCTGCGACTGAAACTGGTGGAAGAGATGGTGGAAGTCTATTATAATAGTAATCAGTTCGGAAAAACCCTGCGTGCGATAGAAAAATTATTTGATAATCCATTTGCACTGTATGAGGCTCTGGGAGCATTTTATGATAAGAAGGGGTATATGGATATTTCGCATACCAGGATCCGCCGATACGAGATTTTACAGGAATTCCTGCAGGAATATGTAGATGAGGAGCAGATGGATTATTACCGGCAGCTGATGATCTGTGATCTGTATGCGAGAGAAAATATGAAAACCAGACCGGCATGGGCGAAGGATCTGAAAGCGTATAAGAGAGACATCCGGGAGTTTTATCTGAAGGAAGAAGAGACGCATGAGTATCTGCCGGAGTATGAAGGATATGATGAGAAACAGCTGGCGCGTATGACCCATCTGGAGCGGATGGACTACGATCCGGATACCGGAGTGAGGGAGCCGTGCTGGATCCTGTTTGATTACCGGAGCAGGGATGTACTGACGTATGATGCGAAAATGGTAAAATTATCGTAACTGTTCAGTAGCTTCACAGGGAGCAGTTGGCAGGAGACGAAGGGCAAGAGAGAAAGGAAAAGAAAATACGATGGAAAAAACAGCATGTCCGTCCAGCTATGTGGTTGTGGATCTGGAGACCACGGGGCTGTATCCGTCTCAGGATCGGATCCTGGAGATCGGAGCGGTCAAGGTTCTGGACGGAGAGGTGGCAGATACCTTTTGTATGTTTGCAGATCCGCAGATGAAGATTCCGGAGAAGATCCGGGAATTAACGGGAATTACACAGGAGATGGTAGCAGGACAGCCGACACCGGCAGAAGCAGTGCGTGCCTTTCTGGATTTCTGCGGGGAACTGGATCTGATGGGACACAACCTGATCTTTGATTACAGCTTTCTGAAGCATCAGGCGGCGGATCAGAAGATTCCTTTTGAAAAAAATGGAATTGATACTCTGAAGATCGCAAGAACGCTGCTTCCGGATCTGGAGAGCAGGAGCCTGACGAATCTGTGCGGGTATTTTCAGATCGACCGGGCACATGCGCACCGGGCGTATCACGACGCACTGGCAACCCATGAACTGTATCAACATCTGATACGGATCGCAGGAGAAGGGCAGGAGCGGATCTTTCAGCCGAAACAGTTACAGTATAAGGTAAAACGACGCGGTCCGATCACACAGGCACAAAAAGCATACTTGAATGATCTGGTGAAATATCATAAAATAGAATTGGATGTGTCTGTTGACAGCTTAACGAAAAATGAGGCATCCAGGAAAATCGATACGATTATTGCCCGGTACGGGCGCATAAAGAGGTGAATGAAAAATGAATATGTGGAAGAAAAACAGAAGGCAGATTGTAGCGGGAATTATCGCAGTTATACTGGTACTTGCGATGGTGGTTCCGATGGTTTTGGAAGTAATGTTATAAGGGATTGACATACAGATGAAGAAGAAAATAATGGCGGCCCTGCTGGCGGGAGTCATGCTGTTACAGCAGCCTGTCAGCGGATGGTGCGCACAGAATACAGAGCTCACACAGAAGTCAGAGGCGAGGCAGGAGAGTGAAAGCAGTGAAGATACGGCAGACGGAAGTGAGGAAGACACAGAGGCTACCGGAACAGCTGCTGCAGATGACGGAGAAAACAGTCAGGAAGAAGACAGCGAAGATGTGCCGACACTGCAGGCAGAGACGGATGAAGTCACACTCGATACCGGTACCTCGGACAATGCGCCCGAGGGACAGCGGAAGATTCTGGATCATATTTACGCGGAAAGTGTGGATCTGTCCGGTATGACGCAGGAAGAGGCACAGGAAGCGCTGCAGACTCGAGTGGATGAGATTACAGGTTATCAGATCGTTCTTCATATGGATGATATGTCCATCGGTGTGACAGCAAAAGAACTGGGTGTTACCGGGGATAATGACGGCACGATCCGGCAGGCGATGGATGTGGGACAGGTCGGCAATGTCATCAAACGATATAAGGTGAAAAAAGCACTGGAACAGGAAAATCTGCAGCTGGATCTTTCTTATCAGGTAGATGAGGAGAGTGTGAGGAAGGCACTGGAGACCTATTGTGTAGCGTTGAACCGTGAAGTGGTGAATTATGAGCTGACCAGAGAAAATGGTGAGTTCAAGATCACCAATGGTGCGCGTGGAGTTACCTTGAATGAGGATGGTTCTGTGGATAAAGTGACGGATTATCTGGAACATGTGTGGAAAGATGGTCCGGGAAGTGTGGATCTGGATGTGGAGATCACAGAGCCGAAAGGATCCCGGGAAGAACTGGCGAAAGTAAAGGATGTACTGGGACAGGGAGTCACCGATTATTCCGCCAGCAGCGCAGCCAGAGCGACGAATGTAAAAAACGGTACTTCCAAACTGAACGGGAAAGTTCTCTATCCGGGAGAGGAGATTTCCGTCTGTGATAATATGGTACCATTTACCGAAGAAAATGGATATGAACCGGCTGCATCATATGCGAATGGTGCGGTAGTGGAATCCTTTGGAGGAGGTATCTGCCAGGTATCTACGACTTTATATCAGGCAGTATTACAGGCCGAACTGGAAGTGACAGAGCGACATAATCATTCCATGATCGTCAAATATGTAGAACCGTCCATGGATGCGGCAATTGCAGAAGGTGCAAAGGATTTCCGGTTTGTGAATAATACGGAAGCACCGATTTATATTGAAGGATATACCTACGGAGGAAAGATTTATTTTACTCTGTATGGAGAGGAATATCGTCCTGCAGACCGAAAAGTGACCTATGAAAGTGAAACGCTGGAGACTATTGATCCGACGACCGAACTGACTGCAGATCCGGAGAAAACCTTTGGAAGTATGGAACAGATCCAGAGTGCCCATACCGGATACAAGGCAAAACTGTGGAAAATTGTCACGGAGAATGGGGAACAGGTCAGCAAAGAAGAAGTAAATAACAGTTATTATCAGATGACGCCAAATAAATACAAAGTCGGTGTAAAAACCAGCAATGCGGAAGCGTCCAGCGCCATGTATACAGCAATTGCAAACAACGATCTGAATCAGGTCTATGTGGTACTGAACCAGTATGGCGGCTGACAGATGCGGAGGAGAAAATCATGAAGATAGGAAAACTGCCGGAACCGGTATTGATCCGTTCGGTATTAAAACAGGTAAAACACAGAAGAGGGGAAGTACTGGTCGGTCCGGCGGTAGGGCAGGACTGCGCCGCTCTTGAGGTAGGTGAAGATGAAGTTCTGGTGATGTCCACAGATCCGATTACGGGAACCGCAAAGGATCTGGGACATCACAGCATCCATATCACGGCAAATGATCTTGCGGCAGCCGGTGCAGATCCGGTGGGAGTGATGCTGACTGTAATGCTCCCGGATACCGTTGAAGAGCCGGAGATCCGGAAAATGATGCAGGATGCGGAAGAAACCTGTGAAAAACTGCATATGGAGATCCTGGGCGGGCATACGGAGATCACCAACGTGGTAAAGCAGCCGTTGATCTCCGTAACCGGTGTTGGCAAGATGAAAAAAGAGAATCTTCGCACGGTATCCCAGATCCGTCCGGATCAGGATATCATCGTGACGAAATGGATCGGTCTGGAAGCAACAACGATTCTCGCAAAAGAAAAAGAAGATGAACTCAAAAAAAGATTTCCGGCTGTTCTGATTGATACAGCAAAAGATTTTGACCAATATCTGTCCGTGGTACCGGAGTCACGGATCGCCGTGGAACATGGTGTATCCTCTATGCATGATATCACCGAGGGCGGTGTCTTCGGTGCGTTCTGGGAGATGGCGAGCGGAGCCGGTGTCGGTCTGGAAGTGGATCTGAAGAAGATCCCGATCCGCCAGGAGACCGTGGAGATCTGTAACTATTTTGGGGTCAACCCCTACCAGATCATGTCCAGCGGTTCCATGATGATCGCGGCAGATGATGGTCACGAACTGGTGAGAAAACTGGAACAGGCAGGCATCCATGCCGTTGTGGTAGGTCGTACCAACAACGGGAACGACCGGATCCTTCGAAATGGTGAGGATGTCCGATATCTGGACAAACCGCAGCCGGATGAGTTATACAAAGTAATGGGGTAAGAGAATATGGCAAAGTTAAATATTGTTCTTTATGAGCCGGAGATCCCGTCAAATACAGGAAATATCGGACGTACCTGTGTGGCGACAGGTACGAGACTGCATCTGATCGAGCCGCTGGGCTTCCGGTTAAATGAAAAATCAATCAAACGTGCAGGGATGGATTACTGGGATGACCTGGATGTCACCCGGTATATCGATTATCAGGATTTTCTGGAGAAGAATCCCGGTGCCAAGATCTATATGGCATCGACAAAAGCACCGCAGACCTATACGGAAGTGCAGTATGAGGAAGATGCCTACATTATGTTTGGAAAAGAAAGCGGCGGGATTCCGGAGGAGATTTTACTGGAAAACCAGGAGACTGCGATCCGTATCCCGATGATGAACGATATCCGTTCGCTGAATCTGAGCAATTCCGTAGCGATCGTACTCTACGAGGCACTGAGACAGCACAATTTTGATCATATGCAGCTGGGTGGTCATCTGACCAGATATGAGTGGAAATAAAGAAAGACAGGATAAAAAAGCAGGGGAATCAGTTCGTTCCCCTGCTTTTTTCTAATGTAAAGATGAATTCGGTACCGACCCCTTCAGTACTGATAACATTGATATTCTGATTGTGTGCGGCAACGATCTCGCGGACAATAGATAGTCCGAGCCCGGTACCTTTGCGGTCTTTGCCACGGGAAGAATCAATCTTATAAAAACGATCCCAGATTTTATTCTGTTTTTCTCTGGGTATACCCACACCGGAGTCTTTTATGGATACGAAAACTGTACCATGACGTTCGGAAGTTTCTGCCTTGATGATGGAGCTGTCTGAACTGAATTTGATGGCGTTATCGATCAGATTGTACAGTACCTGCTGGATCTGTTCCATATCGGCGTGTACCATCAGAGTTTCTGATTCCAGATGCAGTTCAATGGTAATCATCTTTTTACGGCAGATTCCCTCAAAAGTGGCTACTGTATTTTTGATCGTACGGTTGATATCAAAGTCGTTCATATGCAAAGGACGCCCTTTGGAGTCCAGTTTATCCAGGGTCAGAAGACTCTGGGTCAGCTTTTCCAGACGTTCGGTCTCATCAACCACGATTTTCAGATAACGATCCTGCATCTCAGGTGGAATCGTTCCGTCCATGATCGCTTCCACAAAACCCTTGATTGAAGTAAGGGGGGAGCGAAAATCATGGGAGACATTGGCTACGAATTTGTGCTGATATTCTCCCGATTTGCTCAGTTCTCCGGACATATAGTTCAGGGTATCGGCCAGGTAGCCCATTTCATCATTGGTTGTGACAGGAATGTTATAATCCAGATTTCCTGCTGCATATTCGTTGGCTCCTGCGGTGATTTTCTTCAGCGGCCGGTATACGGAATGAGAAAACAGACCAAGAATCATGAGAGAACAAAGCAGCAGGATCGCAAACACGATATGGACCGGACCGAGAACGGATTCTTTCTGATCAATGATCACGGTCATCGGAAGATGAATCGATACATACCCTTTGGTGGTCAGGTTTTTCGTGATAGGAACCAGTGTGCTGACCATATTTTCCTTAAAATATCCATGAAAAGTACCTGTAATATAATTGTCTGATCCCATGATCGCAGGATCAAAGTCTTTAAGCGAGCTTTGTGCCATTGCAGTGTATGGTTTGCCGGTATCAATCAATGGCTGTCCGGACGGGTTCAGAATCAGGATCCGGGAATCCTGAAAAGCAGAGAGGGTCTTTAGCTGATTATAGGCAGCTTCCACATCTGCATTGTCTGAATAATCCGTATTTGCCTGATAGGAGGCGAGAGAAATCGCTTCTTTGTACAGGGCGGCTCCGGTGTCTTCCAGAATATGTTTCTGGATCAGGGAAGATCCCAGCGTAGAGATTAACACCGTTCCGAGAATACCGAGAAAAATATAGGCTGTGATAAATTTGGAATACAGTGTTTGTCTCATCAGGATTTAACCTCAAATTTGTAACCGATGCCCCATACAGTACTGATCGACCAGGACGGATGATCTTTGATCTTTTCACGCAGTCTCTTGATATGTACGTCTACGGTACGGGTATCGCCGATGTATTCATATCCCCAGATATGATCCAGAAGCTGTTCTCTGGTAAATACCTGATTAGGTGAGGAAGCAAGAAAATACAGAAGTTCCAGTTCCTTTGGCGGCATGTCGATAGTCATCCCCTGATAGATAACGGAATAGTTGGTCAGATTGATGATCAGATCCGGATATTCCACGTATTTTCCGGCAGGTGCCGACGGAGCGGAAGGGGCAGGCTGGAAACGGCGGAGAACCGCTTTGACCCTGGCTACCAGTTCTTTGGAATCGAAAGGTTTGATCATATAATCGTCAGCACCCAGTTCCAGGCCGAGCACCTTATCAAAAACTTCTCCTTTTGCAGAGAGCATGATGATCGGTACATTGGATTTGTGGCGGATCTCTCTGCAGACCTGATAGCCGTCCATACCGGGAAGCATCAGATCCAGGAGGATCAGGTTCGGCTGAAAGGAAGGAAATGCACTCAAAGCTTCCTCCCCGTCGTTGACAATCTTACACTCAAAACATTCTTTGGTAAGATAAAGAGATATCAGTTCGGCGATGTTGTTGTCATCGTCTACAATCATTATTTTCTGTTTGGATACCATAAAAAACTCCTTGTTGTAGCGGGATATTACCTACTGAATAGTTATTTTATTTCTTGAAATTTACGATCGTAACACCGGCATCTCCCTCGCCAAATTCTGCAAGATGGAAGGAAGAGACATATTTTACCCGGCGCAGATAGTTATGGATGCCCTTCCGCAGGGCTCCGGTACCTTTTCCGTGAACGACACGGACACTTGGAATATGTGCCAGATATGCATCATCCAGATACTTATCCAGTTCCGCGATGGCTTCATCGACGGTACGGCCGAGCAGATTGATCTCGATGCCGACGGATGAAGATTTTGACATCTTGATCTTCCCGGCGCTGGTGCGCTGCATATTCGGTGCGGAGATCACGGTTTCTTCCTGTAACAGTACCAGATCGGAGATATGGATCTTGGATCGCATGATACCCATCTGTACCAGAAGATAACCTTTGGCATCCGGGAGGGTGCTTACCGTTCCTTTGAGATTCAGACTCAGTACTTTTACGCCGTCGCCCAGATGCAGATCGGAAGGCTTCAGATTACCGGTGACCTTCTTTTCTTTCCTGGACATATTGCTTTCGACTTTGTTCATCTTCTTACGGAGATCCTGTCGTTTATTTTCCATTTCTTTGATGGAAATATTGGCTTTTCCGAATTTGTTAAAGTCTTTGATCGTCTGATCCGCATATTCTTTTGCATCACGGAGGATTGCATGTGCCTGCTCGTTGGCTTCCCGGAGGATCCGGTCACGCTGCTGGTTCAGTTTTTCCTGCTTGGTCTCCAGCTGTTTTTTCAGATCTTCGACTTCGGTCTTGTAGCGGGCAATCTCCATGCGTTCTTTTTCGATGGTGATACGGTTTTCTTCCAGGGTGGAGATCACATCCTCGAAGGACTCGTCTTCCTGGCTGATCTGTTTTTTTGCATCATCGATAATATACGATGGCAGTCCCAGCTTACTGGAAATGGCAAAGGCATTACTCTTTCCGGGAACACCGATCAGTAAGCGGTAGGTAGGACGAAGCGTTTCCACATCAAATTCACAGGAAGCATTTTCCACACCCGGTGTGGAGAGTGCGTACACTTTCAACTCACTGTAATGCGTGGTTGCCATAGCACGGATGCCCTGTTTTTGCAGATAGTTCAGAATCGAGATTGCCAGTGCGGCACCTTCCGTCGGGTCGGTACCGGCACCCAGTTCATCGAAGAGAACGAGGGACTTCGGATCGGCCTTTTCGATAAAGGAAACCACATTGGTCATATGTGAGGAGAAGGTACTGAGTGACTGTTCGATACTCTGTTCATCTCCGATATCCGCATATACCTCCCCAAAAACAGATAATTCAGAACGATCCAGTGCAGGAATATGAAGACCTGCCTGACCCATCAGAGTCAGAAGCCCGACGGTTTTTAAGGAAACAGTTTTTCCACCGGTATTCGGACCGGTAACGATGAGCAGATGAAATTCTTTTCCAAGATGGATATCGATCGGAACAACCTTTTTCTTGTCGATCAGTGGGTGACGGCCTTTGCGGATGTTGATATAGCCTTTGGTATTAAAGATCGGTCGTGTGGCATTCATATCCATGGCAAGGGCAGCGCGGGCAAAGATAAAGTCCAGTTCTACCAGATTTTCCAGGTTATAGCGGAGATTTTCACGTTCCTGGGCAGCCATGTTACTTAAAGAAGCCAGGATGACTTCAATCTCTGCCGCTTCTTTCATCTCCAGATCACGGATCTCATTGTTCAGTTTTACGATCGCCATCGGTTCGATAAAGAGGGTGGAACCGGTGGAAGACTGATCATGGATCATACCAGGTACCTGGCTTTTGTATTCGGCTTTGACCGGGATACAGTAGCGGCCGTTTCGCATGGTGATCACAGCGTCCTGCAGATATGTTCTTGCGGAGCCGTTGACCATACCGGCAAGCTGTGTATGAATGCGTTCTCCGGTCACTTTCATCGAACGGCGGATCTGTTTTAAGGTTGCGCTTGCATCATCGGCGATCTCGTCTTCGGAGAGGATGCATCGACGAATCTCTGTATTTAACAGCGGCAGAGGTTCCAGGGCATCGAAAAGATCATCCAGAGAGTCCCTCTGTTCATTTTCTTTTTCACGGCGGCCGTAAGATTTTACCCGGGAGGTATTATCCAGAAGGGCACAGATCTGCAACAGTTCTGTGATCCCCAGGGTACTTCCGATCTCCAGGCGTTTCAGGGAACCGCGGATATCTTTGGCACTGCCGAAGTTGATGTTTCCTTTCTGAAACAGACGGGACAGGGCATCCTGAGTCTGTTCCTGCTTATATTCAATCTCTCCCGGTGAACAGGAAGGAAGAAGATCCTCGCAACGGATCTTTCCGAGAGGGGAAGAAGCATGGGCTGCAAGCATCTCGATGATTTTGGTATATTCCAGTGTTTTTAAAGCTTTGTTATTCATAATGTTATATCCTTTCTATACGCCTTATTCTACTCTATCTGAGAAGGAAAAGAAAGGCAAAAAGCCGGGCAGCAAAAAGTTTTTTCGGTATGTCATAAAATGTTCATATATATTTGATAAAATATTAAGGAAATTCTCAGGCAGCAGCCGTTTTTCCATTGTGTTACGAAAAAGCAGAGCTCAAAACACAGAGAAAAACAGTGCAGTTACAGTTGGAGTCAGAGACAGGAGACTACGCGTATGGATAAAAAGAATGATCACAAGCAGGACGAATACGATTTTTACCGGGAAGTGATGAAAAAGAAGCCTCTGGATAAACGGAAAATCGCGGTGAGTGCGGCAGGAGTGGCAGCAGGAGCGGTATTGTTCGGTGTGATTGCGGCATTTGTATTTGTAAAGTCGGTGCCTTATTTCCGACCGGAGGAAGAACAGCCGAGAGTGAATATCGTGGAGGGAGCATCGACGGACGGGGACGAAGAAAATGCTCCTCAGCAGGAGATACCGGAAGAAGAAAGCGGCGATGCGCCGACCGATGAAAATGATACAACAGACACGGAGATACAAAAAGAGCCGCTGACTCTGCAGGAATATTCGGATCTGTATCAGCAGATTTCAGAGGCAGCCAGTGAGCCGAAAAGTTCTGTAGTTGTGGTACAGGGATTTACCAACGATGTGGACTGGATGAATAATTCCTTTGAAGACGAAAAGCAGGCCTCCGGCTTTCTGGTGGCAGATACGGGAAAAGAATACTACGTGCTGACAGAATACCGGGTGGTGGATACGGTGGACCGGATTCTTGTGACCTTCTGTGATGGCAATACGGTAGACGGGCATTTTCTCAAACAGGATGAGGCTACCGGACTTGCAGTGATCAAGATTTCCAGAAATGATCTCAGCAAAGAGACAAGAGATGTGATTGCAGTGGGTGAATTGGGAAGCGCATCTTCGGTGAATCAGGGAGATCTGGTACTGGCACTGGGAAGTCCGTCCGGTTATCCGGATTCGGTAGTCTTCGGCCGGGTGACTTCCACAACAAATGTGAAAAGTACGGTGGACAGTGAATATCATCTGCTTACGACGGATATTATGGGAAACAGCGAGGGAAGCGGGGTTCTGGTCAATCTGGACGGAAAAATCGTGGGTGTGATCGCGCAGTCCTTTTCCGGGGAGGCAGATACCGGGGTGGTGACGGCATTATCAATCTCGGATCTGCGGAAACTGATTGAGCAACTGTCAAATAATGAAGATCTGATATACCTCGGTGTCCGGGGACAGGATATCAGCAGCAGTCTCTCACAGAAAACCGGAATTCCTACAGGTATTTATGTAAACTCCGTGGAGGAGGATTCTCCGGCGATGAACGCCGGGATCCAGAACGGAGATGTGATCGTGAAAGTGGGAAATGAAAGTGTCGAGACGCTGTCGAGACTGCGAACACGCCTGGATCAGTCGAAAAAGGATCAGAAGATCAAAGTGACGGCGATGCGAAAAGGTGCGGAAGGATATGTGGAAATAGTGTTTGACGTAACGCTGGATGCGTTATAAACTATAAAAGAATCTGTAAAAAAGAATAGTGAGATAAAAAATGTGGTATAGGGACGATGGCTTTCTATACCACAAAACTTCTGCGGAGTTTTCACTGACAGAAAATCAGGCAGAAAGACGGAAGGAGATTATATGAAATTTATTCAGGAATTTTTTGAGGGATGCCGGGTGTCCGGAATTTACCTTTGCAAACATAAACAGGCAGCAGTGACAAAAAACGGAAAACCATATGAAAATGTGATTCTGCAGGACAAGACCGGGACAATCGATGCCAAGATCTGGGATCCGAATTCGCTGGGGATTGATGATTTTGAAACACTGGATTATATTGAAATCATGGGAGATGTCACCAATTTTGCAGGTGCACTGCAGTTGAACATCAAGCGAGCAAGAAAAGCCGGTGAGGGAGAGTACAATCCAACCGATTATCTTCCGGTGAGCAAATGTGATATCGACGAGATGTACGGAGAACTGATGGCGATTATCAAAACCATCCATAATCCATACCTGTCCCGCCTGTTAGAATTGTTTTTTGTGGAGGATGAAGCATTCATCAAACGCTTCCGCTTCAATTCCGCAGCCAAGACAGTACACCACGGTTTTGTGGGCGGACTGCTGGAGCATACGTTAAATGTGACCAAACTCTGTGATTTTTACACGAAAGCCTACCCTGCACTGAACCGCGACCTGCTTCTGACCGCAGCAATCTTTCATGATATCGGAAAGACGAAAGAAATTTCTGCATTTCCGATGAATGATTATACCGATGACGGACAGTTGCTGGGCCATATTATGATTGGAGCGGAGATGCTCCATGATGCGATCCGTGAGATCCCGGATTTCCCGGCAAAAGTGGAGAGTGAGTTAAAGCACTGCATCCTGGCGCACCATGGAGAACTGGAATACGGTTCCCCGAAGAAACCGGCACTGATGGAGGCGGCAGCGCTGAATATGGCAGACAACACGGATGCCAAGATGGAAACATTTACCGAGCTTTTCGACAATGCGAAAGATCCGAACGAATGGCTTGGCTACAACCGGCTGTTTGAATCAAATATCCGTAAAACCAGTATGTAAAGAAAGGGCAGATCCATGGAATACAAAAAGAATGATCTTCTGACTGTAACCATCGAGGATATGGGGCATGACGGGGAAGGAATCGGAAAAGTGGACGGTTATACCGTATTTGTAAAAGACACAGTGATCGGCGATAAAGTACAGGCAAAGATCATGAAGGCGAAGAAAAATTACGGTTATGCCAGACTGGTGGAGATCATGGAGCCGTCGAAAGACCGGGTCGAGCCACGCTGTGCGTACGCCCGTCAGTGCGGCGGCTGCCAGATCCAGGCACTTTCTTATGAAAAACAGCTGGCATACAAACAGCAGAAGATTGAAAATAATCTGATCCGGATCGGCGGTTTTCAGAAAGAAGAGATTCCGATGCAGCCGATCATCGGCATGGAAGATCCGTACCATTACAGAAACAAAGCGCAGTTTCCGGTGGGATGCGACAAAGAAGGCCATCTGATCGCCGGATTCTATGCCGGAAGAACTCACTCGATCATCAGCAACAGGAAGTGCTATCTAGGCGTGGAGGTCAACGAACAGATTCTGAATCTGGTACTGGCGCATATGGAAGCGTATGATATTCCGGCATATGATGAGATGACCGGGAAAGGTCTGGTGCGTCATGTACTGATCCGTTATGGATTCCAGTCGAAAGAGATCATGGTCTGTCTTGTCGTCAACGGCAGCCGCATCCCGGGAGCGGAAGATCTGATCGCAAAACTTCGCGAGATTCCGGGAATGACCAGCATTTCCCTGAACATCAACCGGGAAAAGACGAACGTGATTCTGGGAAGAAAAGGGAAACTCTTATGGGGACAGGAATACATCACCGATACGATCGGACCGATCGCCTATCAGATCTCCCCGCAGTCTTTTTATCAGGTCAACCCGGTGCAGACACAGAAACTCTACGAAAAAGCCCTGGAATATGCAGGTCTGGAAGGAAATGAGACGGTCTGGGATCTCTACTGCGGAATCGGAACCATCTCCCTCTTCCTAGCCCAGAAAGCCAAACAGGTCTACGGCGTGGAGATTGTCCCGGCTGCCATCGAGGATGCAAAACGAAATGCAACGCTGAATCATATCACCAATGCAGAATTCTTTGTAGGAAAAGCGGAAGAAGTGTTGCCGGAAAAATACGAAAAAGAAGGCATCTATGCGGATGTGATCGTGGTGGATCCGCCGCGGAAAGGATGCGAAGAGAGCGTACTGGCTACGATGGTAAAGATGCAGCCGAAACGGATCGTGTATGTAAGCTGCGACTCGGCCACCCTGGCGCGGGATCTGAAGTATCTGCGCGGGGAAGGGTATGAAGTTAAGAGGGTACAGGGCGTGGACCAGTTTCCTCATACGGTGCATGTTGAGACGGTTGTTTTGCTTTCCAAGGGTGAGGTCGACTCGAAAAAGATTCGGGTTGAGTTCTCTTTAGAAGATATGGATATGTCCGAATTTCAAGATGGGGCAACCTACACGCAGATCAAGGACTATGTACTGGAACATAGCGGATTAAAGGTATCAAACCTGTATATCTCACAGATTAAGCGGAAATGTGGGATTGAGGTTGGTAAGAACTACAATCTGCCGAAGTCCGAAGATTCCAGACAGCCTCTGTGTCCACCGGAAAAAGAGAAAGCAATCCGAGAAGCATTCAAATATTTTGGGATGATATAACATCCCGTAAAATGGAGGTTTCTTATGGATAGATTGATTTCTTGTAAGTTTAACATGGATACCGCTTGTGTGGAACTGAAATTCTTTGATGGTAGTATGATTGCGATTGATACGATTGCGGTTGAGAACGAGGTTGCCGACAATATGTATCAGAGGTCGGAACTGGATTATCTGATTTACAATGACCCGATTGGATATGCTGATTTGATATTGAACGGAGATTCCAAAACCTATTTGAAAAACTGTTACAGAGTATAAATCTGTGGATACGGCGATTGGAGCGATTTGCCTGGCTCACTAAACCTCTAAGCCCATAGTTATTGGCTAAGGCAGATATTCAACTTTAATTTTAGAAAACATAAATAAAGGCTATCCAATCTTTTTGACTGGGTAGCCTTTGAAAGTTTTGCTCTTTCTACTTTTTAAGAATCAATTTATGAATGACCATGCCGATTATCAAACCAAAGGATGATACTGCCAAATACCAAAGCGAATGTATCAATGCTGTCTCGTTATAGTATATAAACACAGATGGCACAAATGTAATTGCTATGATTATTGGATACAAGTACTTTACTTTCAGATTTGAAATGCTGCCAATTAGAATTGAAAGCAATAATGTTGCTAAAATAAGCAAAACTATCATTCCCATAACGTCTGTTGGTCCTGCAAATAATGGAAATACATAAAACATAAATAATTGAATTAAGAGTATTAGTATCTCCTTCAAGTATTTCTTCATAATCAAAACACCTCCGTTCATATAAACTCTTTTTTATTTCATTTTGCAAAGATTATCTTGATTTGCAGTTTGTCATTGTTGTAGATTGCTCCAATACTTCCGCCCATACGCTCAATCAGCAGCTTGGCGATGGACAATCCCAAACCGGTTGAATTGCGACTGGCTTCTACTGTATAGAAACGGTCAAACAATCTGCCGACCGTCACATAATTCAGATTGTGCGCCGTGTTGCTGAATGTAACACAGCCGTTCTTATCCATGACTACGGACAGATCGCCGTCAGAGTATTTCAGCGCATTGCTGATAATGTTGGAAAAGATACGGTTGACCGCACCTGCATCCAGTTCACGGAAAACCGGTTCCTCCGGCAATTCGATTTCCGGTTGGATGCCTTTTTCCTGCATGACCGCATAGAAAGACAGCAGACTTTCCTCCAATGCCCGGACAACATCCATACGTTCTGGTTTCAGTTCCTGAAAAGAAGTAACCACACTATATCTGAATAGTTCTTCGGTTAGATTTTTTAAAACATCTGTTCTGTTTTGGATTTGAGAAAGATAGCAGTGTACCGTTTCGCTTTTTTCCTCTCGTTCCAATAGGTCAAGATAACCGTTTATCGCCGTAAGCGGAGTTCTCAGGTCATGGGAAATATTGGTGATAGCTTCTTTCAGTTCCAGATCGCCCTGTTGGTAACGATGGCGTTCCTTGCGGAGCAATCGAAGCTGGATATTAATCTCCGAAGCCAGTTTTCTCAGATGAGGGTCGCTGGAAGAAATATCAATCAGAGTGTTTGTGTCGGAGGAAAGACGTTCCTGGAATTCTGTATGAATTTCATCAATACTTTTTTCTATAAAAATAATCTTTGTGATTAGAAAAAATACAACAATTAGCAAAATACAACACAAAATCCAAGGGAACATCTTTCTACCTCCTTACTTTAGGTTCTTTTTCTTAAAGGAACGACTTCCTATAAGAGATGTTGAAAAAATTACAAACGCAGAGCACAATGGAAGAAAAATCAGGTGTTCCACCCCTTCTTCGCAAAGAATTACACCTTGTCCTCCAGGTGTCAGACAGATAAGAAATTCCAGCAGGATACGAAATGTTCCACCGATGAATTTGATATTTTGGGGATGCCATCGCACAGTTGGGTCTGTATCACTCCACATCCATCCATCCAATAACTCTGGTTCTGCAAAACGATCATAAAGGAGCATCCCGATTATGACCATTGCAGCTACAGCTCCCAGACAAAGAAGTGTCGCTGAGTTTTTGTTCTCCGCCAGACTTGCCAACAGACAACATACGCTGGAGAGTGCAACGACCATCAAAAGGCTTGAAAAAATATAAAATGCCATCTCTCCCAAAGAGAGGTTCAGGCTTGCCGTACCCAGTAGCGGAATACCCAGCATCCCATTAACTATCAACCAGATTAGTGCAGTACTCAGTCCAGCACATATGGTCAGGAGAAGATTGGAAAAATAAACTTCTTCACGAGTGTGTCCGCAGATTAGTTTATTGCGCAGAGTTCCATATTCATAGTCTGTTCCCCACAAATATGCGGCAAATACGGCGATAAATGGTCCCATCAGGGGTGAATATCCAAAAAAACGGGCGACCAGCTTATAGATGTATGCATTAGTCAAATTCGTCTGGAAGTAACCGTTGAGGATGATGAATGCGGAAAGCAATACAGCAATCACTAATTCTATTCGAATCATTTTTTTATTCTCTGTACGGTAAAAGGCTGCTCGAAAAAGTTTACGCATTATTATCACCTCCAACCAGAGAGATGTAATAACTCTCCAAACTTTCATCTTTTTCCTGCATAGATAGCACTTCGCAGTTTTCCTTTGCCAGTACAACGGTCAGCTGTGTCACATTGATCTTTGCGAACACATCGGCTGTTGTTGCGGAGATAATTTTATATTCCAGATTCATGGAATCCAGCACACGAGCCAGAGTAGAAGTATCGGTCACTTCCATGCGGACACACTTGCGGCAAACTGTGTCCAGTTCTTCTGCACTCAGTTCCTTCACCATGCGACCATTATCAATGATACCGTAATGAGTAGCCAGACGGGAAAGTTCATCCAGAATGTGACTGGAAATAAGAACTGTAATCTGTTTTTCTCGGTTCAACTTCAAAATCAGTTCTCGCATTTCCACAATACCCTGAGGGTCGAGACCATTTACAGGCTCATCAAGAACAAGAAAGTCGGGATCACCGGCTAATGCGATAGCGATGCCCAGACGCTGCTTCATACCGAGGGAGAAGTTCTTCGCTTTTTTCTCTCCCGTGTTGTCGAGACCTACCAGCTTCAACAATTCCTGAATACAATCAAATGATGGCAGACCAAGAATGAGATACTGGTGCTTCAGATTTTCCTCCGCAGTCATATCCATGTAGATGGACGGTGTTTCCACCACAGCACCCATGCGACGGCGGGATTTGATAATATCCTTGCTGTCATTGCGGATGCCGTACAGAGAAAAGCTACCGGAAGTCGGTTCCTGCAATCCGCAGATCAAGCGGATCAGGGTTGTCTTACCAGCGCCGTTCTTTCCCACAAAGCCATAGATGGAACCTTTGGGAACATTCATAGTAAGACCATTCAATGCCTGAAAGTTTTTATACTTTTTTGTCAGGCTGTTTGTTTGCAAAATATAGTTCATATTGTATTACCTCCTTTGCTGACCTAAGTTTACAAAACAAAAGTCAAGAAAGTGGTCAAGAAAAACGTCAAGATTTGGTCAAGATTTTTTGTTCTGCCAATTTGAAACCAATTCCCCAGACTGTTTCGATATAGTCTACACCGCTGACATCCTGCATCTTTTTACGAAGATTGCTGATGTGCTGCTTCAAAGAACGCTCGGTGCAGTCGGGTGTGTCCAGACTGATTCTGTCAAGCAGGACACTCTTTGAAATTACCTGTTTGGGATTTTCCATCAGCAGTTTTAAGATGGCATACTCCGTTCGGGTCAGCTTCACAGGCTGCTCCTGTACTGTCAGAGAAAGGGAAACCATATCCAAAACCAAATCGCCAACGGAAAGAGATTTGGTTTCGCCATGTTGTTCTGCCTTGCGGAGCTGAACAGTGATACGGGCAAGAAGCTCCTTTGTATCAAAAGGCTTGGTCATGTAATCTGCCGCACCGCCCAGCAGAAGATTTACCTTGTCTTGCACATCTACTTTTGCGCTGAGAACGATAACAGGAATGTTCTCAATGTGGGGCAGAACTTCCTCGCCAGACAATCCCGGCAACATCAGATCCAGCAGCACCAAATCGGGCTTGTTTTGTGAAAGAAGATATAACGCTTCTGTGCCGGAGTATGCACGAAGAACAGAATAGCCCTCTTGCACCAGCACTTCTCTCAGCATATCTCCAATATGAATATCATCATCTATGATTGCGATTGTTTTCATTCTCGTTCCTCGTCAATTTCCTTTTATAGTTCAAACGCTACTATCGTTTCCTTTGGCAACTTCTCGTTTTCGCAGTTTAGAAGGTAGGCTATTGCCTTGTTCGCAAAGCGGTTTGTTTTCATTGTATCCCAATCGGCAAGTCGGACTATTTCTGATGTGCCGTTCTCAAAATCAAATGAAATCTGGCCCCATTCGCCGTCGCAGTCTGCTTGGTATTCGTAGATTGCGGTGGCGATTTTCTTTTTTCGTTTGGTCTTGGATTTCTGTTTCAAGCGGACAGCATGGATTGCGCCCTCGGCAACCAACAATTCTGTCAGTTTGTCCACTGCTCTGCGGTAGGCTCGCTCCGTACCGCTGGCAGTGCTGCCCTCAAACATTACAGCCAGTTCCTCAAAGGTGGGACGGCCTTTCCATGAGCCGACATGCCCGCAGGTCATGCAGATTGCCAGCCGCTTTTCAAGCAAGGTCTGTTCCCGGTAGTTCAGCTTATCAAAAGCTCGCTGCACCTTTTCTGCCTGTATGCCGTTCCAGAGGATGTCGGAGTAGTTCCAAGTATCATCAAGAGCAACATCTTCGCCCGTTTCCTCGCCGTCCTCATGGCAAGAAATGATGGAATAGACCGCACCGTAGCCCGGAATCAGGACTTACCGACACCGGACGATGTGGCAAAAATACAGGAACACAATGAGCGAGAAAAGGACAGTTACAGCAATCAAGACATTCCAGCGTACCGCCATTCGCCAGAATATCGATTACCTCAAACAGCTTATCAAGATTTTTATTTTGCTTTTTGGCAAGCTTCAGATCCTTTTTAAACTGATTGGTAAACTGAATGTCGTATTTCATACGTCGAGAGCTGCCTTAAGCGCATCCATACTGGAATAACGCGGAGCAGAAGGATCCTTCATCATTTTTCTGCCTTCCTCAATGGCAGCGGCTGTCGTATCATTCGGTACTTCCAGTTTTAATTCAAAAGGAATACCATGCTCACGGATAGCGGTTCTCAGGAACATATTTACAGCAGTTGTCATATTCAGACCAAGCTCATTGAAGATTTCCTCCGCCTGATCCTTGATTGCCTTGTCTGTACGAATATTTAAATTAGTTGTTGCCATACAGAACACCTCCATTCAAGTATAGTATATGCAGAAATTCGGCTAATGTCAATACAATGTCATTATACGAGCTGTGAATTTTCTGCTAAAATGCATCGAAGTACCTCTGCGTAGTAATATGTGCATAGCCCTTGTATTCATCATTGCTGCTCTCTGCGTACATATCGTTCATCATTCCGATTGTGAGTAAGTCAAGATCCCGGATGGAGATGCCGAGCTGTACGCAGCGAAGAAGAAACAATGGTGTGGTCATCGGGCGGTCAGTTGCGTGAAGTTTTTTTAGACTCCACATCCGTCTGGACATTCAGTCCCCACAGTTCGATGATCTTAGGAAGCATCTGGTAGATGGAGAAGGTGCTGAATTCATCCAGCCACTCCTCCGGGCTGTCCGGGATGGAAGAATCTGAGTGCTTTGCCATGATGTAGGCGATATTCTCGAACATCTCAAGGGAGAACATATCGAGGTGAGAGGAATCCTCATCACCGTTTCCGACTGCCTTTCCGAGCGCATCGAGATCCTTGTAGATATCCCGATGGAACTTGATGCGGTAAATACGCGGAATGGCGGCAGATGCCTTGAAGGGCACCTGCTTTCCGTCAATCTCAATCTTCTGAATCATACTCATAATGCAATCACTCCTTTACTGCCTTCGCGGGCTTTGCTGCAGACTGCGTTGCTGCATCGTTCTCTGCCGCAGGCACATATACTGCTTTGTACCAATCAGCATAGGTAGTAGCATCCGTGGTATTTCCGGTCTTTGCTTTCACCATCCCATTAGCAAGCGGAACAGCCTTCAGAGAAAGTTTCTCCGTCTGTACTTCCTTGGAATCTAATGTTTCCTTCAGTACGTCCGTGCGGAAGGACTCCGGAATTAATGCAAGCTCCAGATCTCCGTCATAGCCACAGTTATTGTTGATTACGTAATATACACCACCATCCGCGTAAAAGTTCTCCGGCTCACCATTTGCATCCAGTGAGATCGATACGGAGCCTGGCATCGGGACCGGCGTTCCGAAGGTGGGGGTGCCATCCTCGCCAATGGTAAGGAGTGCATAGTGCGTATTCTTCAGGTTGAATTTCACCTTATTTGCTTTTTCAGCCATTGTTAATTTACCTCCATTTCAAATGAATACAGGACTTCGTAAAGCTTCTCCGATTCGATCCAAGTCTCGGATTTTTTATAAAAAATGCCATGCTGATTGAGCACGGCTTCTATACGCTGTTCTGCCGACAAGTCCTTGCAGTCGGTATACAGTTCGATGTGAATTTTATTGATCTTATAGTAGACCTGTCCGTCTGCCGCGAAGTTGTCACTGTTCGGTGTAAGATAACAAATAAACGGCGGATCCGGGCTTTCTCCCTCTGCAAAGTGGTCATAAGCAAAGGGAAGGCCTATTTTATTCATGATTTCGGTTAACTTCTCCATGTGTTATCCTTTCAGGGCCTTTTCAATTTCACGCTCCAGTGTATCAATCGCTTTTTCTTCCGCTGGTGTGATATGGGGCCTTGCGGCGACACGGCCACCACCTCGCTTGGCATGACCAAATTCCAGAAGGTGGGCCAGCTGATAGCGGTTTTTAGAATGAACCACAAGCGCCAGAGAATTGGATGTTTCCTTTTGCGTTTTCACGGCCCAGCTCTTTGCGTATTTTCCGGTGTCCTTGGGAGCGGTTGCAGCAATCTCATCCTTGACGGTTTTACCAGCCTTGCGGACCGATGCTTTTAGGTCATGCCAAGCAATCCAGAGTCAACTATAGAAATGTGGAAACTAAGGGAGCAGGCAAGTAGAATTGACAGAATTATCGAATGGTAAAAAAGTAGATTCACGGATATAACAGGAATTAGTAATGAACCATGGCATTACCGTTATGTTGGAACGACTGTCGCTAAAATAATGAAAGAAGAAAATTTATGTTTGGAAGAATATTTAGAAAAATATAAATAAAAACAAAAGAAAATTCTAACTTTTTTTATAGTAGGATTGTTATATTATTTAGAAAACAGAGGGAGGCAAATTTGCGAATGGA
>OODK01000368.1_pt1 | contig 44713 bp, 38 predicted proteins | sample 1671371 | NCBI WGS metagenome assembly OODK01 (sample SAMN06348150, study PRJEB24527) | human gut metagenome | biome: human gut; feature: ankylosing spondylitis patient; material: feces | host: Homo sapiens | place: China | collected 2015-10 | reverse complement strand
CTTTTTCCATGGTTTCTACAACCATTCTCTTGAATTCCGGCGTATATCGTTTGTTTGGTACTCCTTTTGGCATAGAAAAACACCCCACTTGTCAGATAGTATACCATACTGTCTAACAAATGGGGTGCAGTTCATTTTCAGATGCGAGCTTTTATCAAATCATTTCCACAGCCAGAACAGCACGGCCAGCAGCACCGCCAGACCCACCAGGTAGGCACCGGCGATGAGCAGGGTGGCCTTCAGCGCGCCCATAACGGCCCAGAATTTCTCCTTGGCGGTCCATTCGTCGGGCTGCTCCCAGGGGCGGTCGTTGACCGGCTCCGGGGCAGCGGCAGGCTTGCGGCTATGGGGCAGCAGCGTCGGCGTGGGGCCGATGCCGCTCATATCGGCGATGGTACGGCCATCGTCCTCAAACGAATCGTGCTTTCTCATTTCTCGTACAGGTGGCAGACCACATAATGGCCGGGCTCGACCTCACACTGTTTGGGGGCTTCGGTCTTGCAGCGCTCGGTGGCGTAGGGGCAGCGGGTGTGGAACTTACAACCCGCCGGCGGGTTGGCCGGGGACGGAATGGAACCCTGCAGTACGATGCGCTCCCGCTTGACCGTCGGGTCCGGGATGGGAATGGCCGAGAACAGCGCCTTGGTGTAGGGGTGCAGCGGATTGGCAAAGATGTCGTCGGTCTCGCCGTACTCCACCAAGTTGCCCAAGTACATAACGCCCACCGTGTCAGAGATATGCTCGACAACGGACAGGTCGTGGGAGATGAACAGGTAGGTCAGGTTGCGCTTTTCCTGCAATGTTTTCAGCAGGTTGATGATCTGTGCCTGGATGGACACGTCCAGTGCGGAGACCGGTTCGTCGCAGACAACGAACTCCGGGTTCAGGGCCAGGGCGCGGGCGATGCAGATACGCTGGCGCTGGCCGCCGGAGAACTCATGAGGATAGCGGGTCTTGTGGTAGGGCTGCAGGCCGCAGTCGTCCATGACCTGGTCGATATAATCATTAAACTCATTCTTCGGTACCAGGTTATGCTCGCGCACAGCCTCGCCGATGATCTCGCCGACGGGCAGACGGGGGGACAGGCTGGAGAACGGGTCCTGGAAGATGATCTGCATCTTGGTGCGCAGTTCCCGCAGCTCGGCGCTATTCATATCGTAGACTTCTTTGCCGTTGAACAGCACCTGGCCGCCGGTCTTATCGCCGCTCAGGCGCAGGATGGTGCGGCCGGTGGTGGACTTGCCGCAGCCGGACTCGCCCACCAGGCCCATGGTGCAGCCGCGGCGCAGGTTAAAGGTAACGCCGTCCACTGCCTTGACATGGCCCACCGTCTGGGACAGCAGGCCCCCCTTGATGGGGAAATATTTTTTGAGGTGGTTGACCATCAGGATGTACTGAGGGTCATAGGTGACGGGGGTGTAATCCATTGCTTCAGGCATTTTCTTTGCCATACGTCACTCACCCGCCTTTCTGTTTTCTTCGTAGTAGCGGTAGCAGCTGACCTTATGGGTGGGGGACAGGCTGATTTCGCAGGGGTACTCGCCGCTGCAGCAGGGCAGCTGCATCTCGCAGCGGTCCTTGAAGTAGCAGTAGTCCGGCATATCGACCGGGTTGGGCACCTTGCCGGGGATGGAGTACAAGCGGTCGACCTTTTTGCCGACGACCGGCTTGGAGGCCATCAGGCCGATGGTGTAAGGGTGGCTGGGATGGGCGAAGATCTCCTCGACGGTGCCCTTCTCGACCACGCGGCCCGCGTACATGACGACGACATAGTCCGCCATCTCGGCAATAACGCCCAGGTCATGGGTGATGAGCATGATGGAGGAGTTAATGCGGTCCTTTAGGTTGCGCAGCAGGTCCAAAATCTGAGCCTGGATGGTCACGTCCAGCGCGGTAGTCGGCTCGTCGGCAATGATAATCTTGGGGTTGCAGGCCAGGGCCATGGCGATCATGACGCGCTGGCGCATACCGCCGGACAGCTCGTGAGGGTACATCTCGTAGACGCCATTGCTGTTGGCGATGCCAACGGTCTCCAGCATCTCGATGGTGCGCTTCTTGATGTCCTCCTTAGTCTTGCCTTCACCCTCGTGCAGGGCGATGACCTCGTCGATCTGGGCGCCGATGCGGAATACCGGGTTCAGGCTGGTCATAGGCTCCTGGAAGATCATCGAGATATAGTTTCCGCGCAGGCCCTGCATCTTATCGGCGGGGGTCTTGGCGATGTCGTAAGCCTTGCCGCCGCCCAGGTTCAGGCGGATCTCGCCATCCACGATCTGGCCCTGGGGGCGCTGCAGCAGCTGCATCAGGGACAGGCTGGTAACGGACTTGCCGCAGCCGGACTCACCCACGACGCCGACCGTCTTGCCGACGGGCACCTCGAAGGAGACGCCGTCAACGCTTTTGACCACGCCGGTATCGGTGAAGAAGTAGGTGTGCAGGTTATCGAACTCGACCGCGTTTTTCTCATCGTGCATCTGGACCGTGTACTCGCTCTCCGGCACGTTGCGGCGCTTGCGTTTTTTCTCGTATTGATCGGTAATGCGGCGGTTTTCTTTGGAGATACGCCGCGACTCTTTGGCGGAAAGGTATCCGTCCTGTTTTTTAGCCATCGTGTGTTTCTCCTTCCAATCAGCGTTTCATCTTGGGGTCAAAGGCGTCGCGCAGACCGTCACCCACAAAGTTGAAGCCCAGAACGGTGAGCAGCAGGCAGACACCGGCGGGGATCCAGATAAACAGGTAGTTGGTCATAACGTAGGCATTGTTGACATCGTTGATGATGTTGCCCCAGGAGGCAAACGGGTATTTGACGCCCAGGCCCAGGAAGGACAGGGTGGCTTCGGTCAGGATGGTGGAGCCGAGACCCATGGTGCAGGTGACGATCAGCTGCGGGATGACGTTGGGGATCAGGTGGCGGAAGATACGGTGCCAGACGTTGATGCCGCAGGCCTCGGTAGCCAGCATGAACTCCTGCTCACGCAGGGAAAGGATCTGGCCGCGGACCAGGCGGGCAATGCTGGGCCAGCCCAGGAAGCCCAAAATCAGCATCAGGTACATCATACGGGTCCAGGAGTCCACGCGCATGGCGTCCATGGCGGCGCCGATGATGATAATGACGGGCATCGAGGGGATGCAGTAGAACACGTCGACCACACGCATGATGATGTTATCGACCCAGCCGCCGAAGTAGCCGGAGATGCCGCCCATCAGGATACCCAGGGAGGCTTCGATGACAACGACGATGAAGCCGATGATCAGCGAGACGCGGCCGCCGTACATCAGGCGGGTCAGCATGTCCATGCCGTTGGTGTCGGTGCCCAGCCAGTGCTCCTTGCTGGGGCTGCCGTAACGGTCGTAGACGTAGGTCTCGGTCATCTGCTTGACGCTCCACACCTTGGTGGAAGGATCGTAGACGATGTCGTACTCGGCCTCGTTGCCGTCGGCATCGGTGTAGTCGAACTCCTCGGCATCATCATCGATGGCTTCCTGCAGGAGCTCCTTGAAGTCGCGGGTGATGACGACGCTGGAATCGGCGGCGGAGACGACGAAGCGGCTGACATAGCCCAGTGTCTCGCCGCCGGCGGTGATGTTGCCGTCCTCGTCCAGGGCGTAGTCCACGCCGTTGGCGGCGAATTCTTCCTCGCCATTGGCCATAGCGGTCAGGGCGGCAAGCTTGGTCTCGAAGTTAAACTTATCTGCGGCGTCAGCCTCGTTGACCAGGTCACGGCTGGCGTACCCCATAACAGTATTGCCCTTGTAAACAACGTAGAAATCGTCGTTCACCAGGTCGAGGGTGTAGTCCACATCTTTATAGGTGAACTCGGTCTCGCCTTTTTTGGAGGCTTCCAGCGCCTTGCTCTGGGCGATAGAGCCGAAGTCCTGGCCGTCAGCCACGACAAAGCGCATGGTGTCGTTGCGGGTCACGCCCACATACTCTTTGGACATCTGGGTGTAGGTGAAGAACTGCTCGTCCTGGCCGTAGGGGCTGACAAGGCCGCCGATGAAAGAGAATACGAACATAGCAACCAAAATGGACAGGCCCACAACGGCCAGCCGGTTGCGGAAGAACCGCTTGGCAACCAGTGCGCCGGGGGAAAGTACCTTGACGCGGCGGTCATCGTTCAGGGAGTACTGCTCCTGCTGGGGGTTCTGGTTCTGGGTGTTTTCACTCATGGGTGTGCAGTCTCCTTTCTTAAGAAATGCGTACGCGCGGGTCGACCACGCCGTACAGGATGTCTGTCAGCAGGTTGCTGGCCAGGGTCAGCACTGCCATAAAGGACAGGTAGAACATCGTAAAGGGAATATCGCCTGCGACCATCGACTGGTAAGAAATGTAGCCGATGCCGGGGATGGAGAACAGCGTCTCGGTGATCAGTGCACCGCTGAACAGGCCGGGCAGGCTGCCGCCAATGATGGTGACCAGCGGGATCAGCGTGTTGCGGAAGGCGTGCTTATAGATAACGGTATGCTCCGACAGGCCCTTGGCGCGGGCGGTGCGGATGTAGTCAGCGTTCAGCACTTCCAGCATATTGGTGCGGGTGTAGCGCATGTAGCCGCCGATGGAAACGATGACCAGCGTGGCGATAGGCAGCACCAGGTGGTTGGCCTTATCCAGGAACTGGCCCATCGAGTCCAGCTGGGCATAGTCACGCCCTACCAGACCGTACAGGTCAAACCAGCCCAGCTTGACCGAGAACAGCAGCTTGAGCAGCGTAGCAAAGAAGAAAGTGGGCAGAGAGATGCCGACCAGTGCGGCCGCAGTAATAACGTAGTCGGTACGGCTGTACTGCTTGGTGGCAGCCAGAATACCCAGGGGCACCGCAATGATGATGGACAGCACAAAGGAGATGCCGCCCATAATAACGGACAGGCCGACCACTTCCTGGAATTTCTGGGTAGCAGGGACATTCCACTTCCAGCTGTCGCCAAAGTTGCCGACGATGGCCTTGGACAGCCAGGTGAAGAAGCCGGGCACAATGTCCAGATCCAGGCCGTAGGAGGCATTCAGCTGGGCCAGCCATTCCTCATAGGGTTTGGCACCGGGTGCCTGGGCCAGCTGCATTGCCATCGTCTCGGCAAAAGAGCTGGGCAGGCAGCGGATCAGCGCGTAGATAATGAACATGACACAGAACAGGATCAATACCGACTGCGCGATACGCTTGATGATGTAATTTCGCACGGGTGTTTCGTTCCTTCCTTGCACGGCGGGGCCGCGTTTGTTTTTATGCAGGGATTTTTGCAGGGATATGCCGGAATATGGGCATCCCCGTCCCCCGCAAGGGCTGACCCCCTGCGGGGGAGTGGGACAACCATATTATGGCCGAATGTGCATAGTATGGCTGTTTTTGTATCCAAACTGCTTGAATAAGTTTAGACACAGCAACCGTTCCGGCGTTATAAAGCGCCGGAACGGTCGCTATTTATTGCTGTTTAAGCAGAACGCAGGGTGAACTTAACTCAGTTCAGCTCGGTGTTGTTCAGCTCAGACTTGTAGGTCCAGTACGGGGTCATGTCCTTAGCGATGGTGTCGATGTTGACACGCTCGGTGGAGAAGATGGTAGCCTCGCTCCGCTGGTAGACGGGCAGCTCGACACCCCAATCCAGGATGATCTCCATGGCCTCTTTGTACATGGCCTTACGGGCCTCCTGGTCGGTGGTCTGGCGGGCAGCCATGATCAGTTCATCCAGGTCGGCATCGTCGATGGCGTAGTAGTTGGTGGAACCGCTGCTGTGGTACAGCTGGTACATGTCGGGGTCGTTGGTGGACTGCCAGGCAGCGACCCAGCCCTCGGCAGCGCCGGACTGGTAAGAAGCGAACAGGTCAGAAGCGTTGGCCATATCGTTGACAGTCAGGGTGAAGCCGATGGTCTTGAGAGCAGCAGCAGCATTGGTCAGGGTCTGGAAGGAGGGGTGATCACCGTTGCCGGAAGCACCGATGTTGATCTGATACTCCATCTTGGCACCGGCGGGGGCAGCCGTGATCTGGCCGTTCTCGACGGTGTAACCGGCAGCCTCGAAGTAGCCCAGGGCAGCCTGCAGAGCGGCGGCGTACTTGTCCTCGCTCTTCATGTCGGAGGTGTAGATTTCGTTGCCGTCCACATCGGTGGAGTAGGCGATCTGGTAGCCGTCGTCGGTGACGGACGGAGCGGCCCAGGAGGTGTTGGAGATGGGGTAGTTGATAACGCTGGCGGTATCGCCGTAGTAAGAGTCGATGCCCTCATCACGGTAAGCGGAGACAACGGTCATGATGGCCTTGCGCAGATCCTTGGAAGCCTCGGAAGCGGGGTCGCCGCCAACATTGACGTTCTTGGCGCTCAGGGCGATGTAGCCGTAGCCGCGGTAGTCCTTCAGGCGGGTGGTGATGACGGGGCCATCCTCGCCCTCGGCGCCGTTGATGTCGGCGATCTGGTCAGCAACTTCCAGAGAGTAGGAAGGATCGGAAATGTCGATGGTGCCAGCCTGAACGCCGGTGATCTTATCGGCCTCCTGGGTCTCCTTCATGTTGACGTGAGCGATCTTGGGTGCGCCGTCAAAGTAGTCGGGGTTGGCATCCAGGTAAACAACGCCGTCGCTGTACTTGTTGAAGGTGAACATACCGCCGCCCAGAGGAGCGCCGGTCTTGGAGCGCACACTGCTCAAGTCGCCCTTGGGGAAGCCGAAGGAGTTGTTGTCGTAGTCATACAGAGAAGCATCACCATAGTAGTGCAGAGGAGCAATGGGCATCTGCAACTGATAGATCATGGTGGTGGACAGCTCGGTGGTGGTCAGGGTCATGCTGTAGTCGCTGGTCTTAACGATACCGGCAACATTGGGCACGTCGTTGCCAACGGTGACACCAGTGGTGGAGTAGTTGTAAACTTCCTCGGGAATCAGATCAGACAGGGCAGAGCCAGCAGTCTCGGCTTCCATAGCGGAGAAGTTCCAGTCGTACTGGGCGCCGATAGCCAGGAAGAAATCCTTAGCGGTAGCGCCATCGGCCAGGTCGAAGCCCCAGCCGGCAGCAGCGGAGGCAACATCGGTAGCGCCGCCGTTCTCGGTCATGTCGTCAACGATTTCCTGGGCAAACTTCACGCCGCCGTCGTTGACAGCGTCCCAGAAAGCCTTCTGCTGGTCAGCAGTGAAGTAAGTATTGTCGGTGTTATCCTCGCCAGCCTCAGCGATCAGCTTAGACAGGGTGGACATGGAGTTGCGGTACTCCTCCAGGCCAACGATGGGGGTGGAGTACATGGTGGCAGAACCGTCATAAGTCGGATCCAGGAATACATACATCGAGAAGATAACGTCGTCGATGGTGACAGGCTCGCCGTCAGAGAACTTCAGGTCGTCACGCAGTTTCAGGTCATAGGTAACGGTGCCGTCGTCATTCTCGGTGACAACGCAGTCAGAGGTGCCGTGGTAGGTGTAGTCGGTGCCATTGTACTCGCGGGTCTCGCCCTCGATGCCGTTCAGGATCATTTCGCCCTTACGGTCGGCGCCCAGCAGGCCGAGCTGGGTCAGGTCGATGACATCCTGGTCAGAGGCAGAAGCGGCGAAGAAGGGGCTGAATTTGCCCTCAAAGCCGGTCTCTGCCAGGACGAGGGTGCCGTCGCTGGTGGAAGTGGTAGCCTCGGCCGTGGCAGTGCTGGTAGCTTCGCTGGATGCAGCGGAGGAAGCGGAGCTGCCGCAGCCGGCCAGCATGCTCAGGCTCAGGGCCGCAGCAGATGCCAGCGCAATGGCTTGCTTTGCGTTTTTCATGTGTACAAAACCTCCTAAAATTTGCCCTATCGGCAAGTCATTATGGCCGCTGGGGAGTGGCCATAACGGGAAAGGGAATTCCCTTTCCGATGACTGTCTATTCATACAGTGTACACTTGTCGATAATGACTTATCTTATATAGTACCTGAGATTGCGTAAAATGTCAACTTAAAAGTTCTATTTTTGTGGCATTTACCGAAATTTGTGATATTTTTTTGGCAAAGAAAGGACTTGATTTTATTGTGCCTCGTACCAAAAAGTGGGCAGCTGCACAGTTGCCCGCTTTTTTTCACATTGCTACATATTATATTTATCAATAATTCTGTATAATTATTCCTGCTTTTCGTACTTTAGCGCTTTAAATTGATGGTTTTCCATTGCAAAGGCACCGGCTGCTGCTGCCTGCAGCAGGATAAACAGGATACGCGCAGGCAGGTTTTGCCTGCTGACCGCCAGCTGTACCAGCTGGGCGGCAGCTGTAATTCCGGCAAGTACAGCCGCCAGCGTGCAGCTGCCCGGCAGTTTCAGAACGGTCTGCTCATGAATATACGCCCGCAGCGGTTCCCCCGCGGCGGTCAGCCGCACCAGCAGGTAGACGGCATACACCGCCGCCAGCAGGCTCGCCATGTAGGGCAGCAGCAGCCAGAACGGCGCATAGGCGGTCGCGCCGGGCACCAAGCCCGCCGCCACTACCAGCGCGGCCCCACCGCCGCACAAGACCCAAAGCCCGGCCAGTGCCCGGCCGCGGGATTTTGTACCTTTATAATGGTAGTGCGCACCGCGATACTGGTAGTTGCCGTTCAGGTCTTTTTCAAAGTCGTCCAGATAGGCGCGCTTCTTTTTGCGGTCCGCCATTATTCCAGCCCCGTTAGGTCGTAGTGGTCCAGCCAATCCTTGGCGGTCTCGCAGACGCCGCGCAGGCAGCTTTCCTCAAAGGGGCTGACCAGGTCGGCGTTTTTCAGCAGCTCGGTAAACACACGGCTGCCGCCCTGGCGGGTGTAGGCCATGTAGTGGTCCCATGCGTTGGCGCGGTCCTTCTGCATCAGCGCCCAGATCTGCAGGCTGACGGTCTGCGCCAGGCAGTAGTCAATGTAGTAGAACGGGCTCTGGTAGATGTGCATCTGGCGCTGCCAGTACTCGCCTGCACCATAGAAGGGGATCTCGCCGTCCAGGCGCATCCAGGGCTGGTAGATGGCGGCCAGCTCCTTCCAGGTCTCGTGGCGCTGGGCCGGGGTCATATCCGGCTTTTCGTAGACGATATGCTGGAAGTGGTCCACCATCGTGCCGTAGGGGATGAAGGTCAACGCCCCGGCCAGATGGCTGTAGCGGAACTTGCGGGCATCCTCGCCAAAGAAGCCCTCGGCCCAGGGCCAGGCCAGGAACTCCATCGACATCGAATGGACCTCACAGCCCTCCATGCTGGGCCATACGGTGGAGTAGGGGATGCGCTTGCGGTTCATATAGGCGGCAAAGGCGTGGCCGGCCTCGTGGGTGACGACCTCGACATCGTGCTGGGTGCCGTTGAAGTTGGCAAAAATAAACGGCACTTCGTAATCATCCAGGCTGGTGCAGTAGCCGCCGCCCGCCTTGCCGGGGGTGGAGAGCAGGTCCATCAGCTGGTCGTCCAGCATCTTGTGGAAGAACTCGGCGGTTTCGGGGGACAGCTCCTCGTAGAACTTTTTGCCCTGAGCCACGATGGCATCGGCATCACCGCAGGGTTTGGGGTTGCCGCTGCGGAACATCAGGGCGTTGTCGGCGGCGTTCATCGGGTACTGCTTGCCCAGGCGCCTGGCCTGCTCGCGGTAGATGCTGTCGGCCACGGGGACGAGGTATTTCACCACAGCAGCGCGGAATTTTTCCACATCAGCCTTGGTGTAGCAGTTGCGGCCCATGCGGTAGTAGCCCAGGGTAGTGTAGCCTTCGTACCCCAGTTTTTTGCCCATGGTATCCCGCAGGTGGACCATCTTGTCGTAAATGGAGTCGAACTCCTCCTGATGCTCCTTATACCAAGCACCCTCGGCTTTCCAGGCGGCCAGGCGGCGGGCATCGTCGGGGTCGTTTTTGAAGGGAGAGAGCTGGCTTAGGGTGTAGACGCCGCCCTCAAAGGGGATCTGAGCTGAGGCGATCAGCTTGCCGTACTGGGTGGAGAGGTCGTTTTCCTGGGCCATCTCGTCCAGGATCTCCGGCGAGAAGGCTTTCTGGGCGATCTCGGCGTTGAGGAACATCAGCTCGCCGTATTCCTCGCCCAGCTGTTTGCGGTAGGGGGACGCCAGCAGGGCGGCGCTCCAGGTATTCTGGCACTCCTGGATCTGCGGGGTGGCAGCGTTCCAGAAATTCATCTCATCATCGTAGAATTCATCCCGGGTATCGATGGTGTTGCGGATGCTGGCCAGGTTGGCCAGCGTGTCCACGTGCTTGTTCAGGGTCTGTTCGTCCAGAAAGGCGGCCTTGGCGGCGGCGTAGTCAGGCGCGGCGGCAAAGCGCTGGGTCACAGCAGCAAACTGCGCCTTGATCTCGTCCAGGTTCGGGCGCTGATAGGGCATCTCAGAAAATTTCATGAGCGTATTTCTCCTTTGTGCGTTTTGTAGGCATTATAACATAGAAGCGAAAAAAAGGCAAAGATATAAATAGATACAAAAAAGCCTCCCTTGTGCAAAGGGAAGTGGCACGGCGAAGCCGTGACGGAGGGATTGTAACCTTACGCGGTAGACCGATTTGCAACGCAGGCAGGACAATCCCCCACCGCTTCGCGGAGCCCCCTTTACACAAGGGGGTCTTTATGCGTCGTTAAATCCTGCGGTATCTCCGCTTCAAATTCTGCAGCAGCGCATGCTTGGGCCGGCTGCGGATCAATTTCCACAAAAAGCTGCTCAACGCGCGCTCCTCGCGGGCATCGGGGGCCTGGCCGCCGTAGACACAGCGCTCCAGCAGGGCGCAGGTAGAGTGCCTTTTCCTGCTCGGTGGTGACGGTAAGCATATTACGCTTACGTATAACATCCGGTCCGTGATCCCGCAACAGAAAATCTGCATTTTTCGCTACTTTGTCTTATACTTCGACAGTTGTGCACATGTGTTGGAATTTAACAATGCCACTTTTTTGGCAAGTTGCCGCAAACTTTGAAAACGCACGGTTTTCATGTTTTGCAAAACGCCAATTTATGCCCACACAAGCAATTCAAAATTGACCACAGTAACTGTTATATGGTAGAATATGTCTATATATTATATGCTGCACCAGTGCCATTTTTAGGAGGGCCTTATGCAGAAAAATTTCACCCTAAAACGTATCGTCTGCCTCCTGGCAGCCCTTTGCCTGGCCGCCGGGCTGGTGGGCTGCGCCGATATGCCCGCCAGCAGTAGTGAGGAAAGCAGCCTGCCCACGATTTTGGTGGGCAGCGATGTCTACCCGCCCTTTAACTATATTGGCGAGGACGGCGCCCCCACCGGCATCGATGTGGAGCTTGCCAAAGAGGCATTCCGGCGCATGGGCTACCGCGCCGAGTTTACCATCATCGACTGGGAGCGAAAGACCCAGCTGCTGGAAACCGGCGACATTGACTGCGTGTGGGGCAGCTTTACCATCAACGGACGGGAGGATGACTACCGCTGGGCCGGCCCCTACATGGCCAGCCGCCAGGTGGTGGCCGTAATACCCGGCAGCGATATTGAAACCATTGCCGACCTGGAGGGCCGCACCCTGGCTGTGCAGAGCACCACCAAGCCGGAGGAACTGTTTCTGACCGACGCCACCCTGCCCGCCCTGCGGGACCTCTGCTGCTTTGAGGACCGAGAGCTGATCTACACCGCCCTGGGCAAGGGCTACGTGGACGCCATCGCCGCCCACGAAGTCTCGATCCTGCAGTACATGCAGGACTACAACACTGAGTACCGCATTTTGGACGAGCCTTTACAAGTGGTGGGTCTGGGCGTCGCCTTTGGCAAAAACGACGTGCGCGGGCTGGAAACGCAGCTGACCGCCACCCTCGATGAGATGCGGGCGGACGGGACTTTGGCCGCCATCATCGGCAAGTATCTGGCAAACCCCGAAAAATTTTTGGAGGTGGACGGTCTTGTCGAATAGAAAAGTATCTTCCTTCACCGTCCGCTTTTTCTGGCCCCTGATGCTCTGCCTGGGGCTGGGGCTGATGGCGCTGGTGGGGCTGATGTCCTACCGCAGTGACCTGCACCTGGCCAGCCAGAACCTCACCGATGCCACCCAGTACGTCAAACAGCAGCGTACAGCCTACGACCGATTCAACGATACCTCCGTAACCAAAAGCCTGCTGCGCGTCATCGAGAACGCCCAGCAGATCGACCGCGAGATCCAGTACAAGATTGCTCTGACCGGCGAGGCCACGCTGAACACCGACGACCTGCGCCGCTATACCTACGAGCAGTGGCTGACCGGCATCGTCCTGATGAACGAGCATGGCGTCGTCCAGCGGGAGTACAGCACTGACGGGCTGGACTACGCCGCCCTGCGTGAATACGTCACCAAGGACACCGTGCTGGAAACCGCCCAATTCCCCATTAAGACCTACACCGCCCGCATCCGGCTGGACGATGGCTCCTACGTGGACCTGGCTGCCCACAGCCGTACCGACGAGCCGGGCGTGATCGTCGTTTATTATCATACCAGCGCTGAATATGTTACCGACTACAACCTGATCATCCAGAACTTGCTGGAAGGCTACGATCCCGGCACCGAGGAAACGCTGGTGGTCACCAGCGGCGACAGCATCATTGCCGCCAACCGCAAAGGCCTGGCCGGGCAGAACATCGACGACGTGCCGGTGCTGCGCAGCATCCGGGAGAACGCCCACGGCGGCGAGATGACCCGCGTGCGGGCCGGTTCCGGCGACGGCGAGTGGGTCTACTGCATGCTGGAGCGCGGGCGGGACTACTACGTCTACGCCTACATGCCGCTGACCCGCGCACTGGACACCACGCCCAAGAACCTGCTGTTCACGCTGCTGGCCTACGCCATGGTGCTGTTCATCGTCATCATGATCCGCTGGCGGCTCAAGCATGTCTACCAGGAGGAGCAGCTCCGCCGGGAGCAGAGCTACCAGCAGCAGTTGAAAGACGCCGCCCGCAAAGCCGAGAGCGCCAACCGCGCCAAGACCGAGTTTTTGCAGCGCATGAGCCACGACATCCGCACACCTATCAACGGCATCCGCGGCATGGTAGAGATCGGCGACCATTACAGCGAGGACCTGGCCAAACAGGCTGAGTGCCGCCGCAAGATCTGGGATGCTTCGACTCTGCTGCTGGAGCTGGTGAACGAAGTGCTGGACATGGGCAAACTGGAATCCGGCGAGATCTTGCTGGAAAGCTGCCCGTTCAACGTGATAGAGCTGAAAGACGGCATCTGCCAGACGATGGAGCGCGCCGCCGCCGAGCGCGGCATCACGATGACCGACCGCACCGAGGTCAAACACACCACACTCATTGGCAGCCCGCTGCACCTGAAGCGGCTGCTGATGAACATTTTGAGCAACGCCATCAAGTACAACAAGGACAACGGTTCCATCGACCTGACCTGCCGCGAGGTGCGCAGCGACGGCAAGACCGCGTGGATCGAGTTCATCTGCGCCGACACCGGTATTGGCATGAGTGAGGAGTTCCAGAAGCACCTCTACGAGCCGTTCACCCAGGAGCACAGCGACGCCCGCACCTCCTACAACGGCACGGGACTGGGCATGGCCATCACAAAAAGTCTGGTGGAGAAGATGGGCGGAACGATAGAATGCCGCAGTAAGCTAGGGGAGGGCACGACCTACTGCATCACGATTCCCTTTGCCATCGACTCCAGCGCTGCCCCGCGGGTCGAGGAAACCGCCGCCCTGCCTGCCGCCACGCCGGAGGGCATGCACGTACTGCTGGCCGAGGACAACGAGCTGAACATAGAGATCGCCGTGTTTGTGCTGGAGAACGCCGGTGTCACGGTGACGAAGGCCGTCAACGGGCAGGACGCGCTGGACCAGTTTGCCGCCAGCGCCCCCGGCACCTTTGATGCCATCATCATGGACGTGATGATGCCGGTGATGGACGGCTACCAGGCCACCCGGGCCATCCGCCAGCTGGACCGCCCCGACGCGGGCAGTATCCCCATCCTGGCCATGACTGCCAACGCCTTTGTGGAAGACCGCCGCCGTGCCTACGAAGCCGGCATGAACGAGCACCTGACCAAACCGCTGGAGCCGGAGGTAGTGCTGAGGACATTGGCGAAATATCGGAGCAAATAAGCAGGAAGGCCCCCCACAGAGGGAGCCTTTAACGCAAAAAAGCCGCACATCTGTGCGGCTTTTTTGCGTATTATCATTATTTAGTCCCGGCTATACAAATCTCTCGTATACACCTTCCCGGCCACGTCGGCCAGCTCGGGGGCGGCGCGGTTGGCGAGGATCACATCACACTCGGCCTTGAATTTGTCCAGATCTTTCTCCACGCGGTCGCCGTAGAAAGTATCCTCTTTCAACGTCGGCTCATAGATAACCAGCGGCATGCCCTCGGCCCGCAGGCGGCGCATAACGCCCTGGATGCTGGACTGGCGGAAGTTATCACTGCCTGCCTTCATCGTCAGGCGGTAGATGCCGACGGCCTTCGGCTCGCGGGAGAGCACCTGCTCGGCAATAAAGTCCATGCGGGTGGCGTTGGAGTCCACGATGGCCTGCATCAGATTCTGCGGTACATCGTTATAGTTGGCCAGCAGCTGCTTGGTATCCTTGGGCAGGCAGTAGCCGCCGTAACCAAAGGACGGATTGTTATAGTGGTTGCCGATGCGCGGGTCCAGGCAGACGCCGTCAATGATGTCACGGGTGTTCAGGCTGCGCACCTGGGCGTAGGTGTCCAGCTCGTTAAAATAGGCCACACGCAGGGCCAGGTAGGTGTTGGCAAACAGCTTGATGGCCTCGGCCTCGGTCAGGCCCGGGAAGAGGGTATCCACATTCTGCTTGATGGCCCCCTGCTGCAAAAGCCCCGCAAAGGTATGGGCACGGGCGGCAAGTTTCCCGTCCCCCGCCGGGCAGCCTACCACGATGCGGCTGGGGTAGAGGTTATCGTACAGCGCATGGCCCTCCCGCAAAAACTCCGGGCTGAAAAGGATATGCAGGTCGTGGAATTTTTTCCGTACCGACGCGGTATACCCGACGGGCACCGTGGATTTGATGACGATGGTCGCCTCCGGCGCATACTGCCCGGCTAGCGTCAGCACAGCCTCCACGCTGGAGGTATCAAAATAATTCTTCTTGGGGTCGTAGTTGGTGGGGGTGGAAACCACGATGATGTCCGCGCCGGTGTAGGCAGCGGCAGCATCGGTGGTCGGGTGCAGGTCCAGCTCTTTTTCGGCTAAATATTGCTCGATCTCCTTATCGGCAATGGGACTTTTGCGGGCCGCCAGCAGGGCCACTTTCTCGGGCAGAATGTCTACAGCCCATACCTCGTTGTGCTGGGCCAGCAGCACACTGATGCTAAGGCCCACATAACCGGTACCGGCAACGGCGATTTTCATAAACAGGCGCTCCCTTAACAGTGATATTTATTGTAAGTATACCATGGTGCGGGGCCAGCCGCAACGGATTTTACCGGATTTCCTTTTCTGTCCTCTTGTACCCCGGCCCAAAATGCGATATAATACCTATGTTTACTTTGAGTTTTGAGTATCCCCACGGAGGTTTATTAAAATATGAAACGTACCCGTACCCTTGCCCTGCTGACCGCGCTGGTCTGCCTGTGTGTGTCGCTGACGGCCTGTTCCCCCAAAGAAGTGCTGAAAAGCGCCATCCTGAAAACCACCACTGCCCTGGGTCTGCGCCAGGAAACCAGCGATGAGGACGAGGTCGACGATCTGTCTTACGCCACTGGCGGCGGCGACGTGACCTTCCCCGAAACGATGGACACCACTGCCTCCAAGCTGGTGTCCGAGGTGGACGGCGACACCCTGTATGTAGCCTTTAACGGCATCCAGAACCGCAGTACCGACTACTTTGTGGCGGGTTCCGACAGCCTGTCCATCACCGGCTATGCCACCACTGAGTCCACCAACGAGAACTTCCAGACTTTCAAGATCGCCTTGTGGGAGCTGTCCGACGACAAGACTTCCACCAGCTATGTCATCGGCTCCACCGTTTACTACACCACCGACGGCACCTGCTACCAGTACAATGTTTCCGGCCTTACCCCCGGCAGGCAGTACAAGGTCTACATCAGCTATGACTCCACCCGTTACTATATCACCGGCGGGCTGAAGGTCCAGGGCCTGGGCAGCGAGGAGCTGACCACCATCGAGAACGAGAACACCGTCCAGTAACCACAAAACAGCACTGCCCGCGCCGCGCCAAGACGGTGTGGGCGGTTTTGTTGTAGAGGAATTTTTAGAGGAAAAAGTAACGTAAAAGGGGAAGTTTATGCCAAACGTACAATTACGCAATACCCTGCTGCTGATGGGGGCTTCCTTCATCTGGGGCACCGCTTTTGTGGCGCAAAGCGTGGGCGCTGACCACATGGGCCCTTACAGCTTTCTGGCGGGCCGCAGCTGGCTGGCCTGTGTGTTTCTGCTGGGGCTGATGGCCGTGCTGCGCAAAGCCGGCAAGACCAACTCCGCCGCCGAGCCGGGCTTTTGGCAGAACCGCAAGGTGCTGGTAAAGGGCGGCACCTGCTGCGGCATCGCGCTGTTTGCGGCATCGGCTGCGCAGCAGATGGGCATTGGCACCACCAGCACGGCCAAGGCCGGGTTCATGACCGCTTTGTATGTAGTGCTGGTGCCGGTATTCGGCGTGCTTTTTGGCCATCGCCCCGGTGTAAAGCTGTGGTGCTGCGTGGCCGCCAGCGTGGTGGGCCTGTATCTGCTGTGCCTGGCCGGACACGACAGCCTGGCCCTGACCGGCGGCGAATGGCAGCTGCTGGGCTGTGCCTTTTTATTTGCTACCCAGATTTTGCTGGTGGACCACTTCAGCCCCAAGCTGGACGGCATCCAGCTGAGCTTTGTGCAGTTTTTGACGGTGGCGGTCATTTCCACCGTGTTTATGCTGATTTTTGAACAGCCCACCATCGAGCAGTTCCGCCTGGCGGCGGTGGCCATCGCCTACTGCGGCATCATGTCCAGCGGCGTGGCCTACACACTGCAAATTGTGGGCCAGAAAGCGCTGGACCCCACCATTGCCAGTTTGGCTATGTGCTTGGAGAGTGTGTTCAGCGCCTTGGCCGGTTGGCTGATTTTGGGCGAGACGCTTTCCACCACCGAGCTGTGCGGCTGCGGCCTGATGTTTGCCGCCATCGTAGCCAGCCAGCTGCCGGACAAAAAGAAAGTTTAAGTAAAGGTCCCCTCTGCGAGAGGGCTCCCGCGAAGCGGGTGGGGTAGAGACTTTCCCAAGGCGCTCTCCCTCAGTCGCCTCCGGCGGCAGTTCCCTCCCAGAGGGGGCCTTTAATAGGAGTATCTATGAATGACTTGCGCTTAATTTTCCGCTATGGCAAGCCCTACCGCCGGGACCTTTGGGCGGCTGCCGGGCTGATCTTTATTGAATGTATCTTTGAGATGGTCATCCCCGTGCTGATGTCCACCCTGGTGGACGAGGGTGTGCCCAGCCATAACATGGCGATCATCTTGCGGCAGGGCGGGTTGATGGCACTCTGCGCGGTGCTGGCACTGATCACCGGCCTGCTGTATGCCCGCTATGCCGCCCGGTTCGCCAACGGCTTTGCGGCCGAGCTGCGCCTGGCCGAGTATGCCGCCGTGCAGAAATTCGACTTTGCCAACCTGGACCATTTTTCCTCTGCGTCCCTCGTCACCCGCATGACCACCGACGCCACCGTGCTGCTCAACGCCATCAACGCGGGTCTGCGCCCCTTTGTGCGCAGCCCGGTCATGCTGGCCATGGGTCTGGGCATGGCATTTCTGCTCAGCCCCAAGCTGACGATTGTTTTCCTCATCACAACGCCTATTCTGACCATTTTGCTGACGCTCATCGTGCGCAAGGTCGGCCCGCTGTACGGCCGCCAGCAAAGCGCTGTCGACCACCTGAACAGCCGCATCCAGGAATCCCTCACCGCCATCCGCGCCATTAAAGCGTTCGTGCGCGGCGATTATGAAAACGAGCAGTTCAACGCCGTCAACACGGAGCTGAGCGACGCCAGCACCGAGACCTTCCGTTACGCCGTGCTCAACCTGCCCGCGTTCCAGACCATCATGTACACAGCCATCGTCTGCATCATGTGGTTCGGCGGCGGGTTCATCCTGCAGGGCGACATGAGCGTCGGCCAGCTGACCGCCTTTTTGAGCTACGTTTTGCAGGTGCTCAACTCGGTCATGATGTTCTCCGGCGCGTTTTTGCAGATGACCCGCTCGCTGGCCAGCGCCCGCCGCATCCGCGAGGTGCTGACCGAGCAGCCCGACCTGGCCAATGCCGCCGATCCGTTGGAGACTGTGCCGAACGGTCAGATCGACTTCGAGGGCGTCAGCTTCAAGTATAACGCTGCGGCACAAAAAAGTGCCCTGTCCGACATTACGCTGCACATCCCCGCCGGGGCGACCGTGGGCATCATCGGCGGCACCGGCTCGGCCAAGACCACGCTGGTCCAGCTGATTCCCCGCCTGTACGACGCCACCGAGGGCACCGTGAAGGTCGGCGGCCACGACGTGCGGGACTACGACCTGACCGCCCTGCGGGACGCCGTAGGCATTGTGCTGCAAAAGAACCTGCTGTTCTCCGGCACCATCCGGGACAACCTGAAGTGGGGCAACCCCGACGCCGCCGAGGAACAGCTGTGGGCCGCCTGCCGCGCCGCTCACGCCGATGAATTTTTGGACCGCATGCCCGACGGCCTGGATACCGACTTAGGGCAGGGCGGCGTCAACGTCTCCGGTGGGCAGAAGCAGCGCCTTTGCATTGCCCGTACCCTGCTGAAGCACCCGAAGGTGCTGATTTTCGACGACTCCACCAGCGCCGTGGATACTGCCACCGAGTCCGGCATCCGCCGCGCCCTGGCCGAACTGACCGACGTGACCAAGCTGATTATCGCCCAGCGCATTTCCTCGGTGCAGAGCGCCGACCTCATCGTGATCTTGGAGGATGGCCGCCTGCACGCCGTGGGCACCCACGCCGAACTTCTGGAAAAAGATACGATCTATCAGGAAATTTACTATTCCCAGATGAAGGGAGGTGACCCCGATGGCGAGTAAAAAGAAAGTCACCGGCGGCAAGCGCCCGCAGAACCTGCGCCGCACGCTGGGACAGTTCAGCGCCTATCTGGGCCGCCACCGCATCATGATCGGCCTGGTGGCGCTGCTGGCGGCCATCAGCGCCCTGGCCGCACTGTTTGGCACCTACATGATCCGCCCGGTAGTCAACGGCCTGCTGGAAAACGGCAGCAAAGCCTACCTGGCCGGGGCCGTGGTCCTTACCGCCTGTATTTATATCATTGGTGCTCTGTCCACCCTGGGCTATACCCAGCTGATGGTGCGCGCCGCGCAAAAAGTACTGCAGGAGATCCGCCAGGATCTGTTTGCCCACCTGCAGACCCAGCCGCTGCAGTACTTTGATACCCACCGCAACGGCGATTTGATGAGCCTTTTCACCAACGATGTGGACACCATCTCCGATGCACTGAACAACAGCTTTGCTGTCGTTATCCAGACCTTTATCCAGGTCGTGGGCACCCTGCTGATGCTGTTTATCCTCAACTGGCGGCTCTCTCTGCTGGTGGCGGTGGGTTATGTGGGCATGTTCTGGTACATCAACTTTTCCACCCAGCACAGCCGTGCCTACTATGCCAAGCAGCAAAGCAGCCTGGGCGAGCTGGACGCTTACATTGAGGAAATGATTGCCGGGCAGAAGGTCGTGAAGGTGTTCAACCACCAAAAGGCCGACCTGACCGAGTTTGCCGCCCGCAACGAAAAGCTGCGTCTGGCCGGCACCGGCGCGCAAAGCTATGCTGCCACGATGGTGCCCGCCGTCGTCAGCATCGGCTACATCAACTACGCGGTCATTGCGGTGCTGGGCGGCCTGATGGTCATGAAGGGCTGGACCGACCTGGGCAGCCTGGCCAGCTATCTGGTGTTTGTGCGCCAGACAACCCTGCCCATCAACCAGTTTACCCAGCAGGGCAACTTCCTGCTGGCGGCGCTGGCCGGTGCCGAGCGTATTTTTGCCGCCATGGAGCAGTCGCCCGAAGTGGACGAGGGCACGGTAGAGTTGGTGAACGTGCGGAAGAACGCCAACGGCATCCTGACTGCCTGCCCCGAGGTCACCGGCCGCTGGGCCTGGCGTGATTCCGCCCACCCGGACGTAGCGCTGGAGCCATTGCGCGGCGATGTGCGGTTCCATAACGTCAGCTTTGGCTACACGCCGGAGCGGCTGATTTTGCAGGACCTTTCGCTGTACGCCAAGCCGGGGCAAAAGATTGCCTTTGTCGGCTCCACCGGCGCGGGCAAGACGACGATCACTAACCTGATCAACCGCTTTTACGATGTCACCGCCGGGTCCATCACCTACGACGGAATCGATGTGCGACTCATCCGCAAAAACGCGCTACGCTCGTCCCTGGGCATCGTGCTGCAGGACACCCACCTGTTTACCGGCACCGTGGCGGACAACATCCGCTTTGGCAAGCTGGATGCCACGCAGAAGGAAATCGAGAAGGCCGCAAGGATTGCCAACGCCGACTCCTTCATTCGCCGCCTGCCCCAGGGATACGACACGATGGTCACCTCCGACGGTGCCAACCTGAGCCAGGGCCAGCGCCAGCTGCTGGCCATTGCCCGCGCCGCCGTAGCCGACCCGCCGGTGCTGATTTTGGATGAAGCCACATCCAGCATCGATACCCGCACCGAGGCGCTGATTGAAAAAGGCATGGACGGCCTGATGGAGGGCCGCACGGTGTTTGTCATCGCACATCGGCTTTCCACCGTGCGCAACGCCGATGCAATTATCGTGCTGGAACACGGCCGCATCGTAGAACGCGGCACCCACGATGAACTGCTGGCCCAAAAAGGCGAGTATTACCAGCTGTACCACGGCATGTTTGAACTGTCGTAAACGGACGCGGCGGTGGTTTCTCCAGCTTTCCCAGCTTTTGGAACACGCCGCGGCCCCGTGGCCCGGATTTTTGAAAAAAATTCTGCAAACCTGTTGACATATGTCCACGGTTGTGCTATTATACTATAGCACTCCGAAACACGGAGCATATATCGCGGGGTAGAGCAGATGGTAGCTCGTCGGGCTCATAACCCGGAGGTCGCAGGTTCAAGTCCTGTCCCCGCAACCATTGAATAGGTTCCCACTTTTGAACCCGGTAACTCCGGTTTGAAAGTGGGAACTTTTCTTTTTATAAGCAGCCAGAATAGAACGCCGATTCATATTGGTTCGGCGTTTTCATGTTTAGTTTTCTATGCGGGCGTTGGCTGTTGTAGAAATTGATATATTCGTCCAGAACGGCTTGCAGTTCCTGCGGTGTGCCATACAGATGGTGATAAAGCGCCTCCTTTTTCAGCGTGTGGAAAAACGACTCGCAGACGGAATTGTCGTAAGGTGTGCCGGGTGTGGAAAAGGATTGCTTTATATGAAGCTCTTTTAAATGTGCGCGGAAAATGTAGGATGTATACTGTGCGCCTTGGTCACTGTGGAACATCAGATCTTGCGGGGTATCCCGAGACTGGAAAGCGTCATCAAAAGCAGCAAGCGTAAGAGCTGTGTTGATGGAATCCGATATGCTGTACGAAAGTATACGCCGTGAGAACAGGTCCAGCACCACGCAGATATAGTAATATTGGTCGAGCACTTTGATATAGGTGATGTCGCTGACCCAAATTAGATTGGGCTGAGGCTGGTCAAATTGGCGTGCCAACAAATTTCTGAAATAAGCACGCGGCAGACTTTTTTGATGCTCGGCCTTGTAGCGCGGTTTTGCAACGGATAATCCCATCTCCTTCATAAGACGAACGATGCGCTTTTCACTGACTTTGTAGCCTAGTTCTGCAAGTTTGTGATGAATTGGCTTTCTGCCAAAACGGTTCTTACTGTCGTGGAAGATTTGACGAATCAGAGGCTTCAGCTTTTCATCATTTATCTCATAAGAAGTCCGTTGCCCCTCGCGCCGCTTACGGTTGTAGTAAGTTCCGCGCGGTAGGCTTAGTGCGTCGCATAAAACGTGGATGGAATAGCGCCCGCACAATGCATTAACAGCAGCTACTTTTTGGTCGATGGAGGCTTTACTGCCGCACGGACACTGCAGAAGGACCTCTAATTCCAGCGCAAGTTTTTCAAGGTGGCGCTTGGATTTGTGGCAGGTTGTTCGGTTGGTGGTAATGGCTTCATGCATGGGGTGTGCCTTATCAAATTTCTGCTTCCATGTAAAGAATGTGCTTTCAGCCATGCCATACTTGGCTTGTGTTTCCGCGAATGAGTGACCGAGTTCGTAGAAAAGAACAGCTTCATCTTTGATAGATTGTGGGTAATGCTTTTTGCCCATTGGATAAACTCCTTTGCTAAAATAGTGTGAGGATTCTAGTATAGCAAAGGAGGCGAGAAAAGTATAATTTATAGGCGATATTTCGACGTTTTATACTGTGAATATGTGCTAATTTTAAGGGAACGACTACATACAGAACAAAGGAGAAAAGCATGGATTTTATTAGCACAGGCACAGAGATACTTAAACAGGAAAACGTACTTACGCCGCGGCAAAAAGATATTATTGATACGGAAAAGGAAATGTTAAAATCTCCGTTCGATAGGAATACTGCGATTGGACAAGTAGAGAAAAATTGCATACGTTATCCCAAACTGGCATTAGGAGCGATTATGCCTATTGCGATAAGAGGGTGTTCATTAGAGCAAATGACGAATGATGATATACTAAAAATACTGCAATTGCAGTTTGGAATCCTGATGGCGGAAGAAGAGGTAAGAGGCATAAGAAATCAGTGATTTGCAAATCATAAATGGGACAAAATGCGAGTCATAAAATATAAGAAATCAAAGATATAACAAGTATAGAAAAAGGAATGTTGGAAACAACTTGAAGCCAACAGACCCTTTCGCTTTACTAAATAGTAAGCACTAGTCTCTTTAGACTTTGACTTCTTTAATGCAGGAATCTTTGAAACATAACTATATACTTGTTTAGATGTAATGTTGTTCGCGGTAGGCGCTGAGTAAGGTGTACGAAGACTATTCAAAAGGCAGTTATTATGTGCAGCTGCATTTTGATGCATTTAGATAGTTGTAAAGCACAAGGACATTTGGTATACTCATACTAAGGCAGGAAATGCTATATCATTCTTACATAAGAATGTAATAAGTGGAGGTCTGACTTATGAGATACCCGCTGAGTGTGAAAAGTAAAAGCGTTGAAACGTCAGGAATTCCAAGGGATTATAAAGAAGCCCTCTGTGAGTATGTATGGAATGGATTTGAAGCGAATGCAACGACTATTTCTATTACACATACAATCAATGTGTTAGGCGGGATAGAGGAAATATGTATTTCTGATAATGGTAGTGGAATTTGTTTCGAAACGATTCAGGATACATTTGGAGCGTTTCTGGCTTCGCAGAAGAATGCACTTTCTCTCAAAATTAAATCAAAAGTGAATCAAGGCAAGGGGCGATTTGCGGGATTTTCTTTTGCAAATAGAATCAAGTGGGATACAGTTTGCGCGGAAAATGGTAAAAATGTTCAATATTCAATTTCCGTTTACAGTGAAAATAAAAACGAATATGAAGTTACAGAAAAAGCTTTGACCGAAAGATCCACAGGAACTATGGTAATTATTGGTAATGTGGATCAGATACTGCCAGAACAGGTAACGATTTTAGCGTTGGAGGATACACTATTAAAAGAATTTGCATGGTACCTTTATCTTAATAAGGAAAGAAATGTTGAAATACTGGTCAACGGTGAACGCGTAGACTATACGAAATACATTGATACCAGATTTAGTGCAAAAAAGGATTTGCTGATAGACGGTATTGGATTAAAGATTGACGTTGTAGTTTGGAAAGAAAAAATTCGAGAGAAATTTTGTATATATTTTATGAATCTTGAGGGGGTGTTAAAAGGGCGAGATACGACATCATTCAATAGGAATACAGTGAACTTTAACCATAGTGTATTTGTAAGATCACTCTGTTTTGATAGAGACAGTGACACTTCTTTAACGACAGATGATAGCAGCAATGAACAGATAGCTTTCGACGATCAGCCGAATAATCGCACTTTTTTGCGAAAAGTAAAGAAAGAAATCCAAGAAGCTATTGATGATGCACTTACAGCATTCTTATCGGCCCAAGCGACGAAGGCTGTTCAAGATATGATGGATCGTGAGTCTTTTCCGACGTTTTCGGACGATATTCCGGGGCAACTACAAAAGAAGGACTTAATGACCGTAACGCAAGAACTTTATAAGTTGGATGCCCGGATCTTCTATAAGCTAAAACCGATTCAAGAGAAGTCTCTGCTAGGATTTATCAATCTTCTGCTCCAATCAGAAGAACGCGAAAATATGCTCGATATCATAGAAAGCATTGTCAGTTTGACCCCTGAGCAGCGAAAGGGCTTCTCTGATATATTAAAACGAACCCAATTGGGAAATATTATAGATACGATTCAGTTTATTGAAGACCGCTATAAGGTCGTTGAGGCTTTAAAGCAAGTAGTATTTGATTATACTGATTATGCAAATGAACGTGACCACGTTCAGAAAATTGTCGAACAACATTATTGGCTGTTTGGGGAGCAGTACAATCTTGTGACTGCTGATCAACGAATGCAGAAGGCATTAGCCAATTATTTAAATATTCTTTATGCTTCAGATGCTCCCGATGCCACATTGAATCCTGATCAAGAGGAGATGCGGCGAATGGATATTTTTCTATGCGGTGCAAGAAAAACAGAGGACTCTGTTGGAGATGAAATTCAAGAAAACTTGGTTATAGAGTTAAAAGCGCCAAAAGTTGTTTTGACCAAAAAAGTTCTGCGCCAAATAGAGGACTATATGGATTTCGTTAGGAAACAGCCTCAATTTAATACACAATTATGCAGGTGGAGGTTTATCGCCGTTTGCAATAATGTTGATGACGATGTAAGAGCACGCTATGCCACAAATCAGACAAAAGGGAAGAAAGGCTTGGTTTTTAGTGTAGAGAACTACGAACTCTACGCTTTAACTTGGGCAGATGTTTTTAAGAGCTTCGAGCTAAGACACAGTTTCTTACTTAAGAAGCTAAAAATCGATCAAGAGGCTATAGAAAAAGATATATCACAGCAACTCGGTAATAGTACTGGGAGGGAAGCGGTAAATAATTTGACAGCCTTGGCGTTGCCAGTTAGTATGATTTCCGGTTAGTGATTCAAAAGAGCTCATTTTGTTCCGACTATGAATAAAGGTATCTTTTTTGTAACACTCAGACAACAAAAGTGTGTTGAAACGATAAGTTTCAACGCACTTTTTCTTTTTCTGGGGAAAAAGTGGTCACTTTGACCCCAAAACGAAAAAAACAACTGCGCCCCGGCCGCTGAAATTTTCAACAGCTGGGGCGCTTTTTGTGGATAAATCTTGTGCAGCTGGCAGGTAAATATAGGTGCGGTGTGGCTACCCTACCCTGCTTTCACCAGTACCAACACACTGTTGTCCGGTACGACAATCTGTTCCTGTCTGGTGGGAATCGGCGGGTACTTGTACTGGTGCAGGGCCTTTTGAATCTGCTGCTTGACCTCCAGCAGGGCGGCTTCCAGCGTGGCTGTTTGGGTAGTGATTTTTGGGAAGTCGGGAACATGGGCGGTGCAGCCGTCTGCCGAGAGTGTACAAAGCACAGAATAAGGCTGGTTCTCAACGGAGATGCTGTACTGCATCCCGAACATATCATCCATCTTGTCCATTTCGTGCCGCTTATGTTCGTCCATGCTGTGGACATAGGTGTCCATCGTGAACGCTACGGAGTAATGACCGAGGATGACTGACAGGGTCTTGTAGTCCATGCCGCGCTCCAGCGCACGGGTGGCGAAGGGCGTGGAAAGTAAAGTGTCCGATGTCAGCATGCGGGTAATTTCACGAGTCGCAGAGTTTTCATCGAGCGTTGCTTCCGGATAAAAAAGTTTATCCGCAGAAATACCAAGGCATCGAACAATTTGGTAGCAGGTTTTTAAGCTGGGGGTTCGTTCACCTCGTTCGATAGCAACAACATAGCGTTCGCTTTTTCGTATGCGCTCTGCAAGGTCCTCTCTTGTAAGACCTTTATCATTGCGAGCGTGTTCAATAGCTATAAGGCAACACCGCATAATTCCCGCCTTACGGCTTAAGCACCGCTCCGGCGGCTGCGGCACGGCATCTGCGTTGCCAAAATGCTCGATAATACACAAAGTATTATCTGCGCTTTTGGCTTAGCAGCTGCCGCACCTCACTCGCCGTATCGGCACTTAGAATTATGCGGTATTGCCATAAATCAAAAATACGGCATTACCCCTTGCCCCCGCGCAGCGCCTCAAGGTCGCTGCGGGTGTCGATGTCCCGCAGCTCGGCGGCGGGGGTGGGCAGCAGGCGGATCGCCTGCGGGTAGGCGCGCAGCACGGCGCTGCCGCCGCTGCCCTCCGGCAGGTGAAGGAGGGCAGCAAAATAATCCCGACCGAACAGCACAGGGCTGCCCGGTGTGCCATCGGGTGCGGCCGGCCGCCGGATCGTGTCCGGCGCGGCACCGATCGCCAGCGCCTCCAGCGTCTGGCGGGTCAGGCAGGGCTGGTCCCCCGGCAGAAACACACACCCCCGCAGGTCGGGCTGCTGCGCCAGCAGCGCGGTCAGGCCAAGGCGCACCGTATCGCTACGGCGCGGCTCGTCATGGCGCAGCACGGGGAAGCCCCCTGCACGGCAGAGGGCCTCGACATCGGCTGAGCGGGTCACGGCAATGCGCCCGGCAAACACCGGCGCGGCGGCCAGCGCCAGCGCATGGGCAGCCAGCGGCCGGCCGTTCAGCTCGGCCATCAGCTTGTTGCCGCCGAACCGCCGCCCCAGCCCCGAGGCCATGACGATGCAGCCCAGCGGCGGCACAGGGCAGTCCAGATCGTACACAAAGGCGTCCGGATCGGCGCAGAGCGCGCGCAGGAACGGGGTGTCCTGCTTGCGAACCACCGCGAGAACGCGGCAGACTTTCAACATATCCAGCACGCTTTGTTGAAAATCCGCGCAGCCGCTCTCCAGATAGCCAAGCTCGTCCAGCACGGCCCAGCCGCCGGCCGCCGCCATCCGCTGCAGGGCGGGCAGCCCCACGGCGGCAAAGCCGGCCGGCACGGGGCGCATCCGGTTTTCACCGGGGGGCAGGGCGGCATCAAACCGGCCGATGACCGCCGCTGCCCCGGCGGCTGTATCGCGCATCTCGACCCATCTGCCCGGGACGGCGGTGGTGAGAAGCATCGGGGCATCGGGGCAAAGGGATGGCACAAGTGCGCGCAGCAGCGTTGTTTTGCCGCTGCCGCGCCCGCCGGTCAGCAACAGATGGCGCTTACCGCTGGCCAGGAAAGAACGCAGAATAGAGCTCGCGGCTGGTCTGTACACAGGCATCACGGTAGGCCTCATACCTTTCTAAAAATTGGCGGGCCTCGGCAGTCAGGGTGCTGCCGCCGCCGCCCCGCCCGCCGATGGTCTTGCAGGTCAGGGCAAAGCCCAGTTCTTTTTCGGCGTGCTGCACAAGTCGCAGCGCCTTGGAGTAGGAAAGCTCCATCTGCGCCGCTGCGCTGCGCAGCGAGCCGGTCTCCTCGATCAGATGGAGCAGGCGGCAGGGCCCCTCGCCAAAAAAGCGCTCGCCTGCGTCATCGCAGAGCATCACGCGCAAAGCAGGTTTCATGGTATCACCTCACAGCGGCAGCAGGGCCAGACGGCGCCGGCCCCGGCAGTCGGTAACGGGCAGCAGCTCCAGCGGGCCGTACACGGCGGCAAGGGCTGCCTGCAGCACGGCAGGCGGGTCGGTTTTGGGGTGTAGCACCGCCGCGACCCCGCCGCCCTGCAATACCACCAGTATATCACAGCTGTCCAGCGCCAGCGCGGGGTCGTGCAGACAGATCAGCGCGGTCTTGCCGCCGGTGTGGACCAGCTGCGCCAGCAGCGCGGTCATCCGGCTGCGGTTCGCAAGGTCAAGCGCACTGTCCGGCTCGTCCAGCAAAAGCAGCGGCGCATCCTCGGCAATCGTGCGCGCCAGAATACAGAGCTGCTTCTCGCCGCCGCTCAGCGTCAGGTAGTCCTGCCCGGCCTTGTTGGCCAGACCTACGGTGCGCAGGGCCTCGTCCGCAGCGGCGCGCATGGCGGCGGTGGGGCTTTGCAGGACCCCCAGCCGCGGGTTGAAGCCCATAAGCACGACCTCCCGCGCCGAGAGCGAGACCGAGATGCCGCTCTGCTGCGGGATATAGCTGACGGTCTGCGCAAGCCTGCGGGTGGACAGACTCTCCAGCGGGACGCCGTCCAGAAGGCACTGCCCGGTGTGGGGCAGCAGCCCGGCGGCCGCCTTGAGCAGCGTGGTCTTGCCGCTGCCGTTTACCCCCAGCAGCCCGATCAGCTGCCCGGACACCGGGACAGAAAAGCTGACCCCTTGCAGCACGGCCGCTGTGCCGTACCGTACGGTGAGGTCCTGCACGCAAAGCCCCACGGGCGGGGGCGTGGTTTGTGGCATCATGACGCATCCCTCCCCGGCCGCAGGATCAGATAAAGCAGAAACGGAACGCCCAGCAGCGAGGTAAAGATGCTGACCGGCAGCTCGGTGGAGGCTGCCGTCTTGGCCAGCGTGTCGGCCGCCAGCAGCAGGGCGCTGCCCAGCAGCCCGCTCAGCAGGCAGGCCGAGCGCCGGTTGTGCCCCGCCAGCAACCGGGCGCTGTGGGGGGCCAGAAGCCCGACAAAGCTGATAAGCCCTGTCACGCTGACAACGGCAGCGACCGTCATGGTGGCAAGCATCAGCAGTAGCAGGCGCATCGCGCCTACCCGCACGCCGAGCAGCCGGGCCTCGCCCTCCTCGATCGAGAGCAGCAGCGCCTGCCGGTGCAGCGCAAAGATCGCTGCGCAGCAGACCAGCACGACCGGCACCGGGAACCACACCCGGCTGCGGGTCACGGCGGCCAGACTGCCCATGATCCAATACTCGATGCTGGCCAGCTCCTTCTCGGGGTCGGCGGTCAGCTTGAGCAGCATCAGCAGCGTCTGGGCCAGCGCATGGACGGCGATGCCCGCCAGCACCAGCGACATTTTGCTGCGCCCCGGCGCGGCGGCGGCCAGCCCCAGTGAGAGGAACACCGCCGCCAGCCCGCCCGCAAAGGCACAGACCGTGGTGGACAGCGCCCCTGACGAAACGAACAGGATGGCGAACGCCGCGCCGACACTGGCCCCCGAGGAAACGCCGATGATGTCGGGGCTTGCCAGCGGGTTGCGGAATACGGTCTGGTAGACAAAGCCGGCCGCCCCCAGTCCAAAGCCGCCGATCAGAGCCATAACGGCGCGGGGCAGCCGCAGCACGGTGAAGGTGCGCACCGCCATGGAATCGCCGGCCAGCAGCGCCGCCGGTGTTATGGGGTAGCGGCCCAGCGCAAGGGCCGCACCAAAAGTCATAAAAACGCAGAGCGCTGCGCCCAGAAGGCACAGCGCCGTGCACTTGCGGTTATTCATAGGAGGCAGGGGTGAAGCCGTAGTAGGTCGTGTAGAATGCATCGGCGCAGTCATGGTAGAACTGCTCACTCACCTGCTCGGGATGCAGCACGCTGCCCAGATAGACGCTGCCCAGAAAGCTGCCGGGCACGGGGGAGTCCACAGCCTCGATGGCGTGGGGCAGTTGGTAGACATGGCCCTCCCTGACGGCGGTGCAGTCGGCCAGTGCGGCATCGTTCAGGACGGAATCGACATCATAGTCGGCATCGGACGCCAGAATGATGTAGTCGGGATCCCAGTCCAGCACCTGCTCATAGGAGACCTCGGCCCAGTAGGTGTCCTCAACACTGGCGGCAGCGTTGAGACCGCCGGCGTTCTCGATCATATAGTTCTGGTACATGGCGGGGCCGGCGGTCTGCAGCACAGAGCTGTTGCCGGCCATGTAGACGGTGGGGGCCTCGGCATCGCCGATGGCCTCGTGCAGGCTGAGCAGGTTGTCCTCGATTGCGGACTTCAGCTCCTCACCGCGGGCAACGGTGTTGGTGGCCTGAGCCAGCAGGTCGATGGCGCCGTACAACTTGTCCTGATCCTCCGGCTTGACGGCCAGCACGGTCAGGCCCAGCTCCTCCATCTGGGGGATGGAATCCTTCAGCTTGGCGGGCACGATGACAAGGTCGGGGGTCAGCGCGGCGCAGCCCTCAAGATCAAACTCCTTGGCGGTGCCGATGCTGGGCAGGCTCTGCAGCTCGGGGGCGGAGAGGCTGTAGATCGTGCGCTTATCGGCCTTGGCCTCGACGCCGACCAGCTCGTCCTGCACGCCGAGGGCAATGAGCAGGCTGGTGGAGATGTAGTAGCCGCTGGCCAGCGTCTTGGGCTCGGTCTCGATGGTGACCTCGCGGCCCAGCTGGTCGGTGACGGTCAGCGGGTAGGTGACGGCGGTCTCGGCGGCAGCGGGTTCAACGGCAGCCTCCTCGGGACTGGCGGTGACCTCGGGTGCAACGGCGGAGGCGGCGGCCTCGCTGCTTACGGCGGCGGTGCTGCCGCAGGCGGTCAGCGCCATGGCGGCGGCCAGCAGCAGGGCGGTCATTTTGGTCATTTTCATGGATCTTCTTCCCTCATACAATAAAAAATATCGTTGTATTTTTAAAACAACAACGGTATTGTACCAGATTTTATGGTAGAATAAAAGTACCTATCCACGAAAAGTATGATTTTTTCGCCCAAAATAGAAAAAAACGGAGATTGACCCATGATGACGATACGCGAATATGCCCGCCCCGCCACGCTGGAGGAGGCATGGCAGCTGAACCAGAAAAAGCCCAACCGCGTGCTGGGCGGTATGCTCTGGCTCAAGATGGAAAAGATCAATGTCGGCACGGCCATCGACCTGTCGGCCTTAGGGCTGGATACGATCGAGGAGACTGACACCGAGATCATCATCGGCGCTATGGCAACGCTGCGCGATCTGGAAACGAACGCCGCCCTGAATGCCTACACCGCGGGGGCTGCGCGGGAGGCTGTGCGCCACATTGTCGGCGTGCAGTTCCGCAACTGCGCCACGGTGGGCGGCAGCATCTATGGCCGGTTCGGCTTTTCCGATGTGCTGACGCTGTTTTTGGCGCTGGACTGCGAGGTCGAGCTGTATAAGGCGGGCCGGATGCCGCTGGCGCAGTTTGCCGCGATGCCCTATGACCGCGATATTCTGACCCACATCTGCCTGCGCAAGACGCCGGGGCTGAAGGTGCAGTACCAGTCGGTGCGCGCGACCCAGACCGATTTCCCGATCCTGACCTGTGCGGCCGCCCGCACGGCGCAGGGGCAGTACCGCTTTGCCATCGGCGCGCGCCCGATGAAGGCCGTGCTTGTCACGCCGGACTGCGACCCGGCGCAGCTGCCCGCCACCGTGCAGGCAGCCGTCAAGACCGGCAGCAACCTGCGCGGCAGTGCCGAGTACCGCACCCACCTGACCGGTGTGCTGGTCCGGCGTGCCGTGGCCGCGCTGGAAAATTGACGGAGGTATACCATGCAGATCACATTTACCTTAAATCATAAAAAAGTCACCGCCGAAATCGCGGCTGACACCGTGCTGCTGGACCTTGTGCGCAGCCTCGGCTGCAAGAGCGTCAAGCGCGGCTGCGAGACCGCCAACTGCGGCCTTTGCACGGTCTTTCTCGATGAAAAGCCGGTGCTGTCCTGCTCGGTGCTAGCGGCGCGGGTCAACGGCCGCAGCGTCACCACGCTGGAGGGGCTGCAGGAGGAGGCTGCCGAGTTCGGCGCCTTTATCGCCGATCAGGGTGCGGAGCAGTGCGGCTTCTGCAACCCGGGCTTTATTATGAACGCGCTGGCGCTTTTCCGGGAAAACCCCGACCCCGGCGAGGATGAAATCAAGGAGTATCTGGCCGGCAACCTCTGCCGCTGCTCCGGCTATGAGGGCCAGCTGCGGGGTATTTTGAACTTTTTAGCGTGGAAAAAGGGGAAGGAGGCTGCCCAATGAAAACCGTGAACCAATCCATGCGCAAAAAGGACGCCATGCAACTTGTGACCGGCCAGCCCGTCTACATGGATGATGTCATCCCGCAGGACTGCCTGATCGTAAAGCTGCTGCGCTCCCCCCATGCCAACGCTATCGTGCAGGAGATCGACACGAGCCGTGCCCTGCTGGTGCCGGGCATCGAGGCGATCTACACATGGAAGGATGTGGACCAACAGGGCCGCCGCTACACCCAGGCGGGCCAGACCTACCCTGAGCCGAGCCCCTATGACCGACTTGTCATCGACCGCCATGTCCGCTTTGCGGGGGATGTTGTCGCAATTTTGGCCGGCAAGGATGAAAAATGCGTCGATAAGGCGATGAAGCTCATCAAGGTCAGGTATGAGGTCCTACCCGCCGTGCTGGACTACCACACGGCGCTGGACAACCCCCTCCTTGTCCACCCGGAGGAAAACTGGGAGTCGCTGGCACCGGTCGGGGCCGACAACAAGCGCAACCTCTGCGCCCACGATGAGACCGGGGCGGGCGATATCGAGGCGGTGCTGGCGGGGTGTGATGTCGTCATCGACCATACATATCATACCCGCGCCTGCCAGCAGGCCATGATGGAGACCTTCCGCACCTACTGCAGTATAGATGCCTACGGGCGGCTGAATGTCCTCAGCTCGACCCAGATCGTTTTCCACTGCCGCCGGATCCTGGCCAATGCGCTGCACATCCCCAAGTCGATGATCCGGGTGGCCAAGCCCCGCATCGGCGGCGGCTTCGGCGCCAAGCAGACCTCGGTCTGCGAGGTCTACCCCGCCTTTGTGACATGGAAAACCAAAAAGCCCAGCAAGATGATATTCAGCCGGTATGAGAGCCAGATTGCCTCCACCCCGCGCCATGAGATGGAGTTGCATGTCCGCCTTGGTGCGACAAAGGACGGCATCGTCAGGGGCATCGACCTCTACACCCTGTCCAACACCGGTGCTTACGGCGAGCATGGGCCTACAACGGTGGGCCTGTCCGGCCACAAATCCATCCCGCTCTACGGCAAGGCCGAGGCATTCCGCTTTGTCAGCGATGTCGTCTACACGAACCACATGTCCTCGGGCGCTTACCGCGGCTACGGTGCGACCCAGGGCCTGTTTGCGGTGGAGTCCGCCGTCAATGAGCTGGCCGACAAGCTGGGCATCGACCCGTTTGTGATCCGCCAGCGCAACATCGTCCATGAGGGCGATGTGATGCCCGCCTACTACGGGCAGGTCAACACCAGCTGCGCGCTGGACCGCTGCCTGCAGGCCGTGCATGACAACATCGGCTGGGACGAAAAATACCCCGTGCGCGACATGGGTAACGGCAAGGTGCGCGCCGTGGGCATGGGCATGGCGATGCAGGGCTCCGGCATTACGAGTGTGGATGTGGGCAGCGCCAGCCTGAAGATCAACGATGACGGATTCTATACCCTCTCGATCGGTGCGGCCGACATGGGCACCGGCTGCGACACGATTCTGGCGCAGATTGCCGCCGAGGTGCTGGAGTGCCCGCTCGACAATGTGACGGTCCTCGGCGCGGACACCGATTCCTCGCCCTACGATTCCGGCTCCTACGCATCCAGCACGACCTATGTCACCGGCAAGGCGGTTGAGCAGTGCGCCGAGCAGCTCAAGCAGAAGATCTGTCAGGTCGGCGCGGGGCTGCTGGGCCTTGACGAGCGTGCGGTCGTCTTTGCGGGCGATGCCGTGACAAGCGAGGACGGCACGCAGCGCGCCACGCTGGCGCAGATCGCCGCAGCCTCCCAGTGCGGCAGCAATACGGCGCTGGAGGCAGTTGTGACCCACAGCTCGGAAATCTCGCCCCCGCCGTTCATGGTGGGCGCGGCCGAGGTCGAGGTCGATCTGGAAACCGGCGAGGCGCAGGTCATCCGCTATGAGGCGGCCGTTGACTGCGGCACACCGGTCAACCCGAACCTTGCGCGGGTGCAGGCCGAGGGTGGCATCCTGCAGGGCATCGGTATGGCGCTGACCGAGAATGTCACCTACGATGACCGCGGCATGCCGCAGGAAAACTCGCTGATGCAGTACAAGATCCCGGCGCGCAACGACATCGGGCATATCCATGTCGTATTTGAGAGCAGCTACGAGGGCACCGGCCCCTTCGGTGCCAAGAGCATCGGCGAGGTGGTCATCAACACCCCGCTGCCCGCCGTGGCCGATGCGATCTACCACGCCACCCACAAGCGGTTCTATGAGCTGCCCATCACCCGCGAGCAGATCGCGCTGGCCGGGCAGTAAAAGGCAGGAAACGGCGAAAAAGACCCTCTGCGGGAGATAAAAAAACTCTTGTAGGGGCGAGCATTGCTCGTCCGTGCCCGTTTGTCTGTGAAAAACCTACCCGGAAAACGCGCTGCTGCGCCAAGCCGGCGGGCGGCCAATGGCCGCCCCTACACATTCAACAGGCCAGGAATGTGATTTTTTGGAGGAAAGAAATCCGTCAAAGCACCTTGCTGCCCAGCGCCTGGCTGGTGCGGGAGAGCGAGAGGTTGGCAAGCTCCTGATTGTCAAGGGTGTAGCGCAGGACCAGCACATTCATATTTCTCAGTGAGACCAATGCTGCGCATTTATTTGAGCGGTGCAAGTCAGAATCCGTCTCACGAATTTGCCCCCAAAACTGCCCCCAAAAGGGTTTGGAACGGGTCAGCACGATGCAGCACCTTTTTGTACACATGGGACAAAATCTATTCCGAGCCTTGGTACACAACACCACCAAGCCCAACAAAACAGCACTGTAATGCACAAATCTTGGATTTCTCATAACCCGGAGGTCGCAGGTTCAAGTCCTGTCCCCGCAACCATGGCGAGTGTTCTTACAGCATTTGAAAGGCTGTTAAGAACACTCGCTTTTTCTCATACAGCAAGTTGACCTGGGGCGTAGTTGACAACTACGCCTTTTCTTGTATTTACCGACACCTGCGGTGCCGGAAGTAGAAACACATCGGGGATGAAGATGGCTCCCACACAGTTGTAATGGATCACAAGATGCTGCTCCCATATCCCGTCGATTTTCTCCGCCTGATTGACTTCGATGTGATCGATCAGCTCATTGAGCATCCTGGGGGTCAGAACCTTGGCTCTTGTGTATTTGCGGACGGTGGAGATAAACATATCCGCCGTTACTGACTTGCTGCTGAGCTTGTCCATTTCAGCACGTAGGGCCTTGATCTTCTCGGATATCTCCTTTTGTTCATCCTCATACCTGCGGGACATTTTGGCGAAGCGGTCATCCGAGAGCTTGCCGAAAACATTGTCCTCATAGATACGCTCAAATAATCCATCCAGTTCTTCTCCTGTTTTATGTTCTTTTGCCGCTATGGGTTAGTCGCATCCACATAATCGATGAGTTCTGTGCCAGACAATGTCGGATCAAAACTTCCATAGATCGCTGGCAAAGTTCGCGTATTCAATACGAAATTTTTCGGCAATTCTTTTGGTGTATAACCCGTGATGCGCCTGAATTCGCGATTGAAATTGCGAATCGTCGTGAACCCGCAGTTTGCACAAATTTCCGTGATTTTTGTGTTTGGTTCCGAATGGATCAACTGAACAGCCTTTTCTACGCGTACGGTGCTGAGATACTGCGAAAATGTCATACCTGCCTGCTTTTTAAAGTATCGCGAAAAGTACGCCGGAGAGAAGTTCATGAATTCAACCGCATCGTCAAAGGTGATGCTGGAATAATCTGTATCGACACGGTTCAATAGCTGCTTATATCGGTTCACCTGTGCATTTTCTTGTTGGCAGTCTATCAATGGTTGTGCCCGATAAATATCTACAAGAATCAGAATCATTAACGCCAGTGTTCTCTGTTCAAAGAAAGGCTGCTTTTCATAAAGCTCACGACGAATTTCCATCAGCTGGTTTTGAATATGCCCATCGTCATGAAAAAGCGATTGAGTCGGCATACGACCACATGTGAGCGATGTTGTTGTTCTCTCATCGATCAATGATACAAAAAGAACACAGTCTTGCCCTGCATTAATTGAATGGATGTTGCCACTGTAGCAGAGTAACCCCTTTCCCGGTGTTAGGCTGTACTCGTGTTCATTGAGAGTTATATGTGCAGTTCCAGTCTTGCATAGAATCAATTCATGCTCCATGTGCCAGTGGGATATGTTATGCAGATTTTTGTACTCTCCAACCCACACACGTTCGTTCCCTGCATAGTATCTTTTTTCGAGTTTTGCTATCACAATTCGTTCCTTCTCTCGTCAGAACAATAAATGTCCATATCTTGCCAAAGGTTGTCTTTCAATTTGTCAATTTATATGTTAATATTACCACAAATCAACGAATTAGTAAATAATTTATGTGCAACATTGACCATTTAGGCAGAATCCTAATCAAAAGTGGTATTCTACCTGCAACGGCACGAAGTCAATACACAGCAAGAAAAGGAGGCTATTTGTCGAAAAAACGCATTTAACGCAACCAATTTAATGAAAGGAAACGGATTACGATGAAAAAGCAAAAAAGCTTGATTGCCTTACTGATATGTCTGGCGTTTTGCCTGATCAGTATGTTTGGAACTTGGTCTATGTTGACTTGCAACGGAACGGTTGAAGTAAATGATTTGAAGATTTCGACCTCCAAGGGTGACTTGGTTCGCTTCCTGGAGTATCGTCCTAAAACAGCTACTGCAGATAACCCTGTTCCTGCGATCGTTTATAGCCCTGGTAATGATAGCACCGCCGAAAGCGTTCGCCTTTGCTCTTCGGAACTGGCGCGTCGTGGTTATGCCGTGTATGTTCTGGATCTGCTCTCCGCAGGTCACTCCTCCGAAGGCATTGGTAATTCGCCCACCTTTGGTTTTGAAGAGCTGATTGACTATGTCTACAGCAACCTCGACTATGTAGACAATGCTCATATCGGCATCGCAGGTTATTCAAAGGGCGGTGGAAATGTTATCCGCGTCATGACTACTCTTGGCGATCAGCAACGTGAAGATCCTGACAACTATGTCCGCAAAGTTGACGCAGCTCTGATCCTTGCTCCGCCGTTCCAGCCTCTGGATGCTCTGGCTACCGGCGTCAACCTTGGTTTTGGTGCTGGCCTGTACGATCCTTATTCTCGCATCGGTTTCAAACCAGTAGAAGGTTACTGGCCAGGCGACCTGAGCGTAAAACGCGAAATGAAGGAAACCATTAACCTTGGTGTGCCTGGCACTTTTGCCGAAGATGAACTGGACGACCCGAATGTTAAGGTTGAAATCGGTCATGTATACGGTAGCTTTGCTGAGAACAACGCTCGCGTCGTTTACAATCCTGCTGACTCTACCCACGGTTCTGGTATGATCAGCCGCGGCTTTATTCATGATACTGTGGACTTCTTTATGCAGGCTATTCCTGCACCGAATCCCATTGATGCCAACGACCTGGTGTATCCTGCGTTGATGCTGTTCTCTGCACTCGGTTTGATCGCTCTGTTGGCGATGACGGTTCCTGTTGCTCTTCTGCTCCTCGAGACGCCTATCTTTGCTGCGCTTCACCGTCCGGCCGGCGCTCCCGTTTCCGGTTTGAACACCAAAAAAGACTGGACCATCTTTATTGTAGCTTCTCTGATTGCTGGCTTTGTTCCTCCGATCATGGCTCCTGTCATCATTCAGCAAACCAGCAAGATCTTCTCTCTGACTGGGCAGGGAACCACTGGCAGTGTCTTTGTTTATGGTGTCGCAAACAACGTCGTTGTATGGATGATGTTCAGTGCTTTGTTCCTGTTGGCAATGTTCTTCCTGTTCTATAATGTTATTCACAAGAAGAATGGCGTAAAACTTTCTGATTATGGATTGGCAATTTCTCTGGCTGATATTGGCCGCATCATTCTTCTGGCTATTGCCGTTATCCTGACCTGCCGCAGCGTTGTCTGGTTTGCAGATTACTTCTTCAAGGTTGATTTCCGTCTTGTTGATCTGTCCATGGCTACAATGGACTGGAATCATCTGCGTGTATCCCTTTGCTACGCTCCGTTCTTTATCCTGTACTGGTGCATCAACTCTCTTACAATGAACGGCTGCAACCGCTTTAAAAACATGAGCGAAGGCAAAAACCTTCTGATCTGCGTGCTTTGCAACACTTTCGGAACGATTGTTGTAGTGCTGGTCTACTATATTATGCTGTATCGCACTGGCTGCGGTATTGGTGCATTCTCCAACTGGAAAGCATATATGATGCTCAGCTACATGATTCTTTCCGCTACTGCAGGTACAATTATCAATCGTAAGATTTATAACGCAACCAGCAGCCTTTACCTTGGTCCTGTGATTTTCGGTACGCTGATTGCCATCATTAACACCACAGTTTATACGTTGCCCGCAGCTTAACTGCAAGCAGACCATTTGGGCTAAAGTAAATTGGACAAAATATTTACCTGAAATGCCGAGAAGGAAATAACAGATCCCCCCTAGTGGATTACGCAAGCTAACTAGGGGGGATTTCTCTGGATTATTTAGAAAAGAAAACCAAGGCGGTGATAAGAGTATTATGGCAACGAAACAAAAGTTGAACACTTTGGGCATCGAATTAGGCTCAACACGCATCAAAGCAGTTTTGACGAGTTTTGATGGTACAATACTAGCCAGTGGTATGCATGACTGGGAGAACCGTTTTGAAGACGGTTATTGGACTTACCATCTAGATGATGTATGGGCAGGCATTCGAGATGCCTATCGTGACTTAGCACTGAACTATGAAAACACCTATGGGGAAGTTCTTCAGACCGTTGGCGCTATTGGCGTTTCAGCCATGATGCATGGCTATCTTCCATTTGATTGTAATGGACAACAGCTGACAGCATTCCGTACCTGGCGTAACACTACAACTCAACAGGCAGCAAATGCTTTGACAGAGCGTTTTCATTTCAACATTCCTCAGCGATGGAGCATAGCTCACTTTTATCAGGCCATTCTTAATGGAGAGGCACACGTTAATAATGTTGCGTTTCTGACAACTCTTGCCGGTTATGTCCATTGGCAGCTAACTGGTAATAAGGTTCTGGGTATCGGGGACGCATCCGGCATGTTTCCTATCGACAGCAACACCTGTGATTATAATACTTCTATGCTCGATTCCTTCGATGCTTTGCTCAAAGAAGCAAAGTTACCATTTCACCTGCGTGATTTGCTTCCCAAGGTACTGTGTGCGGGGGAAGATGCCGGTTATTTAACAGAAGCAGGTGCCAAACTCCTCGATTCCACGGGAACACTATCTCCCGGAATTCCGTTTTGTCCACCAGAAGGTGATGCTGGAACCGGCATGGTGGCTACTAACAGCGTTGCACAGCGCACCGGTAATGTCAGCGCCGGCACAAGCGTTTTTGCTATGATCGTGCTTGATAAGCCGCTGAAACAAGTTCATCCAGAGATAGATATGGTCACTACTCCACAAGGTGCTCCTGTTGCTATGGTTCACTGTAATACTTGCACATCTGATCTGGATGGCTGGGTGAATTTGATGGGAGAAATGACCGAGGCTGCCGGGACCACACTGACCAAATCTCAGCTGTATAATCTTTTCTACCAGAAAGCATTACAAGGCGATGCTGATTGTGGTGGGTTGATCAATTTCAACTACTTCTCCGGCGAGCCAGTCACGGGCATATCAGATGGACGGCCAACATTTATTCGTCGCCCCAATGCAAAATTTAATCTTGCCAACTTCGCACGAGCCCAATTGTATTCCTGTATTGCGACTTTGAAGTATGGTTTGGACATTTTGTTCGAGCAAGAGCAGATAACAGTCGACAATCTACTTGGCCATGGTGGTCTATTCAAGGTCCCCGTAGTTGGGCAGAAATTACTGGCCGGGGCGTTGGGTGTTCCGGTATCTGTAATGAAAACAGCCGGAGAGGGCGGACCGTGGGGTATGGCACTTTTGGCTGGCTATCGTTTGAATCGGAATAAGGATGAGAACTTGGAAAACTATTTACAGAACCATATCTTTATCCATTCCGAAGGAAATACCCAGACACCCGATAAAGCTGATCAGTTCGGATTTTCCGCATTCATGAAAGAGTATATACGTTGCTTGCCGGTCGAACGCGCCGCCGTAGATGCTCTTCGCTAAATTAGGAGGCTATTAATAATGCGTATGCAAGACTATGAATTTTGGTTTGTAGTAGGAAGCCAGTTCCTGTATGGTCCCGAAGTGCTCGAAACCGTAGCTGCTCGTGCTTCCGAAATGGCCGATGTGTTAAATGCTTCTGGCAATTTGCCTTGCAAATTGGTATACAAGGTCACCGCAAAAACCAATAAAGAAATTGCTGATGTTGTACGTGAAGCCAACTATGACACGCACTGCGCTGGCATTATCACATGGTGCCACACTTTCAGCCCAAGCAAAATGTGGATCAATGGCTTCGTTGACCTGCAAAAACCTTATTGCCACTTTGCCACTCAGTATAATCGCGAAATCCCAAATGAAGAAATCGATATGGACTTTATGAACCTGAACCAAGCTGCTCACGGCGACAGGGAACATGGATTCATTGCCGCAAGACTGCGGATGCCTCGCAAAATTATTTTTGGTTATTGGCAAGACGAGGAAATTCAAAAGCGTCTCGGTCGTTGGATGCGTACCGCTGTAGGTGTAGCAGTTTCGCGGAATCTAAAAGTCATGCGTTTTGGTGACAATATGCGTGAGGTTGCAGTAACCGAAGGCGATAAGGTTGAAGTTCAGGCTAAACTCGGATGGCAGGTAAATACCTGGGCAGTAGGTGACCTTGTGAAAGTAATGAACGAGGTCACCGATGCTGAAGTCGATGCTTTAATGGACACTTATCGTTCCAGCTACGACTTTGCTACTGATAATATCGATGCTATTCGCTATCAGGCCAGAGAAGAAATTGCCATCAAAAAAATGCTGGATGACGAAGGATGTCAGGCATTTTCTAATACATTCCAAGATTTGTATGGCATGGAGCAGCTGCCCGGCCTGGCCAGTCAACATTTGATGGCTCAAGGATACGGCTACGGCGGCGAAGGGGACTGGAAAGTTGCTGCCATGACTGCCATCATGAAATCGATGGGCGATAACGGCAATGGATGCTCGCTCTTCATGGAAGACTATACTTACAATCTGGTTCCAGGTGCAGAATATAGCCTTGGTGCTCATATGTTGGAAGTTTGCCCTTGCTGCGCAGCAGAAAAGCCCCGTATCGAGACCCACCCCCTGGGTATCGGGATGAATGAAAAAGACCCGGCACGTCTTGTGTTTGAAGGTAAAGCCGGCCCGGCTATTGTAGTCAGCCTGATTGATATGGGTGGTCGTTTGCGACTGATCTGCCAGGATATAGAGTGCGTAAAACCCATTCTGCCAATGCCTAATCTCCCCGTTGCCCGTGTCATGTGGAAGGCACTGCCGAGCTTGGCAACTGGCGTAGAATGTTGGATCACTGCTGGCGGTGCCCATCATACAGTACTGAGCTACGACGTAACTGCTGAGCAAATGCACGACTGGGCCAACATGATGGGTATAGAATTCGTCCATATCGGTAAGGATACCACTCCTGAAAGTCTGGAGCACGATCTGTTTCTTGCTGACCTTGCCTGGAAGCTGAAGTGAGGATCATGATGCTGGAATATCTTCGACAACAGGTCTACGAGGCAAACATGGAATTGCCTCGCCACGGTCTTGTAACCTATACTTGGGGAAATGTTTCCGCCATCGACCATGAAAAAGGTCTAATCGTTATTAAGCCATCTGGTGTGGATTATAACGAATTGGCTCCTGACAATCTTGTAATAGTAGATATGGATGGCAATGTGGTAGAAGGCAGCTTGAAACCTAGCAGTGATACAAAAACTCATCTGGAATTGTACAATGCATTTCCTGCATTGGGCGGCATTGTCCACACCCATAGCACTTATGCTGTAGCATGGGCACAGGCGTGCAAGGATATTCCTGCCTTTGGTACAACACATGCTGATTATTTCTACGGTGCAGTGCCATGTACCCGCAAGTTGACCCAGGAAGAGGTTGATTCAGATTATGAGCGGAACACCGGTAAGGTAATCGTTGAAACCTTTTGTGATCACAATATCGATCCCATGCATGTACCAGGTGTCCTGTGTGCGAACCATGGTCCATTCACTTGGGGAAAGGATGCTGCTCAGGCAGTATACCATGCCGTTGTACTAGAAGAAGTTGCAAAAATGGCATTACTGACCAATCAAGTCAATCCTAATACAGCACCAGCTCCACAATATGTATCGGACAAACACTATCACCGCAAACATGGATCCACTGCATATTATGGCCAATAATAAGACCTCCTTAACATACCAGCAGAGAGCCGTAAACACAGGTTGGCGTGAAACAGGTTATCTGATACTGAAAGTGGATTCTCTCCCAGTCGGTAAAAAATCAGTTTTCACCAGTGAGGAAATCCATCTAGCAAGAACAGCCGTAAATCAGCTGCGAAACAAGAAAATCCAACAAGGCCAGTACACCGACGCGACCGATGATATGCTGCTGAAATTGGTCTGAAAGAACAAATTATGCATGAACAGAAACTACCCTGCAAGGTGCCTTGCAGGGTAGTTTTCTATAATTACAACGAATACTTTTATCAAAAGGTCAATCTCATCTGATACCACGTCACATCACCGTGGGTGGAGCCGGAAATACCCTCGCTGACAAAGCCGAACTTGGCGTAATAATGTACAAGACGGTCCTTGCAGGTCAGCACAAGCCCCTTGCGGCCCTGACGGCGCGCCTCGGCAATGACATGTTCCAGCAGCATGGCGGCACAGCCGCGGCGACGGTAAGCGGGGATTGTATCCACGCCGAAAATCATCTGCCACGCGCCGTTTTCGTTATGCAGGGCCGCGTCATCGTACATCTCGTCCCGCAGGTCCGGCTCGTCCGTAGCCATGCCATTCACAAAGCCCACCAGCTGTTTGCCGTCCATCATCACCCAAAAATGGTTCGGATACAGCGCCAGCCGTCTGGCAAAGCTCAATTCTGTGGCGGCTTCGGCAGCGGGGAAGCACTCGGCTTCAATTTGTACCACAGCTGCCAAATCGGCGGAAGTCGCGGTTCTGATTTGCATAACAATTCTCCTTATTTTCTCAATGCTTCGGTTTTCTTCTATTTTGCCTTTCCTGCGGGCTGCTGTCAAGATTCCTGCAGCATGATCTTTACGATTTCCTTGTCGGTTTCGCGCATACCCTCGCGGCCGAGCTGGCTTACATTGCGGATTGTGTTTTCCACGCCCTTGGTGACAATGCCGTCACCGCCGCGGAACTGCTGGCCGTTCTGGTACATATGGTAGCCCATGATACCGGCCTGCACGCTGGACGCAATTTTGGCCGCACAGCTCGGCTTGGCACCGTCGCAGATAATGCCGGACACGATTGCCAGCGAGTTTACCAGTGTGTGGGAAATAGCCTTGAGGTCTGCACCCTGCAGATAGGCAATACCACATCCGGCCGCACAGCCGGCGCTGACTGCACCGCAGTATGCGGACAGCCGCCCGATACCCGTTTTTTCGTGAATGGCAATCAGGTTGGAGAGTGCCAAAGCGCGGTAAAGTCTATCTTTCGGCACCGCCAGTGCTTTGGCGTACTCGATAACCGGCACGGACACCGTAATCCCCTGGTTGCCGCTGCCGGAATTGATAACCACCGGCAGTTCGCAGCCGCTCATGCGCGCGTCGGACCCAGCCGCCGCCTTGGCAATGGCGCGGTTGCGCACATCGTCCCCATAAAATTTGAGCATGGTAGAACCGATGTTGGCACCGTAATCACCCAGCAAGCCTTCCTCGGAAATCTGGGTGTTGTACTGAATCTGGGTATCCAGCACCGGGCAGACGTCTGCCGTATCACAGGTGTTGGCAAAGTCGAAAATATCCGCAATTGTCAGCAGGTTCCTGTCGGACAGGCCGTCCTCCGCTGGATTATCGCCGCCGCAGGCCGGTTTGCTTTCTGCCGCGGTATTGTCCAACAGAATGTCACTGTTTTTCTGGATAAACACAATGTTTGTGTGATACCGGCAAATGCGCACCACCGCAGAATCCGCGCCGTGATACAGTGCCACGATAATATCAAAGATAAAGCCGTTGTCAATGGCCTCCACCGAAATCGGGACTTCTTTCATAAAACTGCGCATGGAGCCTTTCTGCTCTGCCGTCACTTCCGAGATAACTTCCAGTGCCTTGTCGGCATGGCCGCCCACAATGCCCGCCGCGGCTGCGGCCTCAATGCCTTTCATGCCATCGGTGTTGGGAACAACCACGCTCTTGACATTTTTAATGATATTGTTGCTGACACCGATTTTTACCATATCCGGCGTACAGCCCAGAACCTCCCGCGCTTTGGCGGCCGCGTAGGCAATGGAAATCGGCTCGGTGCAGCCCATTGCCGGAATAAGTTCCTCTTTCAGAATCTGTAAGTAAGTCCGATAGACCTTGCTCTGCTTTTCCATGCATCTGTTAAGGAAGAAATCACAACGATTTACCACGAAAACAGGGGCCGGTACGGCTATCGCCGCATTACAACAGAACTTCATAAGCGCAATTTCCTCCTGAACCACAAGACTGTCCAGCGGCTTATGAAGGAGCTGGGCTTAGTTTGCCGTGTCAGGATGAAGAAGTATCGTTCTTACAAGGGTGAAGTTGGCAAAATTGCGCCAAATCTGCTAAATCGGGATTTCCATGCCGAAAAGCCGAATCAGAAATGGGTCACGGATGTGACGGAGTTCAGCCTGTTTGGAGAGAAGCTCTACCTGTCCCCGATTCTCGATCTGCACAGCAGCGATCTGGTCAGTTACACCATATCGGATCATCCTGTACTCAGCATGGTAACCACCATGCTGGACGAGGCGTTTGCAAAGATCCCGGCCGAAA
>OODK01000361.1_pt1 | contig 45595 bp, 24 predicted proteins | sample 1671371 | NCBI WGS metagenome assembly OODK01 (sample SAMN06348150, study PRJEB24527) | human gut metagenome | biome: human gut; feature: ankylosing spondylitis patient; material: feces | host: Homo sapiens | place: China | collected 2015-10 | reverse complement strand
GGACCTCGCCGGTTTCTTTGTCCACCTCGACAATGGCGGCCTGCGTGGCATACGCATACGCCGGAAAATTGCGGTATTTTGCACCGCGCTGCTTTGCACCCTCAAAATCACCGATGGCAAAGCACGGGTCGGATGCATAATAGTATTCCGCGCGGCGTTCCTCGCCCGGCCGCCACGGATGGCTGTCTAAATCCTGCTTGAGCTTGACGCACGCCTCATACACCGCACGGCCGCCGCACAGCGTCTGCCGCTCGGAAACCGACTCGCCGGTCGGGATGGTCAGCTCGGTGTCGCCGTTCGTGATGAAGATATTCCCTATATCCATGTCCAGCGTTTCCGCCGCGATCTGCGTCATGGCTGTACGGAAGCCCTGTCCCATATCCGTGCCGGAAACGATCATGTGCAGGCGGCCGTCGCCCTGCAGAATCAGCCTGCACGCACCGTCATCGGTGAAAATACCCTTGCCGACGCCTACATTCTTAAAGCCCGAGGCCATGCCCCAGCCGAGCACCTTACTGCCCTTGGGATACTGGTTTTCGTATTCCTTGAGTGCTTTTCGCAAACTTTTTTCGCATTGATTGATGGTATCCATCATACCCATGCTGTATTTGAGCACCTCACCGCCGACCGAGGTCGCACCCGGATAGACGGCATTGCGCCGGCGCAGCTCGAACGGGTCGATATCCAGCTTTTCCGCCATCATGTCCATCGCGGTCTCAATCGAAATCGCCGCCTGATTGATGCCGTAGCCGCGGAACGCGCCGCCCTGCAGATTGTTGTTGCGGATCGCTGAGCCTTCCACCTTGACATTGGGAATGATGTACGGGCCGCCGCTCATCAGCGCGCCGGTCATCAGCGTGCCGTAGCTTTCACACTCGTACGGTCCGCCGTCTGAGAACATCCGGCAGTCCAGATACTGGAACTTGCCGTCCGGCGTAAAGCCAATCTCGTAATCCGTATGGTAGCCGTGGCGTTTGGTGGTGAGGATCAAATCCTCCTTGCGCGTCAGCGTAATCTTGACCGGCTTGCCGCAGGCATGAGCGGCAACAACCGCCGGTGCTTCAAGAAATGAGTCGCATTTTTTACCGAAGCCGCCGCCGAGCGGCGTCACGATAACGCGGATATCCTCCTCCGGCTTGTCCAGAATCTTTGCCAGCATACTGCGGATTTCAAACGGCGCCTGTGTGCAGGAATAGAGGATCGTTTTGCCGTCCTGCACTATGCCGATAGCCGAAACAGGCTCCATGCAGGCGTGCTCCTGCGGCTCAATATCCTTGGAGACGTTGAGCTTGACGATATCCGTCCGCTGCTTTGCCTGCTCTACATCGCCGCTGACGCGGCCGGTGTGCACGATGAAGCTGTTTTTGCGGTAGCCGTCCGCCATGGTGTAGATACCGGGCAGTTCGTCATAGTCGATTTTGACCAGCTTGACGGCCGCTCTCGCGTGCGCCGTCGTATCCGCGACAACCAGCGCCAGATGGTCACCGAGAAACCGCACCTCATCCGTGCAAAAGACCGGCTGCTCCGGCGTCCATGTGCCGACCTTGTTCATGCCGGGCACGTCAGCCGCCGTCACGATGCGCACCACACCTTCCGCCTGTTCGGCGGCGGAGTAGTCCACTGCGTTGATCTTTGCGTGCGGCGCCGGCGCCCAGACAAATGCACCGTGCAGCAGGGTATCCGCGCCGATGTCCTCAGCGGTGAGGTCGTCGCAGAATTTCAGTTTGCCGCCGGTCTTGTCCATGCCGTCCACATCCCAGACCGACTTGCCGACTGCGGAACCGGTGATTTCGGGCACGACCTGATTTTCCCCGACCACAATGACCGTGCTTTCGTGGCTGCGGAAGCTGTCGATATCCGGATCTTCCCCGCGCAGCCGCGCCGCTGCCAGCTTGACTGCTTCGATAATTTTGACGTAGCCGGTGCAGCGGCAGTAGTTGTTTTTCAGCCCGTCATAGATGGCAGGCTCGTCCGGTGCTGCATTGTGCAGCAGCAGCGCCTTTGTCGCCATCACCATGCCCGGTGTGCAGAAGCCGCACTGCACAGCGCCGACATCGAGAAACGAGTGCTGAATCACCTGCAGCATGGTGTCGTTCGGTGCGTTTTCAATGGTTTCGACGGCTTTGCCGTCCAGTCGGCGCACGAGCGTCACGCATGAGCGCGTCAGCCTGCCGTCCACCAGCACGCTGCACGCGCCGCAGTGACCGGTGCTGCAGGCTTCTTTTGTGCCCCTCATGCACTTTACATTGCGGAGATATTCGAGCAATGTGCGGTTTTCGCCGTCTTCTATTTCAATTTGTGTGCCATTGAGCGTAAATCGTAGCATGGGATTTCGCCCTCCTGCTGTTACTTGATTTTTGCTTTGATGCGCATGAAGCGTCTGTGACCGGAGTCAAGCGCCTCGTAAAAGTCCTCGCTGTCCTTCGGGTCGTCCTTTGTCAGCTTAGAGACCACATACATCAGCACGAACGCGGTCGCCAGACCGATCGTGCCGTACCATACATAGCCGAGATCCCAGACGAAGAAGGTCAGGCAGATGATGATCGCACCGACCGAAATCGAGGTGATAGCGGCTTTTCGGGTTGCCCACTTGCAGTAAATGCCGAATACCAGCGCCGGGAACAGCGATTCGACCAGGGAATCCGCGAAAATCATCAGATTGTAGACGTATTCCCAGTGCATGAGCGATACGGCAACCGTTACGGCACCGAACAGCAGAATTACCACGCGGATAACCGAGGTTTCGGATGTCTTGAATTTGCAGTGACCGATACCGACCAGCAGGTCCTTGTAGATGATAGAGGACATGACCATCAGCAGCGCATTTGCGGTGGACAGACCGACCGCCAGTACGCCGATGAGGAACACGATCATCAGCACCTGCGCCAGTACGCCGTGCGTGCCCGCGATGATGTTGCACATATACGGGATAACCAGTTCGGTTTCCGAGCTGGTAAGGTCAGGCATGGCAGCCAGCGCGACCAGACCGATGAGCATCGTGCCGCCCCAGACGATGATCTGCAGGAACGGTGCAAGGAACGCCATCTGACGCTGGTCCTTCAGACCCGCGCTGTAATAGCCGGAGCGCACGAACACCTGCGGCAGCAGCAGCGTGTAGCCGAATGCACACGCAAGCGGATAGCTGACGCGCGACGGATAGGTGCATATGCCGATGGGTCCCGGATAGGAGAACCAGTCCGGTGTCTGCACGCGGACGGTCTGGAATGCCTCAATGATGGAGCCGTTGAATACGATCTTGAGCGTTACGAAAATAATTGCCCACAGCGCCAGAATGAAGAACCAGCCCTGTACGGCATCTGCCAGTGCGGTGGATTTTACGCCGCCGAGCATGACGAATACCGTCATGATAATGCCGCAAATGAGCGTAAATGTCTGCGAGGATACCGCGCCGCCGGTGGCCACCTCAGCTGCACGTCCGCCGGCTACCAGTACCGCCGAGATAAACGGCACGGCGCAGATAATATAAACAATGTCGATGATAACGGTCAGCGCCTTGGACTTGTAGCGGCAGAAGAAGAAATCCGCCGGGGTGGTGAAGTGCTTCTGCTGGTTGACCAGCCATACCTTGGTCATCGTGAAGTAGCAGATGATCGGGAACATGGAGTAGATGCACATCTCCGAGAAGAAGTAGCCCAGTCCGTAGCGGTAATACGCGCCCGGGCCTGCGAAAAATACCCAGACGCTCATGCAGGAGGCGATATAGGTCATGACCATGACCGGCCACTTGAACCGGCCGCCCTGCAGATCGACCTTGCCTGCGTCGCGTTTTTCCTTCCATGTGGTGTAGCGTGCGATAGCGATCAAAAATAGAAAATATGCCGCAAAAACGATCCATACCGTTTTGCCTGAAAGTAAACCCTGTGTTGTCATTTTCTCTGTTATCCTTTATTTGTCCGATTCTTTTTGCGTTTCGGAAGCGGCAGGCGTATTATCCTCAGCCGTTTCATCCTGTTCCTCATCCTCCATCAGAGGATACTCCTTTTCGGTCAGCTTGCAGCCGATATACACGGACAGTACCGTGCCGACAAAGCTGATCAGACCGTGTATGATGCAGGCGGTCTCGCTGCCGTAGGGGGGGAATCCCGGGAAATTATAGAATACCCAGAAGAACAGCACAGACGCCAGCCAGATTTTCTCTGTTCTGCCGATTTTCATTTTGTGTCACCTTGTTTTCTTGTTTATATGTAATTTCAGGTATGCATTTAGTCCTGAGAGCGCCATTCATCCAGCAGCGCATCCGAATCCACGACAAGTCCCAGATGCAGCGAGATCATGCGCAGCGCAGGCTCTTCGAGGTGCTCGGAGCCGCGGGTCAGGTCGCGCGGCACAACGACGCGGAAATCGCGGTTTGCGGCATCGAATGCAGTGTTGATAACGCAGCAGTCGGTCATGCAGCCGGTGAGCACCACGCGGCGGATGCCAAGGTTGCGCAGCAGCAGCTCCAGATCGGTCGGATAGAACGCGCTCAGGCGCTTTTTGGTCGTTACCATATAGTCCTCGTCGTGTACATCGATGGACATTCTGTTCCAGCGTGTGCCTTCGATGGCGTGCTCTGCGATGTTGGGAATCTCACCGACCGTAACCGGAAACACCATGCGCCACGCAGACGGAAACAGTTTTTCGTCTGCGCCGCCCTTACGCAGCGTTGAGCGGACATGGATGATCGGCAGACCGAGCGCGCGCGCTTCGTTCATGAAATGATTGAGCGGTTCGATGATCTCGCGTCCTCGCGGAGACGGACATGGACAGTCCGGGTCGGTTGACAGGTGTCCATCGTGCATGTCAATCGTAATGACAGCCGTATCGCGGCGATTAAGGAAAACCTGCTGTAATTGCTCCGGAACCTCCTTTTCGATGCTGTCAAAGTATGCTTTCATTTGATTTTTCTCCTTCCCGGCAAAACGCCGCAGCAATCTGTGCGGCGCTGTCAATAGCGGTATTGGAGTTATTATAGCACATGTGTCATGACATGTGCAAATGTTTTGGTCGGGTTGGGGAAAATCGTGAAGGGATGGAGACTGGCGATGCTGGAAGGGAGGGAGGCGATGCGGCTATCTGTGTCGCTCTCGTGAAGGGAGAGACACAGATAGCCGTTGACATTGGGAAACGGACATTTATTTCAATCCACGCCCCCGCGAAGGGAGCGACGCAACTGCTCCGGCGGCGTGTCACGCTTTTGCAGATTTCAATCCACGCTCCCGCGAAGGGAGCGACCGCAAGAGAATGCGCCAGCGTGCCCTCCTGCGCATTTCAATCCACGCTCCCGTGAAGGGAGCGACTTCGGAAGATTGTCGATAAAGCAGACCCTTACAAATTTCAATCCACACTCCCGCGAAGGGAGCGACAATGCGCGAGTATGGTATAAGATAACCTATAAGATATTTCAATCCACGCTCCCGCGAAGGGGGCGACGATCAGCTTATCCCGAATATCGTCATACGCACAATTTCAATCCACGCTCCCGCGAAGGGAGCGACTGCGGCGGCTCAGGTCCCGCCAATCCTCCAGCGATTTCAATCCGCGCTCCCGCGAAGGGAGCGACTTCCCATTTATAGAGAGGAGGGCACAGAATGCCTATTTCAATCCACGCTCCCGCGAAGGGAGCGACGAACGCCTGCGCGATGCCTGCAAGACGTACCGGGAATTTCAATCCACGCTCCCGTGAAGGGAGCGACGTATAGCGCATCCTGACGCAAAACAGCGATAGACACATTTCAATCCACGCTCCCGCGAAGGGAGCGACCGTATTTATGGCGCTGCTCCGTCTGATTTTTGGGATTTCAATCCACGCTCCCGTGAAGGGAGCGACTGTCCCAGTTGTCATTGAGCGCCTGCTTGATATTATTTCAATCCACGCTCCCGTGAAGGGAGCGACCGATCAGCGTGAGAACGGAGGACAAGCATGGTAGTATTTCAATCCGCGCTCCCGCGAAGGGAGCGACTTTCTTCCTGCTGACTTCTTTTCTCGCGGTCGAATTTCAATCCACGCTCCCGCAAAGGGAGCGACGCCGTCCCCGATGATAGGGGCGATACCGGCATAGTCATTTCAATCCACGCTCCCGCGAAGGGAGCGACCCGACCGCTGACCCGACCCAGCTCATCCGCGAGGTATTTCAATCCACGCTCCCGCAAAGGGAGCGACCCTTTCGGATTTGGTGAATCTTTCATTATACACATTTCAATCCACGCTCCCGTGAAGGGAGCGACGCGCACCCCAGTTCGCCGCTATCGTTTTGCCGAATTTCAATCCACGCTCCCGCGAAGGGAGCGACAGAACGAACGGTAAGAGTGTAATACTTCTCACCGATTTCAATCCACGCTCCCGCGAAGGGAGCGACCAGCACGAGAAGGAGCGCATTCTCGCCGCACTGGCATTTCAATCCACGCTCCCGTGAAGGGAGCGACCCAGACAGGCAGGAGCAAGCATAAGCATATTGCAGATTTCAATCCACGCTCCCGTGAAGGGAGCGACGTGGTGTCACCGTTTGGTGACAGGTCACCACCAAACGATTTCAATCCACGCTCCCGTGAAGGGAGCGACGGCGGTCTGACCGCTGAGTACACCGGTCAGGCGGCATTTCAATCCACGCTCCCGTGAAGGGAGCGACCGGGCATATCGGCGTGCCGCGCAAATGACACGCATTTCAATCCACGCTCCCGTGAAGGGAGCGACCGGCGGCGAATCATGCCGTTATCGCAGACTTCGTAATTTCAATCCACGCTCCCGTGAAGGGAGCGACGCCGCATGCCTGCTGCATTGCTGCATTCAGGGTAATTTCAATCCACGCTCCCGTGAAGGGAGCGACGCGATCTGCGCTCCTCTAAGAGCGGCAAGTAAAAGGATTTCAATCCACGCTCCCGTGAAGGGAGCGACGATGTACTCCTTGCTCTGTGCGAGCTGAATAAAATTTCAATCCACGCTCCCGTGAAGGGAGCGACATTCTGGCGGCTCGGAAAGACGAGCACTGTTTCCGATTTCAATCCACGCTCCCGTGAAGGGAGCGACCGGTACCGTCCATCGTCTTGCCGGTGCTCTGATATTTCAATCCACGCTCCCGCGAAGGGAGCGACCCCAAATACGCCTCGTAAATTCCCATCTTTCCTAAATTTCAATCCACGCTCCCACGAAGGGAGCGACCATGGTGTTACGATGCGGAAATACGGTCCACGAACATTTCAATCCACGCTCCCGCGAAAGGAGCGACCAGAATGAGAGCAGCAGGAATTACCGAGCATTCGATTTCAATCCACGCTCCCGCGAAAGGAGCGACGTTAACCTGGGCGCACCCGTGCCACAGTGGCTCAAATTTCAATCCACGCTCCCGCGAAGGGAGCGACTCCAATGCGTGGCACACGGCAGATGCTGCGACGAATTTCAATCCACGCTCCCGTGAAGGGAGCGACGGGGGGCAACGGTAAAGTACACAAGATATTGCGGGATTTCAATCCACGCTCCCGTGAAGGGAGCGACGGCTTCCGGGCGTGTACCCGCCTTTCGGCGGGCTATTTCAATCCACGCTCCCGTGAAGGGAGCGACGCGTAACACTCTCATCGATTCCCTTATCAGCGCATTTCAATCCACGCTCTCGTGAAGGGAGCGACACAGCTCACCTGCGGCACGCCCTCAAACGCCTCGCGATTTCAATCCACGCTCCCGTGAAGGGAGCGACTATCCGTCCAAGCCGGGTTATGATTTCAACGGTTGATTTCAATCCACGCTCCCGCGAAGGGAGCGACCGGTCTTACCCATGACCGCACTGGTGGCTCCGGTATTTCAATCCACGCTCCCGCGCGTTTTGCGCACGCGCCCATGAGCGCCGGAGACAGATTTTGCCTTCATCAGCTCGGGCAAACACAATTCCTTAAGCGAGCAGGCCGAGCAGCTTTTCTGCGGTTTTACCTTAGGCGTGCAGCCGCGGCGCAGATAGTCGTGCATTTCGGCAAGGCTGTCGCGTACACGCTGCCGCAGTTCGGCTGTAAATTCGACAGGCGTCCGTCGGCGCGGTTCACCGTAGAACAGCGCACCGTCGGAAATCTGACAGCACAGCATTTCCTCAAGGCACATCGCCTGAGCGCACAGCTGCAACTTGTCCGCGTCGTGCGGCTTGGGCTTGCCGCGCTTGTATTCGACCGGAAACGGTGACCACAGTCCGTCTCGTCCCTGCAGGGCAACGCCGTTTTCCGAGCGATGAAATTCCACCACATCGCATTCACCGGACACGCCGAGTACCGTCGAATGGATGCGCATGGCACGAACAATCCGCAGGTCGCCGCGGCTTTCTGTGCCGCCGCCGTGCGCTTTCTCGTGCAGAATCGAGCCGTCCACCGTGCGGTAATTCTCCGCCCACTGGTGCTCCACATGGATGAGCGCCCATTGCCGACGGCAGAATGCGAAATGCTGCAAACCGGAGAGCTGGAGGAAGTCCTCCTCGGCGTAGATTACCCCAGTACCTTGCAGGTCACGCCGGCCGGCAAGTTGGCTTCGTCAACCGTGATGGTGTAGTCCGTGTACGCACGCGGCGCAATCACGCCTTCGTTGTGCTCGGCATGAACCAGATCAAACAGCTTGTGCGAGGGTGCGTTGCCAAGCTCGGAATCATGCTTGAACACAATCAGCTGGCGTACAGCCATCTTGCCGCGAGCAGCCGAATGGTCGTTCTCGAACATGTTGATGATTGCCGTCCACAGCAGTTCAAGGTCAGCCTCAGAGAATCCGGTCGTCTTGCGGGCGAGATTTGCGGAAACATAGCCTTCCGCACGATACAGACCGTAAGGCACGATGTACTTGCGGCCCATTTCGGTGCCCTTTTTCTCCGCGTCAGCCTCGGTGGTGATGGCAACACGCGTGATGGTGACTTCCTGCGGCACAATGGGATCCACACTGCGGGCAAAGCCAAGCTGTACCGGACCGCGCACCTGTCCGCAGTTGAGCGCACCCTTGACAAAGGTGGTCATAACCGCACCGAATGTGCGAATATCGTAGAAATTCTGGCACATAAAGTCACGCAGCTTGCTGTCAAGCTGATCGTCCTTCTTCTTTGCATCCTTGAGCTTGTCCGGCGCTACGCCAACATAAGCGCAGGCTTCCGCATCGCTGCGGTTGAGCGGCACACTGTCCTTAACGTAAATGCGGTAGCCGGATTCGCCTTCCTTGGCCATCTCTACATAGTTGCGGATTTTGCGCTTGAGGCATACATCGGTCACCAGACCGTAGCCGGTTTCCGGGTCGATACGCGGCATGTTGCCCGCATCCGGATCGCCGTTCGGATTGCCGTTTTCCACGTCGAAAAAGATTACAAATTCATAGCGGTTTTTGATGGGTTCCATTTACTTGTCCTCCTTTACTTTGCGATGGTAGTATCCAAGATAAAAACAGGTGGTTTCTTCGGGGTTATAGCGAGAGGGAAGTGTCTCGGTCAGTAGAGAGAGCAGATGTTCCTTTTCGTTTTGCAATTTAACGGCGTAATTGTGCTTATTGCGCATCAGTTTTTTTATATGGTACTCACTAAGCGGAATAATTTTATTAAATGCAGTTTTAGGAGTGGAGCCAGCCGCACGAAAATAGCTGTCCTTAATACTGCGGTTGATCTGATAATCTACAGATGCAAGCTGAATCTGCTCGAGGACATAAAATAACTGTCCCAGAACGTAGGGCTGATAGGTGCAGTCTTCGTTCAAGTGCATATATGCCACCTCTTTTAGAATAGAATAGTTAGACTGATTTTCGCAGTTTTTCAGCAGATACGCCTTCAAAATTGCGGCACGCCGCCAGTTTACCTCGGAATCCGCGCGGATACGGAGCATAACACCGTTCAGCAGTGCAGCCGGATAGCGGTCATTGTTCCAGACGGCGCGGGCAGTCGCACCGGCCATAACCGGACTCGGCTTTTTGTCGCGGGCACTCTGGTTGACGGTTTCGGCAAGCAGCTGCCACAGCGGCAAAAAACCGGCAGGCGCCTTCGCCGGACGCTTGATTTCCAGACGTTCATAGTGCGCGTTGACGTTCTTCATTAATTCACCAAACGTGTTTTTATAGAAGAATCGCACACTCAGACGCGCAGCATTCGGTGCCAGACCGAGAATGTAGAATGCACGGTCAGGATCAAGATTTAATTCCTGACACGGTTCGCTGTCTGCAAGGTGTTTGAGCGCAGCGGATAAGTCATTATCCGACCAGCTTTGCGTGTTATTGCCCATAAGACAGCTGAAAAAATCAGTATACTGCGGTTCCGCGGTCTCCGCCCAGCAAACGACAGTGGTGTCGCCGATGTACTGCGTATGCTCGCGGTCAGCCAGCAGGTGATTGAGCGCCGTCGTATAAGCAAATGCAGCGTGCTTGCCAACAGGTGCGTTGTAGTTCTGCTCGTGACCGTAGGAACAGAAGGCGGGTGCGTTAAACGACACGAGCGCGGCTCCGCTGGATTGTGCATCACGCACACCTTTGATGGCAGGATGAACGGCGGCAATCTCATCGAGTTCGCCGGTGACAAGACATTGCTGTTTAGGTGCATCGGAGTCACCGTCATAATGCGCCTGCCATGCAGCGCAGATGACCGGATCATCTGCCGGATACTGCCTATTCACATAAAATACCAGATTGGCACCGGAAATGATTTTGCCGTAATCATTGACAAGAGCAGGGTGCTGTGCAGCTTCGGCAGGCTGCCATGTATCAAAGAAAGAGAGAATTGCGTGTGCGAAAGGAGAGTCCACAGTGCCTAACAGCTTGTGGTGCAGCTCGGCAGCGGCGTGAAAGCATTGCAGACTGCGTTCCGGTTTGCCTTTTGCGTCTATGCCAAGCAGATATGCCGAATTATCCCACATAAAGTTGGACGTGACACCGGAAGAACGCTTGACTGCCGCCGGCAGACGAATATCCTCGCGCGGACGGAGCACTTTCTTTTTGCCTGCATCCACTTCATGCAGCAGCGGAATAACCTGGGCGAGTTCACCGTTTTCTCGCAGCTGGAGCGCATAACTGATTTTCGGTCTGCCCCAGCCGGGCGCATCAATTTCACCGCGGGCATTGAGGGCATCATAATATTGCGTCAGCGCCTGCAAAATCATTTGACCACCTCCGCACTGTGAATCGGGGGAACCTCCATGACACCGTCTACCAGCTTGGCGCGGAAGAACATCGGTGTGATATTGGCGGGATCGCTGTAATCCATGTCGAGCAGCATCCAGCCGAGATCGTGTTCACCGAGCAGTTCCTCCGGACAAGGCGGAAGTTGTTCACAAAGCTCAAACTTTACCGGAAATTCTCGTGTGCCGAAGTAGGGCATGCTGTAGCACTGTCCGCGGCGCAGACGGCGTTTCATAATGTCCTGAAACTTGCCGGGATTGTCAGTCGGTGCAGCCTTGTCGGTCATTTCAAAGTGCGCTTCAATGACATAGTGGACATCACGCAGTACCATTGCGGCACGCTGCTGAATGCTTTCCGACGCAGCGAGGTACAGCTCCCCCTTGGGTTTTGCAATCCACGCCTTGACCGAACGCGCGTTAATGGTGTCCTTTACCTCATTTCGGCGGATGTTGGTGAAGTGAATCGGCGCACAGACATGAATGCGGTCGATGATCCAGCGAAGCCCAGGGTGCCAGTAAATACTTTCCAGCAACCCGCGTGCCGCCGAGGGTGTCATGCAGTCATAGCTGACGCGTTCGGTCTTCATTTCAGGTCTGCTGAATAGAGCGTATGGACCGCTTACTTCAACTTGAATTGACATTGATATATTCCCTCCTTTACGAAGCCTTGCCAAATAGTTCCCGATATCAACAGAGAGTGGGATATGTGACAGGGCTTCGGTGTAATTTATTGAATAGACAGGAAGATGATTCCGGTCTATATTTGTAGTATATCACTTATGCTATATGAAAGCAAGATAAATTTTAAGAGCAGTTGTAATTATAAATCTATTTTCTGATAAGGAAGCGGTTTATGTTTACACGATACGTATAATATGTTATAGTGACGTTGTCGCTGGAAACAGTGTGGATTGAAATAAGAGGAGTGTTATTATAGGAAGACCGGGAGAATGTTACCACATTCTCCCGTTTTCCTTTTTACGCGAAAAATTACCCGAAAAACGCCTGACCGCTGTCTGCCTTGAGCGACAGACCGGTTTTCTCATCATACAGTGACAGATCGCACAGAATAGCACTGCGGTCGTCCAAAGCATTGGTTTCATCGGCGGTTTGAAGCGTACCGGTGTCGTACAGTGCCTGAAAATGCTCATCATACACCTGCACGGCGTACTGCCCAAGCTGCCGATACAGCTTTTTAGAGCACGCACCATCGCAAAGCCGCTCGATGAGTTCAGAACCGTCCTTCCACGGAATATAAACTGTGCGTGTGTCGTTGTCGATCATGCGAAATTTCTCGGCGATCGTGCGGAACGGATACAGAGAGCCGCCGCGTCCGCGTTCAAACGCGTCGATCACGCCGATTTTGTCAATCGCGGAACCGTTCAGCTTGCGCAGTTCGCTGAAATAGCTCTGCATTGTCTGCGGAGAAGCGGGATCGGCATTGTTATCCAGCGCAGTATTTGTCGCACCGATGGCTTGTCCAAACAGCGGCGGAGCCTTCTCCGTGCGGCGGAAAATGGTAACAATGCTGTCCTCTGCGGCACGCTTGCCCTCGCGATTGCAGCGTCCGGCGGCCTGCAGAATGGAATCCAGACCCGCCAGTTCACGATAAACGGCGGGGAAATCGATGTCAACACCGGCTTCAACAAGAGAAGTCGATACGACACGGCAGGGCAAACCGTCATTCAGTCGGCGTCGGATTTCCTCGAGCACCGCACGGCGATGCTTCGGCACCATCAGTGTGGACAGGTGGAAACTGCCTTCCTTCGGCAATTGCGAGAAAATAGCCTGCGCCGCTTTGCGGGAATTGACAATGCAGAGAACCTGCTCATGTGTGCACAGCTGCTCAGCGAGTACGTCATCCTCGAGTACACCGACCTGCTGGAATGTCACACGGCGGAATTTGTCAAAATAGAACGGAATCTCCGGACAAATCTCGGAAATCGCGTGCGACGGTGCGAATCGCTGAATCAAATCGCCGAGTACCGGCTGGGTAGCCGTACACAGCACGGCAGTTGCGCCGAACTGCTCTACCAGAGCACCGATGGCTGCAACGCACGGCATCAGGTGGCACAGCGGAAGCATCTGCGCTTCGTCGAAAATAATCACGCTGTTCGCCAGATTGTGCAGCTTGCGGCACTGTGAGGAACGGTTAGCGTACATCGACTCGAAAAACTGAACAGCGGTTGTGATAACGAGCGGGCTGTCCCAGTTTTCAGCGGCCAGTGCCTTGGGATCGGGATTGCCGTTTTCCTCATCGTTCTCGAACTGTACGCCGGAGTGATGCTCGAGTACGTTCTCATCACCTAAAATGCCGCGGAAAACATCGGCATTCTGCTCGATGATGGAGGTATACGGTACAACATAAATCACACGTTTCATACCGTGCTCAACGGCATGATGCAGCGCAAATGCGAGAGAACTGGTCGTTTTGCCGCCGCCGGTCGGAACCGTAAGCGTGTAAATGCCCTTGGGATTGGCTGCGGCGGAAACGCACGCCCGCAAGATCTGCTGACGCAGCTTGTTCAGCTCGGAAGTCGGGTTGTCCCATTCATTTAGCCTGGCCTGTAAGCGGGTGAGCAGCGTTTCGAGTGAATCTCCGGCGCCGCGCGGCATATCGCCCTGCATGAACTGTTCGGTGTCCAGATAATCCGCATCCACCAGACAGGAGTACAGCATGCGCGTGCGGAATGACTCGGAAAGCGACGGCCTGGTGACCGGACGCTGCGGCAGGCGTACCGGCGGAATGGGATAATCCGGGTCGAGCGGCGGAATAGCGGGAGTGCCCCACTTTTTTATTCTGCCGGTGAAAGTAGGTGCACCGAGCGGGTCTTTTGTACTGCCAAAGTCCGGCAGACCGCTGTGATGCCCCATGACACAAGCGGCTAAGAGCAGATTGTTTGACAACATGATGTTTTGTGCACCGGCGGTTGCATGATCGACCTTTGGACCATTATCCAGAAGACGGTGCTGAAATGCGGCGGCTGCTTTGCCGTCATCGTGGTGAACACCGGCCTCGTGACCTTCGGCTTGTGCACCGAATGCTTCGGCAAACTGCCCGCAGAGCGTGCCGACACCGTACTCATGATCGGAGAGAAGCTGATATTCTGTGCGTTCAACGCCGTTTTCATTGATTGGGCGGGTGTGTGCGTAGAATTTTTTATCCATAGCGATCACCTTCTATTGAATTGTTATATACAGTATATAACAGGTAAAGTCCGATAAAAAGTACAACACCCAATATGCCTGCCAAGAAGACCACTTTGAATTACAGCAAACTGCTGAAAATATCAGTCAAATCCCATAGATTTTACTGATTTGATTTATACAAAACTGGCAAAACCGCCAGAAAACGAAATTCCTATAATTCCGAGATTGACACTGGGGATTTGCTGTGTTATTCTATAACCAACAAATCCAGTAGGAAATCGGAAGGGAGCGAGCAAAATGTTCATCGTAAACGCACGAATGTCGGGTCGAATGTGTATGAACATGCTGTATTATGCTCAGATGCTGCCTGACCGACAGAATACGAAATTACTTTGAACCGGCTTGCCTGACGCTGCGCGTCCTTGTGGATTCATTGCATTTTCTGAAGCGGGGAGCTGCGAGCTTCCCGCTTTTTTGCGCATTTAAGAGGAATAAGGAGGAATTTTCTTGATAGAATTGTCACATATCTCGAAGGAGTTTGTGAGCGGCAAGCGAATCGTTCATGCGGTGCAGGATGTTTCGCTGACGATTGACAAGGGCGAAATTTTCGGTATGATCGGCTTTTCCGGTGCGGGTAAATCGACGCTGGTGCGCTGCATCAATCTGCTCGAGCGGCCGACCTCCGGCAAGGTGATCGTAGATGGTCAGGATATGCTGTCGCTCTCGGCAAAAGAGCTGCGGCAGGCCCGCAAGAAGATCGGCATGATCTTCCAGCACTTCAACCTGATGCCCTCGCGCACCGTAGCCGGCAACGTAGCGTATCCGCTGCGCGGCAGCGGCCTTTCCAAGCAGCAGATCGCAGACAAGGTACAGCGCCTGCTTGATCTGGTCGGCATCGGTGATAAGGCGGAGGCGTACCCCAAGCAGCTGTCCGGCGGTCAGAAACAGCGTGTAGCAATCGCTCGCGCACTGGCCAACGACCCGAATGTGTTGCTCTGCGACGAGGCTACCTCGGCACTCGATCCGCAGACCACCAAGGCGATTCTGCAGCTGCTCAAGCATCTGAACGAAACGCTCGGCATCACGGTCGTTATCATCACCCACGAGATGGCCGTTGTCAAGGAGATCTGTCACCGCGTAGCCGTTATGGAGCACGGTAAGGTGGTCGAGTCCGGTGAGGTGTTCAACATTTTCGCCAACCCGAGAGAGGACATCACCAAGAGCTTCATCCACACGACCTCCAATCTCCGCAAGATCGAAGAACTCATCGCGGAGGATTCGCCGGTCGTCAAGCTCAATCCGGGCGAGCTTATCGTGCGCTTGAGCTACATTCAGCGCAACGTATCTGAGCCGCTCATCTCGACCGTATCGCGCAAGTTCGATATTGTGCTCAACATCATCTTTTCGGATATTGCCATCGTGCAGGATGCACCGATCGGCGGCACGGTAGCCATCATCAGCGGCGAGCGTGAACAGATCACGCAGGCAATCGCATATCTCATTGAGAAAAACGTAGGAGTGGAGGTCATCAAGGATGCAAGAGTTTCTGAATAACATCATTCCGAACGTAATGGCAAAGCTGCCGGACTTCTACGCGGCCATCGGTGACACGCTGCTCATGGTGGTCTGGTCGGGTGCAATCTCGTTCGTGCTCGGGCTGACGCTGGGCGTGCTGATCACGGTCACCAAGCCGGGCGGCATTCTGGAAAACAAAATCGTCTATCAGATTCTGGACAAGCTGGTCAGCCTGTTCCGTTCCATCCCGTTCATCATCCTGCTGACATGGGTAATGCCGGTGTCGCGTGCCATCATGGGCACGGCCATCTATGTCCGCGGCGCTATCGTACCGCTGGTATTCGGTGCGGTGCCGTTCTTCACCCGTCAGGTGGAGAGCGCACTTGCCGAGCTGGACGGCGGTCTGATCGAAGCGGCGCTCTCGATGGGCTCCACACCGCTGGAGATCATCTTCCGCGTATACCTGAAGGAAAGCGTAGCCGCCATCGCGCGCGGCACAACCATCACGGCGATCAGCCTGCTGAACCTGACTGCAATGGCCGGTGTCGTCGGCGCCGGCGGTCTGGGCGACTTCGCTATCCGTTACGGCCACGACCGCAACATGCTGGACGTTACCAACGTCACTGTGCTGGTCCTCGTCATCATCGTTTGTATTATGGAGTTCGTTGGCGGCAAGGTCGTCAAGAAGAACACGCATTAAGGAGTGTCTGACATGAGTATTTCCAATCGCAAAGTTGTTATTGTCGGTGCAGGCCATGTCGGCTCCCATGTCGGCTACGCACTGATTTCGCAGAGTTTGGCAGACGAGATTGTCTACATTGACTCCGATCACGCAAAGGCAGTCGCACAGGCGTTCGACCTGACCGATGCGACCAATTACCTTCCGGTTCGCACCAAGGTCACCGCAGGTGACTACAGCGATGCCAAGGACGCACAGATTATGATCATTTCGGCAGGCCCGCTGCCGACCGGCAATCAGACCCGCATGGATACGCTGGGTCAGACCATCGCCATCCTGAAAGATGTAACAAAATCCATCAAAGAATCCGGTTTTGACGGCATTATCGTCAATATCTCCAATCCGGCGGACGTTATCACGCATTACATTCAGCACACGCTGAACTGGGCGCCGGAACGCATCTTCTCCACCAGCACTACGCTGGACTCCGCAAGACTGCGCCGCGCGATCGCGCAGGAGATCGGCATTGACCAGAAATCCATCACCGCTTACGCGCTCGGCGAGCACGGTGAGAGCCAGATGGTCGCATGGTCGGCTGTCACCATCGCGGGCAAGCCGCTTTCCCAGTGGCGCGAGGAGTATCCGGACACCTTCGGCAAACTCGACCTGGATGCGCTTGCTGACGCAGGCCGTGAAGGCGGCTGGACCATCCTGCGCGGCAAGCAGTGCACGGAGTTCGGCATCGGTGCTTCCGCCGCAGAGGTCGTTCGCGCCATCTTCTACAACGAGAACCGCGTTCTTTCGGTTTCTGTTCTGTTGGACGGCAAATACGGTCAGCACGATGTGTACGCCAGCGTGCCCGCTATCGTGGGTCGCGACGGCATCGCAGAGATCATTGAGCTGCACCTCACCCCGGAGGAGCAGGAGAAGTTCAACGCATCCTGCAAGACCATGAGCGAGAATTATCAGTTGGCGCTCACTCTCTAACATCAGTTAATTAAAAAGTTCACATCATAAACGGAGGTAATCCCAATGAAGCTCAAAAGAATCATCGCACTGTCCCTGTCCGCAGCAACTCTCGCACTGTCCCTGACCGCCTGCGGCGGCTCGAGCAGTGCAGCTTCCGATAACGCACAGGCATCTGACAGCAATTCCGGCGATGCCGTAACCGTAAAGCTCGGCGTAGTCGGCAGCATCTACGAGGATCTGTGGACCCCGGCCAAGGAAAAGCTGGCTGACGAGGGCATCGACCTTGAGTTCGTACAGTTCTCGGACTACGTTACCCCGAACAACGCACTCGCTAACGGCGAGATCGATCTGAACGCTTTCCAGCACCGTATTTACCTGCAGAGCGAGATCGACAACTACGGCTACGAGATCGAGAATATCGGCAACACCTTTATTATCCCGCTGAACCTGTACTCCGACAAGGTTAAGTCGGTTGATGAGCTTAAGGACGGCGACACCGTAGCCATTCCGGACGATGTAACCAACGGCGGCCGTGCCCTCAAGGTTCTGGAAGCAGCGGGCCTGATCAAGCTGAAGGACAGCGCAGAGTTCAACCCGACCATCGACGATATCGAGACCTACAACACCAAGATCACCATCGAGGAGCTGAAGGCAAACGTTATCCCGTCCACGCTGGCTGACGTTACCGCAGCTGTCGTAAACGGCAACTACGCACTGGATTTCGGCCTTAAGACCGAGGACGCCATCTACAAGGATGACCAGCTGGACATCGAGGAGTACTGGAACCTGATCGCAGCGCGTTCCGCTGACCTCAAGGATGCGGACAAGCTGGAGACCTACAAGAAGGTCGTAGCAGCGTTCCAGTCCGATGAGACCGAGAAGGTATTCAACGACCAGTTCGGCGGCTACTTCATCAAGGCAGGCTGGGATCAGGATCTGCTGGCTGACAAGTAACTCACAGTGATTCCCAATGCCGCCGGAAAGCACCGGCGGCATTCAATCTATCAAATGCAGTGTTATATCGGATTGGGTTTTTCGCGCGTAAGCGCGCATTTGATAGAATTTGTGAAACAAATTCATAAAAACGGGGAGCATGTATCACCGTTTTTATACTTTAAGAGGGATAAAGTTTCTGTATAGGAACTTTCGGACGACTTTGGAACGGCCCACGGTCCGTTCCTCTTGTCGGCGAAACTGTAGTTTCGCGACAGGAATTGGCAGGAGGAAACAGCAATGGAAGTAAGCAAACAGGCTTTGCAGAATATCATTTCGGATGAAGACCGTCTGCTTTTCGCAGAAAATATTCCGGCGGAATACCTGAGCGATGCGCTCGGCCGCCGCACCGGCACGGCGGACGCGCTCGTGTTCGCGCTCTCGACCGAGGAGGTCAGCGGCGTGCTCCGGTACGCTAACGAAAACGGTATCCCGGTCACGCCGCGCGGCGCGGGCACCAATCTGGTAGGCTCGACAATTCCGCTGTTCGGTGGTATCATTCTGGATGTATCCCGCATGAACCGCGTGCTCGAGCTGGACCGCGACACCATGACCATCACCGTCGAGCCGGGTATGCTGCTCAAAGATCTGCAGGCCTATGTTGAGGAGCACGGTCTGTTTTACCCGCCCGACCCGGGCGAAAAGGCCTCGAGCATCGGCGGCAACATCAGCACCAATGCGGGCGGCATGCGTGCGGTCAAGTACGGCGTAACACGCGATTATGTGCGCGGGCTGGAGGTCGTTCTTGCGGACGGCACGGTGCTGAAAGTCGGCGGCAAGCAGGTGAAGGACGCGAGCGGACTGTCGCTCAAGCACCTGCTCATCGGCTCGGAGGGCACGCTGGCGGTCATCACCAAATGCCTGCTGCGCCTTCTTCCCAAGCCGGAGACCACGGTGAGCGTGCTCGTTCCGTTTGCCGACCTCGGCACGGGTATCCGCAGCGTGCTGACTATCCTGCAGGCGAACGCCAACCCGACCGCAGTCGAGTTCATGGAGCGCAAGGTCGTAGCCCTCGGTGAGAGCTTTTCCGGCGTGCAATATCCGCGCCCGGATGCCGGTTCATACATCCTGCTGACGTTTGACGGTCACGAGAGCGAGGTCAACGCGAATATCGAGCGCGTGCGCCGCCTTGCACTTGACAACGGTGCCATCGACTACATCGTGCTGCGCAGTGCGGAGCAGGCTGCCGACATCTGGAAGGTGCGCGGTGCGCTCGTTATGGCGGTCGAGGCCGTGTCCGAGCAGGAGCCGGTGGACATCGTGGTGCCGATCAGCCACACGGCGGATTTCGTTCGCTATATCAACGAGCTGGAAGCATCCTCAGGCGTGCGTATGATTGCGTTTGGTCATGCGGGCGACGGCAACGTGCATCTGTGCGTGGTGCGTGACGGCCGCGACCAGCAGACCTGGGAGCGTGAACTGCACGAAAACATGGAGCAGGCTTATGCTAAGGCGTATTCTTACGGCGGCGTAGCCTCGGGTGAGCACGGCATCGGCATTTCCAAGCGGTCGTACTTCCTGCGGGAGACCGCGCAGGAGAATCTTGCCGTGATGAACACGATCAAGACCGCTCTCGACCCGAAACATACACTGAACGACCAGAAATCTTACATTGTGGGAGGAAAATAACCATGCAGAGCTTATCTGAACGCACCGCCGGCTTTACCGACTCGGTCATCCGCCGCATGACGCGCGTTTCCATGCAGTATGACGCGGTAAACCTGTCGCAGGGTTTCCCGGACTTTGAGCCGCCGAAGGAGCTGCTCGACCGTCTGGCGCAGGTGGCCTACGAGGATTACCACCAGTATTCCATTACCTGGGGTTCGCAGAACTTCCGCGAGGCGCTGGCCGCCAAGCAGACCTATTTCATGGGCCGCAGGATCGACCCGAACACCGAAATTGTCACGACCTGCGGCAGCACCGAGGCGATGATGGCTGCGATGATGACAGTCACCAATCCGGGCGACAAGGTTATCATTTTCTCCCCGTTTTACGAGAACTACGGTGCGGATACCATCCTGTCCGGCGCAGAGCCGATTTATGTGCCGCTCGTGCCGCCGGATTTTCACTTTGACGCAAACGTGCTCGAGGATGCATTCCGTCAGCACCCGAAGGCCATCATCCTGTGCAACCCGTCCAATCCGTGCGGCAAGGTGTTCATCCGCGAGGAGCTGGAGATTATCGCGTCTCTCGCGGAGAAGTACGATACCTACGTTATCACCGACGAGGTGTATGAGCACATCGTCTTCGCGCCGAACAAGCACACCTATTTTGCCACCCTGCCGGGCATGTGGGAGCGCACGCTGTCGTGCTCGTCGCTCTCCAAAACGTACTCGGTTACCGGCTGGCGACTGGGTTATATCATTGCCCCGCCGGAGATTATCGACCGTGCGAAAAAGGTGCATGACTTTCTGACCGTCGGCGCAGCAGCACCCTTGCAGGAGGCTGTTGTTACCGGTCTTAAGATGGGTCAGGACTACTACGACGATCTGCAGTCCAAGTACACCCGCAAAAAGGATCTGTTCCTGAAAGGTCTGGACGATCTCAAAATCGCCCATACCGACCCGCAGGGCGCGTACTACGTTTTGCTGGACATTGCCGAGTTCGGCTACGAGAGCGATCTTGCGTTCTGCGAGGATCTGGCGCATTATGTCGGCGTAGGCGCGGTTCCCGGATCGAGCTTCTTCCGTGAGCCGGTCAACAACCTGATTCGCCTGCATTTTGCCAAGAAGGACGAGACGCTGCTCGATGCACTCAACCGTTTGGAAGGTTTGCGTGATAAGATCAAACCGAAACACCGATAAACAGGAGGAAAAGCCGTCATGGATGTAAAGAAAGCCGCAGCGGAAACGAAGGACTACATCGTATCCATCCGTCGGGAATTTCACCGGCACCCGGAGCTGAGCCTGCAGGAATTCCGCACGGCACAGCGCATTGAGGAGGAACTGGACAAGTTCGGCATTCCGCACACGCGCGTAGGCGAAACCGGCGTGCTCGGCACGCTGAAGGGCGCAAAGGACAACGGAAAAGTGCTGGTTCTGCGTGCGGATATCGACGCGCTGCCCATTGAGGAGACGCACGAGTGCGTCTATCGCTCGGAGAATGCAGGCGTCATGCACGCCTGCGGCCATGATGCGCACGCTGCCTGTCTTCTGGGTGCCGCGAAAATCCTGTCGGAGAACAGAGACGCGTTCGGCGGAAAGGTCCGTCTTGTGTTTCAGCCGGGAGAGGAAATCGGAAAAGGTGCAAAGCCGTTTGTCGCAGCCGGTGTGCTGGATGGTGCCGAGCGCGTGTTCGGTCTGCACACCGCGTATGATTTGGAGGCAGGCACGGTAGGACTCAAACCGGGCATCAACAACGCCGCAGTCGATCATTTCCGCATTCGCGTGCACGGTAAGTCCACGCATGTTTCCACGCCGCATCTGGGCGTAGATGCGCTGTACATCGCCAGCCAGATTGTCGTGGCAGTGCAGGGACTGGTTACGCGCCGCACTTCACCGACCGAGCCGGTCATCATCGGTATCGGCAAGCTGAACGCAGGCACGACCTACAACGCCGTGGCAGCATTTGCTGAAATGGAGGGCACAACGCGCACCATTTCGCAGGAGAGCCGCGACCGCGTCCGTGCACAGGTCAATGAGACCGCGCAGAGCATTGCGGCGCTGTACGGCGGCACGGCGGAAATCGAGTGGACGGACTTTGCCGCTGCGCTCGTCAATGACCCGCAGGTGTGCGAGGAAGCTGCTCGTGTCGTGGACGAGCTGCTCGGAGAAGGACACGTTGTCACAGACCGTGAGCTGTCGCTCAGCGGCGATAATTTTGCCGAGTTTGAGCTGTATAAGCCGGGCGCGTATGCGTATCTCGGCACCGGCAATCCGGATTTGCCGCATACGATGATCACCAACCATAACGGCGGCTTCGATGTGGACGAGAATGCACTTGTGACCGGAGCCGGTCTGTATGTCGGCTACACAGTCGCGCGGCTTGGATAAAGAAAGCGAAACGCTCAGCTATCGTTTGGTAGCTGAGCGTTTTGCTTTTGAAATTACAGTTTTGAACTTACATCCCGCACTCAAGTCCGTTATACCGTGTCACCACAAACGGATAGCTGAGTGTTTCAGGCTGGATGCCAAGCTGCCGCAGACCGGCGCACAAATCCTCGACAACCTGCATATCGTGGTCGCGCTGCGCAACGGACAGTTTCATTTTATCTCCATACGACGAGATCAGCAGCGCAAACGGCTGCACAGCACACGGCAGGATTGCGCCGTAATCGAGTACATACGGACGGCAGCTTTCCGGCAGGGCGAACCGGCCGACATTGGTAATGAGAAAGCTGTCCTCGAGCACAAAATCAGTCGTGACCTTCTGTGCCGCCTGCATTTTCTCCGCGAGCGGCATGTCTGCCTCATGCAGCGATTCACAGCGGTCTGCGGCGGCTTTTGCACGATAGAGCAGCTGTTCGCGCTGCATCTGATCCTTCAAAAACGCCTTCGTGCGCCGGAACACCTCGTCATTCGGCAGATCGCGGTATTCCGGGAAATACGGCAGATCGATAAAGCAAATAAAATACCGCGTGGTAAGCGTCGGCAGCAGCGGACGCAGATCGACCGGAATCTCCGCGATAACCGGCTTGTCCGTTCCGCCGAACTTATCATCAAACGCTTTCATCATCAGCGGAGCCAGTACAGACAGCGGACTGACGCCGATGGACTTTGCGTAATCGTGCAGCTGAGAAAACGGGAACGTCACCTCGGTGACGACCTCGGAGCCGTCAGCGCCCCACTGTACCTCGGGGGCATGAACAGCCTCCGGCTTTTTCCAGATGCCATCCGGCGAAAATTCACGGTCTGCCAGCTGCTCGTAGCCGTTTGCGCTCTCCTCGGGAGACCAGCGGGTATCCATGCCGCGCACAGAGCCGTCATTCTCAACCGGGAAACCGCAGTTTTTCAGGTACTGGAACAGTACACAGCGGATAAACTCCTCGAATCCGCGTCCATCCGAGATAGAGTGCTGATACTCCATATAGATGGTCTTGTCGTGGTAGCCGACGAGAAATAAGTATCCGTTCGTATCCTTGGAGCCGATGGTGTAGCGGGTGGATACGCCGTCGAACGGCAGCACTACGGCGGGCTGCACGTTGCGGCGGTAGCGGAACGCGGTCTCGGTCGGCTCGGCGGTCAGCATCATGTGCGGAAAGCGCAGCAGTGCCTGCTCGACGGCTTCGCGCAGCTTGTCCGGGCGCACTTTATCGCGCATGCGGATGGTGTGGCGCGGCACACAGGCGACGGTTTCATGGGTGTTATACAGGAAGATTTTTGCATAGCTGTCCGTGCGGAGCAGCGGGTCATTCATGGTCATTATAGCATTCTCCTCAAAGCATAATCCGGCGCATCTTATATGGTAATTTCAGTATATCACCCTGTAACGACGTTGTAAATCAAAATGAGTCGAATTTGCACAGTATTATGCAAATATAGAACATGATGTACGATATAATGAGCTGCGAGCCTGAAAATACTTGCGATTTGGTTGGCAGAGTATATCATGCCGGAGAAGCTGACATAGGAGCATAGAATTTCTGCCGCGGCTGTTCGATTCGTTCTCTCGTGAGCGTATTCCGTGTGAGAAGCAAAAAAACAAGCGACACCATATTTCGATTGGTGTCGCTTGTGTGCGTTTTCAGGCGCTGTCGGTATTGTCTGCCCTTGCAGGGCGGTTGTTCATACCATATCCGTTGGGGGTATGGATCGGATGGGATTACTGGTCGGTGTAGCGGCTGAGGATAACCGCTACCTGAGCACGGGTTGCGGTGCCGTTCGGCACGAGCGTAGTCGGGGTAACGCCGGTTACCAGACCGTTGCCGTTCGCCCAGCTCATTGCTTCAGCAGCCCACGACTCGACAGAAGCCGCGTCTGCGTAGCCATCGAGTGCTGCGCTGCCCTGCGGCGTATGACCGCGATAGGTATCGTAGCGGTACAGGATGGCCGCCAGCTGCTGACGGGTGATCAGCGTATCCGGCTGGAATCTGCCGTCGGTGAAGCCGTTGACAATGCCGTTTTCGGAGGCCCATGCGATGGCTTCTGCGTACCACTTGCCGTCCGCCACATCGGTGAACTGTGCGGTGGAAGCGGCCTTGCTGCCGCTCATGCGGTAGAGCACCTGAACCAGCATTGCGCGGGTCATGCCGTCATCCGGACCGAACTTGGTTGCGGTCAGGCCCTTGAACCAGCCGTTCTCGAGTGCAGTGTTGACCTCGTTGTAGAACCACTTGCGCAGGTTGACATCGGAGAAGTCGCTGCTGTACTCGTGGGTGATAACGAAGGTGGAGAAGTGGGTGGTCTTAAAGGTAGCCTTTCCGGTCGCTGCATCATAAATGACAGGCAGCTTTTCGAACGAGCCGTCCTCAGCAAGATAGTATGCAACCAGATGCGCGGCGTTCTCGCCGCTCTTGAGGCTGTATGCTACAGAAACCGAAGCCGTGCCGTTCAGCGCATGAACGCGGGTTGCAGTGCCGTTTTTCGGCTGCACCTGCGCAGAAATGTTCAGGATGGTGCCGTTCTTCGGCAGGTATTTGCGCTGTGCGTCCGTCAGGGAGGACTTGTCAGCGGAAGCGATTGAAATACTTGCCATACCATCGGCCTGTGCGGCGCTGCCGAGTGCGGTCAGCGTCTCACGGTCGAGTGCAACCGTGCCGTTCGGCAGGGTAAGCGCTGCGCCGTTCTTTGCACCGGCGAGAGCAGCTACCACATCGCCGGTAAGCGATACCGTACGTACGGTGGAATCTGCGGACAGGTCAAGCGTCAGCGAATCCTTGCCGGAAACCGCAGTCAGCTTGGAGCTGTCGGCGGAAACCGCTGCGGTGCCGTTCTTTACCTCAACCGTTGCGGGAACCTTGGTGCCGTCCGGTGCGGTAATGGAGGACGAGCCGCTGTCGGTCGGAGCCGGTGCAACAGCGCCGCCGCTGCTCGGCTTGACGGCAAAGGCTGCGGTAACTGCAACGTCATTCGCCGGCATGGTGAAGGTGTAGGTCAGGGTGGACGCGGAAACCGTCTTGTCGAGTGCGGTCTTCGGTGTCAGCGTCAGGGTTTTCAGCTGATAGCCGCTTGCGGGTGCAGCGGTGAGCGTTACCTTGTCGCCAGCCTTGGCGCGTGCCGCAGAAGCGGAAACGCTGCCGTTTTCGGCCTTGCCGGCCGTAATTGCGTAAGTTTTGTGGAACAGATTGTCGGTGTTGACCGCCAGAGCTGCCGTTACATTGCGGATAACCGCTTCAAAGCTGCCGTCCTTCTCGGTTACGGAAACAACGGCATTCGAAGCCGCCTTCTGGAGTTCGGACTTGATTTCCTCGGCGGTGCCGACACAGTTTGCGCTCGGTGCGAGCGTCAGCTTGACCGTGCCGTTCTTGCGAACCTGAGCGGATGCGCTGTTGACTGCACCGGTGTCGTTCGGCTGGATCGGCGTGGTGTAGGTGAATTTGCCGGTGCCGTTCGTGCCGGAAATCTTGGCATCATACTGTACAAGGTTGGTGAAGTGAACGCGGATGGTCTGGTTGTCATCGAGTGTATGAATATAAATTGGATCGACAAGATTTACACCATCAACCTGTACAGCAGCATCGTTTTCTGCTGCGGTAATGTCACCCTGGGTAACCGTCCACTTTTCAACCATTTTACCGGTGTTGGGTTTTGTGGTGAAGGTGATTTCACTGCCGTTCGGCTGCTTGGTCTGAGAGACAACCGAGGTGTTGTCAATCTTGGCGGTCAGATGACCGTTCGTATCAGTGGTGCCGAAAGTAAGCTGATAGCTTGCCGTAACCTTAAAGTATACGGTTGCAGTAATATTCTTGTCAGCACGGATTTTGCCTTCCGGATTGGTTTTGGAGTTTCCGGCAGTCTTTTTGCCGTTCACTTCCCACTGTTCAACCTGATAGCCAGTCTTCGGCGCTGCATGGAAGGTGATTTCCTCATCCTTATAGATGGTTACGCCATCAGTCGGCATAGCATTGGTCTCAACTTCCTCACCGTAGATATCATACAGCGTGTATTTTACGGTGCCGTTGCCGGCTGCAGCGGTAGCCTTGGCGGTGTAGGAAGCGCTCTGGGCAAATTCAGCGCTGATGGACAGATCGCCGGCCAGTTCGCTGATGGTGTAAGTGCCGTTGGTCTTTGCCGCAGCTTCATCCTGAGCAGTACCGTTTACAACCCAGTTCTTGAAATGCCAGCCGCGGTCTGCGCGTGCCTGCAGCTCAACCTTGCTGCCACCGGGAATCTTGGACAGATCGTCCACAGCTTCGCCGTCTACGGTTGCAATGATCGTGCCATGCTCCATTTCCGGTGTGGTAATCGCAAATGCGGCACGGTCGGTCTTGAGCGAAACCTTGGTATTCTCAGTGATGGGGAAGGTATAGCTGCCGTCAGCGTTGAGCTTTCCTGCTTCAACAGCCTTGCCGTTCACCTGATAGGTCTCGCTCGTGGCGGCAGCATAGCCTGCCTTGGGCGCTACCGTAATCTTCGTATCACCGGTGACGCTTTCGCCGCTCTTGAGAGACTTGGTGAGCGTCTTGGAGGTATCGTTCGGATCAACCGTCTGATAGCTTGCGGTCAGTTCACCTCCCAGCGTCAGCGTGTAGCTGTCGCGCTCGAATACGGCAGCCAGATCAATATCCTGCACGCCAACCTCAACAGAGAGCGTGTTGGAGCCGTTATCGTGCGGGGTGCCGGACGGATAACTGTTTGCACCGCGTTTCGCGAGAATCCACTGCTTGAAGTGCCAGCCGGTATTCGGCGTTGCGGTGAAGTTGAACTTTGCACCGCTGGCAATGTAAACCGGGAAGTTCTTGAGGCTTGCGGAGCCATTTTCATCCGTGCATTTGAGTGTACCGCCCTGCTTATTCTGAACGGAAGCATTCAGTTTGGTATCGGTGGTCTTGAAGTAAACCAAAACAGATGCCGGTTTTGAAAGGGTCTTGATGGTAACCGAGCTCTTCTCCTTGCTGTCCTCGATTTCCTTGCCGTCATAGGTCCAATGGTCAACTGCATAACCTGCATCCGGCGTAGCGGTCAGGGTAACATCGGTGTCTGCGGTAAAGCTGGAGATTGCACTGCCGTCATCCGCCTTACCGGCATTCAGACCTGCGGTAATGATTGACGCAGAACCGACAGAGTGCTTATTTGCGCCTTCGCCGAAGTCCTCAGCCTTGAGGGTAAGGATGTAAGTCGTGCCGTTTACCGTGTAAACGCCGGGGATAAAGGTAAATTCATAGTTGTTGTACAGCGTTTCGCTGGTAGCGGTAGTCTTGCACGGGGAAACCGTGTAGTTGCTGGGTGCAATGTTCGGCGCGAGCGTTACCGTATTGCCTGCGGTGTTGACTGCGGTATAGCCAAGGTGCAGAGCGGCAATCTCATCAGCAGTCATGTTTTTCGTGTCTGCCGAGAGAGAAAGCTGGGTGCTCGGATTGACCAGAGTCTGATCAACGCCGTCCGACGGGGTAACAACGCGCAGCGTAACGGCACGCTGAACAACGGTAAACTCGGTTTCCGCAACCGGCTTGGTTTCGCCGTTTACATAAGCATACAGCGTGTAAGTGCCGACATTCAGCTTATTGTTCTCTGTCAGCGGCTGCGAATCCTCGGAACCGGAAACTGCATACTTGAAGGTTGTGTTATCGACCTTCTGCAGACCCTGCGTATCTTTACTCATGCGGGAGAGCGACGGCGTTACCGTATCGCCGTAGGTGAAGCGGGTGACGCTGTTGTTATCCTTGCCGTTGGTGAGTGTCAGCTGGTAGCCGGTTGCATCGCCAACGAGAACCATCTGGCCTTCCGCGTTGCTCATATCCTTGAATACATAGCTGCCCGGATAATACGGGGTAACCGTGTAAGCGCCGTCTGCGGGCACGATAACATCCTTTGTAACCTTGCCGGTTTTGTCAATCTCAGCCGCAACCGTGGTAGAGAAGTCCGTGCCGCGAATCAGGAAGCTGAGCGTGCCGGTCGGGATGGTGGAGGTAGCAGACGCGGAACGCATCGTAGCATTGATATGCAGCGTGCGGTCAAACTGATCAGTGTTGTCTTTTTGTACATTCTTCGCCATAACATTCAGCTCACACTTGGGCGTGCGCTTGCTGTAAACCGTGTTGATTTCGGGCGAGTAAGCGGAAATGCTGTACTCGGTCTTGGAGGTGTTATCGTAGTAGAGTACATTCAGACGGCAGCGGTAAGTGCCCTTGTCGGCAGAACCGGCGTTTTCGATGCTCAGCGTATCGGAAACGCTGCCGGCAATCTCGGTCCAGGAACCGCCGTTCAGCTTCTGCCACTGATAGCTTACGCTGTTGTACTTGCCGCCGTCCGGATTTTTATTGTCTCCGTTATACTTAACCGTTGCGGTTGCCAGAGAATCCGGATAGATCGGCAGAACCGTCTGATTCTCCTTGCCATCAATCGTTACCGAAATATCGGGATAGCCTGCGGTGGTCTTGGTGCGGCAGGTCAGCGGTTCGCTGTAAATGCTGTTGCGCTGCTGCTCAGCCTTGTTGTTGTTGCGGGTCTGAATCTGATATTCATACTCGGTATAGGGAGACAGGTTCTTATCCGTGTAGCTGAAGGTGTAGGTGCCGTCATCGTGGCGCTCACCATCGGTGAACGGCACAAATGCGAGTTTCTTGCGTCCGGAGCCGTCCGGGAAGTTGTAGTAGCGGTACAGCTGGAAACCGGAAACGATCTTGTCGTACGTCCACGTCAGGGTGACGGAATCAGCGGTGGTTGCTGCAACATCCTGCTCAAAATCCTCCGGCAGCGGAGACGGAGCCTGCGGCTCGGTTACCGCGTAGGTAACAACCGGGAACGCCTGATTGCCGCTGCGGTAGTTGTAGCAGAAAATTTTCCAGTTCATGCCGTAGCCGTACGGTTTGGCTTCAATCGGCATGTTCTGCAGCGAACCGGAGAACGAGCCGCCTGCGGTGTTGACAGACACCTTGCCGGCAGAGCTTTCCGAACCTGCCACAACGCCTGCGGTTACGCCGCCTGCGCCTGCACCGGCCTTGGTTTCGATAGAGGTGGTGTTGGTGTAGTTTTTGCTGTCCGAGGTGGAGAAGCTGATCTCCTGCGTGATGCCGGAGCCGCCGCCTGCCGCGGTGAAGTCAACCTTAGCCGGATCACCGTTATAAGCCTTAGCGTTTGCGTATGCGTCAGTCGTACTCGGATAGCTGGACGGATCACCGATCGTATGCGTCAGCACGCTGCCCGAAATGGATGGCAGAACGCTGTAATCCTCGGCGATATTTTCGTAGTCGGACAGGTCGATCAGACCGATCGAGGCTTCGTGCGGGATGGAAACGGTGGAGGTTACTTCAGTGTATTTGCCTGTTCCGTCCGGGATGTAGGAGGTGTACTCGTAAATCTCCATCGGGATGGAATAGAACGCCACTCTGTCCTCGCCGGAGGTTGTCTCATAGGTGATGGACTGCTCGAGCGAGGAGGTGTGCTCGGTCTCGTAGGTGAAACCGGAGGTAAAGGCGGCTTCCGCCTCAACGCTGCCGATCTTAACGCCGAATACCGAGAATTCCTGCTCAAAGGAGACGTATGCGCCGACCGAGATGGTAGAGGAGGAGCTGGTGCCGTTCTCGGTGCCCTTCATGCTCGAGTAGGTGGTGGAGGACTCGGCATAGTTGCCGGACAGGTCATCACGGTCGAGCAGATCGGAGAAGTACGGAGGTGAAGCCAGTACCGCCAGAACCTGCGGGTCGGAGTAGGTGTAATAGTGCTTGCCGGTGTAGGTCATGTAGCTGGTATCGTCGTCCGTGTTGGCGAGACAGAGCGTGTACGAGCTGTTGACATCGGTTTTTACCGGCTGAGAGCCGTCAAACAGGTTGACGGTTGAAAGTCTGGTTGTACCCGGCGTACGGGTGGTGTAAGGTGTTGTTTGCGATGTAGTAGCATCTACATAGCCGACAAAAGCCTGATAGGAAGATCTTTTGCGGAACAGTTTATGCCACCAGCTCTTGTAATAATAACGGGTTGCGTACTGGGGAACTTTACCGGTGACGTTGTAGGATTCAGACTGCTTGTTTTCATCCTTGGACATGGTCTGCGTCAGGGTGAACAGCGTACCCGAACCTGCGGTGTTGTTGTCTTTATCCACCGCGGTGTTCACAGAGCCTGCGGATGCATCGTACTCAACGTAGTCCTCACTCGGCATAGCGGCCGTGTTGTCAAGCGCCTGCTTGATATTCAGACCATTCTCATCGCAGGAGATAACAAGGCTGTCAAAGTACAGCAGATCGCTTGTTTTGCCGCCATCGTTTGTTTCGCCTGCGGTCGGACGGGAGATAATCGCCGTATTGGCCGGGCACAGCGGCAGAGAACGGAAGGTATCGTTGTGCTTTGCCATTGCACCGTAGATGTACTCGCCTTTATCATTCTTGGAGAACAGATCGAAATTCTGCGAAACAGACGGCTTGAAGGTGACGCCGTTCCATGCGTACAAACCTACATAGCGCGTGTTCTGCTTATTTGCCTTGAGGTCAGCATCCGACTGAGCCGCCAGAATCAGTGTTTTGCCGCCGCCGGTCATATCGCCGAAGGCGAAGGATGCGCGGACCAGATTGCTGCCCTCATAGGTCAGCGGGAATTCCTGCGAGCTCTGCAGCATGTGCGCGCTCGTGGAGCCGAACATTACAACGGCACGCGAGCCTGCGTTCTGCTGCGGACCGTAGTAGTAACCCCAGGTGCAGGCGAGATCGTCTACGCCGTCCTGGTTGACGTCACCGCTGACGAGAGAGATCATGTTGGAAACGACACTGCCCTCACGGAAGAAGTACGTCCACGCCTGTCTCCAGTTAGAGGGATTGGAGTAATCTTCAGTCTGCAGGTCGTAAATCTCAATGCGGGAATTGCCGACCTCCGGCACATAGACCGCAACCTCGTCCTTACCGTCGTTGTCCCAGTCGCCGGTAGCTGCCTGCAGGTAGTTTTTCAGCTGATACGGGTTTTCTGCGAAGTTTTCGACCAGCTTGGCTTCGGTCGTTTCACCGTCAACCGTCTCGGAGTTGTCCTTGAGGGTCGGGTTGCCGATTTCCTTGCTGGTGTCCAGCAGCGTGATCGGCTTGCCGTACTTGCCGGATTCAGCATCGCCGAATCGCAGGTACAGACCGCCTTTCGCGCTCAGGTCACCGGCGTAAACCATGACCGTCTGCGAGGACTTGGCGTCACTGCTCGAGGTGAAATGGCCTGCGGCTACGTCTGCCATGGCGTAATCGGTACCATCTTTCAAATCGGTGGTGGCATTGGTCATGCCGGTCAGATAGCCCTTGGTGGCATAGCCGTCATTGCCCTTGCTGCCTGTCGGGAACTGTGCGTATGTGCCGGTAGAGGTGGTTTTACCCTTGGAGATTTCCTTGGAGTTGGTTTTAGCCGTCAAAAACTGCTGAGCCTTGGTAGATGTGTTATCATCATTGCCGTACAGCGTGCTTTGAAGGATATTGTCCTTCTGGTTGGACTTGGAAACGCTTGTATCGCATTTCTCTGCGCTTTCACGCTTGTCCAGGCCGATTTTATCCGACGGCAGAACATCACTCGTCAGACCAACGGTATACAGCTCGTACACCGGCGTAACCTTGATGGTATTGCGCCCGTAGGGGTTGCTGGGGTCGTTGGCATTAAAGCCATCGGGCGCTTTGCTCGAATCAATACCGAGCGCCGCAAGCGCGTCCGAACTGCCGGTATCCGCCGCCGCTGCGCGGATATCAAGCGGGCCGCCTATGCCGGCGATAAGAGCCAGTGCCAGAGCAAGGCTTATGCCGCGTTTGAATTTCATGGTATATTCCTCCTTTTCCTATTCTGCGGTGCGGTGGAACGAGCCGCGCCTGCAGAAAAGAGACTGAAAATTGCCTGCGTTTATCATAGCAGCTTTGCAGCCTGCTGTGCGGTCGGGCACACGAAATGTCCGATTTTCGACACGAAATACACCGATAGGAAAAACAGAGTGAACTACGCGTAAATTCTGCAAAAAATGACACACAATCCACAGGAATTATCAACAGGCTGTGGATAAAATGCGGCAAAAAACACCCCGGTTTTGTCACCTGACCAAACCGGGGAAAAAGATGATAAATGATTTCGGGCAGGGGGTTAAAGCAGCTCGCGCAGCTTGTCCGCAATGAGCCTGCCGAGCACGGCGTGCTCCTCTGCGGTCAGATGAATCTGGTCCGAGCACTTTGCCGCCGTGACAGCCGAGCCGTCCACGAAGGCGCAGCCGTACTTTTCTGCCAGCGTGCGGAACCGTGCGGGCAGAGCACGGATGAGTGCGGCACTGCTTTCGTCAAACATGCCGTAGTAGACGCTGTCTGCAAGGTTTTCGCCCATTTTCGGCGGTGCAACCAGAAGAATCTGCGGTTTCTGCATGGTATTTGACCATAAAAGCGGACTTTGCATCAGCTTAATCGTGCGGTCCATGGCATCGCTGATGGTGAACGGCGAGTGGCCGTACATTGCCTTGCTGTCGTTTGTGCCGAGCATGATAACGATCACGTCGAGCGGATCGTGCGTTGCCAGCAGGGCAGGCAGCATTGCCATGCCGTTTCGGCCGTAATCAATCGGGTCGGTGCTGCAGATGGTGCGTCCGCACAGACCTTCCTCGATAAAGTGCACGTCCGGGAACTGAGCCGCAACCACACCGGTGTAACGCTTGTCCGCGTCCAGGCGGTGCATGGGATCGTCGCCCTGATAACCCCAGGTGTTGGAATCGCCGTAGAACAGTACATTTTTCATTTTTACGCTCTCCTTTGTCTCTATCATAGCATGGAATTGCGAGAATAGATAGGGAAACCGCATTGTATTTCCGCACAGACATGCTACAATAGATACAGATTATTTCCCGGAGGTTTTTCCTATGACCCTGCAGCAGCTGACCTATCTTGTCACTGTGGCCGAATGCGGCAACATCACGGACGCCGCCGAGCGGCTGTTTCTCTCGCAGCCGAGTTTGAGCGCCGCGATTCACAATTTAGAGAAGGAGATGGGCGTTACCGCCTTTGTGCGCTCAAACAAGGGCGTAACCGTTACGCAGGAGGGCGAGGAGCTGCTTTCGTTTGCGCGCATGCTGCTCGAGCAGGCAGACATCATGCAGGAGCACTTCGGCGTGGGCAAAAAGCGCGTGCCCAAGTTCTGCGTGTCATGTCAGCACTATTCGTTCGCGGTGAACGCATTCGTCGAGGTTGTCAAGGAGTACGACGCGGACCAGTACGGTTTTATCCTGCGGGAAACACAGACCGGTGAGATCATTGATGATGTGGCGTCGGGCAAAAGCGAGCTGGGTCTGCTGTATTTGTCCGAGAGCAACGAAACCGTGCTCTCCAAGCTGCTGCGCAAAAGTGAGCTCGTGTTCGAGGAATTGTTCACTGCCGCACCGCATGTGTTCATCAATAAGGACCATCCGCTCGCAGACCGGAAGTGCATCACGCTCGATGAACTGAAGCCCTATCCGTATCTGATTTTTGAGCAGGGAGACCGCAATTCCTTTTATTTTTCCGAGGAACTGCTCAGCATGCTCGACATGCCGAAAACCATTCAGGTCCGCGACCGCGCAACACTGTTCAGTCTGGTGATCGGACTGAACGGCTTTACGGTCAGCTCGGGCATTATCGACCGCAAGCTGAACAGTCCGAGCATTATCGCGCGGCCGCTCGAGATGGAAGGCAGCATGCGCATCGGTCTCATCCGCAAGAAAAACGTGGTATTCAGCCGCTATGCGGACTCCTATGTGAGGGCACTGAAAAAGCATCTGTCGATAGATTAAGGCAACACCGCGATTCGGGTGTGTCGGTGAAGCACCGGGACGATTCGTGGTCGTTCGACATCGCAAAAGCCGCTAAACGGTATACGTTTAGCGGCAGTTTTTTATCGGTTTCTTCTCCACGTTTCCGGCGCAAACAGCAGAAGCATGGGGAACAGCTCCAGACGACCGGCGAGCATATCGAAAGTCAGCACGATTTTACTCAGCGGGTGCAGTGCACCGAAGTTGGCTGCAGGACCGACCTGATTGAGTCCCGGACCGACGTTATTGATGCAGGTAACGACCGAGGTGAAGCTGGTTACCATATCCTCACAGTGCAGACTGACAATGAGGATGGAAGTGGCAATGACGATCAGATATGCCACAAGAAAGGCGTTGACCGAGCGCATGACCTCATGCTGGACGCGCTGTCCGTCCATTTTATGCACGCGCACCAGACGCGGATGAATCAGCGACATCATTTCCTTCTTTACGCCCTTGAACAGCAGCAGGATGCGCGAGCATTTCATGCCGCCGCCGGTCGAACCGGCACACGCGCCGATGAACATCAGCAGCACAAGCAGCAGCTTGCTGAATGCAGGCCACTGGTTAAAGTCCACGGTTGAAAAACCGGTGGTCGTGATGATAGACGCAACCTGAAACAGGGAATGGTGGAAGCTCTCGCGCAGCGAACCGAAGCAGCCGCGCACGTTGAAGGCGATCAGCGTGGTAAATACGGCAATCACGCCGAGGTACACGCGAATCTCCTCGATTTTGAATAATTGCTTGAATTTACGGGTCAAAAGCAGAAAATACGCGTTGAAATTGATGCCGAAAAGGATCATAAAGACCGAGATGACATTCTGCAGATAGGCGCTGTTGTAGTGCGCGATGGAATTATTCCAGTTGCCGAAGCCGCCGGTGCCTGCCGTGCCGAGCGAAACGCAGATGGCGTCGAACATCGGCATGCCGCCGAGCAGCAGCAGAATAATCTGCAGAACGGTCAGTCCAAAGTAAATCGCGTACAGGATAAGCGCGGTATCGCGCATGTGCGGCGATATTTTGGAGACCGAGGGTCCCGGGCTTTCCGCGCGCATCAGATAAATGGTCTGACCGCCTGCCAGCGGCAGGACGATCAGCATGAACACCAGAATGCCCATGCCGCCGACCCAGTGCATCAGGCAGCGCCATAGCATAGAGGCATGCGAAAGCGCCTCCACATCGCCGAGAATGGTAGCGCCGGTGGTGGTGAAGCCGGATGCGGCCTCGAAAATCGCATCTACTGCGAACGGAATCTCGCGGCTGAGCACGAACGGCAGGGCACCGGTCACGGCCAGCACCAGCCAGCACAGCGCGACTGCCACAAAGCCTTCGCGTGCGTAGAACTTGGTGTTTTTCGGCTTGTATTCACACAGAATGCCTGCGCCGACCATACAAATCAGTGCGGTGGCGATATAGGCAGGCAGCTCGGGTTCACGGTAAATGACCGCGGTAAACGCGGGCAGCAGCAGGAACAGGGACTCAATGCCCATCAGCCAGCCGATCAGATAGCGGACGATTGCGAAATTCATTTTTCGCGCCCTCCGGCTGTCGGCAGGAAGATATCCTGAAGGTCGTTCATACCCTCGAAGGTGGAAACGACGATAACCGTATCGCCTTCATGCAGCACATCGTGGCCGCGCGGAATGATACGCTTGCCTCTGCGGTTGATGCAGCACAGCAGAACATCCGGACGAATCGGCATATACTGCAGGGGAACCCCGGTGAGATGATGCGCCGCCACGCGGAACTCAAGTGCTTCTGCGCCGTCCAGCTGATGCAGGGTCTCCACGTTGGAGCCCATCGAGTTCTGCATCGCGCGGGTGTACTGGCTGATCAGCTCGGCGGTGGTCTGCTTGGGGCGAATCACCTTGCCGATCGGCATGCTGGCAATGACTTCCTCGAAGTTCACACGGTTGACCTTGGTGAACAGCTTCGCACGGGAATGACGGCCGGCGTGCAGCGCAAGCAGGATGTTCTCCTCGTCCATGCCGGTGAGAGCCGCGAAGGCCTCACAGGTTGCCAGCCCCTCCTCATCGAGCAGGTTGCGGTCGGTGCCGTCGCCGTAGATGATGGTCGCGTGCGGGAGCATTTCGGACAGTGCCTCGCAGCGCTCGAGTTTGTTTTCGATAATCTTGACTGAAATGCCGGAATCCAGCAGGATTTTCGCAAGAAAGTACGAGATTTTGCCGCCGCCGACCAGCATCGCGGAGGAAATGCGCTTGACCGGCAGACCGACCTTCTCGAAAAATTCGTTCTGCTCACGGCGCGGAATGATCACCGTGATGTTGTCGTTTTCGCGCAGGATGAAGTCGCCCTTGGGAATATAGGTCTGGCCGTCGCGGCGGACCATACACAGCAGCACGTCCGTGCGGAGCAGCGGATTGACCTCGCAGACCGCCATACCGTCCAGACGGGACTCGTGCGGGATTTTGAGGTCGAGCAACTCGATGCGTCCGCGGGCAAACGTGCTGACGCGGATGGCCGACGGGAAGCGGATCAGACGCGAAACAACACGCGCGGTGGACAGCTCGGGGTTGATGACCATCGAAATACCCAGCTCATCGCGGATAAAGCCGAGGTCGGATACATATTCCGGATCGCGCACACGCGCAATGGCGTGGCAGCCGGATGCTTTACGAGCGATCAGGCAGGAAAGCAGATTGATTTCGTCATGGGTGGTAACGGCGATGAGCAGGTCGGTATCCTGCACGCCGGCTTCACGCAGAACGTGATAGCTGGTGCCGCTGCCCTTTACTGTAGCAAGGTCGTATGTGTTGGAAAGTTCATCCAGACGGCGTTCGGACAGGTCAATCAGTGTCAGGTCGTGTCCGGCCGCGCTGAGCTGTCCCGCCAGCTCCGAGCCGACTTTGCCGCAGCCTACAATAATGATGCGCATAGCGCACCTCCGATCTATTTCTCTATAGCTGTGCTCTGTTGACACAGTCTTGATACGCATATAGCGATTATAGCTGTTTGACCGAGAAAAAGCAATATCCAGACAGGAATTTTGCAGGAGTTTAGCGGAAAACCGATAAATAGGGAGAAATGGTCGGTGTATAGCTGATAATAGTATGTCCGAAAAAAAGGAAAAACCACCCGAACGGGTGGTTTTCACTGCGGATTAAAGTTCCGCGACAGCTCACTTAAATTGTGTATAAGTGGTATCGCTTGCGTAGCCGTCGCTGTCGGTCTGGTGCATGGAGACCAGATTGCCGTTATCATCAAAGGTACGGGTATCGGTTGAGAGGGTGCCGCCTTCGATGGTCGAGCGGGTGGTCTGCGTTTTGCCGTCCACCGAGTACACAGTGAGCACCTCGAACACGACGCCGCTCTCGTCTACGGTGACCGACTGAATGAGCCGCCCCTGACTGTCGTAGCGGTTGTCGGTGGAGGAGGTGATATTGTCCTCGCCCTCGTAGGTGCGGGAGGACAGCACGTCGCCGTTGGTGTTCATGCCCATGCGGACGACCATCAGCTCGTTGCCGTCTGCGTCGTAAACCGTGTTGACGGCAGAGGACTGACCGTTGTCAACCTCGGTGTAAACCGTCTCAGAGGAGGCCGAAAGTTCGCCGTCCTCGTAGTTTTCCGTGCGCAGAACGCGGTTTTTGTCGTCATAGCTGCGGCGATACTCCGAGGTGGAGTTGTTGGTCTTGTCGGTGGTGATAGCATCCGTGCAGTTGCCGTTTTCGTCGTAGGTGTAGTCCGTGTAGGTGAAGTTGAGCGGCTCCTCCTGACCTTCCACGGTCTGCATGGTGTAGGAGCGGAAGGTGCTGCCGTCCTTGTCATGGCAGTTGACCGTGTAGCTGCGGCTGCCTTCCTCCGTGCGCAGCTCCAGTTCATAGGAGGCAGCACGCGGCAGAACGGAAGCCAGCTGTGTCGGCACTTGCTCCATCACGGCAATGCGGCATGCAGGCGTGCGGTCATACGCGATAGTGGCACCGAGCACGATGACCGTGCTTACAATACAGGAAATAATGCGTTTGATCATATTTTTGTTCCCCTAAAATAATTAAGGCAATACCGCATAATTGAACAAGAGTGATTTGCGAGTAAATTTTGCGTACTGACGAGGCACAGTTTTGCGGTAATACTTGATGTATTACCGTGAAACTTCGGCAGCGCGGACGGAACTCGCGCAAGGAACCGAAGCCAAAGTCAGGACACAAAATTTCCGCAAAGCACCGCGGCAGTGCGACCGGAGCCTGCACAAGGAGCCGCCGCTTTAATTGTGCGGTGTTGCCTTAAGGTATAATAATTTCGGTAATCAAGGTGATTCCGGAAAAATGCAGCCGAACCGGAATTCGGCTGCATTCAGCGTTGCTGGATTTTTACTGCGGTGTTGCCTCAGTTACTTTACGATTTCCTTCGCTGCAGCGGTCAGAGCCTCGACCTTTTCTGCGGCCTCGGCCTTGTTCTCGCCCTTAGCCATGATGTAAACCTTGACCTTCGGCTCGGTGCCGGACGGACGGATGATAAAGGTTGTGCCGCCCTCGAGCTCGTAGTACATCACGTTCTGACCCTTAAGCTCCATCGGCTCGGACTTGCCGTCTGCCATGCAGGTGCGGGTGCCCGGCATATAGTCGCGGGTGTAATCGATCTTGTGGGTGCCGATCTGGGTCAGCGGCTTGTCGCGCAGCTCCTGCATGAGCTCCTTCATGCGCTGCAGGCCGGAAACGCCCGGCATAACGATCGAAATGGTCTGCTCGCAGTAGCAGCCGTACTTTTCGTACATCTCTTCCATTGCGTCGTACAGGGTCTTGCCCTGAGTGCGGTAGTAAGCCGCCATCTCGGCGATCAGCATGGAAGCGGTAACGGCATCCTTGTCGCGGGCATAATCACCGCACAGGTAGCCGTAGGACTCCTCGAATGCGAAAATGTACTCGTGCGAGCCGTCCTGCTCGAACTGCTTGATCTTCTCGGCAAGGAACTTGAAGCCGGTGAAGGTGTCGAAGCACTCAACGCCGTTCTTTTCAGCCGCCGCGCGTGCCATCTCGGTGGTAACGATGGATTTGAGCACCGCCGGATGTGCAGGCATGGTGTTCGTCAGCTTCTTTGCGGTGATGATGTAATCGGTGAGCAGCACGCCGACCTGATTGCCGGACAGGGTGACATACTCGCCGGACTTGTCCTTGAGGACGATGCCGGTACGGTCGGAGTCCGGGTCGGTGCCGATGATCAGATCAACATCGTTCTGCTTTGCCAGCTCGATGGCGAGCGTAAAGCCTTCCTTGTACTCCGGATTCGGGTTCTTAACGGTCGGGAAGTCGCCGTCGATCTTCATCTGCTCCGGCTCACAGATAATGTGCTTGTAGCCCAGACGGCGCAGGATCTCGGGCACCAGACGGTAGCCGGCACCGTGGAACGGCGTGTACACCAGCTTAAACTCATCGGCAACCTGCTTTACGCAGTCCGGATTTACCGCAACCTTAATGACTTCGCCGAGGTAAGCCTCGTCGGTCTCCTTAGACAGAATACGGATCAGACCGTTTTTGACGGACTCATCGTAGTCTGCAGTTTTTACACCGGTGAAGATATCGGTCTTTGCCATTTCGCTGGCAACCACGTCTGCCTCGGCCGGAGGAAGCTGTGCGCCGTCCTCCCAGTAAACCTTGTAGCCGTTGTACTCCTTCGGGTTGTGGGAAGCCGTGATGTTGATGCCTGCGATGCAGCCGTAGTGACGGACAGCGAAGGACAGCTCCGGGGTCGGACGCAGCTCATCGAACAGCAGCGACTGGATGCCGTTTGCGGCCATGATGCACGCAGACTGCTTGGCGAACTCGGCCGAGAAATGGCGGGAGTCATATGCGATGGCAACGCCGCGGTCCATTGCGGCCTGACCGTTCGATACAATCAGGTTTGCCAGACCCTGTGCAGCCTGACCGACGGTAAAGCGGTTCATGCGGTTGAGGCCGACGCCCAGTACACCGCGCAGACCGGCCGTGCCGAACGACAGCGGCGCAAAGAAACGGCTTTCGATCTCTTCCTGATTATCTGCAACAGCAGCCAGCTCGGCATGCTCGTCCGCAGAGAGGGCAGAGCAGTCCAGCCAACGCTTGTATTCCGACATATAATCCATTGGTATCACCTCATCGTGTTAGTTGGCGCATCGCCGCTTTCGGCCGACGGATTGCCACTATCTAAATTATACAATATCCGGCTGTCAATGCAAGGGGTTTTGCGCGAATTTGTGAAAAGATTCCATGAAGCGGAGTAATGATATACAAAACGGCAGAGCAGAAATTGTACGTTCTGTGAGAATACCGGAAAATTCTGCGAAAATGCGGAACCGAAACCGGCAGCAGGCCGTCTATTTAGACAAAAGCCCTGTCTCGAGATAAAAATAACAGTACACAAATAAACAAAAGAATGGTAGAATAAAGGTAAATTATAATAAGAGGTGATAGCTTTGAAAAAAGTCCTTTCCGCCGTACTGACAGCGGCGCTGCTGGTCAGTACCGTGCCGGCTGCCTTTGCGGCTTCGGATATTGATGGCCACTGGGCAAAGTCCTACATTACTGAGCTGCATGAAAACGGCATTATCAATCCGTCTGCCAGCACGGGCAACTACGGCCCGGATGACAAGGTAACACGCTGGGAGTTCATGCGCTATATCAACCGCGCGTTCGGCTTTACCGAAAAGGCGGATATCAGCTTCTCGGATGTCAATTCGAGCGATGTTTTCTACGAAACCGTGCAGATTGCAGTCAAGCAGGGTTATATCAACGGTGTCGGCAACAACCGTATGGCGCCGGAGGGCACGCTGACCCGTGAGCAGGCGGCAACCATCCTCGGCCGACTGCACAAGTACACGCCGACGGCTGATCTGTCTGCGCTGGATATGTTCTCTGATCGGGCCAAGCTGAGCGATTACAGCAAATCCTACGTTGCGGAAGCGGTCAAGCAGGGTTATATCAACGGCTACACGAACGGTACCTTTAAGCCGCAGGGCACGCTCAGCCGAGGCGAAATCGCCAAAATGCTGTACGGCTATATGGGCACCTCGCTGAATAAGAACGGCAACGTGTATTCGCAGGCTACGCTCAAGAGCGATACCAAAAACGTTACGATTTCCGTACCGTGCACGCTGGCCGATGCGGATATCAAGGGCAATCTGTACATCACCGAGGGCGTTCTGGCGGGCAATGTAACGCTGGAGGATGTCACCGTTGCGGGCGATATCATCGTCAGCGGCGGCAATGTAACGCTGGACGGTGTTTCCGCACTCGAGATGGTCGTCTCCAACCCGACCGGACTGACCCCGCAGGTTATTGCGACCGGCAATACCAACATCGGCACCACCGAGGTAAAAACCTCTGCAACGCTGACCGAGAGCAATCTGGCAGCGACTGCAGGCGGCTTCTCCGATCTTAAAATGAACGGCAGCAGCGTCAGCCTGACGCTGGATGCAGCTGTCTGGGACGTTGCCAATGAGCAGACCGGCACCATCCTGACGACCGGCAGCACCTCCATCAGCACGCTTACCGCGAACGGAAGAACCACTGTCACCGGCGGCGGCTCGGTCCAGAAGGCGGTGCTCAACTCCAACGGCTGTGAGCTGACCATGCAGCCGACCAGCGTTGAGCTGGCGAGCGGCGTCACCGCGAAAATTGCCGGCAAGGACGTTGCGGCGTCCACCAGCGTTTCGGTTTCTCCGTCCACGCTGTCCATTGACGTGAATAACAAGGACGCGATCGCGTTCGCCTACGAATTCACCTTCAACGCGGACAAGAACGATCTGACCCGTGTTTCGGTCAACGGCACCAATCTCAAGCAGGGCACGGATTATAACCTGCTGAGCGACAAGAACGGCATTCGCGTGTACAAAACCTATCTGTCCACGCTCAAGGCGGGCACCTACACCGCAGAACTGACCTTTGAGGACGGCTCCAAGGCAGCCATCGGTCTGGCGGTCAGCAACTCGGCGCAGAGCGCAGTCAGCCCGAGCCAGATTACCTTTGATAAGTACGAGCAGTCCGCAAACCATGCCGATCAGACGGTAAACGTCGTTCTTCCGGCGGGCACGCGTCTGGATTCCATTAAAATCGGCAGTACGGTGCTCGAGCGCGGCACGGATTACACCTATAATGCAACGAACGGCACGATCCGTCTGCTCAAGGAGACGCTTGCCAAGAAGAGCAAGGGCACTTATACGGTTACATTCGTACCCAATCAGGGTTCGTCCTTTACCTGCTCGCTGAGCGTGGTAGATACCGCGCCGGTGAACGAAGTGGTTCCGGGCACGGTTGATTTTGACGCGAACACCTCGTCCGGCGGCTACGCCGATCTGGTGGTAACGCTTAACATGGTAGACGGCGCAGCGCTCAAGAATATCCGCTCGAACGGCAAGACGCTCGAGGAGAACTGGCAGTACAAGATCAAGGGAAGCAAGGTTACGATCAACAAGTCTGCGGTTGCGGAATTCGGCAAGAACGGCGCATCCTACGCGGATTTCGTTTTTGTGATGAGCAAGGGTCAAAGCCCGACGCTGCGTGTCAACTACGTTACCACTTACGCGCTGACGGCTTCCGTGGTAGATGATCTCGGTCTGCCGATTTCGGGCGCGTCCGTCACCTTCACGCCTTCGGACGCGGAGAGCGGCACGGCAGCGCAGACGCTGACCACCGGCTCGGACGGCACGGCAACCGTTTATGTCAAGCGCGGCTCGTACGTTGTAACGGCAACGCATTCGCGCTTTACCGCGGCGGTTACGCAGACGGTTAAAATCTCTGCAGGCCGCACGGTCAAGCTGACCGGCGAGATTCTCGAGAATGTACAGCTGGTTGTCACCAACGCGTACGGCGCACCGCTGTCCGGTGCGGTTGTCACGGTCGGCGGCAAGAGCATCACCACCGGCACGGATGGCACGGCGTCGTTCAGCCTCAAGCGCGGCAGCTATGTGGCGCAGGTGGCGTGCACCGGCTACTCCGCACAGAGCGTACAGCTTTCCGTAACCGATTCGATTCGTGAGCGCGTACAGCTCAAGTAATTTCTCCAAAATGCAAGCCGCCCGGTTTTCCGGGCGGCTTTTTTGCGCGCTTTTACAGGCGGATGGGGGATAGGGCACAAGGGCGTCAGAACGGCGCACAGTGGCCTGCGGTTAGAGTGTGATAGGGGAATAAGGGCGGCCTGCGGCGTAGCGCAGAGCGGCGGCAGACCGCTGGCGGGTGAGGGGATAAGAAAACCCCCGAGGAAGTTTCCTCGGGGGTTTTGATTTTGCCGTTCAGACGAAGCGAATCAACAGAGGTTGATTAGTTCGGGTAAACGTCGGTGTCCAGCTCATTGGTAACGTCAACAACCAGAACGTCCAGAGTCTTGCCGTCCTTAGCGTAGAACATTACGTTGTTCTTATAGCTGGTAACGTTGCCAGCGCCATCGAAGTTCTTGATAGCGGTCTGGAGAGAGCCATCAGCAACACCGGTCTGAGCGTCGGTATCAACGAACAGAACCATGGTATCATCCTTGTCAATTTCACGAGGAATGATATCGTTCTTGTTGCCGTTGCGTGCAATCGTTACATTGCCGTCCTTGCCCTTGCCGTCCCATGCAAAGCCGGTCAGAGCGCCGCGGTTCAGGTTGGTCTTGTATACATAGGTGTCGCAATCAGCGTAGCCGTCGGAATCCAGAGTATACTCAACAACAGTGCCCTCTGCGTAAGCAGAACCAGCGGACTGCTTAACCTTCAGAGTGGTTGCCTCGGTGCCGTTCCAAACGTTGTACTCAACGTACTCGTTGTTGTCAGCATCCTTAGCATTGTTCTCAACACCGAAGATGTAAGCGTAGGTCTTGTCAGCGGAAGACGGATTCTTGTTGGTGTTTACGAATGCAACCTTGGCGTACGGATAACCATCGCTATCGTCGGTCAGCATATCACCGGAGAATACGTTCTTGTCGCTCCAGTTCTTCATGTTTTCGCCGGTAACAACCTTGAAGTCGTCAGAGCCGTACTTAACGAATACGGTAGCGGAAGCATTGATGTAGGACAGAGTGGACTTGTCAGCCTTCTTAATCTTGCCGTCATCAACATAGCTGCTTGCCGGAATGGTGGTGTGGTGATCGTAACCAGCATACTTGTTGTTAACCGGAGTATTAATCTGGTTCAGCTGATACTTGCTGCCGGACTGTTCATAGGTTACCAGAATCGGAGTATCAGTATCAGCATCACCCGGTACCTTTGGATTGTTACTCAGGGTCAGCGTTGCACTATTAGTGAAGATATCAGACTTGTGAGCATGAGTGGAAGAGTTGCTCTCGTCGGTGTCGATATCAACAACCTTGCGAGTGCCGTCCGCGAAGAGCATATCAGCCTGCCACTTCTTGCCAACGCCAGTGCCCTGAGCTGCTTCGATCAGCAGAGCAACGTCGGTAGAACCAATCTTGTAGTCGTCAACGTATACAACATAGCCGCTCTTGATTACTACAGTAACAGTGTTGCTCAGCGCAATCTTAGAAGCATCGCCAGAAGCCAGTGCAGAGGTGTACCAGTTGTTGTCGATGCGAACATCGTTCTTGTTGTCACGGGTAGAAGTGATCTTGCCCTCAGCAACGTCAGCCTTAACAGCGTCCAGCTTGCCGTTTACCTTGCTGTTGGTGATGATAACGTAGTCGTCCTTCTTCAGACCGGAAACGTCAGAGTTGCAGGAATCCTTGTCCAGCTTGGAATAGCCAGAGAAGTTTGCAACGCCGAAGCCTGCCTTGTAAACAACGTTTACATAATCCTTGCCAACGTAGGAAACCTTACCAACCATGTACTTGGTAACGTCCATGCTGATAACCTTGTCGTCATCATCCAGAACAACCTTTACATCAGCAGCCTTGGTAGCGCCGGTAGCATTGGTTACATAATTGGAAACAGTAACAGCCGGAGAAAGATCAGCCTTATCCTCGGTTACATTAACAGTGCCCTTAATGGTGTACTTGGTGCCATCAAACTTCAGCTTGCCGCCGTTGATTGCGTAATCGTTAACAACACCGTTCAGAACAGAGCTGTCGTCGGTTGCGAATACGCCGTAAACTTCGTCAGAAGCCTTGAACAGAACCTTAACAACACGGTTGGTCAGAGCAGAGTAGTCCTTAGCAACCTTGGTGAAAGAAGAAACATAGTCACCCTTGTACTTGTCAGAGTCCTTCTGGTTAGCCGTGGTCATGGTCAGGGTCAGCTTGTAGGTGTCCTTGTTGGACTCCTTAACAACACCGTTCAGAGTGCCAATAGAAGTCTTCAGACCCATGTACTTCTCGCCAACAGTCTTGTTGTCAGCGCCGGTGTAGGTCTCGTTGGTGTAAACGCCATCACGAAGAACAACGGTCGGAGCAAAAATGGTGTTGTAGATCAGCTGTGCAGCGTACTGACGCGGGCAAGCGGAAGTGAAGGAAGTG
>OODK01000356.1_pt1 | contig 46341 bp, 42 predicted proteins | sample 1671371 | NCBI WGS metagenome assembly OODK01 (sample SAMN06348150, study PRJEB24527) | human gut metagenome | biome: human gut; feature: ankylosing spondylitis patient; material: feces | host: Homo sapiens | place: China | collected 2015-10 | reverse complement strand
ATGGCGCACAGGTGCAGGCTCTGCTGAAAAAAATCTCCGCGCTGGAGATCAAAACGATCTGCCCGCTCCATGGCCCCATGCTCACAGAAGACTTGGGGGAGTACCTGCGGCTCTATGATCTCTGGTCACAATGGAAACCGGAAGAACCGGAGGGCATCCTGATCGCTCACGCATCCATCCATGGAAATACTGCCCATGCGGCGAAGACCCTCAAGGGTAAATTAGAGAAAAAAGGCGTACAGGTCAACATATGTGATCTCACTGTGACAGATCTTTCCTACGCTGTTGCCAGTGCGTTCTACTGCGGGAAGTTGGTTTTAGCCAGCTCCACCTATGACGGAGGACTGTTTCCGCCCATGAGGGAGTTTTTGGAACATTTACGGACAAAGGGATTCCGAAACCGCCGGGTTGGCCTTATTGAAGACGGCTCTTGGGCACCTGCTGCCGCGCGGCTGATGCGCACCAAATTGGAGGAGATGAAGGATATCCACCTTTACGAAACGGTAGTGTCTCTGCGTGGTGCATTGAACCAAACCAGCGAAGCGCAGATGGACGCTCTGGTGGCTGAGCTCTGCGCAGAATAAGCTGCAACAAACCGCAGCTATTTTCGTACAGATGATGGTCTTACTCATCTGCTTTATGTCCCAAGGGCAGAGTACCGTCATCTCAGGTTGAGGTCACGATGTGGTGTGGGGCGAGACCGGAGTCTTGAGAATACCCAAACAAAGGAAAGGAGCTGGCAGATATGGCAGCTATGAACATGAATCAGGAGCAGTTTGAGCAGGCGATCCGGGAGGAAAAGCCCGTTTTGGTGGATTTCTGGGCGCCCTGGTGCGGCTACTGCCGGAGGATCGGCCCCGCGTATGAGAAGATCGGAGAGGAATACGCGGACAGCCTCGCCGTCGGCAAGATCAACATTGACGAGGAGCCGCGGCTGGCGGGGGCCGAGGGGATCGAGGACATCCCAACTCTGGTGCTGTACCGGAACGGAAAGGCCGTGGATTCCATCATCGCGCCCGGCTCAAAGGCAGAAATCGACCGTTTCATTCAGGAAGCCTTGGCGAAATAACGGAGGGTTCAGATATGAACAACAATCATGTTTATGATATGCTCGTGGTGGGCGGCGGACCGGGCGGCTACACCGCCGCCCTGTACGCGGCACGGGCGGGGCTGGACACCATCGTGCTGGAAAAGCTGTCTGCTGGCGGGCAGATGGCCCTGACCGAGCAGATCGACAACTATCCCGGCTTTGAGGACGGGATCGACGGCTTCTCTCTGGCGGAGAAGATGCAAAAGCAGGCGGAGCGCTTCGGGGCACGCAGCGAATACGCAGAAGTCCTCCGCATGGATCTGACGGCGGTTCCCAAGCTCGTGGAGACCAGCGAGGGGATCTTCCTGGGGAAAACCGTGGTGCTGGCCACCGGTGCGGACCCCAGAACGCTGGGCGTTGCCGGAGAGACGGAGCTGTTGGGCCGGGGCGTGGCCTACTGCGCCGCCTGCGACGGGATGTTTTACAAGGGCAAAACGGTGGTCGTGGTGGGCGGCGGCAATTCCGCCGCGGCAGATGCCCTCCTTCTCAGCCGCGTGGCGAAAAAAGTGATCCTCGTCCACCGCAGAGACACCCTGCGGGCCACCAAGATCTATCACGAGCCGCTGGCACAGGCCGAAAACGTGGAATTCCGTTGGAACAGCGTCGTTTCCGCGCTGCTTTCCGGGGACAGGCTGACCGGCGTCCGCCTGCGGGACACCGTCACCGGTGAGGAAAGCGTGGTGGACTGCGACGGCGTATTTGTCAGCGTGGGCCGACAGCCCGCCACGGCGCTGGCGGTGGGTCAACTGGCGCTGGACGGCGGCGGCTATATCGTGGCCGGAGAGACCACGGAAACCAGTATTCCCGGCGTTTACGCCGTGGGCGACGTGCGGACGAAGCCCCTCCGTCAGGTGGTCACCGCCGTGGCGGACGGCGCGGTGGCAGTCCACATGGCGGAGAAATATATCGCGGAAAACCGATAAGGGAGGTAGATTGAAAAAGCCATGTTTAAGGTCAGGCCGGATACGACCGCAGTGGGGATGCCGACATATCTGCAAGGCAAACTGCCAGAGTGATGGCAGATAAGATAACCCATGTAAGATCGGGAGATATGTTGTCTCTCCATATCCAGTCCACGCAACAGTGAGCAACTGAGTCAAAACCACCGGCTGAGCCGGTGGCTTGAGTAAGCCCTAGAAGGGCACCTTACCAGCAAAGCCCCTATAAGAGGCCACGAGCAAGCATCTTTCATCTGCATTACCTGCCCTACCGCTCTAACGAGCTATGTTGCAAAGTGCATCTTCTAAGATGACAATTTCTTTGTCATCTCGCTTTGCTCGAATCTTATAGCTAAAGCATTTTCTACTCCACCAGCGGAGCTGGTGGTTGTCGCTCGCTCAAGCTACCCAATAAATAAGCAGCGCCCGCCGGGAGATCTCCCGGCGGGCGCTGCTGTGTTCAGAGGAACGTTATTTTTCTTGCCTTACTTTGCGGCATCCACCAGCACACCAACGTAGCCGGCAGTATCCACCAGCGTGGCACCGGAAACGGCGTCCACAGCCTTTTCATCTTTGCTCAGAGCCTCGGCGTCGGCAATGCTCATGCCGTTCACGTGGTTCTGGATGGCGTCGTAGTTGGCATCCAGCGAAACGGTGGAACCAGCCTTTTCGGCCATCATCTTGCTGTAGTAATCGGCGTTGACCCGCTTGGACATCAGCACCTTGCCCTCGGCGTAGCCTGCGCCGAAGTCAGAATCGGAGTTGGGCACACCGACGACCCCGGCGTCCGAACCGGCAAACTGGAACTCGTCAATGTAGCTCAGCACGATGGTGTCCCCGGCGGTGGCGACAGCGCCGGAGGTGAAGCACTTGGTGCCGTGTGCGGCCCCATAGACCACATTCAGCTTCAGGTCCTCGGAGCTGCCGTTGAACTCCACGGCCTGCGTGGTCTGGGCGTTTTTGGCGGCATCCACGATGGCGGAGAGATAACCGGCGGTATCCACCAGCGTTGCGCCGGAGACGGCGTCCACAGCCTCGGCACCCTTGGCGGCCACATCCTCCAGCTCGGAGATGGTCTTGCCGACAGCAAAGTTCTGGATGGCGTCGAAGTTTGCGTCCAGAGCGACCGTGGAACCGCCCTTTTCAGCCATCATTTTGCTGTAATAATCAGCGTTGGCCCGCTTGGACATCAGCACCTTGCCCTCGGCGTAGCCTGCGGCAAAGTCGGAGTCGGAGTTGGGCACGGCGGTCACGCCTGCATCGGCGCTGGTGAACTGGAAATCGTCGAGGTAGGCGGCGAGGATGACGTCATCCTTCACCACAGCCACCGCTTCGGTGAAGCACTTGGTGCCGTGGGCGGCAGCATAGGCCTGACCGATCTGGATGCCGCCTTCCACCGGGACGATGGCGGCGGGCTCAGCGGGGGCTGCGGCAGCAGAGTCGGCGGGGGCCTCTTCGGCCAGCTCCACACCCAGTGCGGCGGCAACAGCCTTCCGGACAGCCTTGGTGGTCACCGTGGCACCGGCAACGCCGTCGATGGCGGGGCCGTTGGCGGCCACGACCTGCTTGGACAGCTCTTCCAGTGCAGCGCCGCCGATGCTCTCGGTCTCCTGTGCGCCTTCCAGCTTGCAGTCGGTAACGGTGCCGTTGGCATCCACGGTCAGGGTGGCGGTGACAGCACCGCCAAAGCCTTCGGCAGAGCCGGTCTTAGTCACACCAGCGGCGGTGGAGCTGCTGCCGCCGCCGCAGGCGGCCAGAGAGACGCCAACAACGAGGCTCATGGCCACGGCAGCGCTCAGTTTGCGGATGATCTCCTGTTTCATGGGTCTTTCCTCCAGAGAAAAATCGGTTTGTGTTCGGTCCCCAGAAAAGGTCATATCTTTTCAAGGATGTTTACAAAATATAACATATTTTGTGAGGTGCTGTCAAGAGATTTTAGCACATACTTCGTGAAGAATGATAAATTGGTGTCAATTTGTGACGCTGACGGTATACGAAGCGAACGGACGGTCTACGCTGTTAGTAATTCCTGAATGGAAACCAAGCAGTTTTGCCACTTTCAGCCCCAGTTAGTACTTCAATATTACTATGTTTTGGAAATCGGCACAACCATATAACCGTCTTTGATGAAACTATTTTTGTTTCATCGATGACATTGTACCAGCAAGCAGTGCAGACGTATATACATCTGCTTATTTTGCGTTGCAAAACGCTTGTTGGGGAATGCCCCAAGCCCCTTTGATCTGCATTTTCCAATGCAGGCTGCGCATCCCTTCGGGACGCTTTTTACCCGGTGATGTGCTCTGGGTCGTTCAAAACTTGCATGAGGTGAGAAGCGGCTTCTGCAAGAGAATCGTACTTCATCTGTTCAGGAACAGGCGCATCCAGAAGCGTAATGCCCCATTTCTGCATACATTCCGCAAGCTCCTTCTGCGCCAGCAGTGCAGCCTCCCGGCGCATTTCCGGGGAAGTGTTTCTGTCCAGAACGTAGGCAGTATTAAATCTGCCGTTGCGATCTTCCGTCAACTGCACCATGGAGTAGTGTTCCTCCCAGTAGTGGCAGTACCAGACTCTGCCGCCGATGTTCGCCATGTCATGATGCAATTCTTCTTCGCTGCTCCATTGTGGAGTTTCGGACAAAATGCACTCCAGTTCCGAAAGAGCCTGCTGTTCTTCGTCCGATAACTTCTGACGGTGACATTCACGGTATAGGTCGTTCTGCCAATACGGACTCAGCTTTCCATTCCGGGCATCTTCCATTGCTTCTTCGATATTGGGTAGGATTGTCATGTCGTTCACCTCAAACACTCACTGTTAGCGTTATATGCACGCTTATAGTGTTGATTATAGACTATTTGTGGGCAAAAAGAAAGAGCGTCAGCACGTTTGCTGGCGTTCTTTGACATAGGTGTTATTTTGTAATATAGGGAATGTTGTCGGTGTATGCATTCAGAATGTCAATGGCAGCTTTCTTCTGCCCCGGTGTGAGCTGGCTCAGCTTTCTGCTCAGTTCGTCATCTGCCACATGGGATGCGGATGGAACGGAATCCCGGATCAGCACATCAGCAGATACGTCCAACACCTCTACGATTCGGATAAAGGTTTCCAGTTTGGGGATTTTTACTCCGCGCTCTAAATCTCCAACATAATTTGCCGACAAATCGACCCGTTCTGCAAACTGTTCAATCGTCCAGCCTTTTTCCTTGCGCTGTTCTCGTATTCGTTGACCCAAAAGCGTATTCATAGCGACCTCACATTCTAATTGTGTTTGTTACACACCAATAGCATACCTGTCGCAATTTTTGTTATACACAATCCATTTGTGTTTATTCAACGCCAGTCAGGTGATTTCAATATGGAAAATTTTTGCGCGTATCTTTGGTCAAAAAAGCAATGGTCTTTTGGGACGGTACATGGTACAATAGCAAACGTTGTGCCCCTTGGCACATGAACGAAGGTAAAAGGAGCTGCTGAACATGGATACGATCTATCTGCTGCCCGGTGAGGAACGCTGTGTTGATTTTCGAGATGCCAATGGAGTCCCGAAGGTACACTACACCTACTGCTCTTTCCGTGGCAGGCTTTTCAACTGCACCTGCTGCACAAAGGATGAAGCCCAGCGGCTGTGTGAAGATTGGCTTATAAAACAGGACCGCTGCTATATAAACTAAAAAAGCCGTCGAGGACGCTTCCCAAGTAGGAAAGCTCCTCGGCGGTATTCGTTTATCGAGTCTGGGTTTTCTCGGTGGTGTCCTTTTCGTCTGCAAAAAAGCGTTCTACGTTTTTCTGCGCACGAACCAGTTCTTGCATCTCGTTCCGTGCCTTGCGGTAGTCCGGGTAAGATGCTTTCTTCTTGGTCAGCAGTTCTGCAAACTCCGCATCCAACTCCTTGACCTTCGGCAGCTTTTGCAATCCTGCCTCGTCAAAGGCAGCCTTCGCCGCCTTGTGCAGGGTGATTTCCTCCCGGTGAGCTTCCAAAAACTTTTTACTGTACCCCGACTTGCGGTAGGCATCATAGACCGGGCGAGTCTTGGCATAGTTGATAATGTGGGTTTTCAGGACGGCGATTTCGGCCAACCTCGTTTCTGCCGCCTTGATGGAATCGCCCATGGCATGATAGCGTTCCGTTGCCGCCGCTGCACGTTCCCGCAGTTCCTCGGCACTGCTGATCTTCTGCTCCTGTAAAAATAGCAGCGTCTTGGACATCTCCTTCAGGTTGAACTTGGTCGCCCACCTTTTGTAGCCGACACTTTTGCCCTCTGCCATTTTCCCCTGAATATCCACCAGCAACTGGAAGGGCTGTTCTTTGGGCAGCGTTCTCTGGTACGGCTGATGTTTCGCTTTACCCTCCAGCACTGCCTTGATTTCTTCCTCACTGTACCCGGTGCCCAGTGTACGGAACCGGATAAAACGTTTCTGCCCCTTGCCCTTCACCGACGTGTACTTGCCACGTTTCACCTCATATCCCTGCCGCTCCAGCTTTTGCAGAAAAGTTTCGTAATCTCCCGGCTTTTCTGCAAGGATGGTGTCGATGATTCCGCACAGGCGGTCACGGTTGCTCTCTTTCGGCGGGTAGACAATGCGCTTTTGACGCTCCCGATAGGGCTTCTTTTCAATGACGGACAGCTGATGCTCTAAGCAAATCAGGTCACTCAACCGCTGCACTGCCAACGCCGAAAAGAAAAAATCCCGGAACTTCCTGCTGCCATCCAACGCTGTGGAGTTGAAGATCACATGGTTGTGGATGTGCTGCCGGTCCGTGTGCGTTGCCACTACAAAGGCGTGCTTACCCTTGGTAAAGCGCATAGCCAGTTCGTAGCCCACCTTGTTAGCCTCCTCTGCGCTGATCTCACCGGGTCGGAAGGACTGCCGTATCTGATAAGCAATTACATCGCTTTTCTGCCTGCGTCCGTTCACAAGGTCGTACTGTCGCTTGGTAAGCATAAACTCTTCATCTGCCGTCAGGGTGCTGCAAGCATAGCTGCTGACATACTGTCCCTGCTCGGTCTTGTCCGGGTTTTCGATATAGTCCGTGCGATTTTTCAGGCAGGCCGCAACGGTCATGCCTTTGTTTTTGTGCAGCGCAATCAACCGTGTTGCTGCCAGTGCCATCACCTCCTACAAAAAGAAAATGCCGCACATCGGCGGCATCAAGATTATTTGGATAACTTTTCGTGATCGGCAGCACCTGCCAGATACATGGCTTCCTGCCGAACACTTTCCAATTCGTTGCTGATTGCATCCAATTCCAGATAGAGGCTCCATGCTTCTTCGCCGATAAGAGCTTTCAACGCAATCTCTGCGGCAATCTTTTTCTGGATCAGTGCACGATATTCATCATCGTCTGCAAGTTGTCGTTGCAGAATATCTTTCAGATTTTCCCAATAATAGTCGGTCATAGCATCTGTGTCCATCTAATCCCTCACAATCCGGCAACCCAGCTATTAAAACGCTCCGCCGCATCCACGATCAAAGCCCCCATGAAGATCAGCGCAAAGCAGCCAAACTCTGCCACCAGCAAGATCAAAAACTGCAGCCACTCCTGACAATAGAGAGTATAGAGGCCGCAGCCGAAAATATACAGCATGGGCAGTGCCAGCACAAACGCCGACAGGTTCAGCGTCCATTTCAGCATCAGTACCAGAAATGCACTCAGGAGAACCACAGGAAATAGGAGAACCCTTGCTACGAATTTCATATTGACACCGCCTTTCTGCTTTCAGTATATGGATAGAGTATGAGCCTGTCAATGGTGTTGCCGCCTATGTACCCCCGCAGCCCTCCAACTGCGGGGAGAAATTTAGAGATCAGCCAGCCGGGAAAGGATCTGCCGACCAATCTCAATCAGTTCATCCAGCCGCTGCCGCAGGTCCTCCATGTCGGCGGCATAGACCCGACCATTTTCATTGGCGGCTTTGGCGTACTGGTTCAGATTGTTGCTGCACATCTGCAAGAGATATGCCATGCGTTGCAGTTCTTTCAAGTCGAGGTGCAGGCAATAGCCGTCCAGTGCCATCTTGCGGATATAGGCACTCAGGCTTCGGATGCCCATACTGAGCATCTTTTCATAGATACGGTTCTTTTCTGTTTTGCTCAAGCGCAGGATGATGGTTTCATCCCGCTTTTCTTTCATCGTGCATCACCATCCTTGTCGTAGTAACTGCGGAAGGGCTTCACAGGCTCCGGCTTATCGGATTTTTCCTCCAACGCCGCCAGCACTGAAGGGCGGCGGGGTGCATCCTCGTCTGGTTCTTCCTCCTGTTCCGGCTCGTGGCTCTTTTCGTCCACGTCCAACTGGGCGTTCAGCTCTGCAAGCCGAGCGGACTTCTCTGCTAGTTCTTCCTCCTGTGGGAAGGGCTTTTCCACCTCAATCTGCGCCGCCGCCTGCTGCTGATGCAGGGTAGCCAGCTCGTTCTCTGCGGCGGTGATGCGCTCCGGGAAGCTGTTCAGCGAATTATCCAGCCGGATAATGTTGCCCAGCGGGTCGGTGCCCAAGGGCACCGTGTACTTCCGCTGCCCCTTCAAAAGTGCCTGATACTCACTGCGGAAGGTATCGAACCGCAGGGACAGTTCAAAGCCCCGGTAGCTGCCGATGACCTTTTCTTCGGCGTTGGGCAGTTCGGAACAAGCGAGGACCAGTCGCTCACCGGCGGTCTTTTTCTCATCGTAGGTCACGCCCTTGATGGTCATGCCGCAGAAACCCTCTTGCACCTGCGGGTGGGCAGCGGCAAGCTGTGCGTCCGCTTTCACCCCAGCAATATAGGCGTTCGTTTCCCGAATGTCAGCCGGGAATTTGGTCAGCAGCTTGTCTTGCAGGCGGAATTTCTGGCTCTGGTGGTCGGCTTTCAGCACCTTCAGCTTTGCCACCTGCACATCCAAGTCCATCTTCTCTTTGATGAGCGGATTTCCGGCGCAAAGTGCCTTGATCTCCGCATAGGAAAGTGCCTGTTCGTCTACATCTTCGCAGGAGCGCACCGGGGATTTTGAAGTCATGATTTGGCTGATAAATCGCTGTTTGTTTTCCAAAGTTTGGAACAAATAACTGTCAAATGTCCCTTCCGTAACGTAGTTAAACACCTTGACTTCTTTATTCATATTGCCCTGTCGGATGATTCGACCATTGCGCTGGGTCATGTCACTGGGCTTCCAGCCAACATCCAGATGATGCACCGCCACAAGTCGGGACTGGACGTTGGTGCCCGCTCCCATTTTCGCCGTGCTTCCAAGCAAAACTCGCACATCGCCAGAGCGCACTTTGGAGAACAATGCCGCCTTTTTCGCTTCGGTGTCGGCGTTGTGGATAAACTCGATCTCGTTCTCTGGCACACCGGCGGCAACCAGCTTCTTGCGAATGTCATCGTACACGTTAAAGTTGCCGTCGTTTTTCGGCGTCGAGAGGTCGCAGAACAAAAGTTGGGTCAGCTTCTGATCTTTGCCCTCCTCCCAGATCTTCAACACGTTCTGAACGCATACGTTCAATTTGCTGTTGGGGTCGTCCGGCAGCATGGGGTTCATCAGGCGCACATCCAAGCCGATCTTTCTGCCGTCGTTGGTGACACAGAGCATATTGTCCACGGAGGCATCTACTGCACCGGAGTGGATTTCTGCAGCACGTTTGCTCAGTTCCTGCACCATTTCCTTTTGAATCTCCGAGGGTTTTGCCACCACGGTTTCAAACTTTGCTTCGGGCACAGGCAGATGAAGCTGGTCAGATGTTTTAATGTCCGCAACCTCCTTGAACATGGACATCAGTTCCGGGAGGTTGAAGAACTTGGCAAATCTCGTTCTCGCCCGATAGCCTGTACCTTCGGGGGCTAGTTCGATGGCGGTGGTGGTCTCGCCAAAGGTAGATGCCCAGCAGTCAAAGTGGGTCAGCTTTTTCTGTTGCAAAGTGCTGTACTGCAAATACCGCATGACCGTGTACAGTTCGGTCATGGAATTGCTCACGGGCGTGCCCGTGGCGAACACCACGCCCCGCCCGCCGGTGATCTCATCCAGATAGCGACACTTGCCGAACATATCGCTGGATTTCTGCGCTTCGCTGGTGGATAATCCTGCGACATTCCGCATTTTTGTGGTCAAAAAGAGGTTCTTGTAAAAATGGCTCTCGTCCACAAAAAGCCTGTCAACGCCCAGTTGTTCAAAGGTAATTACATCGTCCTTGCGCTCATCGGAGCGCAGTTTTTCCAGCTTAGTTTCCAGCGTTTTCCGGGTCTTTTCCATCTGTTTGATACTGAAATTCTCACCTGCGTGGGCTTTCAGCTCGTTGATGGCGGCAAGGGTTTCATAAATTTGCTCCTGAATAATGCGCTCCTGCCGCTCAAAAGACAGCGGGATGCGCTCAAACTGCGAATGCCCGATGATAACAGCATCGTAGTCGCCGGTAGCGATGCGGGCACAGAATTTTTTGCGGTTGGCAGTCTCAAAGTCCTTGCGCCGTGCTACCAGCAGCTTGGCATTGGGGTAGAGGTTCAGGAACTCGCTTGCCCATTGCTCTGTCAGGTGATTGGGCACCACGAACAATGATTTCTGGCACAAGCCAAGGCGTTTTGCTTCCATAGCAGACGCAGCCATTTCGTAGGTTTTGCCCGCACCAACTTCGTGTGCAAGCAGCGTATTGCCGCCATAAAGCACATGAGCGATGGCGTTGCGCTGGTGCTCCCGGAGGGTGATCTCCGGGTTCATACCGACAAAATGGATGTGGGAGCCATCATACTCACGGGGGCGGGTGGAGTTGAACAGCTCGTTATACTGCTTCACCAGCGCAATGCGCCGCTGAGGGTCTTGCCAGACCCAGTTGGCGAAAGCATCCTTGATGACCTGTTGCTTCTGCTGCGCCAGCATGGTCTCTCGCTTGTTCAGTACACGTTTGAGTTTGCCATCAGCATCCTCAATGGTGTCGTAGATGCGGACATCCTTCAGGTTCAGGGTCTCCTCCAGAATCTTGTAGGCGTTGGCACGGGATGTGCCGTAGGTCTCGGAGGAGATAATGTCGCCCCGCCCCGTAGCCGTTTTGCCCTCCACACGCCATTCGGCGGTATACGGAGAATATCTCACCTTGACCGCGTGGCGCAGATAGTAGGGGATCTGGAAGGTCTCGGTCATAAACTTTTGGATAATATCCGGGTCGAGCCACGTTGCACCCAAGCGCACATCAATTTCGGAGGCTTCCAGTTCTCTGGGCTGCGCCTTGGTCAGTGCCTCCACATTGACGGCAAATTCCGGGTTGGTCTCTGCCGCAAACTGTGCCATCCGCAGCTTTGCCCGGACATTGCCGGACAGATATTCGTCTGCCATCTGCCAGCCCGCTTCTAGGTCGGTGGGGTCGGCGGCAGGGTCTTTGAAGATCACGCCGGAAAGTTCGGTGGTAATGCGCCCATAGTCACCGGGCGTGCCCAACAGCTCCGCCATATAGGGCAGGTCCACTTTGCCATGTTCCCCGATGGACACCGCCAGCGCTTCGCTGGGGGTATCCACACTGGTGACGGTACGCTCCGGGCGGATGGTGCGCTTGGTGAACATCGCCGCTTTGGATTTAAGCTGCCCTTGCTCGTCCAGATTTTCCAGCGAACACAGCAGATAATAGGAGGAATCCTGCTCAAACAGCCGCCCGTTTTTGCGGTCGTTCAGCAGACCGTGCTTTGCGGTAAAGGCATCGTAGGCGGCGTTCAAACGCTCCTGCACTGCCTTGATGTCGGCATCGGGGTAATCCTCCAACTGTTGCTGAATCAGCTCGTTGACGATCTGCCGCAGCTCCACCATGCCGGTGACACGCCCCTTGGCGGTGTCGGACAGTTCAACCTGCGTCATCACGGAATTTTCCCGGTAGAAAACCTCGCCGTCCACCACGGTGTAGGAGAAATTCTTCACCTCCGGGTCGGCAGGCAGGGTGCGCCGGGTGGCTTCTTCCTCGGCAATGTCGGGAGCGTCCACCTCGGCGGCAGTATACTGCCCTTCAATATGCTGTACCGCCTCGGCAAGCTGGTCGCCAAGGTTTGCGCCCTCGATGGGCACAACGGTCAATTCCTCTCGTCCGTACTGGGTGCTTTCGGTGGTGAGCTGCCCCAGAACCATCTCCGGGTGGTCTACGAAATACTGGTTGATGGCAAAGCCGTCCTCGGTCTTGCCAAGCTGTACCCAGTCCGGCTCATGGTCGATGGGGCGGTTACGCTTCTGCAAAAAGATAATATCACTGACAACATCTGTGCCAGCGTTGGCACGGAACGCATTATTCGGCAGACGGATCGCCCCCAGCAGATCGGCACGTTCTGCCATGTGTTTGCGGGCAGTGCTGTCCTTGCTGTCCATGGTGTAGCGGCTGGTGACGAACGCCACCACGCCGCCCGGCCGCACTTGGTCGATGGCTTTGGCGAAAAAGTAGTTGTGAATGCTGAATCCCAGTTTGTTGTATGCCTTGTCGTTGACCTTGTACTGACCAAAGGGAACATTGCCCACCGCCAGATCGTAGAAATCACGGCGGTCGGTGTTTTCAAAGCCCGCCACCGTAATGTCTGCCTGCGGATACAGCTTTTTCGCAATGCGCCCGGTGATGCTGTCCAGTTCTACGCCGTACAGACGACTGTCTGCCATGGTGTCCGGCAACATTCCGAAGAAGTTGCCCACACCCATGGACGGCTCCAGAATGTTGCCAGACTGAAACCCCATTTTCTCGACTGCATCATAAATAGAGCGAATTACCACCGGAGAGGTGTAGTGAGCATTCAGAGTGCTGGAACGGGCGGCGGCATACTCGTCCTCGGAAAGCAGCCCTTTCAGTTCGGCGTATTCCTTTGCCCAATTATCTTTGCCGGGGTCAAAAGCGTCTGCCAGACCGCCCCAGCCCACATACTGCGAAAGCACCTGCTGCTCCTCGGCGGTGGTACCCCGGTGCTCCTCTTCCAGCTTGAACAGGGTACGGATAGCTTCGATGTTCCGGGCGAATTTCTGTTTGGGGCCTCCGACGCCCAAATCATCATCCGTGATGTGGAAGTTCCCGGCAAGTTCAAGTGTGGATCGTTTCGGTTCAACTGCATCCAGAGCAGGTGATTTTGAGCCAATCGTCTGGATCACAATATCATAAGGCATACGGTTTTCTTCAGCAGGGTATACGGCAACCGTTTTTACAGTATCATCTGGCTGCGTAGTAACCTGTTCATTCTGCCGCAAGCCCTCCTCGAATTGTTGCTTATTGACAACTTCATTATCCCGTGACTGCCCGTGCGCACTGGTGTCGATGCGCACATCCGTTTCACCCACATAGCCAACTTTCCCCTCAATAGTTCGAGTGGGGAGTTCGACCACAACATTGTCACCGACCTTGTAATCGGGCAGGGGGGATTCCATCATATCCTGCTCCTCGTACAACTCCCGGACAAGCGCCAGCGGTTCCTCCCGGAAAACTGGTATCCGCATTTCTGCCAATGCCACGTCCTGCAAGGATACGCTGCCCTTATCAAAGTTTACCGTATCCACCCGGAAAGCGCGCCCCTCCATGTGGATGGTAGCACCCAGCGGCAGATAATCCTCCCGGCGCAGATACTTGGTTTGGTGGTGGGTGCCGTCCTCGTTCAGCCCGGCAAGATAGATGTTCTCGCCGCGCTGCCATAGTTGTTTGGCACGGTACACCCACTGGTCGCTGGGAAAGCCGGTGACCGGGACGGTGCCCAATTCCGTTTCCTTTTCCAGCAACTTTCCACCTACGAGTTCGCAGACCTTCCGGGCATCCTCACCGTAAAACTCAAACTGTCCGTTCTGCTCAAAGCCCACCAGCGCATCCGGGTGCTGTTCCTTCAGGGCATTGTACTCGGTGGCGGCATCCAGCGGCAGCAGTACCGAGCGTTCCTCTGCCTTACTGTGGTAATGCTCCAGTTCCTCGTCCGTGACGCTGACCAGTTCCGAAAAATCCAGAGCCTCCAATTCGGTTTCGGTCAGATCTTCCAGACTTTCGTACTGCCGCTCGTCGATCAGCACCTCGCCCAGATACCGTTCCACCCGGTATCCCACCAAATCCACATTAACTTGAATGGGGATTTCCTCATCGGTGGCGTGGGTGTAGGCAATGCCGATCTTGGACAAATTGGAGAAGTCCGGTTCAGAATCATATTCCTCCAGAGAGAAATCCCGGATCAGGTTTTTGGCATGAGTCAAGGTAGCATCTGGTTCTACGGTGATGGGCACAGGGGGCGTGTAATGCTCCTTCTCCTTGTCGGTCAGGTAGCGGTCGGACTGAATCATCAGGTCGATATATTGTTCCACCTGCGCCCATTTCAGGGTGATTTTCTGGTGGTCAGGATAATGGTCAAATTCCAGCCCCTTCCAGTCATGGTTCACAAAGCCCCGGCTTCCGTCCAGAAAATCATGGGAGTGCCCACCGATGCCGTATTCCTTAGCCAGTGCCTTGGCACGGAGGCTGCGGTCAGGCTGGGTCTGGTACAGTGCCATAATGCGCTGTTTACCGCCCATAAATCCTGAACCGTGCTTACGCAATTCGTTTTCGATTTCAGCCTGCGACAAAACAAAAGCGGAGGGCGTTTTTTCGCTCTCCGCTCGGTCGATTTTTTCAATTTGCTGGGCTTCGGTGGGGATGTGGGCATCGAAGAAACTCAGCTGTAAATCAGTTCCGTCAGCACCAGTTCCTCGGCCTGCGCTTTCAGGCTGTTCATGTGCTGCACCCACGCCATCTGATTCTGCTCCTTGTCCGGGGCCGGGTTCTGTTTCAGAAGCTGCTTCATGGTCTGCTGCATCTGGCTCTCTGCCGTCTGCTCCACCTCCATCAGGTGCGGGTACAGGCTCCCGTTCAGGAGCATCGTGTTGTACAGCACCGGGCGATTCTGCATCAGGTACGTCCGGCGCAGCCTGCCGTACTTGCCCAGCGGCTTCCGGGGCTGGTTCAGAATCAGGTTCGGGAGCTGGTAGTCCCCGACGGTCGAGTAGGTCACGTTCCTGCTGTTCGTATTCATATTGGCTCCTTTCTGCATTGCGGCGGCGAATGGTTGTTTTTACGGTGCGCTCGATGTTCCGCAGCACCTCCCGGCTCATGTCGCTGACGGCTGCGCCGAGGGCGTAGACACTATCCGGGGTGGAAAAATTGTAGACTGCTTGAAAATCGTCCTTGTCGAACCACCCTGTCGGCTCAAAGCCGCAGCGTTCCAGCAGCGTGTAGGTGACGCTGATGGCGGCGGCGGACTTGAACTGCATCTCCACCCCGGCATCATCATAATCCATCAGCAGCGAACCGTCAACGATGGCACGGATGTCCCCGCCGTTGTTGTCCCAGTAATCCGCCACCAGTTTCCCGGCAGCATCCGCAAGCTGCTGGCTGACACGCTCTCCGCTGATGCCGTAGATAGCGGCGAGCATTTCCGAAACAGACTGTTTCAGATCATCGTTGTACTGCCACACCTCCGGGTCACGGGAATTACGGCGCACCCCGGTGTCCGACACATCGAAAACGTAGTGCAGGCGCGGGAATCCGCTGGATTCGTCCAGCAGAGCGATACCCTTAGAGCCACGTCTGACATAGCGGTTCATCCGGCTGTTCCAAACATCATAGTCGGCGCAGGCGGTGGCATCCGGGCGCTGGGCGTAGATCATGAGCTGGTCTGCAAAGGGGTACTTGTACAGCCGGGATGCAGTGGTCAAATAGTCCGTCCAGCTTTCCCAGTACCGGGTCAAGCCGTTCGCCGTGCGCTGGGCAAGGGCGAGATATTCTTCGGTTTTGCTTGGCATAGCGTTCCTCCCTTCAATCTCGTTGTAAACAAAAAAGCGAGCGGCCTTTTCAGGTCACTCGCTTATGGAATCTATGGTAGTTTATAGCATGAATGGAAGTATTCTATCAAGCCCACTTTTTGCGGGTTATGAAAAAATTTCGGAACAATGCCCTATGACATTATCTCAGTTGACAATCATCGACAAACTGGGAATTATTTAATTCTCTGTGTACCTAATTGTAATTGTTCAACTGCTATTTTTGCTTTATTGTCATCTTCCTTTTGAAGATTTTCTATTTCCGAACTCCGAATAGCCAAAATGATTTCGTCCCCCACCTGTAAATCATCAAGTGTTATATCTACAACATCTTGTGTATCATAATTACAATAAATCATAGGAATTTGGGAACAATCAATAAGGCAATCATCCCCTGAAACACCTTTTCCTACGGCGGACAAAACCCGCATATCCGAGCTGTTTAAGTCTGCATACCGGTCATTGGCCGCAATACGGTCTTCCATCTCGATAAAGTTATAAAATAAATCTGTTAACTGGTCATTGATAATCTTTGTACACAACTACTTCTCCTGTCTGTCTTAACGGACCTTCTCAGCATCCCACTCCATTACGGATCCGGTCGCTGCATCAATCGTGAATTCGTATTCCGTTCCACCGTAGATGATCTTTCCTTCGTATTCCGGACGTCCGTCATCATAATCAAGCTTCCATTCGTAGAGATCCTTGTCCGTTGCTCCGCTTACACGGTCAAGGGCTGTTTTCTTTGCATCTGCCTCACTGACCGTAATGTTCTTGCTGTCTGCTCCCATCGTTTTTTCTTCATATGCGGAGCTGATGATCTCTCCGGTGTCTGTCGCAATCTCATAGTCATACTTTGCACCGCCTGCATACCATTCAATGTCATATACCTGACGTCCGTCTTCATAGTCAAGCTTTGACTTGGTGATCGTTGCATCCGCTGCCTTCACTCCGGCATGCTCCAGTGCGATCTTCTGTGCTGCTGCTTCATCCACGGTTCCGGTACCTGTTGCATTCTGTGCCGGAGCAGGGGCAGCGGGGTCTGTCGTCTCCGTCTGTGTCCCGGAAGCCTGCGCATTCTGTTCTTGGCTGCTCATTTCCATGACAGCTCCTGTCTCTGCATTGATCGTGTAGGCGTAGGCATACTCTCCGGAAGTAAATTCTACCTTATAGCAGGCCACTCCCGCCACCTCACTTAAGGTCGTGGCTGAAATGTCTGCATCTGCCGCTACAATATCCGCTGCTTTTAACGCCGCTTCCTGTGCCTCCTCCATAGGGATCATCTGTGTCTGCTCCTTCGTCTGCTCCTGGCTGCTTTGCTGCGGAATACTGGCTGCCGCATTATATCTGTATCCGGTCAGGGTCATTGCAAGTGCAAATGCCGCTCCGATAAAAATCCATTTCTTTCTCATATTCTTTCTTATCCTTCCTATCAGATTGGAATGTGTAAAGTGTAGCCGATATCCTGCCAGATCACAAGTGAAATTTTTGTGTACAGGGTATATTTGTAAGAATCTAACAAATATAGGAACACTTGCAATACCGTAAATTGCGCCGCCCATGCCTCTTTTTACAGATTCCCTGATTGTCTCCATTTTGTATAACAAAAGGCAGCCCACTATGGACTACCCTGATAAAAATAAAAAGCAGCAAATCATTTGCTATGTGTAGTGATATTCCTTCAATGTCACCTGTAATTGACAAACTTGAATTGTTTACTGTTTCTTTTTTACAACGAAACCAATAACGAACAAAATAATTGCAGGAATTACCAAAAACAAAGCATTTACTAACACCCACAAATAAAAAGGCGCAGAGTTTAGCGATGTTGAGTATTGAGTATAATCAACGATGCTCTTAATAACAAATACAATCAACAGAATGAGACTCACAATGTTGCATATCATAGGTACTTTCTGTTTCATTCTAAACACCTCAATAAATTCCGATTTGTCGCTCCGTTGCTTGGCTAAAGTATAGCACAAAACTGTGAACAAATCTACCTCATTTCAACCTGTCAGCGGCATTATTATCTCTGGCATACCTTCGCGCTGCTTCCCGCCGTTCCTCGCTGTATGGGGCGGTCAGACGGAAAGAGAAACGCCCCTTGCGGATCACAAACTCCATGCAGCCCGTTTCGAGGTCTGCGTCGGTCTGGCGGCACTGGTCAGGGTGCTGTCCGGCGTAGGCGGCAAGCCGCTTCTTTAAGTCGGTGTTGTGGGTGCGGATATGGATTAGCGGGTCTTTCTCGTCAAACCAAATATCGGTGGTCTTTTCCTGCTTCGTAAGCCCTGTTCTCATAAACTCTCCTTTCTGCGCCCCTGTTACGCAATAGGGGCATTTTTCGGGTGTTTTTCCCGGCTCTTGACTTGGGGAAAATGAGGATTTTCAAATAGAAATCGCCCGGACAGGGAATGGTTCGTCGGGGCGGCTGTTATCGCAAGATTTCTGTTTTTTCCGGCTCTTGACCGTCAGACGCGGATAAACGCGAACTGTCGGCAAGCACCAGTTTGAGCAGCTTGTCGCGGAATGTTTCTGTGCTGCTGTGATTGAAAAATAACTCCGCAACAATGGTCTGTCCGTTCCTCTGTGTCGTGATGATGCTGTCGGGGGTCTGTTCTGCCATAGGCGGCTCCTTTCTTTGGGCGCAAAAGAGGGATTTCCCGTAGTTCGGAAAATCCCTCTTGGTTGACGGTTATTCTGTTTTACTGTGTGGGCTGTGCGGCGGCTGCCTGCGCCTTTCTCCTTGCCCGGTATTCCCGCGCTTTCATGCGGTCATACTCCCGCTGCTTTTCAAGGTTTCGCGCCCGGTACTCCCTTGAATACTGCCGGTGGTAGGCGCGGCTCTTTTCCTTTTTGGCTTCTTCGATTTCCTCCCGCATTTGCCGGATTTCCTGCTCGGTCGGTTCTGCAAGCTGTGTCACTTCATTCTCAAACTTGCCGATATAATTGAAATATATGCTGATGTGCTGGATTGCGTATCTCGCCCTTTTCTGGTCGCGCTCATGCACTTCAATCCGGCTGATAAACTCGTTGAGAATGGTGGGGGTCAGGTCGGTAAAGGAGGCATGGCGTTCCGTCAGCTTCAAAAACTTCTGCGCCCGTCCTCCCGCGTTCTCATAAGCGGACAGCTGCTCTTGGAGCGTGGCAAGCTCCGCTTTCAGCGCGTAGTATTCTTCCGAATACTTCTGCGACATCTGCTCATAACGGTCTTGTGAGATCGTGCCGAGGGCGTTGTCCTCGTAGAGCTTGTTCAGCACCTTGTCGATCTGTTCAAGGCGCGTCGTGATTTGCGGAATACGCTTCTGCTGTTTCTTGGTCTGGTCGGTCTGCTGCATGGCAAGGTTCTTTTTTACTAATGCTTCAAACTCCGCCCGATTGCTGATAGAATAGTCCTCGATTTTCTTCAGCACTTCCGCGATGGTCTGCATGAGCAAGTCCGCGTCCATGATGTGCGGGGAATGGCATTTTGGGTTCTTGGCTTTTCCCTTGTGGTACTCGCTGCAATAGGCAACATGGCGCTTGCCGCCGTTCCGGTAATCTATACGAATGTGCATTTTTGCGCCGCAGTCTTTACAGAAAAGCAAGCCGGACAGAGGGTGGATTTCTCCGTCCCCGTTGGGGCGTCTGACGGGTGCGTTTTCCAAAATCCGCTGTACGGTTTCAAAATCGCTGCGGCTGATAATCGGCTCATGCACATTTTCTGTGATGTGCCACTGGCTCCGGTCTACATAGTGGTTATGTTTATCCCGGAAATGCTTTGTAGTCTTGAAGTTGACTACATCTCCGCAATACTCCTGCCGTGTGAGGATATTGGTCAAGGTGACTTTGTTCCACTTGCAGCGGTTATCCTCGTTGAGCGTCTTATTTTTACAGGTTCCCCGCCCTCGGTCTTTCATGTAGAAAGTGGGGGTTGGGATTTGCTCCTGTGTCAGATATACGGCGATTTGATTGCGGTTCTTCCCGCCGATAAACAGACGGAAAATCAAGCGGACAACCTCGGCGGCTTCCTCGTCGATTATCCAAAAAATCCTTGTTGTCCGGGTCTTTGACATAGCCGTAAGGGGCTTCGGTGACAATCGGCTTTCCACTCATGCCTTTGGTCTTAATGTCCGTTTTCACTTTCTTGCTGATGTCCTTTGCGTACCACTCCGACATGATATTGATAAAGGGCGCAAACTCCAATGTGTCGGGCTTCTCGCTGTCAATGCCGTTGTTGACCGCGATAAAGCGCACATTGTTCCGTCTGACTATCTCCATCGCGTTGCCGACTTGGAGATAGTCGCGCCCCCAGCGGGTAAGGTCTTTCATAATGCAGACACCGATTTTCCCGTTTTCCACATCGTCCATCATGCGGGAGTAGGCGGAACGGTCAAAAAATCTGCCGCTTTCGTCATCGTCGATGTAGTGCCGGATATTGGTTAGCTGCCGCCCTCTGGTATAGTTCTCCAAAAATATTTTTTGGTTCTGTATGCTGTTGCTCTCGCCGCCGTCCCTGTCCTCGTCGCCCACGGAAAGGCGGGAGTAAAGGGCTGTGATTTTGCTATAATCAGTCATGTGCATAACCTCCTGTGCGTCCATGTATGTGTCATTTACACTTAAAATTATGCACTCCACCGGGCAGAGCCGTACTCCATGCCGTGGCGGTACTTCTTGGCGTTTTTGCCACGGAAATAGACCGCCAGCCGTAACCCTGCACCGCAGCACAAGCCCACCAGCAAATCCAGAGGGTGCAGGCTGGGCAGAGGATTCGCAAATGCCAACGGAACAGTACCCATCATGGACATGATCTTATCGCCCAGTTCCTTGCCCTCGGCAAGCCGCCACGCTTCGCCAAAGTTGGTTGCCACCAGCCCCAGCAAAATATAGGGCAGATACAGTGCCAGCAGCTTTGTCAGCTTTATCGTGGTCACAGTCCACGCTCCTGTTCCTTGTGCCGGACTTTGCCGGGGAGTTCTGCCGCTGCCTGCACCAGTTCCTGCAACCGTGCCAGTACCGAGGGGCGTTTGTCCTTGTTCAGCAGGGATGCCGAATACTCTTTGAACGCCGAGTTGAATGCTTCTGCGTCCGGTGCTTTGAAAAAGACCAGATACCGGGGCGGCACCTCGGAGGTGTCCTTGCGGATGGCATAGTCGATGCCGTACTTTTTGGCATAGCGTTTCAGACCACGGATGCCGGTCTTGCTGATCTCCACGCTGGACACGCCCCGGTTCTGCCGCAGAAGAGTGCGGACGCTCTGCTTACCTTGGGATGCCTTGGAATGGTACAGCCGAAACGCCGCTTTAACTGCCCGCAGGACAGTCCGGGCAGACAGCTTTGTGGTGGAGATCATAATGTTGAATAATTTCTGTTCGATTTCTTCCTGCACTGCCATCACCTCCCGTGCAGCAGGGTGATTTTAGCGGTCATGCTCTGCCGGAGGCTTGGTGCGGGGCTTTTCCGCCGGAGGTTCATCAGGCACCGGCAGCACCAGCAGACGATTGCCCAGTTTCAGAAAGGCTTCCGGCTGATGGAAAAGCTGCTCATACTTCTGCGCCAGTTCCGGGGTCAGGGATGCAAAATCCTCCTCGCCCAGTCCCACTACCAGAAAGTCTCCGGCAACGGCATCGTACATCTGCCCGTTCTCATCCCGAAGGGCACGGTTCAGGGGTAGACCCATGAGCTTGCCGTCATCGTTGTAAACGATGGCAACTGGATCTTCAAAAGGGTAGCTTGCGCCGATGGAGCCGCCCACCGTCTGCTGCAAGGCTTTCAGGTCGTTATCGATCTCGACCTGCTGCGGATACTGTCCCGGTGCAATTTTCAGCACCGACAGGGTGTTCTCTTCCATGTGAATCCTCCTTTTTTCTGTTCAGCCCGATTTCGCCGCTCCGTGCCGCCTGCATCAAAGCCGCCACGAAGAAACCGAAAAAGGCACCAGCTTCAAAAAATGCGAAACCGATAAAAAAGTTCAGCATAGCACACCTCAGTCGATGCAGATGCAGGTCAGCTTCTGCCCATCTGCCATCAGGGTGGTGCTGTGACTTTCCAGATAGGTCTGAAAGCGATAAATGTCCTCCACTGTCAGGGACACGATGGTACTGTGCCCATCGGTGCGGTAGAAGATGACCGGACCTGTCAGGTACCGCTTGCCTGCCAGCTTGAGAACCTGCGCCGGATTGTAGCTGATAAACAGCGGCGCACCCTTCACGGAAATCAGGGCATCGTCATCGTCAAAACAAGGCAGAATGGAAGGGGCATCCTCCTCCACGATAATGGTCAGTTCCATGTCCGGGCCGATGGCGGCAAGGTAGACATTCTCGCTTGCCATTTCGCTCAAGCAGGATGCCGCCTGTTTCAGCATGGACAGGATGTTCACGTCCACCGTGATCTGTGGAGCGTGAGTTGCGGAGTGAAAAGGAATCGTATTGTTCATAGGCGTTACCTCCAAATTTTTGCAAACAAAAAAGACCCCCATCGGGTCTTGCGTTACGGGTCAGCGTTCGTTGCTGCGTTGCTGCTTTTTCTGCCATGCATCCAAAAGCTGAATGATTTTTTCTTCCATTTGCCGAGGCGTATAGCTGCGTGGAAAGTATTTTCGCAGGATGTCGTTTTTGATAGTTACGGTGTCCTGCTCACTCTTCTTTTCCTGCCCCAAAATATCAAACGCCTTTTCATAGGTGAACTCACCACACTGCGCCATCTTCTTTAGTTGCTGAGCCTGCGATACAGATGGGGCATTTTGGGTGCCATCCATGGCTTCTAAAAAAGCCCGCTGTTGGCTTTCGTCCAGATAGGACAGTTCCACAGCGGGATTGAAGGAGATCTTCTTTTCGTCTACCATGTCCAGCAGTTCCGGGACAAGGTTGGTCAAGCGGATGAAACGGCGAATAGTATCTTTACTTACCCCAGCATCATCGCCAACTTTTTCGACGGACAACTTCTGCGCAACTTGCGTAGAAGTTAAATCTGACCTAGCACCTTGATTTTTTATTGCGTCCAGCTTCATTTTGTAGGCAAAAGCCCTCTCACTGGGCAGGATGTGTTCACGTTGGAGATTGCTGTCCACCATCAATATCACAGCAGCATCGTCCGACATCTGCCGCACGATAACCGGCAGGGTATCCAGCCCGGCAAGTTTCGCCGCATACTGACGGCGGTGCCCGGAGATGATCTCGTAGCCGTCACCGTCCGGGCGAGGTCGGGCAATCAGCGGAGCCAGCACACCGTACTGTGCGATACTTTCCACCGTCCGTGTCATGGCTTCATCGTCCAGCACCTTGAAAGGGTGGTTGGTGAAAGGGTGCAGCTCGTCAATGGGAATCTGCTGTACCTGTTCCCGCTGTTCCTCCTGTCGGTTTTCTTCGGTGGAGAACAGGTCATCTAGCCCTTTCAGAGCTAAGTTTCCGCTGTCGATCGGCATCCGCCTGCACCTCCTTTGCAAGAGATTTGTAGGCTTCTGCTACCTTGCCCTTGGGGTCGTGCAGGAAAATGCTTTTGCCCACGGCACTGATCTCCGCAGCACGGACAGATCGGGGAATGGTCTGGTCAAACACTTTGATCTTGCTGCCGTAAGCACCTCGAATCAGGTTGTCGATCTGCTGTCCGTAGTTGGTGCGGCTGTCGGTCATAGTCAGCAGGATGCCCTCAATTTTCAGCTTGGGGTTGATCTGCCGTCGGACCTTCTGCACGGTCTGCAAAAGCTGTTCCAAGCCCTTCGCAGACAGGTACTGCGCCTGCACAGGAATCAGGGTGGTGTCCGCCGCTGCCAAGGCATTGACGGTCAGCATCCCAAGGGAAGGAGTGCAGTCCAGCAGAATGAAATCGTATTCATGCTTTGCCCCTTCCAGCACCTGTTTCAGCATCTTCTCCCGGTTCATGCAGTTGACAAGGGAAACTTCCAGCCCTGCCAGTTCAATGTTTGCCGGAATCAGGTCAACGCCCTCCGCATGGTGCAGGATACCTTCGCCGGGCGGAATGCTCTGGTCGTTCACGGCTTTTGCCATCAGGGTGGAAAGGGTAGTGGGCAGTTCATCGGGCTGCTGCCAGCCCATGCTGATGGTCAAGCTGCCCTGCGGGTCAGCGTCCACCAACAGAACTTTCTTGCCTTCCATTGCCAGTCCGATGCCTAAGTTTTCACAGGTAGTGGTCTTGCCTGTGCCGCCTTTCTGGTTGACGATGGCAATTGTGGTTGCTTTCTTTGAAATTTTTATCACCTCCGCATCGCTAAATCGTGATTAGTTTGGCTTTGATAGGAAAGCTGCATCGTGGTGGGTGCGTTGTACAGAGAAGCAAGCAGATACTGTTTCATGTTTCGGATCGGGCTGCTGTTCCCTGCAAGGCACTTCAGCACAAAACGGATATGGTCGGCGTTCAGCTTCATAAACCGGCTGCGTACCACCTCGGCGGGCTTATCGTCCCCGGCAATGTGCAGCAGTTTGCGGTTGGTGGCACAGGTGTCCACCAGCAAATCTACGATCTGATAGATGGTATCCTCATCGTCCGGGCAGAGCCGGAGCAGAAGGTCTACCTCCAAAGACTGAGAAAAATATTCTTCCAGTTGGGTGCGTTTGCTCATCCCATCCGCTTCTTCAGAATTGAATGGATCAGTCTCACTCATTTCAGTATCATTCTCTTTAGTCTTATTACATCGTGATTTTGAAGGGTCTTGACTTGCGTTTTTGAAGCCTCCAGAATCGTGAAAATCACGATTCTGGAATATTGATTTTGACGATTCTGCTGAAAAGTTCTTCACATACACCAAACTTGGCTTTCCCAGACCTCTGCGTTTTCGTTCAATCAGACCAAACTTTTCAAGTTCCCGGAGCAGCTTGGTCGCTTTGTTGTCTGCGCAACACAATGCCCTCTTGACATCCTCTATCGTGAAGATGATGAACACCCGGTTCTGCTCGTCCAGCCAGCCGTTTTTCACAGACAGGCTCATGCGGTCCAGCAGGATGCCGTACAGGGTTTTTGCATCGGTGGACAGACTCTGGAACCGTGGCTCCTGAAAAAGAGCCTTGGGAATGCGGTAGAATGAAAACAGTTCTCCGGCTTGTCCGTAAAAGTAGTCAAGGGTCATGTGGCTTTTTCAACGTTTTGCTCCAGCTTGTGTTCAAAAAATCAACCGCCTTTCGTTTGAAAATAAAAAGCGCACTCTTTTCTTATTGAAAAGTGGTGCGCTATGTAATATAATGGCTATATAATTTAGCTATCCAAAAGATAGTCGATGAGATATTCTTTCGGAATCATGAAAGATCGTCCGACTTTCAGGCAGCGAATTCTATGTTGATGGATTCTTCTGATGATGGCAGTCTGGCTTTTGAAACCGAGTAAAGTTGTTGCTTCTTCGACAGACAGCACATCAGGATAGTTCACAAATAATTTTTTATAATACTCTTTTGCTTGATTTTGATTCATTATCCTTGACTTTCCTTTCGTTTTGTGCCTAAGCAGAGGATCGTTTTGCCCTGCATCCCTCCTGAACATCCCTCCAATTTCCTTTTGGGCGGTCCAAACCGAAAAAACAGAGTAGATGGAAAACGCATCGAAAAATCGTGGATATTCCAAATTATTGTTCGTTGAGGTGTGAATTTTGCCTTTGCACAGTGGAAACCAGATATCACTAAATATCACTGGATGACACCAGATGGAAGATGAGGACAAAAACTCAAAATCCCTTGTGCTAATAACACGTGTGGGTTCGACCCCCACCACCGGCATAGAAAAAGCTGACCGAGAGGTATTCTCAGTCGGCTTTTCTTTTTAATTTTTCCCTTGTCCATCAGGAACGCCGGGAACTGAAATGCTGCAAAACTCAGCGGCGGGGCTGACTGTTTTAACTACTGTTTAAGACTTTGTGCTTTTCTGTTCATAAACTTCTGGTATCCTGTACACAACGAAACGAGAAAGAGGGAGCTTTATGAACGCCGAACTCACCTTCCTGACCGCCCTGCAATCCCTGCACAGCCCCATGCTGGATGGAAGCATGGGTTTTATTACCCGTCTGGGAGACTCCGGTATTCTCTGGGTGACGCTGACAGCGCTGCTGCTGGTGTTCCGCAAAACGCGGCGGGTCGGCTGCGTGCTGGCTGCGGCGCTCCTCATCGACGCTGTCCTCTGCAATCTTCTTCTCAAGCCGCTGGTGGCCCGCGTCCGTCCATGCGACATCCTCACAGAGGTACAGCTGCTTATCCCGCACCCGGACGATTTCTCCTTCCCTTCGGGCCATACGGCGGCGTCCTTCGCCTCGGTGACAGCCCTCTGGCTGGCCGGGAAAAAGCAGTGGGCGATGGCGGCTCTGCCGGTAGGCGTTCTCATCGCATTCTCGCGGATGTACCTCTGTGTCCATTACCCGACGGATATTCTGGGTGGTGTCATTTTGGGAGCTGCCTGTGGATGGACGGGAGCATGGCTCGTAAAGAAAGCAGAGCGACGAATGGCCATCCCGCGGAGCTAAAAAAGAAGAAGAGACCGCTGTGCAGCAGCTTGCTGTACCGCGGTCTCTTTTGTTATGAGGCAGACCCGCTTATCTGAGGGAACATCCCGGTTTTCCGCAAAAGCCCAAAAGACATGCAGGCAACTCAATGCATCCCCAAAAATTTGGCCTCGAAAAAAGAAAAGCACCGTACTTCATGCGAAGTACAGTGCTTTTTTGGTGGAGAATAGCGGGATCGAACCGCTGACCTCTTGCATGCCATGCAAGCGCTCTCCCAGCTGAGCTAATCCCCCATAGCTGACGTGTCATTCCTGACGACGCATATTATTATACCAGCCAAAAGGAGAGTTGTCAATAACTTTTTTATTTTTTGTGAGCGACGCTGCGGCGGGTGCTGCGCTTGTAGTAGAACAGGTACTGCTGTACGATGCCAGCCTGCTGACCATAGGAAGGAAAAGGGTCGCGGCCGCCGAAATCCTCATCAATGAGTCGCTGTATCCAGACATCAATGGGAGCCATCGCGGTACGGCCATAGCCAAAGAGGCAGACGCAGTTTGCTACCTTTTTGCCGACGCCGTCCAGCTCGAGGAGGCGGGAAAAGAGAGCGTCGTCGGGCAGCGCTGCCAGAGCACCGAGGTCGAGTGTGCCGCTGGAAGCCTGTGCGGCAGCGGTCTGGATGTAACGGGTGCGGTAGCCCAGACCACAGCCCATCAGCTGCGCTCCAGAGAGGCCGCAGAGCTGCTGCGGGGTGGGGAAGAGGAAGACTTCATCGCCTTCGGTACTGAGCGGTTCGCCGCAGCACCGGGCAAGGCGTTCTACGGCGGTGCGGATGGCCGGAATGCTCTTGCGCTGGGAGATAAGAAAGGTGATGAGCATTTCCCATGGGTCCTGATGCAGGATTCGGATGCCCTGCCCAAATTCGAGCGATTTGTCCAGATAGCTGCTCTGTCCCGCCAAGCTGCACCGCAGCGCGGCATAGTTCCGGCCCAAATCAAAGTAGTTGGCCCAGCACTCCCAATCTGAGCCATACCATGCAGCGTCGTATTGCCCAGCGCCCAGCGGAGTCAGATAAAGGAGTGCGCCGCCGGAAAGAAAACGGTAGCGCCCGTCGGCCAGTTTCTGCGGCCGGAAGCACTGGCCGCTTTCGATGATTTTGTCGAGGTCAAAGTCGTCCTGGATGGTGACGAGCTGATGGGTAAGGGGAACGGTATGCATGGAAAACTCCTTTTTGGAAAAATTGTGGCGATGCCCGATTCGAGGTGGAAACTGATTTCTATCCGTACCCTTTGCGGGGAGGGCAACCTTGATGCTGAAAAGACCGGCGTGGTTGTGACAATTTCTATCTGCGCCCTCGGTGAAGAGGACGTCTTGGTTACGCCTTTGAGAACCGCGATATGATTATTATGTTATTCTATCCACACCCCTCAAATAGGAGCGACTTCAAGTCGAAGAATGCACCGGGGAACACAAACTGATTTCAACCAACGTCTTTAAGAGACGGAATTGTAGGTCAAAATACTCGGTTCCTTAGAGAGCGCATGGCAACAACTTAATAAGAGTTTACCATATTTTTGTGTCGATTTCTACCTGCGCCCTCCGCGAGGAGGGCGACCCGGCGATCATAAAGATAACTGCCAGCCATTCAGGATTTCTATCCACGCCCTCCGCGAGGAGGGCGACGGTGAGCTTCTGCTGGTTCCCGAAAACGGCGAACTATTTCTATCCACACCCTCCGCGAGGAGGGCGACAGTATATCGATGCCCATCTGGACGATGAAGTTCAATTTCTATCCACGCCCTCCGCGAGGAGGGCGACCGGAGAAATACCGCGATACGCAGGCCATCATCGAATTTCTATCCACGCCCTCCGCGAGGAGGGCGACGCACATCATCCAAATCGTCGATATGCTCGACATAATTTCTATCCACGCCCTCCGCGAGGAGGGCGACCCCGGTTTCAGGCTCCGCATCTTCTCAGGTACGAATTTCTATCCACGCCCTCCGCGAGGAGGGCGACTGACCGTCAGAAGCATAGCTCCCGGACGTTCACAATTTCTATCCACGCCCTCCGCGAGGAGGGCGACCCGATCCCAACGCCCCGCCGGGGTGAATCAAACCAATTTCTATCCACGCCCTCCGCGAGGAGGGCGACAGTATATCGATGCCCATCTGGACGATGAAGTTCAATTTCTATCCACGCCCTCCGCGAGGAGGGCGACCCCGAAGGCCGTCAAAGCATCGGTCACAATGTCGATTTCTATCCACGCCCTCCGCGAGGAGGGCGACCCAGAGCGCTTGCACTAGCTGCACTACTGCTTGATTTCTATCCACGCCCTCCGCGAGGAGGGCGACTCGAGGACGAGCAGACACTGCTCTGCTACGGCCTATTTCTATCCACGCCCTCCGCGAGGAGGGCGACTTCGTTCATGGCCACCTGCACCGGGTGAGATACGATTTCTATCCACGCCCTCCGCGAGGAGGGCGACCAAGGATGGCACCATGACCATCATGGCCAGCAAATTTCTATCCACGCCCTCCGCGAGGAGGGCGACGACCGAGCTCAACTACCCCTATATCATCCGCAAATTTCTATCCACGCCCTCCGCGAGGAGGGCGACGTGGGCGAGTACGTCACAGACCTCAAGGCGTGGCTATTTCTATCCACGCCCTCCGCGAGGAGGGCGACGGACGACAACACGTTCATTCAGACGTACTTTCAATTTCTATCCACGCCCTCCGCGAGGAGGGCGACAGCGTCGGGCCGTCAACGTCACCATCAGCGACGTATTTCTATCCACGCCCTCCGCGAGGAGGGCGACTTGAGATGGGCTGCGGCAAGACGCTGACCGCCAATTTCTATCCACGCCCTCCGCGAGGAGGGCGACATTTTGCACTCAGCGGGGGTCGCATCCTTGCAGATATTTCTATCCACGCCCTCCGCGAGGAGGGCGACGGTAGTTGTCCTGCGGGTTGTCGGTTGTCAGTTTGGATTTCTATCCACGCCCTCCGCGAGGAGGGCGACAAATTTGCGGTAAACTGCCTGCAGCTTCGAGGTCGATTTCTATCCACGCCCTCCGCGAGGAGGGCGACACGGAGACCGCTGCACAATATGCAGCGGGAGAAATTTCTATCCACGCCCTCCGCGAGGAGGGCGACTGCTGCTGGGTGTACCCGCTGATAGACCTAAAGTATTTCTATCCACGCCCTCCGCGAGGAGGGCGACCTCCTTTCCATCAATGTCGCAGCACAACATTGGACATTTCTATCCACGCCCTCCGCGAGGAGGGCGACTTCAGCCCATTCGATTGTGCCAAATGATGCGATATTTCTATCCACGCCCTCCGCGAGGAGGGCGACCCGACCACCATAAAGATGACAGCCAGCCATTCAGGATTTCTATCCACGCCCTCCGCGAGGAGGGCGACTCACGACCTTGCCGCTGTAATGGTGCGCCCGGATATTTCTATCCACTCCCTCCGCGAGGAGGGCGACCTCGTGCCTCCGCCCGTCGTAAACGATCCGGCAGAATTTCTATCCACGCCCTCCGCGAGGAGGGCGACTAACGGCAAATTTTCCCCTGTTCGTTATAATACGATTTCTATCCACGCCCTCCGCGAGGAGGGCGACCCTTAAGGGTTAGGGTGGTGGTGATACTACGGCGAATTTCTATCCACGCCCTCCGCGAGGAGGGCGACGGTGTCAGCCACGTCCGGGGAGCAGACCAGATCAATTTCTATCCACGCCCTCCGCGAGGAGGGCGACCCTTAAGGGTTAGGGTGGTGGTGATACTACGGCGAATTTCTATCCACGCCCTCCGCGAGGAGGGCGACTCGAGCCTGCTGCCGGTCATCACCCCGCTGCTGATTTCTATCCACGCCCTCCGCGAGGAGGGCGACTTCTTCGGGTTTGTGTAACGCAATTCCAAATTTTATTTCTATCCACGCCCTCCGCGAGGAGGGCGACACGTGGCCGAGTTCATCGTTGCGAAGCACGACTACATTTCTATCCACGCCCTCCGCGAGGAGGGCGACTCGTAGGTCTTATCGCCCTCGATAGCGGCCTGCGTATTTCTATCCACGCCCTCCGCGAGGAGGGCGACCGGAAAGGGTTGCGCCGCGCTGCTCTGCCTTTTTATTTCTATCCACGCCCTCCGCGAGGAGGGCGACTTGATGGCCTTGCCCAGCTTATCCCGGATGGCCTATTTCTATCCACGCCCTCCGCGAGGAGGGCGACCCGATGTGCCCGCGGTATGTCCATCCATCTTCACGATTTCTATCCACGCCCTCCGCGAGGAGGGCGACTCGTGTGGTGCTTATCATCAATCAGTTCGTCATTATTTCTATCCACGCCCTCCGCGAGGAGGGCGACCAGGGAGGAGCGGCTGCGGGCAAACCTGTCACAGATTTCTATCCACGCCCTCCGCGAGGAGGGCGACGAAGCGGATCCGCTTCATCGAGTACCGCGAGGGCCTATTTCTATCCACGCCCTCCGCGAGGAGGGCGACGCGCGTCGACTATGAGATGGACAAGGTGATCCAATTTCTATCCACGCCCTCCGCGAGGAGGGCGACCTCACCGGCCAGAGCTGGCGCTCACGATAGGAGATTTCTATCCACGCCCTCCGCGAGGAGGGCGACCCACCGTCCCCCACAAGGAGACCAAGACGACGGAATTTCTATCCACGCCCTCCGCGAGGAGGGCGACGGCAACTGCAACAACTTCGCCGTCGCCAGCAGCAAGATTTCTATCCACGCCCTCCGCGAGGAGGGCGACAAATTGCGGTTCGTTGTCTACTGCGAGCGTCCTTTATTTCTATCCACGCCCTCCGCGAGGAGGGCGACGCTGGCAACACACAAGCGCAGACAAAGCGTTCAACATTTCTATCCACGCCCTCCGCGAGGAGGGCGACCGTCTTGTTGTAAATTTTTGCGTCCTTGGACTTGCATTTCTATCCACGCCCTCCGCGAGGAGGGCGACATCTGTACCAAGCCTCAGTCAGTCATGGATGAAGATTTCTATCCACGCCCTCCGCGAGGAGGGCGACGTAGAGCAGGCCGTGTGCTCCTTCTCCACCTTCCAATTTCTATCCACGCCCTCCGCGAGGAGGGCGACAAAGTCAGCAAAAATTTAACCGCCGAAGTGTATACATTTCTATCCACGCCCTCCGCGAGGAGGGCGACGAAATCCCATCGTAAATGTTCTCCTTTGCTTGCTCATTTCTATCCACGCCCTCCGCGAGGAGGGCGACGAATCCTGTGGAAAAACTGGAAGCGGTTTATGGGCCATTTCTATCCACGCCCTCCGCGAGGAGGGCGACAATATCATGATTCGAGCGGAACAAATCTGGAACATTTCTATCCACGCCCTCCGCGAGGAGGGCGACCGTTGCTGTGCCAGTGAGATACAGCTCCTTTTTAAATTTCTATCCACGCCCTCCGCGAGGAGGGCGACTCAAAATCATTATGCCGGAGGAGGAGCCCCATGTGATTTCTATCCACGCCCTCCGCGAGGAGGGCGACCGGGTCAGTTCCGCGCGGTGTATACCAAAAAGGCGATTTCTATCCACGCCCTCCGCGAGGAGGGCGACCCACCAACACAGGACAGGAGGACAACAGTTATGGATTTCTATCCACGCCCTCCGCGAGGAGGGCGACCGGAATACAGCGAGAGCAACGCCGGAGCCAAAGAATTTCTATCCACGCCCTCCGCGAGGAGGGCGACTGTCCACCAGCTCCGGGTCATAGCGTTCATAGAATTTCTATCCACGCCCTCCGCGAGGAGGGCGACGAGCAGCCCGAAAAGGGTATGCGCGGCATCTTCAAATTTCTATCCACGCCCTCCGCGAGGAGGGCGACCTCCGTCCTGATTTCGAGTTGCTCCGCCGCCTTGATTTCTATCCACGCCCTCCGCGAGGAGGGCGACGCTTTCGGTTCAGCGACGCGGACGGTTTCTTCGAATTTCTATCCACGCCCTCCGCGAGGAGGGCGACAGCAAAAACAGAGACAAAATCTCTATCTTCAAACAAATTATACAACATTCTGCACGAATTTAGAAGAGCTTTGATTTACAACGGGTCAAAGAGCTATCCAAATCATGCAAAATGACACAAAAATCCGGTGCGAAGGTGCCGGAAAAATGCTGAGAACTCGCCCTTCGCACCGGGGCGGGAAACTCAGAACAACAGCAGGCCGTCCTGCTCGAAGGGCGGATGAACGCCGACATGCTTCACCTTGCTCTTATAGTTGTTGCCCAGCTGGTAGAAGCGCAGACTGTCCAGCGCAGGGTCGATGAGAGACGTCAGCTCCGCCTTGAGAACGGCATACTGCGCGGCATCCAGCAGACACTCGAACACGGAGTTCTGCACCCGCTGGCCGTGGTCTACACAGCGCTTGGCGACTTTGCGCAGACGTTTGCGCCCGGCAGGAGTTTCGGTATTGACGTCGTAGGTGATAAGGACCAGCATACACATCCCTCACTTCCAGAAAAATGGCGGGTAAAGCTCCATATCGCCCCGCAGGGTGCGGGCCAGAAGCAGAGCCTGCACATAAGGCACGAGGCCCCACGGAAGCTTTTCGTTCAGGAACGGGTGGGTGATAGTCTCCTGCTTGCGGGTCTGCCACCCGCCCAGAAAGGCGCGGCGGCCCTCATCGGTGAGAAGGACGGCCCCGTTCTCCTGCTTCTGGAAATGCTTCGGCGTCATGATTTTCTGGTTGATGCAGGAGAGCACGAAGCGGTCGGCATAAACTGCACGCAGCTCTTCCATGAGGTCGAGGGCGAGGCTTCTGCGCCCGGGCCGGGCGCGGTGGAGAAAGCCGACGTAGGGGTCGAGGCCCACACTCTGAAGAGCCGCCGTGCAGTCGGAGGCCAGAAGCGAATAAGCGAAAGAGAGCAGGGCATTGGTATTGTCCAGCGGCGGGCGGCGGCTCCGGCCTGCGAAAGAAAAATCATCGTGCTGCTGCAGGATGAGTGAATCAAAGCAGTCGAAATACCGCTGTGCCGCCTCGCCCTCCAGACCGCGAAGCTGGTCGAGGTCGTCGCACTGCTCGATGAGGGGCAGCGCCGCCGCCAGCTGGGCGCTGGTGCGCTTGAGCTGTTCCACCGGCACCCGCTGGGGATGGTCGCGGGTGGCCCGTTCCAGCACCCAGCGGGCGTTATAGACTTTGCCCAGGATGAAATTGCGCGCATAGAGACAGCTCTCTGCCTCGCTGTCTGCGATGCGGTACTGGGTCTGCCGCAGCAGGACGTTGCCCCGCTCTTCGCCCACGGCCCGGGCCAGAAAGCGGCCCTGCGGGCTGAAAAAGCTCAAATCGACCCCGAGGCTGGTACATTTACCCATCAGGGCAGGGCTTGCGCCGGGATAGCTGAAGCAGACGATGCCTTCCAGCGTGTGGAGCGGGACCCGGCCAATTTCAGCCTTGTTGCAGAGCAGGACGATGTTCTCCCCCTCGAGGGAAAGATAGGCGTCCTTGTTGAGGACGTAGAGCGTATTCAAAAACTTTCTCATGGCGCGGCCTCCTGCATCTCGTCCAGATGGGCGCGGAGATAGGCTTTCGGGTCGGCACGCTGATACAGCACGGGGAGGCAGAGCTCTTTGAGGGAGCAGGCGTTGCAGTGAGTGCCGGGCTTTGACTTGGGGGTATAGCCCCGGGCAAAATAGGCGTGCATCTCATCGGCCATCTTCTGGGTGGCCTGGCGCAGTTCTTCGGTCAGCGGCACGACCTCCCGCCGCCGCGTTTCCTCGTAGAAGAGCGCACCCTCCGGGATGCTGCACACCAGCATCTCTTCCAGCGCCATGGCCTGTGCGCAGAGCTGCAGCCGGTCAGCGTCGCTGGCCTTGGCACGCCCATGCTTGTACTCGACAGGCATGGGCTTCCAGAGCCCTTCCGTGCTTTGCAGAGGGATGCCCTCCGGGTCGGCCCGGAACTCGACGACATCGCAGTTTCCGCTCAGGCCCAGCCGACGGCTGACCACCTGCATCCCTCGGGTGATGAGCAGACCGCCGCGCCGTTCGGTCTGGTTTGTGTCATGGCAGCGGGCGTGGTCGAGCTGGCCTTCGACGGTGCGGCGGTTCTCCGCCCACTGCTGTTCCAGATGGATGAGCGCCCACTGGCGGCGGCAGAAGCAGAAGTGCTGGATGCCCGACAGGGGCAGCCAGTCGTCTGCGCCGCCCATCAGGACAGCCTCTCGCAGGTGACTCCTTCCGGCAGAGTGTCTGCCACCGTGACGGTGTAGTCGCGGTAGCTGCGGGCGGCGTCCACATCGGGCTTGCGCTGGACGGCGACGGAGTCGAAGAGCTTATAGGCCGGGGCATTGCCCAGCTCAGAATCGTGCTTGAACACGATGAGCTCCCGCACGGCCATCTTGCCCCGGGCAGCGCTGTGGTCGTTCTCGAACATGTTCAGAATGGCAGTCCACAGAAGTTTCAAATCATCCTCGGAGAAGCCGGTGGTCTTTCGGGCGAGGTTGGCCGAGACATAGCCCTCGGCGCGGTAGAGGGCGTAAGGCACGATGTGCTTGCGGCCCATCTCAGTACCCTTCTTCTCGGCATCGGCCTCGGTAGTGATGGCCACGCGGGTGATGGTGACTTCCTGCGGGACGATGGGGTCTACCGACCGGGCAAAGCTCAGCTGGACGGGGCCGCGCACCTGACCGCAGTTCAGCGCACCCTTGACGAAGGTGGTCATGACAGCACCGAAGGTGCGGATGTCGAAGTAGTTCTCACACATATAGTCCCGCAGCTTGGCATCGATGTCGGGGTCGGCCTTTTTGGCAGCTTTCAGGTCGGGGTCGATGCCCAGCGTGCTGATGGCCTCGGCATCGCTGCGGTTGAGGGGAACGCCGTCCTTGATGTAGATACGATAGCCTTTTTCGTCCTCTTTCAGGGTCTCGACATAGTTGCGGATCTTCCGCTTGAGGCAGACGTCGGTCACCAGACCGTAGCCCGTCTCGGGGTCGATACGGGGCATATTGCCTGCATCGGGGTCGCCGTTGGGGTTGCCGTTCTCGACGTCGAACAGGATGACGAAATCATAGCGGTTCTTGATGGGCTCAGACATGGTTTATTCCTCCTCATTCTTTTTGGCGTAGCGTTTCTGGGTCTGGTGGTAGTAGCCGATCTCAAAGGCACCCTGCTCCGGCAGGCTGAGCCGCGCCGGGAAGCCTGTCTCGGGCAGCTGGGCCATCAGCTCGGTGAGCTGTTTGCTGAAATGCACCTCGTTGGGGGTGCTCATCTTCTGCAGATGCTTCTGAGCCAGCTTGACCAGCGTAGGGAAGGCCGTTGCCGGGGTGGCACAGGCCGAGTTGAAGTACCGGTCTTTGATGGTGGCGTTGATGCCGGGATTGGCGACGCTCTGGATCGTCTCCAGCACAGAGAAGAGACGCCCCAGAACATAGGGGACATTGCTGCTTTCGTTCAGGCTCACGGTAAATACCTCCTTGTTGAGCTCGGTGGGGTAGTTGCGGAGATAGTAGGCTTTCAGGATGGCGGCGCGGCCTCGGGTGACTTCCCGTTCGGCCCGGATGCGGAGGGTCACGCCGTTGAGCAGAGTGGCGGGGTACGGCCCGCCGGTGAGGATGGCCCGGAGCAGATCGCCCACCAGCTGGGGCGATGGATTTTTGTCCCGGGATTTCTGGTTGACCGTCTCCTGCGCCAGCGCCCAGACCGACAGGTTTTCCCGCTTGTCGAAGGCGGGGCGGGTGATGCTGAGCCGGTCGGCGTGGTCCTGCAGATTTTTGGCAAACTGTCCGAAACTGCTGTGCAGGAAGAACCGGACGGAGAGCCGGGCCGCGTTGGGCGAGATGCCCAGCACATAGAAGTTCTGGCTCGGGTCCAACTTGTCGTCGAGGAAGGAGACGGGACGTCCTTGAGAAAGGGCTTTCAGTGCGGCGGCAAGGTCGCTTTCCGAGACGCCGCGCGCCTCGGCACCGCCGCAGAAAAACATCAGCATGGCGTTTGAGTAGGCGGGAGCGGCGTTTTCGGCCCAGCAGACGATGGTGGTGTCGCCGATGCGCTGACAGCAGTTCCGGTCAGCCAGCAGCAGATTGAGGGCCGTGGTGTAGGCGAAGGCCGCGTACTCGCTGACAGGGGCGTTGGCACCCTGCTCATGGCCATAGGAGCAGAAAGCAGGCGCGTTGAAGGAGACCAGCGCCGCACCGGCGGCCTGTGCGCCCATCACACCCTTGATGGCGGGGTGGATGCGGGCGATGCCGGCCTCTTTGCCGGTGATGAGGCAGCGGGCCGTCTCGGCGTCGGCATCGGAGGTGTCAAAGGCGGACTGCCATGCGGCCCGGATGGCGTCATCTGTGGTGGCCAGCCAGTGGGCGCCGTCGGGGGATTCGTAGCCGAACACAAGGTTCGCGTTGTTGTTCAGGTCGGCCCACTGCTCTGCCAGCAGCGGGTGGGTGGGGGCTGTATCCGGCTCCCAGCTGTCAAAAAAGGCGAGGATGGCTTTGGCGGCAGGGGAATCCACGCCGTCGAGAACCTTGTGGTGAAGGGCGGCACAGGCTTCGAAGCACTGGCGGGAGCGCTCGGGCTTGCCCTTTTCATCTGCGCCCAGCAGATAGGACGTATTGTCGCACAAAAAGTTTGCGGCGACGCCGGAGGCACGCTTGACCCGGTGGGGGACAGGGAGCTCACGGGGGGCGATGACGGTCTTTTTGCCCTTGGGGACTTCCTGCCGCAGGTCGTTGAGGGCGAGGAGCTGGCCGTCGGGGCCGAGGCGCAGTTCATAGCTGACTTTGAACTTACTATCCCAGCCGGGGGCCTCCACCTTGCCCTGCTTCAAGAGCTGTTCATAATAGGCGGTGAGTGCTTGGAGTATCATGTGAACACCTCCACGTCCCGGCATTCCATCACGCCGTCCACCAGCTTTGCGCGGAAGAACTGGCTGCGGATGTTGGCCGAATCAGAGTAATCGAGGCTGTGGAGCATGAAGCCGAGGTCCTGCGTGACCTTCAGCGCCGGAATGCTGCCGCCCGGCCACTCCCGGAAGTTGGCCGGGAACTCTCGGCACCCGAAACAGGGCTGGTGATAGCACTGACCTTTGCGCAGGCGTCGGCGCAGGATGTCCTGGAACTTGCCGGGATTGTCGCTGGGGGCGGCCTTGTCTGTCAAATCAAAGTGACACTCGATGACGTAGTGGACGTCCTGCAGGACCATCGCGGCCCGCTGCTGGATGTCCTCCGAGGTGTAGAGCACCGGCGGCGTGCCGCCTTTGGCCGCACTGAGGGCGGCGGAGGACAGCAGGGTGGACTTGACCTCGTTGCGCCGGATGTTGGTGAACCGGATGGGCCGCTGGGTGTACTCCTCGGTGGACGCTTCGTCCTCGGGGTCAAGGCCGAAGGGCTTGAGCAGATAGATGCGGTCAACCGTATAACGCAGCCCGGGGTGCCAGTAGATGGCTTCCACAAGGCCCCGCGCAGCGGACGGGGTGATCATGTCGTAGCTCACGCGCTCGGTCTTCATCTCGGGGCGGGTAAAGCACCCGTAGCTGCCCCATACTTCAATGAGCATGGACATCAGCATCGCCTCCTTTCCGGGTGAAGTTGAATTTTCAGACTAAGATGAATGTTAGCCATTGCAACCACCTCTTTCAAAAATTATTTCATTTGTTTAGTTCAAACGCGTTCGATATGTCTCCATGACTTCAATATAGCACTTTGTAGAGGGCTTGTCAATAAAATGTGCAAAAACATGTTGCGGACAGGTCGGTGCTGACCTATACTAGTTGTGTCGTTGGCGGTATTTATGCCGCCGATGCGGGTTGAAATATTTGATTAGTGTCAAATGCGTTGAGAGAGAAGCGGCAAGGCGGCGTATGCTTTGCCGCTTCTCTCTTTTTAGAAGTAAAGGCCGATGCCAGTCTCCACATCCATGGCAAGGCCGGTCTTTTCACTGTAGCAGCTGGTGTCGGTGAGGATGGCCGAGCCATCGGGCCGCAGTTCCAGCGCCCCGGCGGCGTCAAGCTTGTCGAACTGGTCCTTATAGCAGGAGACGCTGTAAACGCCCAGCTTCCGCAGCAGCGTCCGGGTAACATGACCGCTGCGCAGCTGTTCACAGAGGGCTGCGCCCTCGCCGACGGGCAGATAGACCGTGCGGGCAGCGTTCTCGATGAGGCGGAATTCCTCCGCCACCTGTGCAAAGGGGAACTGGCAACCCCGGATGCCCCGGAGAAAGGCATCCAGAATGCCGTGCTTGTCCACGGCGTCGGGGCCGCGCAGGTCGGAAAGCTCGTTGAAGTAGAGCTGAATGGCCCGGGGCGTGTCCAGTGTGTCCTGATGCCGGGCGGTGTAGTCCAGCGCGCTGACGTTCTGCCTGAGCATCTGGGGCGTGGAACACTCGTCCAGCCGGAACCGGTAGACGATGCTTTCCTCTGCGCCCCGCCGCCCCTCGCGGTTGCAGCGCCCGGCAGTCTGTAAGAGCGAGTCAAGACCGCACTGCTCGCGGTAAGCGACGGGAAAATCCACGTCCACGCCCGCCTCGATGAGAGAGGTGGACACCACCCGGCAGGGCAGACCATTTTTCAGCCGCTGGCGGATGTCGTCCAGCTGACGGCGGCGGTCGGCGGCGCAGAGCAGGGTGGTCAGGCAGTAGCTGCCCTCGGCGGGCAGAGCAGCGTAGAGCTGCTGGGCCGTCTTGCGGCGGTTGACCACGCAGAGCACCTGCGGGTGCCGGGCCAGCCGGGCGGCGAACTCCTCCTGCGGCAGGGTGCCGAGGTCTTGCAGTGTGGTGCGCCGGAGCACTTCGTAGAGGCGGGCCGCGTCGGGCGTGATCTCCTGCGGGTGGAGCTCAGGCGCAAAGCGCCGGAACAGCGGCTCAAGGGCAGGCTGGGTGGCCGTGCAGAGGACGGCCGTGGAGTGGTAATGCTGGATGAGCTGGGCGATGGCACTGACGCAGGGGGCAAGGTAGTCGCCCGGGAGGGTCTGCGCCTCGTCGAAGATGATGACGCTGTCGGCGATGTTGTGGAGCTTGCGGCAGCGGCTGCTGCGGTTGGCGTAGAGCGACTCGAAGAACTGCACCGCCGTCGTCACCACGACGGGGGCGTCCCAGTTTTCGCTGGCCAGCATCTGGCGGTACTGGGCAGGGGTCAGGTCGTCCTGCTCAACAGTCTTGTACTCGGCGTTGGAGAAGTCGGCCAGAACATTTTCTGCGCCCAGCAGGCCCGAGAAGACGGCGGCGGTCTGGTCGATGATGGACATATAAGGGATGACGTAGATGACCCGCTTCATCTTCTGGGCGGCGGCGTGCTCCAGCGCAAAGGCGAGGGAGGCAAAGGTCTTGCCGCCGCCGGTGGGTACGGTGAGGGTGTAGAGCCCCTGCGGGCCGTGCGCGCCTTTCTCGAGGCAGGCACGGAGGACGGTGTTGCGCTGGACGCTGACGGGCGAGGGCGATTCGGCACTGAGATAGCGCTGCGCCTGTGCGGAGACGATGTCCCGCAGCGCGGCGATGTCCGTGCCGCTGCCCCGGGGTGCGGCCTTGCCGTCCATGAAGGTCTCGGTGTCGATGAAGTCGGCGTCCACGAGGCAGGAGTAGAGCATCCGGGTAAAGAACGCGAGGCTCAGCGGGTCGGCGCAGGCCCACGCGGGCGGCGTCGAGGCGGGGAGCGTTACTTCCTGCCAGCCGTCGTAGGGGTCTACCGGCTTCTTGCTCCGGCCAAACAGGGTGGCGTCGCCCGGGTCATCGGCGGGGCTCCCACCGTCGGGCAGGCTGCTGTGGTGTCCGGCCACGGCAAAGGCAGTGTGGAGATGTTGGCGAACCCAGGCCTCCTGCGCCCCGGCGGTGGAGTGATCCACCTTGGGGCCGCCTTTGAGCCGCAGCTGGAAGGCGTCGCTGTACTTCCCGACGTCGTGGAGCCACGCGGCAAATTCGGCCTCGCTCTGCGCCCCGAAGGGGGCTGCGAAGGAACCGGCCAGTCTGGCAGTGCCGGCGAGATGGTCATAGACGGTCTGGGTGCGGGTGCCGTCCTCGCTGATGTGGGCAAGACGTGTGGAGTGCTCCATAAAATGACCTCCTGACTCTGGTTTGCAATAAGGATACGCTTTTCAAAAAGCGGCTGTCAACAAAACGCGCTTTTCGACGAAAAATTCTGGGACTTTGCACAAAAAGCAGACGGAAAAATTTGCAATGTGCCAAAGACGAAAGAAACGAGTATTTTCATGTTTTTATAATAATACAAATAATGTCCAATAAACTGGACTTTTACTGATTTTTCAGGCAAAAATGAAAAGAGAACTGCGTTTTCAGTACTGCGGGAGGAAGACCGCCCATCAGCAAAGAAAAAATGAAGATGTTGTGTACAACAACACCGCATTAAGATGGCATTAAGGCAGGGTTGAGAAAGCCGCAAGAAAAGTGCTGAGTTATTCCATCTGGGAATGGACTTTCGGAAAAATCAAGGCGAATATCCCCCTTTTCATTTGCTGGAATCTGTTGTATTATGAATAACAGATATGGAATCAGAGAAAAAGCGCCGCGATGAAGCGCAAACAGGAATGATAAAAAAATAAAGGGCAATAGGGGGAGAGCTACGATGGACGAAAAAGATTACGAGCTGCTGCACGCACTGGACGAGACGCGCAACATCACCCACGCAGCGGACAAACTGTACATGACCCAGTCGGCACTTTCCAAGCGCATCAAGGCGCTGGAACAGGAGCTGGGGGTGGAGATCGTGCTGCGCTCACGGCAAGGCATCCGCTTCACGCCGGCAGGCGAACAGGTGCTGCTCCACAGCGCCGCCGCCGCCCGCGAGATGGAAAAGATGCGCCGCCAGCTGGCTTCCATCCAGGGCGAAGCCTGCGGCACCCTGCGGGCAGGTATCTCGGTGAACTTCTCCTACTACCGCCTGCCCGAGGTGCTGACCGAGTACCACAAAGCCTACCCGAAGGTACGCCTCGACATCGCTACCGGCCACAGCCGGAACATCTACCAGCAGATGCTGGACTCTTCGCTGGACGTGGCAGTGCTGCGGGGCGAGTATCCGTGGGACGGTACCCAGTTCCTGCTCTCGCAGGAGAATATCTGCCTGATCTGCAGCGAGGAGAACAAGGACAGGCCCATCTCCGATTACCTTTATATCGACCACAGCAGCGACGCCACCATCAGCGCCCAGATGGCCCGCTGGCGCTACGAGAATGGCGTGACCAACGATGCGGGTAATTTTGTGGTGGATAACATCATGGTCTGCCGCGAGATGGTGGAGCGGGGCCTTGGCTGGGCGCTGATGCCGGAAGTGGCGCTGAATAACTTCAAGGGATATGTCAAGCCCTGCACCTTCGAGAACGGTGAGCCCTTCGTCCGGCGCACCTATATTTTCTGCCAGAGAGATGCAGCCGCCCTGCCGCAGGTGCAGCTCTTTATGGACATGCTCAAAAAGCACCGCTGAGAGGAGAAAAACATGGAAACGACTGTTTCGCTGGTCCAGATGCTGGATGCACGGGAGCGCCGGGTGCAGCATCAGCAGGAGCTGTTGGCCCAGTACCACAAGCCGCTCATCTGCTTTACCATGAATATCTGCGGCCCGATAAAGGATTCGCCCCTCATCCGGTGGGGCTTTGCGCGGGGGCGTCAGCTGCTGCGCCAGCAGTTTCTGCGGGCAAAGCTGACGCCGCTGTATCAGAACGCCGTCCGGGAAGTGACCGGCTGCGAGGCGTTCTATGTGCTGGACGCCGACCCGCTGACCATCAAGAAATTTACCACCGACATCGAGGACGCCACCCCGCTGGGGCGGCTGTTCGACATGGACGTCATCCGCCCGGACGGCCTCAAAGTGGACAGAGAAGAGCTAAACCTCGAAGGCCGCCGCTGTCTCATCTGCGGCGGGCCTGCTAAGGTGTGCAGCAGCCGCCGCGTCCATACCGTGGCCGAACTGCAGGAAAAGACGACGGAGATCTTGACCGAGGCCCGGGACGCGCAGGACATTGCCGACGCGGCCCGTCTGGCCGTCCGCGCCCTGCTCTACGAAGTGACCACCACCCCGAAGCCCGGCCTTGTGGACCGGCGTAACAGCGGAAGCCATAAAGACATGGACGTCTTCACCTTCATGGACAGCGCTGCGGCGCTCTACCCCTATTTTGAAGACTGCGCCCAGACGGGCCGCGAGACGGCGGAACAGCCCGCGCCCGAGACATTCGCGGCCCTGCGGCCTCTGGGCTGTGAGGCCGAGGGCGAGATGCTGGACGTCACCGGCGGCGTCAACACCCACAAGGGCGCGGTCTTTTCGGTGGGCATCGTCTGCGCGGCGCTGGGACGCCTCGACCGCTCCCTCTGGGCCGAAGCAGCCCGCGTTCTGGCGGAAGTATCCGCAATGACGGCGGGCCTGACCGAGAAGGATTTTGCAGGCGTCACTGCCGAGAACGCCGCCACCGTGGGCCAGAAGCTTTATATTCAGTACGGCATCACCGGTGTGCGCGGGCAGGTGGAAGCTGGACTTCCCACGGTGCTGAATGTCGGTCTGCCGGTGCTGGAAGAGGGCCTTGCCAAGGGTTACGACTTCGACCGCACTGGCGGCGGCGCACTGCTGGCCATCCTGGCCAACAGCACCGATACCAACATCATCGCCCGCTCGAGCCGGGAGCGTCAGCTGGCCCTCACCGAAGAGCTGAAAGCCCTTCTCGCCCAGACACCTTACCCGGATAAAGATGTGCTCGCGGCGCTGGATGACCGGTTCATTGCGGAAAATCTCTCGCCCGGCGGCAGTGCCGACCTGCTGGCGCTGACCTGGCTGCTCCATTTTGTTACTACTGAGGGGAATATCAATGAGTGAATATACCATTTCGCAGGTCTATCCGACCGATAAAACCGTTCTGGCCCAAATCGACACACTGCTGGGTCAGGAGGGCATCCGCCGCGACGGCAATCTGGACTACATCTGCGCCATGTTCGACGAGGAATATAACGTCATCGGCACCGGCAGCTGCTTCGGCAATACCCTGCGGTGCTTCGCCGTCAGCAGTGCCCATCAGGGCGAGGGTCTGCTGAACCAGATCATCACCCACCTCATCGAGGTGCAGTGCGCGCGGGGGAATATGCACCTGTTTCTCTACACCAAGGTAAAAAGCTCCAAATTTTTCGGCGACCTCGGCTTCTACGAGATCGCCCGGGTGGAGGATACCCTTGTCTTCATGGAGAACCGCCGCGACGGCTTCGGGGCTTATCTGCGCGATCTGGAAAAGACCAGGACCGAGGGCAAAAGTGCGGCCCTCGTCATGAACGCGAACCCTTTTACCCTCGGTCATCAGTATCTTGTGGAAAAAGCTGCTGCCGCCTGCGACACGCTCCACCTGTTCGTGGTCAGTGAGGACGCCAGCCTCGTGCCTTTTGCCGTGCGCAGGAAGCTGGTGGAGGCGGGCGTGGCCCATCTGCCGAATGTGGTGCTCCACGACAGCGGCCCCTACATCATCTCGAATGCCACCTTCCCCAGTTACTTCCTGAAGGATGAGGCAGCTGTCATCGACGGCCACGCCCGGCTGGACCTCGCCGTCTTTACGAAAATCGCGGCGGCGCTGAACATCACTGCCCGCTATGTGGGCGAGGAGCCTACCAGTCAGGTGACGGGGCTTTACAACCAGATTATGTGCGAGCAGCTGCCCAAAGCGGGTATCGAGTGTGTCGTTGTACCCCGCAAAGAAGCAAACGGCAAGGCCATCAGTGCTTCCACCGTCCGCCAGTGCCTGCAGAGCGGCGACTGGGATACCCTCGAGACGCTGCTGCCCAAGACCAGCCTCGACTATTTCCGCAGCCCGGAGGCAGAGCCGGTGCTGGCACGCATCCGCAATGCGGGCAATGTCGTGCATTACTGAGAAAAACTTCCTCTCTCTTTGTGGTCATGACAACAGAAATAGGACGAAGCATCTGTTATAATAGGCCCATCAAGAAAAGGAGAGTGTGGATATGATACGTAAAATCATTCATATAGACGAAGAAAAATGCAATGGCTGTGGTGCCTGTGTCACTGCCTGCCATGAGGGTGCCATCGGCCTCGTGAACGGAAAGGCCAAGCTTATGCGCGACGACTACTGCGACGGCTTCGGCGACTGCCTGCCCGGCTGCCCCACCGGTGCCATCACCTTCGAAGAGCGGGAGGCCGCTGCCTACGATGAGCAGGCTGTGCTGGAAAACAAACAGAAAAAGGCTGCTGCCGCTGCCGAAAAGCCCGTCTTCCACGGCTGCCCGGGCAGCGCCATGCGCCAGTTTGACCGCCAGCAGGCCGCACCGGCTGCAGCTCCTGCCGCCGCCCAGCCCTCGCAGCTGGCCCAGTGGCCCTGCCAGATCAAGCTCGTGCCGGTGAATGCACCCTATTTTGACGGTGCCAAGCTGCTTATCGCCGCCGACTGCACCGCCTACGCCTACGCGAACATCCATCAGGAGTTCATGCGCGGCCATGTTACCCTCATCGGCTGCCCCAAGCTGGATGCCGTGGACTACAGCGAGAAGCTGACCGAGATCATCCGCAATAACGACATCAAGAGCGTTACCGTCCTGCGGATGGAGGTGCCTTGCTGCGGAGGTCTCGAACACGCCGCCGTCACTGCCCTCAAGAACAGCGGCAAGTTCATTCCCTGGAATGTCGTCACCTTCTCGGTGGATGGCCGTATCCTCGACCGGTAAATAATCGCAAACAAAAAAGCAGACGCTGCACAAAGCGTCTGCTTTTTTTGTATCATTCAGTTTGTGGTCTGGGTGGCGGACTGTATCATCTTCCAGACAGACTCGATGCTCTGGCGTATCTGAGCCAGCGTGGCGATGTCCTCGTCGCTCATCCGGGAAGCCGGGGGAGAGAGCACCGTCTTGGCAGAGGTCACCGTGCCGGTGAGCTGGATGTGGACGTTGTGGTCCGGGATGGTCAGCAGCACATGGATGGGCGTGGTCTTCGAGAAGAGAGCGTCCGTCGAAAAGCCGAGCACGAGGGTCGTGCCGTCGGCTGCGGCGGGGAACTGATAGTAGCGGTAGCCGTCTCGCGCGGCAGAAGGAGAGACTTTTTTCAGCCCCTTGAGCGAGAGGGTGAAGCCGGAAAGCTCCTGAAGCTCGACCTTGTTCGTCTCGACGCCCAGCACGGCGGAAGCCTGCGTCTGGGAGATGTAGTCTCCGAGGCTCCACTCGGGCAGAAGAACGCTTGCGATGGAGAGTTTATCGGTGACAGCCTGACGCAGAACGGTGTAGAGCTGCCCGATGTCGAAGAGCGTCTCTTCCGAGTCGATATAGACCCGGGTGAAGGGAGACGTCTTGACGGAGTCGTCTTCGTTGAGCTGGTAGAAAGAGAGCTGCAGCTTTCCGGGCGCATACTGGCCGCTGACGCTGCCACTGGAAGCGTTCACCCGATCGAGAATATTCAGCAGCGGCGGCTTATCCGGGCTGTTGGGCGCTATCTCATACCGGAAGGTGAAGGATGCACCGGTTTGCAGAGCCGAGATTTTGCTGTGCAGCTGGAAAAAGACCACGCCCACAGCGACCACTACGGCCACCAGCACGACCGCTAAAGCAACAAAAAGCGGATTGACACGTTTTTTTGGAGATGCCATCTGCAAGACCTCCTGTCATAGACTCTATGATTATAGCATACGAGCAGGTGGACGAAATGTCAAGCCGGAACTTGACGTTATCAGACGGTCAGCGTATACTGTCTGATACATCTTATATAAGGTAAAAGGAGGCAGAGATGAAAATAGCGATACTTGGTACCAGCGGCAGCGGGAAATCCACGCTGGCAAAGCGCCTGGGGGAGAGATACGGCCTGCCGGTGCTCCATATGGATACCGTGCATTTCCTGCCCGGCTGGGTGGAGCGGCCCTTCGCCGAGGAAGAAGCCATTGTCCGGCAGTTTCTCGACGAGAACGCAGGCGGCTGGGTCATCGACGGCAATTATAGCAAGACCTGCTATGCCCGTCGGCTGAAAGAAGCGGATAAAATCATCGTGCTCTGGTTTTCACCGCTGGTCTGCCTTTGGCGGGCGATACGGCGCTGGCAGCAGAACAAAGGCCGTGTGAGGGAGTCGTCTGCGCCCGGGTGCGAAGAGAAGATAGATGCCGAATTTGTCCGCTGGATCCTCCACGATGGGCGCACAAAGCAAAAGTGGGCGAAGATGGAGGGGATCGGGGAAAAGTACCCGGAGAAATATGTATTGATTCGGAACCAGCGGGAGCTGGATGGGTTCTT
>OODK01000354.1_pt1 | contig 46418 bp, 38 predicted proteins | sample 1671371 | NCBI WGS metagenome assembly OODK01 (sample SAMN06348150, study PRJEB24527) | human gut metagenome | biome: human gut; feature: ankylosing spondylitis patient; material: feces | host: Homo sapiens | place: China | collected 2015-10 | reverse complement strand
GATTGCGTACATTTTGTTCATTCCTTTTCGTTGTACTCGCTGGTCGTAAAGGCAGGCCCTCACAGGGGCCATTTGAGGCGCCCACACCAAGCGGCTAGAATAGTATAGCAAAAAAATGTGCGGATTTCAAGAGGAAAATCCCGCTTTTGCAGAAATATTTTCAGTTTTTCTCTGCCAGTTTCTCTTTGAGCTGCTGCTTCACCCGCTCGTTATAGGCATTCGTGCGCTCGAGGAAGAGCTTGCGCGGGCTGGAAGCCACCAGCTCTTCCCTCTCCACCGTAAATTCCGGCTCTGCCTTGCGCACCTTCGCCAGCAGACTGCGGTTCTCTGCCGTCAGGGCCAGCGTCACCATGAGAGGCTTGGACTTATATTTCCGGGTCAGGAAAATTTCCAGTGCCACACCGCCCACGACGGCCGCAGCCGCCACCAGCTGGGAAGCGCGCAGGCCGAGCGACGGCACCAGCAGCAGGCTGTCGGTGCGGAGAGATTCGATCCAGAAGCGGCCTGCGCCGTACCAGACAAGGTAGCGCAGGGCAATGTCGCCGTTGAACTTCCGCTTTTTGATGTACGCCACCAGCAGAGCCAGACCCACGAAGCACCAGATGCTCTCGTAGAGGAAGGTGGGGTGGACGGGCATGGCGGGGTCGATGGTGACGCCCTTCGGCACCGTGACAGTGCTGCCCATCAGGTAATCTTCCGTTGCTTCGCTGAACATACCCCAGGGCAGGGTGGTGTTGCAGCCGAAAGCCTCCTGATTGAAGAAGTTGCCCCAGCGGCCGCAGCCCTGTCCGATGAGGAAGCCCATGCCGGCCAGGTCGAACATGGGCAGCACCGGCACGCCCCGCCATTTGCAGGCCAGGCCGCCGAACACAAAGGCGCCGATGATGCCGCCGTAGATGGCCAGACCGCCGTCGCGGACGGCCAGCACATCCCAGATGGTATCGTAATTATAGGGTGCCATCGCCACATAATACAGGCGGGCGCTGGCGATGCCCAGCACCACGCCGATGAGGATGACATCCACCATCGAATCGGCGTCGATGCCGAACTCCGTGCAGCGGCGGAACGCAAAGACCAATGCGAGGCAGAGGCCGAAGGCGATGCAGACGCCGTACCAATAAATATCCATGTCGCCGATGCTGAAGGCCACCCGGCTCAACTCAAAGCTGAGGCCGAGACCCGGGAACTGTACCAGATTCGTCATTCTTCCGTCTCCTCTTCTTCCTCGTCCTCAACGGCAGTGCCGTCCGGCTCAATGTACATCACGGCCATCCGCTCAGGCCGCAGGATGTGCTGCAATGCCGCGTCGGAGTCCTCTGCCGTCAGGCCCGCCAGCATCGTGATCTGCTGGGCCACAGTCTGGCCTGCCAGCGCGAAATCTGCCATCTGGCTGGCCGAATCCTCGACGTTTTCCAGATTTTCGATGAGCTGGCCGTATTTTTCGTTCTTGCAGAGGGTGAAGATCTCCCGGTCTACGCCCTCTTTGCGCACCCGCTCGATCTCGTCCAGCAGAAGCTGCCGGACGGTGTCGGGCTGGTCGCTCTCGCCGGTGAAGAGGATGCAGCAGCATCCGTCCACCCGCAGCACCTCACCGCCGAAGCCCGGGTTGGTCAGGCCCTCGTCGTAGAGGCGGCGGTAGAGCGGCGACATCCCGCCGCAGATGCAGCAGAGGATGAGCTCGTACAGCATCTCACTGCGCAGGTCGCCGAATGGCAGCGGCTCTTCTTTGAAGCCCAGACCGAAGCAGGCCTTGGCGATGGGCATGGCGATGGTCTTTTCGGCCGCCGCCAGCGTCATCGGCTCCGGGCGGAGCAGGCGCTCGACCTTTTCCGCCGGGCGCTCGTCCATCAGGCCGTGGCGGGCGCAGGCAGCCAGGATCTGCTCCATGCTGGTGTTGCCCGCTGCGGCCAGCACCATATTGCCCGGCGCATAGAATGCCTTGCAGCAGTCGTAGAGCATTTCCGGCGTTATCTCCGCGATGCTCTCCACCGTTCCCGCAATATCGCTGCGGATGGGGTGGCTGTGATACAGGCACTCGCACAGGCCGGTGATGAGCCGCCAGTCGGGGCTGTCGTCGTACATCTTTATCTCCTGCCCGATGATGCCCTGCTCTTTGGCGATGGTCTGCTCGGTAAAGTAGGGGTGTCCCACCATGCCCAGCAGCACGTCAAGGCTCTCGTCCAGCTGTTCCGTGGCCGTAAAGAGGTAGCAGGTACGGTCGAAGGCCGTGAAAGCATTGGCATTCGCGCCAGTCTTGGCGAACTTTGCAAAGGCATCGCCGTCCTCATCCTCGAACATCTTGTGCTCGAGGAAATGGGCCACACCGGCGGGCAGATGCACTTCCCGCTCCCCCAGCCGGAAATCCCGGTCGATGGAGCCGAAGCGGGTGGCGTAAATGACATGGGTGCCGGAGTAGCCCGGCATGGGGCGGACGAGTACGGTCAGCCCCGAGGGCAGAACTTTCCACTGGTCAGCGGCGGTGCGTTCCAGCACGCTCTGGGTGTTCTCAGCCATTTCCATTCCCCTCCTCCCGCGTCAACAGACAGCTCACCGACAGGGTGAACTGCTTCAGAATATCCCGCACATCTTCCCTGGTCACCGCCAGCAGGGCGCGGCGGGCGTCGTCCGGCGTCTGCACCGGGCCGCCCCGCAGCACTTCCATATAGTACCATGTCTCGATGCCGCCCAGCGTATCCTCCAGGCCGTTCATCCCGGCCAGCAGGCCCCGGCGGCAGTCTTCCAGCTCTTCGTCGGTGATAGGGCCGTCGCAGAGATCCGCCAGCTCTTTGAGCACTGCCTGCTCAGCGCGGGCCGCGTCGGTGTGCTCGACGCCGCTGTTGACGGCCATGCTGCCCGTGAAGCTCTGGAAGGACGATGAGCAGTAGTAGCACAGATGGTCGCGCTCCCGGACGTTCAGGAAAAGGCGGCTGGTCACACTGCCGCCGTAGAGAGCCATCGCCAGCCGGACAGCGGCCAGCTGTTCAGGCTGCATGGGCCGGCCCAGCGTGAACAGCATACAGAGCTTGGCCTGCGTGGTGTCGAAGTGCTCCACCTTCCGCACCGGCTCCCGCCGGGGCATGGCGATATTCTCCGCCCGGGGCAGCGGGGCGCGGTCGATGGCCGAAAGCTCCGCCAGAAGGGCGTCCTTCACGGCGGTGGTGCTGGCCTCGTCGCAGCCCAGCACGATGAGCTCGATGTTCGCCGTCCGCAGCATCTCATCATATGCCTCGGTCAGCGCTTCGGGCGTCAGGCCGTCCACTTCTTCTAAGTAGCCCTCCTGCCGGACACCGGCGGGGCTGTCTCCGAAGAACTCGCGGTTGGCCTGCCGCTGGCAGTAAAGGCGCTTGTCGTTCACTTCGTCTTCCAGCGCCTTCTTCAGCATCTGCTTTTCGATGCCCACGGCCTCGGGGTCGAAGGTGCTGCCCACAAAATAGGGGTGGAACGCCGTGCCGAGGGCCAGTGCGGCGTACTCCTGCGTCAGCTTCTCCCCTTCCAGTGCGAACTGGTCCTTGATGCCGGTGATGCTGACGCAGAGGTTGTGGCTGCAGCCCATGGGGCGGGCGTCCACGGTCAGGTCGGCGCCGTAGAGGCGGGCCAGCTTTTTGGTCATCTGGGTCATGTCGGGGCAGTCGGCATAGCCCCGCTCCATCACCAGCGGCAGCAGCGCGTGGGCCGTGGCCGTCTCGCGGCGGGCCGGGAACGCGAAGTGGATGCTGATGCGGCAGCGGTTGAATTTCTGCGCGGCGTCATACGAGAGGTGGACGCCGGGCGCGATTTGGAATCGTCTCAATGTTCTATCGTCCTTTTGTATTATTTCGTTTGTTCCAGCGCCAGATACTCTTCCAGCGAGAGGCCGGAGGCGCGGATGGCGAGGGCGTTGTCCCTGCCCACATACCGCCAGTGCCACGGCTCAAACACCATGCCGGTAGCAGCCTGACGCTCCTGCGGCCAGCGCAGGATGAAGCCGTACTCTGCGGCATAGGCTTCCAGCCACTCATAGGCACGGGTGTCGGCGAAACCGGTGTCCTTCTCCATGCTGTCTGCCGCGAGGATGTCGGCACCGTAGCCGGTGGCATATTCGCTGGCCTCCGGCGCAGGCTGGACAGTCGCAGCCTTGGCAGTGGCCTCTTCCTCCGAGCAGCCGGACTCCCGGTAGCTCTGGACAGCAGCCTCATAGGCGCTCTGACGGGCGGCGGCATCCTGATACCCTGCCGTCAGCACCAGCTCTATCTCATCCTGCTTTGCGGCCTCGGCCATTTCGCGGTAGGCTGCGGCAGCCTCGGCTTCCAGCGAAACGCCGGTGGCATCATCGGCCACGGCCAGCTCCGGCGTCGGCTCTTCCGTCAAGGGAAGGTTTGCATTCACCAGCATGAGGCGCTTATCCGAAAGGTCCGTCTCCGCACCGCCCTCATACTCCCGGGCCTCGAAGGCCGTCGGCGGTGCGATGAGGGCATAGGCCCTGGGCAGCAGCCAGAGGATGCCGCCGGTCATCACAGCCATGACCGCGCCGCAGCTGAGCAGAAAGACCGTCCAGTTGCGCACGAGGCGGATACGGTGTCTCCGGCGGCGTTCTTTCGGCGACAGAGCGCGGCGGGGTACGGGTCGATTTTGCTCCATGATGCAGCTTCCTTCCTGTTTTTGACGTTCGCCCTGGATACAGGCACATAATAATATTATACACCCCTTTTATCTGGGTGTAAACGGCAGGGGCTGTAAAAAAATTGTGTACGCAAAAAGCCGCCGCACCGGCGCAGGACGCACGGCACGGCGGCTTTGAAGCCACGTCTTACTCGAACAGCATCTCGTGGATGGCGCTGACAGCCTTGTCAGCATCCTCACGGTCGATGATGCAGGAGATCTTGATCTCACTGGTGGAGATCATCTTGATGTTGATGTTGTTGTTGGACAGAGCCTCGAACATCTTGGAGGCCACGCCGCTGTGGCTCTGCATACCGGCGCCCACGATGGAAACCTTGGCGCAGGTCTCGTCGCAGGTGACCTGGTCGAACTTTGCGCTCTCGCGCAGGACGCGCAGAGCAGTCTCAGCTTCGCTCTCCGCGCAGGTGAAGCTGATGTCCTTCTTGCCGTCGCGGCCGGTGGACTGCAGGATGATGTCCACGTTGATATTCTTCTGGGCCAGCAGGCCGAAGATCTTGAAGCTGGTACCCGGCTCATCGGGAACATTTAGGATCGTAATAACAGCAACGTCGGTGTCCTTTGCGACACCCTTGATCAGCATACCTTCCACGTCTTTTACAACCTCCTTGACGACCGTGCCAGGCACGGGGTTCAGGCTGGAGAGGACCTCCAGCTCCACATTATACTTTTTAGCCAGCTCCACGCTGCGGTTGTTGAGCACCTGTGCGCCGAGGGATGCCAGTTCCAGCATCTCGTCGAAGGTGATCTCATCCAGCTTGCGGGTGTTGCGCACCTTGCGCGGGTCGGCGGTGTAGACGCCCTCCACGTCGGTAAAGATCTGGCAGCGGTCGGCGTGGAGCGCTGCTGCGATGGCGACAGCGCTGGTGTCGGAACCGCCGCGGCCCAGCGTGGTGATGTCGTCCAGCTTGTTCAGGCCCTGGAAGCCTGCCACGACGACGACGCGGTTGCGCTCCAGCTCCGAAGAGATGCGCTCGGTCTCCAGCTTGGTGATGCGGGCCTTGGTGTAAGCACGGTCGGTGCGGAAGCCTGCCTGCCAGCCGGTCAGACTGGTGGCATGGCAGCCCAGCTCGTTCAGAGCCATAGCCAGCAGGGCGATACTGATCTCCTCGCCTGCTGCCAGCAGCATATCCATCTCACGGGCAGAAGGGTTGTGGGTGATCTCTGCTGCCTTTGTGATAAGGTCGTCGGTGGTGTCGCCCTGTGCGGACACTACCACGACCACGTCATTTCCCGCGTTGTGGGTGTTGGCCACGATGCGGGCCACGTTGAAGATACGGTCCCGGTCCTTCACCGAAGAACCGCCGAACTTCTGTACGATCAACGCCATATCTTGTCACTCTCCTCTTTTTGCTCCCTCAGTGTGTGAGGGGTACACCGGGCGGAAGCGGTCTTGCACTTCCGGTCCTGTTTATCATTCCACTGTCGCACCGGTGTTGTCGGCATCCAGCCGCAGCAGTGTAAATGCTTCACATCCGTCCAAGCCTTCCAGCAGCTCGAGGCCCTTTTCCAGTTTGGAGTAGAATTTCTCGGCGTTGGCCTTTTCGGCCACAGCCATTACGGTGCTGCCGGCGCCCGAGACGTACACCGCCTTGGCACCGCAGAGCCGCGCCATATCGAAGACCTCCTTCGAGCCGGGCATCAGGGGCATCCGGTAGGGCTGGTGGAGCTTATCCTCGGTGGCAATGGCCAGCAGGTCGTGGCGGCCCTCGCAGAACGCCGCCGGGATGAGGGCCGCACGGGACAGGTTATACACCGCATCCTTGTGGGTGACCTCTTTGGGCAGGGCCGCGCGGGCGGCTTCGGTCAGCAGCTTGTAGTCCGGCACGATGGCTGCAAAGCAGAGGCTCTCGTCCACATCCCGCTTGACGGAATAGACGGCGCCGTCTTCGAAAACGCTGCTGGCCAGACCGCCCAGAAGGGCCGGTGCCACGTTGTCCGGGTGGCCCTCGATGGAGGTAGCCAGCGTCAGCAGCTCCTGGGTGTTGAGCACATCGCCCAGCATCCGGTTCGCGCCCAGCAGGCCCGCAATGATGCAGGCCGAGGACGAGCCGAGGCCCCGGGCCATCGGGATGGCGTTGGTCTGGACGAGCTTGAGGGGCGGCATGGTCTTGCCGACCTTATCGAATAGACCCTTGGCCGAGCGGTAGACCAGATTGGTCTCGCCTCGGGGGATACGGGTGCCGTCCGCCGCCGAGATGTCCAGATGGTCGCTCTCTTCGAATGTCACGGTATTATACAAGGTCACAGCCAGACCCAGCGCATCGAAGCCGGAGCCGATGTTGGCACTGGTGGCCGGGACGGAAACTTTTATTTTCATCGCAGTTCCCTCTTCTCTCACGCTCAGGCGTCCTCAGGCAGGCGGCGGAGCACCAGCTTCACGCTGCCGCCCATGGCCTCTACCTTGCGGGCTGCTTCGGCCAGAGCCTTGTCGTCGGCGCTGTCCACAAAGTAGGAGCAGCCGTCGAAATGCTCTTCCACCACATGGCCCTTGCCGTAGATGGCCTCGGCCACCGCCGGGGCGATGCCTTCCACACGCACATAGTATGCGGCGGGAGCGGGGTCGGTGAGCATTCCTTCCACCGGCTCGGCAGGCTGCCAGAACAGGCTGTCGTGGACCTTGACGCCGTTCTTGAGGGCGTCCACCACGTCGGCCACGACAGCACTGGCGGTGGGCAGCTTGCCCGCGCCCTTGCCGTAGAAGACCACGTCGCCCAGCATATCGCCCTTGACGAGGACGGCATTGAAGACGTCATCGACACCGGCCAGCTGGTTTGCCTTCGGCACGAGGCAGGGCTCGACACCGGCGGCAACGCTGCCGTCCTCGCCCCGCTTCATCCAGGCGATAAGCTTGATGACGCAGCCCAGCTTCTCTGCCGCAGCCACATCATCCACCGTGATGTCGCGGATGCCGCGGGTGGGGATGTTCTGGGGGTAGATCTGGTGGCCGCAGACCAGCGAGGACAGGATGGCGATCTTGCGGCAGGCGTCGCGGCCGTCCACATCGTCGCCGGGGTCCTTCGTCTCGGCGTAGCCCAGCTCCTGGGCGATCTTCAGAGCCTCGTCAAAGCCCAGATTCTCCCGCACCATCTTGGTGAGCATGAAGTTGGTGGTGCCATTGACGATGCCCTCCACCTCAGTGATGACGTTGGCTGCGAGGCACTGGTGCATCGGGGTGATGATGGGCGTGCCGCCGCCCACGGAAGCCTCGAACAGGAAAGCGCAGTTGTGTGCCCTGGCCAGAGCCAGCAGCTCTGCGCCGTAGGTGGCCACCATCTCCTTGTTGGAGGTGCAGACGCTCCGACCGCTCTCGAGACAGGCCTTGACGTAAGGGTAAGCGAAGCGGGTGCCGCCGATGGTCTCGACGACGACCTTCACTTCGGGGTCTTCCAGAATGGCGTCAAAATTCTTTATAAACAGCTGTGCAGCCGGATGATTCGAGAAGTCTTTGGGGTCAAGGATGTACTTGACCTCCACCGGTTCGCCTGCGCGGCGGGAGACGCCTGCGGCGTTGCGGCAGAGCACCTCGTACACACCGCTGCCCACCGTGCCAAAGCCCAGAATCGCGATTTTTGCCATGATACTGCCCTCGTTCCTTTTTTCTATGAATGTACTGTCACAGATTGTATCCGCAGTGTACGCCCACGACCATCCTCTGGCGCGAAAGCTTTTCCGTCAGCTCCTCGGGGGTCATCTGCATGGTGTCGGTACGGATGGTGACAGCCACCAGCGCGGCTCCGTTCTCCGGAGTAGACTGATTGATGGTCACGATGCTGGCACCGGCGGCACTGATGCCGGCCAGAAGGCTCTGCAATGCACCCGTCTCGTCCCGCAGGGTCGCCATGACAGTGATGACCTCGCGGCCATTCTCCGAGTCGAAAATGCAGTCCTTATATTTATAAAATGCACTGCGCGACAGGTCTACACTGCGGGTCGCAGCCGAAATGCTGCGTGCCTCTCCGCTGGCCAGAAGCTCCTTGGCCCGGACGACCTTGAGGAAAACTTCCGGCAGGACCTGTGCATCCACCAGATAAAAACGGCGTTCCAACTTGTTCACCTCTCAAACACAAGTGTTCTTGCAGAAAATATAATAGCATCCGACTCCCTGCATTGCAAGAGGTCGGATGCTATTTTGTCAGATTATCCAGTTTTGAGCCGTGAAGTACCCCTTCAGCGCACCGAATCTGCAACCCGATGTGCCGAAAAGTATGATTTTTGTCTCAATCGGTGTCCAGGTTGGTGGTGTCCGGCTCAGGCGCGAGGGGTTCGCTGGCGACAGCTGCCTGACCGTGGGAATAATTGCAGACGTCGGGCAGGTCGTCGGCACGGTAGTAGCCCACTGCCGTGCTCGGGCAGGAGCCGCTGGCCAGCAGGCCGCTCTGGGTGCAGTAGCTGCGCTCCACGACGCCGTCAGCCGCCGGGAATGCCTTATAGGGCAGGTCTGCCTGGATCTGCTCCATCAGGGCCTTCCAGGCCGTGACACAGGTGCGGGTCTTGGCCTGCTGCTTGCCGAGGGTCTTGGTCATATCGTAAGGCGCATCGTAGCCCCACCACACAGCGGTGACATAATAGGGCGTGCCGCCTACGAACCACAGATCCTTCTCATCGCTGGCCGTACCGGTCTTACCGAAGGCTTCCATACCGTTGGAGTTGGGGTAGCGGCCGCTGGCCGTACCGACGCTGGAGAACAGGACGTTCTTCAGCAGGCGGTTCATGACATAGGCCGTCTGGGGCGTCAGAGCCTGATAGCTGGTGTCGTTGCTCTCCATATAGATGTTGCCGTCCCGGTCGAGCACACGGGTGTAGAGGTGAGGCGTGGTGTACTCGCCGTCGTAGAAGATCTGGAACGCCGCCGCCAGCGCCATCGGAGTGACGCCGTGGGTCTGGCTGCCCATGACCATCTGTGCAAGGCCCACATCGTTGACGGGGTCCAGCGTGCTGAGCTGCAGGGTATTGTAGACGAAGTTGAAGATGTTGTTTGCGCCCACGAGGTCGCCAACGCGGATGGCGATGGTGTTCAGGGAGCGGGCGAGGCCGTTCCAGAGCGGCAGGTCGGAGCCGTCGCCGTAGTTGCCGCCGTAGTTGCGGGGCCAGCTGCGCCATGCGTTGGGGTAGGCTTTCAGCTGCTTGTCCGTCAGACCCATGAGGCCGTTCCGGCGGCAGTAGTCCTCGTCACGGATGACCATGTCCTGCTTGAGGTAGAGGGGCGAGTTGTTGAGCATGGTGGACCAGTTGACCAGACCATACTCGATGCCCAGCGCATAGGCGCCGATGGGCTTGATGGTAGAACCGGTCTGACGGGTGACGCCGTAGGCGCGGTTCAGGGAAAGGCTCTTGGTCTTTTCGCCCAGACCGCCCACCATGGCGATGACATTGCCGTCATAGTCCAGCGTGACCATCGCCGCCTGCGTGCGGACATTGCGGTAATAATAGACCGTACCGTCGTCGCCAGTGCGGGTCTTGGGGGTACCGTCCTCGTTGTAGACCTGCACATCGTCGTCGGAGATGCTGGTCACCTCTTCCTCATGCCAGCCGGCCGGGAAGTAGGCATCATCGGTGTTGAGCATCAGGTTCTCCATCGCGGTCTGGATCTTGGGGTTGACCGTTGCCTCGATGGTGTAGCCGCCGGTGTAGAGCATACTCTGGGCGGTGGACTCGTCCACGCCCTCCTTGGCCATGATGTCCTTCACCACCTCGTTGAAGAGGGCATCGGTGAAGTAAGAGGTAGTGGAGCTGCTCTTCTTCGTGTTGTCCGTCTCTGCCAGCACCAGCGGCTGGGCAGCGGCGTTGCGGTAATCATCCTCCGAGATGACACCCTGCTGCCACATATTGTAGAGCAGGAAGTTCCGGCGGTTGATGAGGTTCTCGGGGTTGGTGTAGGGGTTATAGTTGGTGGGATTCTTGGTGATGGACGCGATAGACGCGCACTCCCAGAGGGTCAGCTCGCTGACATCCTTGTCGAAGTACTCGTTTGCCGCCGTCTGGACGCCCTGGATGGTACCGGTGAAGCTGATGGTGTTCAGGTAGGCTTCCAGAATAGTCTCCTTGGAGTAGCTGCGGCTCAGGATGAGGGCGCGGTAGATCTCGCGCAGCTTGCGCAGTGCGCCCTCGATACCGCTGGCGCTCTTGTCGCTGGTCAGGTTCTTGATGAGCTGCTGTTCCAGCGTGGAGGCGCCCTGCTTGGAGCTGTAGATAGGCAGCAGGTATTCATTGATCATCGCGCCGATGGTGCGCTTGAAGTTGACGCCCGGCTCGCTGTAAAAGTCTTTGTCCTCGGTGCAGATGAATGCATACTGTAGGTTGGTGGGGATCTGCTCGAGGTCCGCCCAGACGCGGTGGCTGTTGGAAGAGCGCAGGGTGGCGTACTCCACCTGTGCGCCGGTGTCGGGGTCGGTGGCCACCACAAGGCTCGACTGGCTCAGTTCGATGTTGTCGAGGTCCAGCAGGTCGCCGTCACTGGCCGTAGCCTGCACCACATAGTATACAGCGCCCACCGCCACCAGACTGCCCGCCATAATGCCCAGACAGACGAGGGTGACGATGGTCCGGCCCAGGAATCCGAGAACGGGATGGCCCTGCTTTTCTCCCTGCTCCTGCGGTCCGCGGGGCTCACGGACCCGCCGGTTCTGCTCCGCTGCGGGCCGCTGCTCCCGGAGCGCACCATCACTGTGGAGTCTCCGTCTTTCATTGTTTGAGATAAGGATCGCCTCCTATCGCAATTTTCACTGTTCTGCATCTCAAAGCATCCTCTGACGATGCCGTTTGCTGTTCCTGCTGCGGCCAGACTGCCCACAGCCATAATAATACATTATAGTCCGCACCGCCCGCTTCCGCAAGGGGGAAATCGACGGGATACGATGTTAGTATAGCACATCTGCCCCGCCAAAGTACAGCATCCGGGTGTGAAAATTCTGCATCCCTGTCTGAGGCAGTTTTCTTTTGCACATACTACCGTCTGAAACACCATTTCAGCCGAAAGGAGTCCACTGCCATGCGCAAGGTCTGGCTCTGCATTTTTTATGCGCTGTGCATTTTTACCATCGTGTTCAGCCTGTTCTGGATGGCCCTGCCCAGTCTCCCCTTTCCTGCCGACTCCGGCGAAGAGACGCCGGCCTCCGAGCCGGGTCTGGCCGCGCAGGGCTCCGCCGGGCAGAGCGGCACCGATTTCTACCTCTGCGACGAGGGCGGGCGGGTGGTCGTCTACACCTGCTCCGACAACGGACTGCCCGACAAGCGGCTCCTGCGCACCGGCATCTATGTCAATCTTCTGCCCGAGGCCGATGCCCTCCGGCTCAAGCAGGGCCTCTACGTCACCGGCGAAACGGCCCTCCGGGCGCTGCTGGAAGACCTGGGTGAATAAACAAAAACAGTGCAGACCCTCCCCGGGGAGGTCTGCACTGTTTTTATCCTTTATCAGAATCAGGCTTCGAGCTGTTCCAGCGGGATAAGGTAGTCCTTACGGCACTGCTCGTAGTTGAGCATATATTCCTTGGTGGGGTTGTGGTGCATCATATTCTTAAGGGTATGGGAGTCATAGTCCTCGCCTGCCTCCATGCCCACCAGACGGGCGGCGATGTTGGAGCAGTGGTCCGAGATACGCTCTACATTGTTCAGCACATCGAGATAGACGACACCGGTATCAATGGAGCAGGCACCATCCTTCAGGCGCTTGATGTGCTGCGCACGAAGCCGCTCCACGAGGATGTCGATGACCTGTTCCAGCGGCTCCACCTGGCTGGCGGTCCGGGCGTCGTCGAACTCGAAGGCGTCCGTGGTGAGGGTCAGTATCTTTTCCAGCGCATTGTCGAGAAGCTTCAGCTCCTGCTGTGCCTTCTCGCTGAAGGTGACTTCCTTGTCGGTCAGCTCCTGCGCTTTTTCTTTAATGTTGACTGCATAGTCGCCGATACGCTCGCACTCAGTGACAAAGTTGAGCAGCTCGGTCACCTCATGGCTCTCCGCGTCGCCCAGCTCCTGGTCTGCCAGCTTGATGAGGTAGTTGGAGATGTCCACCTCCATCCGGTCGATGAGGTTCTCGCGGACATCGATGGCACTCACGACGTCCTCGTCCATCTTGAGCAGCAGCGGGGTGGCGAGGCCGACGTTGCGGGCTGCGCGGCGGGACATCTTGACCACCGCGTTCTTCGCCTGCTGCAGAGCCACAGCCGGGCTCTTGAACAGACGCTCATCCAGCACAGGCATACTCAGCTCCTGCGCCTCCTCCGCACTGTTCGGCACGGTCATCATGGCCAGCCTGGACAGCACGCCGCTGCAGGGCAGGAAGAACAGCATCGCAATGACGCTGGTCATGGTGTGGATGTTTGCAATGCTGCTCTTGTTCATCACATCGCCCCACATGGGGATGCCGATGGTGAACTGGACTGCATAGACCAGCGCCAGCAGGATGACGCTGCCGATGATGTTGAAGTACAGGTGGATGAGGGCGGCGCGCTTGCCGTCCTTGGAGGAGCCGCCGATGGTCAGCAGCGGGGTGAAGGCCGTGCCGATGTGGGCACCCAGCACGATGGGGATGGCCGAACTGAAGGTGACGAGGCCGGTGCTGGACAGCGCCTGCAGGATACCCACAGAGGCCGAAGAGGACTGGATGATGACCGTGACCACCACGCCCACGAGAACGCCGAGGATGGGGTTGGTCATGGTGACGAACAGCTCCTGGAACGCTGCACTCTCACGCAGGGGAGACACACCGGTGTCCATCAGGCTCATGCCGGTGAACAGGATGCCGAAGCCCAGCATGATCTGGCCGATGTTCTTTTTCTTCGCGTTGCGGATAAATACATAAAAAATGCAGCCGATAAACGCCACCACCGGCGCAAACGTCTTGGGCTGGATGAGGGTCAGGATGAGGCTGTCGCCCGAAATATCCGCCATGCGGATGAGCTGACCGGTGACCGTAGTACCAATGTTTGCACCCATGATAACGCCTACCGACTGCGTAAGGGTCATGATGCCGGAGTTGACGAGGCCGACGCAAATGACGACCGTGCCGGCCGACGACTGGATGACGCCGGTGATGAGGGTGCCGAAAATGACGCCCTTGATGGTGGACGAAGTCAGTTTCTGCAATACGCCCTGCATCTTGCCGCCGGCCAGCTTTTCGAGGCCGGCACCCATGATCGACATGCCATACAGGAACAGCGCAATACCGCCCAGCAGAGAGGTGATGTGTGTAATGTCCATAAAACAATGCTCCTAAAATCTTCCTATTGCTCCATTGCACAAGACGGCTGTGCTTAGCTCTCCATACGCAAAACGCCGTCCTTTTTATTATAGCATCGAACCCCCCGGCTCAACAAGCATTATTTTACAGGAAAATCACTTTTTTGACCGGAATTTTAAGATTTCCGGGCCTTCTTAGACGGTTCTTTTCTTGAATTTTACATTCATTTTACATTAGTATTTTCTAACCTCTGCTCCGACGTTTCCCGGCATTCCCGGGAATGCATCAGGCGGCATCCAGCTCTTCCATCGCCTCCCGCAGGGTGTCCGCTGAGAACAGAAACACACCCGCCCCCGTATAGACCTCCACATGACCGCCCACATACCGCAGTTCAACGTCTTTCATTCCTCTTCCCTCCTGTGTCTTTTTGTTCTGACAGGAGTATAGCAGAATAAAAATCCAATAAAATGTACTTTTAGGCAGTTTTTTGAGCAAAAAGGCGCAAAAAAGCTCTCTGTCAGCGTCCTTGCCCTCTCAGGTGCTCCGCGCAAGCTCCCCCAAGGGGAGAGCCAAAATCTGTCCGAACTTCTCCATTCACGCAGGAAACAGGGTGATTCGCGCAGGTTTTATTGATTTTTCTCCGCAGATGTGGTACATTTAGAGTAATTAGACCCCCCCTGTTTTTCACCATTCAAAGGAGGTTTTTGTATGCTGTCTTATCGTAAGCTTGCGATGCGTGTTCTGGGTCACCCTCTCCATACGGAGGGTATCGATTCACCCCGTCCGGCCTCTCAGCGGGCAGCAGCGTTTATCCTGACCGCCGCAATGCTCATCACCCTTGCCGCCCCGGCTTTTGCAGGGACATGGTACATCGAGGATGGTAACATCACCGTGAAAGCAGGCAAGACCGAAGGGACGAACAAGGTCTCACAGGGCGAGACTACCGACGAGAAAGACACCGACACCGTCATCACAAACCGTGACAAGGACACCGCTTCTTCCCACACCGTGACCATCAACGCCAACGGTAAGAACGATAAGGTCGAGGTCACACTCAAGGATGTGAACATCGAGGCCAACTCCGGCCCCGCTCTCACTTCGAAGGGCGACGTGACGCTGACCCTGAAGGGCGAAAACCATCTCACCGGTGGTAACGGCGGCCGCTACGGCGGCAGCGGCATCACCAGTAACGGTAGCCTCACCATCACCGGCGGCGAAAATGACAGCCTGACGGCCCAAGGCGGCAGCAGCGCAGACGGCGGCAGCGGCAGCTACGGCGGCGACGGCATCGGCAGCAGCAGCGGCGGCCTCACCATCTCCGGCGGTACGGTCAACGCCGCTGGCGGCAGCGGCAGCTACGGCGGCAGCGGCATCCGCATCAGCAGCCGCAGCCTCACCATCTACGGTGGTACGGTCAACGCCAAGGGCGGTAACGGCGGTGACGGCAATTACAGCGACGGCGGCAGCGGCATCTCCAGCAACGGCAGCCTCACCATCTCCGGCGGTACGGTCAACGCCAATGGTGGCAACGGCAACTCCGGCGGCGACGGCATCACCAGTAACGGCGGCGTCACCATCTCCAGCGGTAGTACGGTCACTGCCAATGGCGGTAACGGCGGCAGCCTCGTCGGCGGCGACGGCATCCGCAGCGGCGGCGGCCTCACCGTCTCCGACGGTACGGTCACCGCCAAGGGCGGTAACGGCGACAGCAAAGACGGCTACGGCGGCGACGGCATCCGCAGCGGCGGCGGCGTCACCATCTCCGGCAATACGGTCAACGCCGCTGGCGGCTACGGCGGCAAAGTCGGCGGCTACGGCATCTGCAGCTTCGACCGTGTCGCCATCTCCGGCGGTACGGTCGAAGCCGCTGGCGGTAACGGCAGCACCGGCGGCGGCAGCGGCATCTACAGCAGCGTCATCGATCTGTCAGGCAGCCTTGAGCTGACCGCCAAGGCCGGCAGTCCCAACGGCAAGGCCCTCTCGCAGAAAGGCAGTGAGCTTGTCCTCGACACCATCAAGGACAAGCTGGGCCCGGGCGCAAAAGTCACCGCCACCGATGCCGACGGCAAGGTCATCGATCAGGTCTCTACCCCCCGCCCTGTGGAGCCGGAAGAGTCTTCTTCCTCTTCTGACGGCGGCTCTGCCGCCCCGTCCGCACCCGCCTCTCCCCTCCCCGGCCTGACTGTCACCGACAAGGACGGCCAGCGCATCTCCTACACGAGCACCCAGAGCGGCAATACCCTCACCGTCTGCGTCGGACGGTTCACAGCCTCCTTCCGCATCTCGCTGGCCGCGCTGCGTCAGCTGCGGGCTGAGGGCATCGAGACCATCACCTTCCAGACCGTCCTCTGCTCCACCACCCTCTCGGTGGATGAGCTGTTGGCCATGGGCGGCGAGGACGCCGAGGCTGTCCTGACCCACCGGTTCACCGATTCCAGCCTCACTGTAGGCTGAAGCTCCACTCTCCCCTTTCCACAGGCATAGAAGGGCCCCGCTGCCCTGCACATTTCATGCAGAGCAGCGGGGCCTTTTCCTGTTTTACTGCACCCCGGCAGAAGCCGGGACTCGTTTTTCCTGCTTTTCGAGCTTTCTGCGCTGCTCTGCGGCGGCAGCGCGGGAGCGGTCGTAGCAGTAGCGGATGATGGCCTGACGGCGGACGATGCCGATGAACATTCCCCGGTCATCCACGACGGGGACAAAGTTCTGGTTCATGGCCGCCTCGATGAGCTGGTCCATGCTCGTGGTGACCGTGACGGCCTTGTAGTCCCGCTTGTGGGCAAAGTCCCGGATGGGGATGTCCTCTGCTGCCTCAAGGTCGAGGCCGTGGAACTTTTTCAGTCCCCAGAGGATGTCCCCTTCCGTCAGGGTCCCCACATACTCTCCCTTGCGGTTGAGCACCGGGATGGATGCGTAGCGGTTGTTCTCCCATTTTTCCAGCGTCTGGCGAAGGGTGAAGTCATCGTACACATACATCAGGTCCTGCTTGGGGGAAAGGAAAAACAGAATATTCATGAAAACAACTCCTATTGTGAACTTTTCCGCCGCCGGGCCGCAGCTCCTGTGCAGCCGCAGCAAATTCCTGTCTTCAGCACCTTGGCAGCCGAATGCCCCGGCATCCTGTGCCGGATACAGTCTTACTCTTGCCACCTTAGATTTTAGCACTTTTTCATAGTAAGATAAAGATGTCTGCGCCATCTTTTATATTTTATTCACAATCACCTTTTGTTTTGTCGGATAAATATTCACGAAATGGATGCACTGCGAAGGATTTTGTGCTATACTAACAACAGGAACGCGGCCCTTTGCGGCTCTGTCTGTCTTTCAGTATACCGGCATTGCGGTGTCGAAACAGACCGAGACGGGTAAGCCGCGCCTGACTTTTTTCTTTCTGTCAGCAATTATGTGCTGTACAGCTTCCTCATAAAGTTGTATAATAAAAGTGGTACGCCGCCTTCTCAGGCCTGCGCACCGCCCCGCCGCCGTGCGGACCGGGGTATCATAATGAATAAAAGGAGCAGAGCGACTATGATCACTTCCCGTTTTCCGCTGGGAGATGTCAGCTTCTCAGCCGAGTATTTTTCCACGCTCGTGGGCGAAGCAACCAAACAATGCTACGGCGTGGCCGCAATGGCCCCCCGTGATCTGACCGACCGTGTCCGCAGCGCCGTGCGCGGCGTGGACGACTCGGCCAAGGGCGTCCGTGTCACACAGGAAGAGGGCCGTCTCGTGATCGAGCTGCACATTGCCGTCAGCTACGGGCTGAACATCTCCACCGCCGCGCGATCCATCTCGCACCGCGTGAAGGACGAGGTTGAGCAGGCCACCGGCCTGAAAGTCGCCCGCGTGGTCGTATCGGTCGATGACGTGGTTGCCTGATGAGACAAAGCCCGCCCGGGGGTACCGGGAAGATATAAGGAGTAAAAAGCAATGATTTCTGGTAAGATCCTGCGCGACGCCATTATTTCCGGCGCAAACAACATCAACAACCAGCGCTCCCGCGTGGACGAGCTGAACGTGTTCCCCGTCCCCGACGGCGACACCGGCACCAACATGGGCATGACCGTTGGCGCAGCCGTCCGTGAGCTGCAGGCCATGGACGACAGCTGCACCGTGGGCGAGGCCGCAAAGACCGCTGCCTCCGCTATGCTGCGCGGCGCCCGCGGCAACTCCGGCGTCATCACCAGCCTGCTGTTCCGCGGCTTCTCCAAAGCTCTGGAGGGCAAAAAGGAGGCTGACGCTTCCGACATCGTGGCTGCGCTGAAGAAGGGCGTCGAGGGCGCTTACAAGGCTGTCATGAAGCCCACCGAAGGCACCATCCTGACCGTTGCCCGCATCGCTTCCGAGGAAGCTGCTGCCTGCGGCAAAGAGGACGTGGCCGAGCTGTGGGACGTCGTGATGACCGCCGGTCAGAAGGCTCTGGAGGACACCCCCAACCTGCTGCCCGTCCTGAAGAAGGCCGGCGTCGTGGACGCCGGCGGCCAGGGCATCATGATCATCTTTGAGGGTATGGGCAAGGTCTTCCACGGCGAGGACATGGTGGCCGGCGGCGAGGCTGTCCCCAACAAGGCCAAGCTCTCCACCGAAAACGCCGGCAAGGGCGTCTTCACCGACGACCTGATGAAGGTCGAGGACATCAAGAACGGCTACTGCACCCAGTTCCTCATCAACAAGAACGAGGGCGCAAGCGCCGCAAAGATGCGCGCCTTCGCCGAGTCCAACGGCGACAGCGTCGTCTGCATCGAAGACGATGACGTCATCAACCTCCATGTCCACACCGCCGACCCCGGCAAGATCCTGAGCGAGGCCATCAAGTACGGTTACCTCACCAACTTCAAGATCGAGAATATGCACGAGCAGTTCCTGGCCCGCCAGAAGCAGGGCAAGAGCCTCGAGAAGCAGGCTTCCGCTGAGAAGAAGCCCGACCCCGCCAGCGAGTTCATCTACGCTGCCGTTGACCCCAGCCGCGACTATGGCTTCGTTGCTGTCGCCGCCGGTGAGGGCCTGAAGGCTGTCTTCACCGACCTGGCCGCTGACGCTGTCGTCTCCGGCGGTCAGACCATGAACCCCGCCACCGAGGACATCCTTGCCGCCATCCAGAGCGTCCCGGCCAAGACCGTCTTCGTTCTGCCCAACAACAAGAACATCATCATGGCTGCTGAGCAGGCCCAGAAGCTGGCTGACCGTCAGGTGGTCGTCCTGCCCACCCGTACCGTCCCCATGGGCATCACCGCTCTGCTGAACTTCGACCCCTCTGCCACCGTCGAGGCCAACACCATCAACATGATGTCTGCCGCCGATAAGGTCTCCACCGGCCTCATCACCTACGCCGCCCGCGACAGCGAGTACGACGGCAAGCGCATCAGAAAGGGCGAGATCATGGCCCTGGAGAACGGCAAGATCGTCTCCACTTCCAGCGACATCACCAAGGCCACCTATCGTCTGGCCCGTGGTATGTGCAAGAAGGATTCCAGCTTTGTCACCATCATCTCCGGCTGCGACGTCTCCGACGAGGATGCTGAGAAGGTGACCGAGATCGTCAAGGCAAAATGCCCCAACCACGTTGAGGTCAGCCACATCCGCGGCGGTCAGCCGGTCTACTACTATATGATCAGCGTGGAGTAAGCCTCTCCCCTGTTCAAAAACTCAATCGTATAACAAAACGACCTCTGCTTCCGGTCCATCCGGCTGCAGAGGTCGTTTTTTGCTGCAATTTTAGAAGAAGCTCACCTGACTGCTTTCCGGCAGCTCACCCAGAGCGCCCACCTGACGCAGGCGGTCGATGATGCTGCTGCCAACGCCGGAGGCCTGCTGCAGTTCCTCGATGGAGAGATACTCTTCGCCGTGGATGGTCACATTTTCCAGCGCATCGGCGGCGGCACCGCCCAGACCCTTCAAGGAGCAGAAGGGCAGGCGTACCTTGCCGTCCTCCACCACATACTTGGAGCCCCGGCTCTTGCCCAGCTCGATGGGCAGGAACTCGTAGCCGCGCACCAGCATCTCGTTGACTAGCTGGAGCGAGACGAGCACATCTTCATCCTTGGCGTTCTTCTCTTCCTTGAGGCGGCGCTTCACCTCGTTCATGTGGGCGCGGGCCACCGCCGCGCCGCCCACAGCGGCTTCATAGTCGATGTCATCGCCGCGGACGGTGAAGTACACCGCATAGAACGCCTGCGGGTGGTAGAGCTTGAACCACATGAGGCGGATGGCCGACATCAGGTAGGCCACCGCATGGGCTTTCGGGAACATATATTTTATCTTGCGGCAGCTCTCGATGTACCAGTCCGGCACATCGTGCTCCCGCATGGCTTCTTCCCAGCCGGGCGCAAAGCCGCCCTTGGCCACCTTGCCCTTACGGACGGCCTCCATAATATCGAAGGCCATCTTCGGCTCGAGGCCCTTGCGCAGCAGATAGAGCATGATACTGTCACGGCAGCCGATGACCTCCGCGATGGTACAGGTGCCGCTGCGGATGAGCTCGTCGGCGTTGCCGGTCCAGACGTCGGTGCCGTGGGACAGGCCCGAGATCTGGATAAGCTCGGAGAAATTCTTGGGACGGGCCTCCACCAGCATTCCACGCACGAAGTTGGTACCCATCTCAGGGATGCCGAAGGTGCCGGTCTGGCTGTCGATCTGCTCCGGCGTCACACCCAGCTCTTCCGGGCTGGTGAGCAGGCTGTAGACCTTGGGGTCATTCATGGGGATGCTGTCCACGGGGATGCCGGTGTACTCCTCGAAATACTTGTAGAAGGTAGGCATATCGTGGCCCAGCTCGTCCAGCTTGAGCAGGGTGTCGTGGAGGTACTTGAACTCGAAGTGAGTGGTCAGCAGACCGCCCGCCACATCGTCCGCCGGGTGCTGGATGGGGCAGAAGTCATAGATCTCATAGGTATCCGGCACGACGACCATGCCGCCGGGATGCTGGCCGGTGGTACGCTTGACGCCGGTGCAGCCCAGCGTCAGGCGGTTCTCTTCCGCGTGGTTGACCGTTCTCCCCCGCTCATCCAGATACTTTTTGACGTAACCGTAGGCCGTCTTGTCCTGAATACCGGAGACGGTGCCGGCCTTGAACACGTTGGCCTTGCCGAACAGCTCTTCCGTGTAGCGGTGGACGTTGGACTGGTACTCGCCCGAGAAGTTCAGGTCAATATCAGGCTCCTTGTCGCCGTAGAAACCAAGGAAGGTCTCGAAAGGGATGTCGTGGCCGTCCACCAGCATCCGGGTGCCGCAGTGGGGGCAGTTCTTGTCGGGCAGGTCGAAGCCGTCGTCCACGCTGCCATCGGTGATGAACTCGCTGTACTTGCACTTGGGGCAGCGGTAGTGGGGCGGCAGACTGTTGACCTCCGAGATTCCGGAGAAGTGGGCCACAGCTGACGATCCGACCGAACCACGACTGCCCACCTGATAGCCACCCGCGTTGGAATAGGCCACCAGTTTGACCGCGATGACGTACAGGACGGCGTAGCCATGGCCGCAGATGGAATCCAGCTCTTTTTGCAAGCGTTTCTCCACGATCTCGGGCAGAGGGTCGCCATAGTCCCGCTTGGCGTGTTCCCAGGTCGCATCCCGGAGCTGCTGTTCTGCGCCCTCGATGCTGGGCGGGTAGGTGCCGCGCGGGATGGCGCGGACGTTGCCGTCGATGCTGGCTGCTATCTTGCGGGGATTGGTCACGACGATCTCGTAGGCCTTTTCCTTGGGCAGGTAGCTGAACTGGTTCAGCATATCCTCGGTGGTGCGGTAGAACAGGGGCGGCTGGTTGTCCGCGTCCTTGAAGCCGTTGCCCGCCTGCAGGACAGAACGGTAGATGGCGTCCTCCGGCTCGGTGAAATGGACGTCGCCGGTGGCGATGACAGGCTTGTGCAGGTCTTCGCCCAACTTGATGACGGTGCGGTTGAAGTCCTTGATGACCTCTTCGCTCTCCACCTTGCCCTCCCGCACCATATAGGCGTTGTTGCCCAGGGGCTGGACCTCCAAAACATCGTAGTACGATGCAATTTTCTTCAATTCTTCGTAAGAGCGGCCCTCTACGACAGCCCTGTAAAGTTCTCCTGCTTCACAGGCAGAAGTGAGGATAAGGCCGTCCCGATACTTGTTCAGAAGGCTGCGGGGAACGCGGGGCTTCTTGAAGAAGTAGTTGACATGGGCCTCGCTGACGATTTTATAGAGGTTTTTCAGGCCCATCTGGTTGCGCACGAGGATGATGAGGTGGAAGTACTTCTTCTTCAGCACCTCGCGGTTTCCGCCGAGGCCGGTGTTGATGCCGCTGACGGCAGTCACCTGCTTTTCCTCCAGATCTTTCAGCATGACGCAGAAGATGCGGCCCAGTGCGGCAGAGTCCTCGCAGGCGCGGTGGGCCTCGTAGGCGGGCAGCTCCAGATGCTTGTTGATGGTCCCCTGCTTGTAGTTGTGGAGGCCGGGGTACATGGCCTGGGCCATGGTCAGGGTGTCGATATAGGTCGGCTCAAACTCGATGCCGCTCCGCTTGGCGGCGGCGCGGAGGAACCGGATGTCGAAGGAGTGGGCATTGTGAGCCACAAGGATGCGGCCATCTACAAAGTCGAGGAAGGCTCTCAGCGCCTCGGCCTCGCTGGGGGCGTCAGCCACCATCTCGTTGGTGATGCCGGTCAGCTCGGTGATCTTGGAGGTGATGGCCTTTCCGGGTTTTACGAAGGTATCGAATTCTTCCACCACTTCCCCGTTCCGCACGATGACTGCGCCGATCTCTGTCAGGTACTCCACGCCGGGGTCGAGGCCCGTCGTCTCAGTGTCGAAGACGCAGAACTCACCGTTCAGCGGCTCGTCTTTCACGCCGTAGACGCAGGGTATCATGTCATCGACAAAGTAGGCCTCACAGCCGTAGATGAGCTTGAAGTCCGGGTCTGTCTTGTGGATGGCGTCTGCAGCCAGCATAGCCTCGGGGTAGCCCTGACAGACACCGTGGTCGGTGATGGCAATGGCCGGGTGGCCCATCCGGTGGGCCAGCTTGACGATGCCGCCGGGGTCGCAGAAGGCGTCCATGCTGGACAGCTTGGTATGCAGATGCAGCTCCACCCGCTTGACGGGGGCGTTGTCCTCCCGCTTTTTGCGCTCGACAAAGAGGACGTCGTAGGGCCAGACGATATAGTCGTGCTCGTACTTATCGTAGGAGCAGTCGCCGCGCACCACGACCGTCGTACCCTTGGGGATGGACTCCCACTTGGAGCAGTCCTCCCCTTCCTGCGCACGGATCTTCAGGTTGATGGAGCCGGTGTAATCGGTGATGGAGACAGTGTATATCTTGCGGAAGTTGCCCTTCACTTCGGTGAAGAAGACGTCGCCCCAAATCATACACTTGCCGCCCTCGCCGCCCAAATCCTTGAGGGGGGTGAGGTTTTTCGGGGTGAACATCTTGCCGTGGAAGATGGTGACGGGCTTGTCCGTGAGGTCGAGGCCCTCCACCTTGATGGAGGGGGCAGTGTTCTTTTTCTCGAACTTGACGACAGGCGGCGCAATTTTCCGCTCGAGCTTTTCTTCCATCTGGCGCTGTTCGGCTTCGCCCACGCTGCTTTCCAGCGTCACTTTGGGCTTTACGCCGGTGTGGGCGGCGATGCGCTCCGCCAGCAGGCGCTCGAACTGCATTTCCTGCAAAAACTTCGTGCCGTGGCAGACGCCGATGGTGATGTTCTGGCCGGTGATGGTGATGCGGCAGCGGTCGAGGAAACCGTTGATGGGGACACCGTCCCGTTTCATCTCCTCCATCATTTCCCGCAGACCGGCTTCATCCAGCGTCGCATAGCCGAAAAGATTGTTGATGCGGAGCTCGAAGCCCTCGTAATCCGGTGCCAGCGAGGCCAGCAGCCGGGCGCACAGCCCCTTGTCCAGCGGGGCAGAACTGCGCAGCGTAAAGATGACCTGCCGCTCCTGCCGCAGCATCTGGGCGTGCTCGACGACCACGCGGCCAAAACAGGCCGCAAAGTCCGGGTCCGCCATAAACTGCGGCCATAGCTGGGAAACAAGTGGTGTCACAGTGGTACTCCTTTTCTATCAGATAACAGCACAAACTGCCGCGCCCTGGAAAAGGGCGTGGCAGCAGGTTGTTCTTGAGCTTACAGCTTATAGATCTCCTCCATGAACTGGTCGAGGATATTATCCCCCGTCAGCTTCTTGACGGGGTTGCCGTGGACGAACAGCACTGCCTCGCCCTTTCCGCCGGCAATGCCGATGTCAGCCTCACGGGCCTCGCCGGGGCCGTTGACGACACAGCCCATGACAGCTACCTTGATGGACTTTTTGCAACCCTGAAGCCGCCGCTCCACCTCATTTGCGATTTCAGTGCAGGGGTACTGGGTGCGGCCGCAGGTCGGGCAGGTGATGACCTCCGGGCCGGCCACCGGAAAGCCGACAGCGCGCAGGATATTGTAGCCTGCTTCCACTTCCTTCTCAGGGTCAGCAGCCAGCGAGACACGAATGGTGTCACCGATACCCTCCAGCAGCATCCCACCGATGCCCATGCCGCTCTTGAGCAGGCCCATCTGGTAAGTGCCGGCCTCAGTGACGCCCACATGGAGCGGGTAGTCGGTCACAGCGCTGAGCTGGCGGTATGCCTCCATCATGCGGGGGACGTTGGAATTTTTGATAGAGATGACGATGTTGTTGAAGTCGAACTTTTCCAGCAGGTGGACATGGTACAGAGCGCTCTCCACCATCGCTTCCGGCACAGGTGCGCCGTACTTGGCGAGGATGTGCTTTTCCAGACTGCCGCCGTTGACGCCGATGCGGATGGGGATATTTTTCTGCTGGCAGGCATCCACGACCGCCTTCACGCGGTCATCGTCGCCGATGTTGCCCGGGTTGATGCGGATCTTATCCACGCCCACATCGGCGCAGGCAATGGCAGCCTTGTAGTCGAAGTGGATGTCTGCCACGATGGGGATATTCACGGCGTTCTTGACGGCCTCGATGCACTTGGCGTCTGCCGCGCTGGGACAGGTCACGCGCAAAATCTGACAGCCTGCCGCTTCACAGCGCTTTGCCTGCGCCACATTGCCCTCGATGTCCTCCACCGGGACGTTCAGCATGGTCTGCACGGCAATGGGATTCTTGCCGCCGATGGTCACATTGCCGATCTTCACTTCACGTTTCAGCTGCCGCATGGTTTTACCCCTTTCAAACTGCTCCGGTCACGAGCCGGACGATGTCATTGTACGTTGCAAAGAGCATCAGGCCGAACAGCAGCGCAAAGGCTGCGACGGTCAGACTGCTCTGGATTTTTTCCGGCACTGCATGGCCGGTGACTGCCTCGATGAGCAGGAAGACGATCTTGCCGCCGTCCAGCGCCGGGAACGGCAGCAGATTGAGGACGCCGAGGTTGATGGTGATGAGCGCCAGCAGCTCAGCCACATCCTCCCAGCCGTAGCTTGCGGCCTGACCGATGGCGGTCACGATGCCCACTGGGCCGGACAGGTCGTTGATGCTCTCGCGACCCCGCAGAAGGTCGGCCAGCGAAGTATAGATGATGCGTCCATAGTAGATGACGCTGTTGGCCGACTCTTTCAGGACGTTCTGCGGTGTTTTTTTGAGGCCGTAAACTGTGAAGCCCAGTGTCATGTGGGTCTGGCCCTGCTCATCCTGCCAGGTGTCGAACTGGACGTCCGGCAGCTCCACGAGCTTGCCGTCCCGGCGGACAGTGAAGTCTGCGCGATAGCTCTCGGTGCGCATAAGCTCGTAGAGCATATCGTTGGCCACGAAGCAGTGCCGCCCGTTGACGGCCACGATCTCGTCGCCGGCCTGCAGGCCGGTCTGGCCACAGAGGGCGTTGTCCTCCACGGCATAGATGACTTTGCTGGTGATCGGCTCACTGCGCAGTGAGATGAGGAGCAGCAGCACCACGAAGCCCAGCACGAAGTTCATCACCGCGCCTGCCGCCATCACCAGCATCCGCTGCCAGACAGCCGCCTTGTTCAGCGGCTTGCCTGTCCGCTGCGCCAGCACCTCCGGCGGGATGTCCGGGCCGTCATCGTCCCCGCTTCCACCCTCGGCCTGTTCGCTCTCAGGGCTCTCCTCCCCTTCCAGCGCCACAAAGCCGCCTACGGGCAGGAGCCGCAGGGTATACTGCGTGCCTTTGCGATAGGTCTTGATGAGGGTCGGACCCATGCCAATGGAAAACTCGTTGACCTGGACCCCGCAGAGCTTTGCCACTGCAAAATGGCCGAACTCGTGGATAGCGATGACCGCGCCGAAGATGAGCAGCGCAGCAGCAAAGGTGATGAAAACTGACATTATTTCTCCTATATTACAGATGTGCTCTCACGAATGCACGGGCCATACGGTCACACTCATACACATCCGCGAGGCTGTAGTCGCCGCCGAAGCTGTCGCTGTCCACGACAGCCTCCACCAGACGGCCGATGTCGAGGAAGCCGATCTTATCCTCAAGGAAGAGCTTGACGGCCTCCTCGTTGGCACCGTTGGCGGCGCAGGGGCCGAGACCACCCTTCTTGATGGCCTTCTTGCAGGCGGCGAGGCAGCGGAAAGTCTCCTCGTCGGCCACATCGAAGGTCAGCAGCTTGAGGGTGGTGAAGTCCAGCTCCGGCACGACGCCCGGCACACGGGCCGGATAGGTCAGCGCATACTGGATGGGGATGCGCATATCCGGCACACCCAGCTGGGCGATGATGGAGTTGTCGCTGTACTGCACCGCCGAGTGGACGATGCTCTGGCGCTGGACAACGATTTGAATTTTCTCCGGAGGCAGACCGAACAGCCACACAGCCTCAATGAGCTCGAGGCCCTTGTTCATCAGAGTGGCGCTGTCGATGGTGATCTTTGCACCCATGTTCCAGTTGGGATGCTTGAGGGCATCGGCCTTGGTCTTGCCCCGCAGCTCTTCGGTCTTCATGCCGAAGAAGGGGCCGCCGGAGGCCGTCAGCAGAATTTTGGTCAGGCTCTTGGCGCTCTCCTTATCCTGCAGGCACTGGAAGATGGCCGAGTGCTCACTGTCCACAGGCAGCAGCTTGACGCCGTGCTTCGCCACGGCCTGAGTGACAAGATGGCCGCCGGTGACAAGGCTTTCCTTGTTGGCGAGGGCGAGGTCATGGCCGCTCTCGATGGCGGCAAGGCTTGCGCCGAGGCCCGCGATGCCCACCACGCTGTTCAGCACCACGTCCGGGCCGTCCATTGCAGCGAGGGTCTTGAGGCCCTCCGGGCCGGTCAGGAGCTTGGGTGCATCGGCGCGGCCAGCCAGCGCAGCCGAAAGCTTTTCGGCACCGGCCTCACTGGTCATGCAGACGTATTTCGGGTGAAATTCTTCTATCTGCTGCAAAATTTTATCCGTCTGGCTGTGGGCCGACAGGCCGAACACCTCATACCCTTGAGCACGGATGACGTCAAGGCTCTGGGTGCCGATGGAGCCGGTAGAACCCAGCAGCGTGATTTTCTTAGCCATAAAGAATCTACCTCCTGCTGATTTTAATCGTAGAATGCTGCGATGACCACCATCGTGACGAAGGGCGCGATGAACATCACGCTGTCAAAGCGGTCAAGGATGCCGCCGTGGCCCGGGAAGATGGTGCCGTAGTCCTTGATGCCGCACTGGCGCTTGACCACGCTGGCGAACAGGTCGCCGTAGATGCCCAGCACCGCAGCCACGCAGGCCAGCAGCGCAATGATGACATACATGGATACGCCAATATTGGAGCGGGTGAACTCTTCCATCCGGTCTGCTGCGATGGAGTAGATGACCGTGACCAGCACACCGAATACCATAGTACCCAGCACGCCGCCCACAGCGCCCTCCACCGTCTTTTTGGGGCTGACCACCGGGCAGAGCTTATGCTTGCCAAAGGCGCGGCCCGCGAAGTAGGCGCAGGTATCGCCGCCCCAGGCGAAGCAGAGGATGAGCAGGATGAAGAAGATGGCGTCGTAGCCATATTCCTCCACCGGCAGCATCTCCTTGAGCCGGATGAACGAGTAGAAGCAGAAGATCACGATGCCCGAAAACATGGCGAGGCCGCTGGCTTTCTGGTAGCTGATGACGCCGTTGCGCACTACAAGGTAGATAGCATAGAACAGCACCACGAGGAAGGAAGCGGGCATCACCATCGCCCGGCAGACGCTGTAGCTCGACAGCATGATGAGCAGTGTGTAGGGTACCAGAACGGCCAGCAGCGGCCAGTCCTGCTTTTCAAAACCCAGCGCAGAGTAAATTTCATGCAGGGCGATGAGGGTGATGGCCGCGATGACCAGATTGAACACCAGCGTATCGAAGGTGAACAGGACGCCTGCCAGAACGATCAGGCCCACCACGGCTGTGATGATTCGTGTTTTCATAGTTTCATGTTCTCCTTTGTTTCGTCCGGGAGCCGCTCCCCTGCTCTGGCAGGGTCTGCAGCGTCAGCGCCCGAGGAAATACCGGACGCTCTCCGGGGGCCGCGCACGCCGCGCGGCATCTTGCGTATCGTTTGCTGCGCTCAAAGTCCGCCGAAGCGGCGGGAACGCCGGTTGAACTCCATGATGGCGGCATCGAGGTCATCACGGGTGAAATCAGGCCACAGAACGTCCATCTCCACCAGCTCCGAGTAGGCTGCCTGCCAGAGCATGAAGTTGGAGAGCCGCTTTTCTCCGCTGGGGCGGAGGATGAAGTCGGGGTCTTTCTGGCCGGCGGTGTACATTTGGGCCGAAAGAGCCTCTTCCGTGATGTCCTCGGGCTTCATCTCGCCCGCAGCCACCTTGGCCGCAAGACTCTGGGCCGCCCGGACGATCTCAGGCCGTCCACCGTAGTTGACGGCGACGTTGACGGTCAGACCGGTCTTGGAAGCCGAGTCGGTCTCCAGCTCGTTCATCAGCTTTTGCAGCTTGGGGTCCAGCGCAGTGCGGTCGCCCATGAAGCAGATGCGGATGTTCCGGTTCTTGTAGTCGAAGCCCTTGATGAGGTACTCGCCGAACAGCCGCATGATAGCACCCACTTCTTCGGCGGGACGCTTCCAGTTTTCGGTCGAGAATGCGTAGAAATACACCGACTCCACACCCAGCTCATCGCAGTAGTTCGCAATGTCCTGAAAGACCTGTGCGCCCTTTTTGTGGCCGGCGGTGCGGGGCAGGCCGCGGCTCTTGGCCCAGCGGCCATTGCCGTCCATGATGATGCCGATGGACAGCCCCTTTGCAAAATCCTTTGGATGTTCCATGATCTTATTCCTCTATTTTCAGTCTGGCAAAAAGTGCCGCGCACCTTCTTTCAGCGCACGGCACCTCCCTGCTTGCTTGCAGTCAGAATCAGACGGACATGATCTCCTTCTGCTTTTCTTCCACAGCAGCGTCGATATTCTTCACGTACTTGTCGGTCAGCTTCTGGACGTCCTCTTCCATGGTCTTCTGGGTGTCCTCGGTCAGTTCGCCAGCCTTCTTCATGGCCTTGGCCTTGTCCATAGCGTCGCGGCGGACATTGCGGACAGCGACCTTTGCCTCCTCGCCCATCTTGGAGACTTCCTTGGCCAGCTGCTTGCGGCGCTCCTCGGTAGGAGCCGGGAAGTTCAGACGGATGGTCTGGCCGTCATCAATGGGGTTGATGCCCACATCGCTGGCCAGGATGGCCTTGCTGATGGCGCGCAGCAGAGTGCGGTCCCACGGGGTGATGGTCAGGGTGCGGGCCTCGCTGACAGCCACAGAAGCCACCTGCTGGATGGGCGTGGGCGAACCATAGTAATCCACGGTCACCTTGTCCAGAACGCCGGGGTTGGCACGGCCTGCGCGCACGGTCTTCAGCTCGCGCTCCAGATGCTCGACTGCGCTCTTCATCTTGTCTTCGAATGCCTTGGTGTTGCTGCTCATTGTCCTTGTCTCCTGTTTGTTATCAATTCTCACCAGCCGCGAAAAGGCGTCTGGCATATTCTATTGTCGGAAGCGGGGCAGTATGCTCAGCCCTCGTAGACCAGCGTACCCACGTTCTCACCCTGCACAGCGCGGGCGATGTTGTCGGGGTCGGCCAGGTCGAACACGAGGATGGGGAGCTTGTTGTCCCGGCAGAGGGTGGCGGCAGTGCCGTCCATAACAGCCAGACGGTCTTCCAGCACCTTGGTAAAGGTAAGGGTCTCGTACTTCTTGGCATCGGGGTACTTATGTGGGTCCTTGTCATAGACGCCGTCCACCATCGTGGCCTTGAACATGATGTCTGCACTCACCTCAACGGCGCGCAGAGCAGTGGTCGTGTCGGTGGAGAAGAAGGGGTTGCCCGTACCGCCGCCGAAGATGGCGATCTTGCCCTCTTCCATTGCGTGGAGAGCTTCCTTGCGGGTGAAGGCCGGGGCCACCTGCGGCATGGTGATGGAGGTGAACACCTCGGTCGGCACACCCAGCTGCTCCAGCTTGTCGGAGACAGCCAGGGCGTTCATCACCGTTGCCAGCATACCGATCTTATCGGCCAGCGTACGCTCCATCTTACCGCTGGAACGGCCGCGCCAGAAGTTGCCGCCGCCCACAACGATGCCGATCTGAACGCCCAGCTCATGGGCCTTCTTTACGCCTCCACAGATCGCGTCCATGGTCGGCTCGTCGAAGCCGGTCCCCTTTTCGCCGCCGAGGGCCTCACCGCTGATCTTCAGAAGGATACGCTGATATTTCAATGCCATAATAACATACACCACCTGTATCAGATTTGGCCGCGCTGTGCGCCGCCGATTTTATCTTTTATCTATTTTACAATAAAACTGCTCCAAAGTAAACAGGCAAACGCCAGCTCATCGGCAAAGGTTTCTTCTCCTTCTGCACTTTGGGCAAAAAAAGCTGGACATTTGCCGCGAATCATGCTATAATACTGCTTGCATCCCGGCAAAATAGAATATGCGGGCATCGTACATCGGCTAGTATATCAGCCTTCCAAGCTGAGGAGGTGGGTTCGATTCCCATTGCCCGCTCCACCAAAAACCGCCTAGATTCGTCAGAATCCAGGCGGTTTTTTTCTTCATTACCTCATTTCTTTTCCATACCATATAACAATGCCCCCCTTCGAAAAAATTTTGAAGGAGGCATTATTAGACTATACAGCTCTCAACGCACTCTCTTTTTCATCCTCGCCATGAATGCATCCGCCTCGATGGCCTCAGGGGTGAAGCTGTTGTTCTTCCACCATGCGGCCAGTGCTGCACCGACGGTGAAGCCGGTGCAGATCATCTGCTCGAGCTGGGCGTTGTCGATGGGCAGTACAGACTTGCCCGCTGCGCTGAGCAGCTGATTTGTCAGGGCGAGGCCCAGCGCTGCGGTACGGGTCAGAGTACCGGCGGAGACGGTGCGGTTGGTAGGGTTGGTAATGATATGTGCGTTCATAGCTTAATTCCTTTCTCTTGTATGTTCGTTTGCTTCTAAATCGGCGATGCGGTGGTTTGCCACCTTCATCTGCTCTTCCAGCACGGGGACGCGCTGGGCGAAGTTGTTGTGCGCCCGCACCTCGCGGGTCAACTCCTCAAGCTTGGTGTCTGTGACTGCCTGACTGCGGCTGTTGGCGATGAGTACGCCGATGAGAGTCACGGCCCCGGTGATAAGCGCTGCGAGAACAGTCTCCATCGGTCTCACCCCTTCCATCTGGACTTATTCGTCCGGGTGTCGATATGTACCCAGCCGGTCATGCGCTTGGGATGCTTTGCATCCTTCGGGTACCGCCCGATGCCGCCGCGCCCGGGAAGCAGAGTCTCCGCATAGGCGGCGACTGTCGCTACCGGCACACCTTCGACATAGAAGTCCGCTGCCCGGCCCAGCAGGTGCCGGCTGCTCTTGCTACCGCCCACGGCGGCATTGTGTTCGGCGGTGCGGTAGCCGCTGGTGATATGTACCGGCTTACCGAAGTGCTCCCGGATGCACTGCAGCAGCACCACCAGCTCGTCGTCGATGAGGACGGCGTCGCTGCCCTTGCAGGCGAACTCGCGGACGCGGAAGCTGGGCGAGAGCTGCCGGGTGGAGTCGCGGGTCATGGAATATTCTCTGATGGACATTTCAAATCCTTTCTCCTCCTGGGCTCCCCTAATAGGGGAGCTGGCGCGAAGCGCCTGAGAGGTTTAGTACTTCTTCCCGCAGATCTCCTCGAAATCCGCCTTCGAGATAATGCCCTTGCGGACATACACCCGCAGCATCGCCTCAGAGATGCGGCCCTGCGTCCAGCGCTCGGTCAGTTTTTCCTTGTTGCTCATAACTTCGTTCTCCTTTCTCATTCTGCGTCTGGCAGGCTCAGCGCCACCATGTCTTCCAGAGCGTCCGCAATGCGGGTCTGGTCGGAGACGCCGGCGTCTGCCACGGGCGGGTTATCCTCAAAGGCCTCGATGGCGGCCAGATAGTCCTCGTCGGTGGTGCAGCTGCTGAAATCGCAGCCCGCCTTGCGGTAACGCTCCACCTCATCGTCGAAGACCAGCGCGACGCTGCCGTTGATGATGCCGCCGCCCACGATCATCTTGGTGTAGCGGCCCCACTGGTAGCGGTCCAGCCACTGCTCAGCGGTGAGCTTCTCCCCCACCGGGGTGATGACGTCAGATTTGTTGTCGTAAATTTTGTATCGTGCCATTTTGATTTCTCCTTTCATTACGCCGAATAGATATCGACGACATCCTGATATTGGTCTATCGTGCTACTGATTTTTGAGATACCGCCTGCGAACAGCGCATAATCTCCAATTACAGCAGATGCAAGGCCATACCGTCCGACACTCAAGTCTGGCATAGTCGTCTTGGTCAACGCGGTGTTGTATGCATCCACCGTTGCCACATAGGCTGCATCACTGTTGCCTTTATAGCCACCTGCAAACATTGCGTATTCGCCCACTGTGGCCGAGGCCAGGCCGTTCTTTGCGCTGCTCAATTCGACGGCAGTGCTTCGGGTCAGCGAGGCGTCGTACGATTCTACTGTGGAGAGGTATTTTCCCGTAGTGCTGTTGTATCCTCCTGCAAAAAGAAGATGATTCCCGATGGTTGCGGCGGAATGGACTGCTCTGGGGCAACTCAAGGGCGCGGCCTTACTGGACGTAAGAGACGAATCATATGCGCGCACTATCTCCATAGCCCCAATGGTTTCAACAAGAGTCGAATCCGAGTTCATGCTGCTGCCGCCGCTAAACACTGCATAACCTCCGACTGTGCCTCCTGCACAGGCGTATGCATTACTGGGCAGCGGAGTTGCAGTCGTCCGGGTGAGAGACGTGTTGTATGCATCTACGGCGGACTGCGACATTGTAAATAAGCCATTATTCCTTCTGCCGCCAGCAAACAACGCATAGGAGCCTACAACTGCTGCGGCACTGTCATGTCGGGCAATACTCAGCTCTGTAGCGGTCGTCCGGGTAAGAGATGCATCGTAGACATCCACCGTACCAAAGGACGTGTCTCCGCTTCGTCCACCGACGAATAGTGCGTGATTCCCCAGCGTTATCGCCGTCAATCCTTGCCTTGCCACGCTCAAAGAAGCTGCAGTCGTCCGGGTGAGAGATGCGTTGTATGCGTCCATTATGGCCTCGCCTTTTTTGGCGTCGCTATCATAACCGCCGCCTCCGAACAGGGCATATCCGCCAACTGTCGTTCCGGCAAGGAAGATTCTGTATTTACTCAGCGGTGTCGCAGTTCCAAATTTGTCAGCCTCTGCACTGTAGCACAGCCTCGCCTTGCCTCCGACACCGATGTACATCTTCTTGATCTTGCGGGCCGTGCCGCCGATGCCGATGTAGGCTTTCTTCATCTTGCGGGCTTTGCTGCCAACGCCCACATAAACTGCTTTTGCCATATCCGGCCTCCTTTACACGTACACGATGAGCACCTTGTTGGTGGTCAATGCGCTTCCCGCCCCCGGGTCGGTGGTCTGGGCGGCAAAAGTCAGGCCGTTGACCGAGTTGGCCGTGCCGCCCGCAGAGCCGGAACCGGCGTAGTTGTGGGTGTGGGAACTGTTGGCTTTGCCGTTGAGTTTGGTGTTCATCTCGCTCTCGGTGTAGTACCGGTCGTCGTGGGTATGGCTGGACGCCGCCTTGCCGTCCACGAGGCCTTTCAGCACCTTGCCCTGATTTGCGCTCAGACTCTGGTCGGTGGCCGTGCTGGTCAGGTTGTCCTGCACGCCGCGCCAGGTGTTGGTGTCCGTGAACTTTGCATCCGCAGGCACACTCTTGCCCAGCGTGTAGGTCATAGCGACCGGCACACCATCCTTGAAGTATACTCCCTGCGTAGCAGAACCCGCGTTCTTGTTCAGTTTGTTGGCTGAGTTTGCCGCACCGCCCGCGCTGGACGAACCAGCGTAGTTGTGGGTATGGCTGGCGGCAGCTTTACCCGCCAGCGCGTCGCCGGTAGCTTTGGCGTCGGCAGCTGCGCCGGAGACTTTAAGGGTGGCGTCCACCTTCGTTTCTTTGCCCGCCGGGCCTGTCTCGCCTTTCGGACCCTGCGGGCCAGTCTCGCCCTTTGGACCTTGTGGACCTGTTGCACCAGTGGGGCCTGTCGAGCCGATGTCGCCTTTTTCGCCTTTAGGCCCCTGAGGTCCGGTATTTCCCTGCGGACCTCTCGCGCCTGTATCACCCTTTTCGCCCTTGAAATCTCCCGCAGCGATGCCATCCTGAAGCTCTTTCAGTTTTTTCGCCGCCGCTGCAGCACTACCGGCCGCTGCGCTTTTTTCGCTTTCGGCCTGTTTCATCGACTTCCGGGCCTGTTCGGCACTTTTCCGGGCGTCTGCACCGACTTCTTCCACCCGGCCCACCAGCTGCTGCCACGCAGGCGTACCCAGCGGCGGCATAGTACCGTCTTCGGTGCCGGAATTTGCCGCCACGCGGTAACGCATATCGGCGCTGGTGATGGTCCGGGTGCCGTCGGAGCCTTCGAAGGTGATGCGGCCCTCGCCGGACACAGCCGTGACGAAGGCAGGCACCTCCACCACACCATTCTCCACCAGTGATGCAGGCGGGTCACCCTCCGGCGTATGCCAGAACACCCGGAGCTTCATCCCCTTCCACTCGTCGGCGGCAGTCACCCTCAGCCGATAGACGCCGCAGTTCTTGTTGTAGCCAAACCGCAGCATATCCTCATAACCCGGTGCTTTTACCGCGCCGGACGACGCAAGAGAAAGCTTGTATTCTATCATTGAGACCTCCTTTTTCGGCAGTCATTTCCTGTGCGGAGGCTTCTGCCGATACCATCCGCACGCAGACAAAAACTTCGAGCCGTTTCCCGCACAGATGCCGGCCTCTGCGCCCATGAAACAACTTTATTTCGTAGTATTTGTCTTTTCTTGTGCCATATGGTAGCATTTTGCACATTCAAAGTCAACGATTCTCATGAAATAGTCGGAAACTTGTGCAAAAGCGCACAGAAAACTGTGTTTTCCTCTTTTGGACGCAAAAAAAGAACCGACCCAAGCCGTGTGAGGATACACGAACTCGGGTCGGTTTTACATCATTTTATTTCAGGACGATGTTTTCGGAGCAGCTATGCCGCCGGGATGTTTGCCTCATCTGTCCCACTTGTCACAGAGAGCGTTGATCTGGTCGGCGAACTTGGCGAGGTCCTTGTTGGCACCGCCCTCGTTGTGCTCAATGACTCGCAGCAAACGCTTGCCGGCATTGAGCAGGCGCTGGAAGACGGTAGCTGCACGGGCTGCACCCTCGCTGACGTGGTGCTCGATGCGGATACGGGTGCCTTCCTTCAGGCAGACTGCGCCCTCGGCACCGATGGCCCACTGCTCACCATTATAAGGTGCGCAGGCGTTGAAGCCCTGCTCCGTGAGGGTCTGGGCAAAGATGTTCTCCACCTCATCCTCGCCGTGGATGATGAACACCCGCTTGGGCTTCGGCTCAAAGGAGTTGACCCACTTCAGCAGGCCCTCCCTGTCGGCGTGGCCCGAAAGGCCGGTGAGCTGGCAGATCTCCGCCTGCACCTCGATGGATTCGCCGAAGAGCTTCACGTTGTCCGCACCCTCCAGCAGAGAGCGGCCCAGCGTGTTCACGGCCTGATAGCCCACAAAGAGGACGGTGCATTCCTTCCTCCAGAGGTTATGCTTGAGGTGGTGGCGGATACGGCCCGCTTCGCACATGCCGCTGGCCGAGATGATGACCTTCGGCACGGGGTCGGTGTTGATGGCACGGGACTCATCGCTGGTGACGCTGACCTTCAGGCCCGGGAACTGGATGGGGTCGATGCCCTTTGCCAGCAGGGCGTTGGTCTCTTCATCAAAGCAGGAGGAATCGGTGTCCTTGAAGATGCGGGTAGCCTCGATGGCCAGCGGGCTGTCGATGTACACCGGGAAACAGCCGTGGCCGGTGACCAGATTCTTTTCCTTTATCTCGCGGATGAAGTAGAGCAGTTCCTGAGTGCGGCCCACTGCAAAGCTCGGGATGACCACATTGCCGCCGCGGTCGAAGGTGCGCTGCAGGATCTTCGCCAGCTCTGCCACATAGTCGGGCCGCGGGCCGTGGCTGCGGTCACCGTAGGTGGACTCCATAAAGACATAATCTGCGTCTTTCAGATACGTGGGGTCTTTGATGATAGGCTGGTCGTGGTTGCCGATGTCGCCGGAGAAGACCAGCTTTGTGGTCGCGCCGTTCTCCGTCACCCATATCTCGATGCTGGACGAGCCCAGCAGATGGCCCACATCCACAAAGCGGATGACGATGCCGGGCGCAAGCTCGATCTCTTTATTGTAATCATAGCCCCGGAACAGCGCGATGGCTGCCTCGGCGTCCTGAATGGTGTACATGGGTTCCACAGGCTCTGCACCGGAGCGCTGGCCTTTGCGGTTCTTCCACTCGGCTTCGAATTCCTGGATGTGCGCCGAGTCGCGCAGCATGATACTGCACAGTTCTGCCGTGGGCCTGGTGGCATAGATCCTGCCCCGGAAACCGTTGCGCACCAGAAGAGGCAGAAGGCCCGTGTGGTCGATATGGGCATGGGTGGCCAGCACGCCGTCGATCTCGCCCGGCGCAACGGGGATGGGTTGGTTCTCATAGACATCCTTGCCCTGTTCCATACCACAGTCGATGAGGTAGCGCTGTCCCGCCGCTTCCAAAAGGGTACAGCTGCCGGTCACTTCGTGGTTGGCACCCAAAAACGTCAGTTTCATAGACACACCTCCAACGAGATTATCCAACTTTGGTACATTAAGTATATCACGTTTCGCGCTGTAATGCCGCCCAAATCGATAGCCGATTCTCGGGCAAAACGCCGAATCCATCAAAAAATTTTTATACAATCTTGACAAACCACCCCCGGATGATATAAACTTAAATCGTATGACGTAACTTCTACTGAGATTCAAAATAGAGAGGTTGTATTTTATGGTTCGTAACGATTTGCGCAATGTCGCTATCATCGCTCACGTTGACCACGGCAAGACCACGCTGGTGGACGCCCTGCTGCGCCAGAGCGGCGCTTTCCGCGACAATCAGGCTGTGGCAGAGCGTGTCATGGACAGCGGTGACATCGAGCGTGAGCGCGGCATCACCATTCTGGCCAAGAACTGCTCCTGCACCTACAAGGGCGTCAAGATCAATATCGTCGATACCCCGGGCCACGCCGACTTCGGCGGCGAGGTCGAGCGCGTGCTGAAGATGGTCAACGGCGTTCTGCTGCTGGTGGACGCTGCTGAGGGCTGCATGCCCCAGACCCGTTTCGTGCTGCAGAAGGCTCTGCAGCAGAATCTGAGCCTTGTTGTCGCCATCAACAAGATCGACCGTCCCGATGCCCGCATCAAGGAAGTCATCGACGAGGTCCTCTACCTGCTGATGGATCTGGGTGCTACCGACGAGCAGCTGGACTGCCCCATGCTGTTCTGCTGTGGCCGTGATGGCACTGCAAGCCTTGACCCCGATGTACCCGGCACTGACCTGGTCCCCCTGTTCGACACCCTGCTGAGCACCATCAAGCCGCCCGAGGGCGACCCCGAGGCTCCCTTCCAGATGCTGGTGTCCTCTGTGGACTACAATGAGTTCGTTGGCCGCATCGGCATCGGCCGCATCCAGAACGGCGTCGCCAAGGTGGGCGAGGAAGTGGTCGTGTGCGACTGGCACAACCCCGACCTCAAGATGCGCGGCCGTCTGACCAAGCTGTATGACTTCCAGGCCAATGGCCGTCAGCCCTGCGACAACATCACCGCAGGCGACATCGTGGCTTTCTCTGGTCTGCCCGACGTCACCATCGGCAACACTCTGTGCAGCCCCTCCAATATCGAGCCGCTGCCCTTCGTGAAGATCAACGACCCCACCGTCGAGATGACCTTCTCCGTCAACGACAGCCCGCTGGCCGGCCGTGAGGGCAAGTATGTCACCAGCCGCCAGATCCGTGACCGTCTGCAGAAAGAGCTGCTGAAGGACGTCGCTCTGAAGGTGGAGGATTCCGCCACCACCGATTCCTTCCGTGTCATGGGCCGTGGTGAGATGCATCTGTCCATCCTCATCGAGACCATGCGCCGCGAAGGCTATGAGCTGCAGGTCTCTCCCCCGCACGTTCTGACCAAGGTCATCGACGGCAAGACCTACGAGCCTATGGAGCACGTCGTCATCGACGTTCCCTCCCAGTATCAGGGTGCTGTCATGACCGGTCTGGGCCAGCGCAAGGCCATCCTGCAGCAGATGGAGTCTCTGGGTTCCGACCGTGTGCGTCTGGAGTTCCGTATGCCCAGCCGCGGCCTGTTCGGCTACCGCAACCAGTTCCTGACCGATACCCACGGCGAGGGCATCATCAACCAGATCTTTGACGGCTACGACGTCTGGGCTGGCATGATCGCCAACCGCTCCACCGGTTCTCTGGTCAGCTTTGAGACCGGTGAGGCCGTCACCTACGGCCTGTTCAACGCCCAGCAGCGCGGCACTCTGCTGGTGGGCGCCGGCGAGAAGGTCTACGAGGGCATGGTCATCGGTTACACCGCTTCCGGCGAGGACGTCGATGTCAACGTCTGCAAGACCAAGCACCTGACCAATACCCGTGCTTCCGGCTCTGACGACGCTCTGCGCCTCATCCCCATCAGCAAGCTGAGCCTCGAGGGCTGCCTCGAGTTCCTTGCTCAGGACGAGCTGCTGGAGGTCACTCCCGAGAACCTGCGCATCCGCAAGCAGATCCTCAACCACGAGCAGCGCATGAAGGCCAAGAGCAAGATGAAGTAAGCCTTCCTCATAAAATGCAAAATGTCCCGTCCTCTGCACTCTATGTGCAAAGGGCGGGATTTTTGTTTGTCTTTATTCCTCTTCTCCGGTCATTTTCTGCCGGGCCAGCGCCTGCAGTTCTTCCAGTGAGCTCACCTTCACCTTGTTCGTCTTGTGTTTTTGGAAATGCTTTGCCCCCTTTGCGTCCCGGTGATGGCCGTGTCCCCGATGGGTCGGCTTCAGAGGTTTTGCAGCAGGGACACTCCCCGTCTCCGGGAGCGGACTGTTTTTCCGGTAGAGGTCGTGCTGGACGATGTATTCCAAATACTCCATGATGGTCTTCTTGTGAATGGCCTGACTGTGATAGCCGGGGATGTCCTCACTCTCAGTCAGATGGCTCCTATGGGTGTTCTTGTGATAGAGCCAGATCTTATCTTTTCCCTTCCAGACGAGCCGCCACCCGCCGATGGACGTCGTGACGTCGATCTCGCCATCCCGCAGCACACACTGCATCCCTCTCTGGCTGCAGAAGGACTCTATCTGCGTCCGGGCCTGCCCATACCGGATGCCCAGCGGTGAACACCGGTCGCAGGCCGTCAGGCCGAGGGCTGCCGCATCGGCTCTCCCGAAAAGCGGCTTCCACTGCAGATAGTCCGGCCCCTCCCGGAACGGTTTGCAGCAGAGGCAGGCACGGTCATGGTAAAGCTTTTGCGGGTCGCCCTCCCGGTAGAACAGCTTCGGTGCCGGCGGATAATTCTGCGGCATCCCCAGAGCACCTGCGTGAGGCTGGAACTTCACTGCATGCAGCCGCTCCATCTCCCAGAGATACAGCGCCTTCTTCTTTTGGCAGTCTCTGCAGAGAGCGGCCCCTTCCAGCAGCACCTGCGGCGTACAGGGCTGTCCGCCCGGCAGGCCGAGATGACTGCATCCCGGCAGGTGGACGGTGTTTGTCCTGGGGTTAAGGCAGAGTTCTGTCTGCGTCCACTCCTCGCTCTGCGCCGCAAGCTGGCTCACCCTGTCCCACAGCTCAAGCAGAAAGCCTGCCCGGTATTTCGGCTGGTAAAACGTCTCCCGGGTCTTCTGGACATGAAACGCCCTCAGCACCTGCTGAAAAGGCACCCGGCCCCTCTTTCCGGGGCGGACGACTGCTCCCAGCAGTTCTTCCAGCAGAACGACTTTCGCCGTACAGAGGCGATGTCCGCAGTCATGCATCGCCTGCCGGAACAGCTCATATTCTTTCCGGCTCCACAGGACCAGAACGTCATAGGCCGGGAAGGTCTCCGCTACCGTATTCAAAATCTCTTTTCGCGGCTTTGCTGTTTCCAGTACCGTGATGTTGTGGTAAACAGCATCTTTTGTCCACTGCGTCAGGGCGCTCATGTCGTCCAGATGGGTGTAGCGTCCGTACCGCGTCATTCCATTCGGGCTGTAAGACTGACAGCAGACCGCAAAAATATCGCCCGGCACGGGCATTTCGGCCCGGGCATTCCACATGAGCGTCACAAACAGGTACTTCATTTTTACCGTCCTTTCCTCTGGCCGTGCTCTCTTCTGCCTCCTATTTTACAAATCATCTGTCCGATAAAACTCTCTTTTGAGATTTTTTGCAGCAAAAATGCCCTGGATCCTGCGATTCAGGGCATTTGCCGTTATATTTTTGAAATTTCAGCCTGCGTAGGCGCTGCCGGGTGTCCATGCATTATCGGCAGAATACTTGGCGTGGTTGCGCAGGTAAGTGACCCACGCGCCGTAGCCGTTGCCCGCCGAGAAGTGGACGCCGTCCGGCGCAGCCAGCACCTCTTTCAGGTTACCCTCGCCGTCGGCCAGCGTCTCCCACAAATCGAGGTAGACACAGCCCTTATCTGCGGCCAGCAGGGCCAGCTGTTCATTCACCGAGCGGATGATGTCCGAGGCAAGGCCCGGCTTTTCCGCTGCGGCCTCGGGGCGGACGGGCGGGATGGACTCAACATAGATGACGCAGTCCTCCCCCAGCGTCTGGCGCAGCACATCCAGCATCTGGCCGTAGTAAGCGAGGAAGCGGTCTGCCGCACCCACGGTGGTCAGGGTGTTGGTACCCAGCAGGATATACAGCTTCTTGGGCTGAGCAGCGGCCAGCACGTCCAGCGCGACTTCCTCGCCCCGCACACTGCTCTTGACGGCGCTGCGGTTGACGATGGCATCCGGACCGACGCCGGTGTAGCCGCAGATGAGTGCTCCGCCGAGGTTGATCTTATAGTCGGAGAAGCCCACCGTCAGGCTGTCACCGAGGAAGGCGGCATCGGAGAAGTAGCTCAAATCGACCTGACCGCTGGCAGGCTGGCGGATGACGCTGCTGTCGTAGGCTTTGACGCTGTAGGCTCCCGCCGTCTGACGGGCCGGGCCGAACTGCTCGAGGGTCACGGCGGGCGTGCCGTCTGCCGCTGCGTTCTCCCCGCCGCTGACGGCGCTGTCGGTGGTGCTGTCCGCCGCGCCCTGCATGGGCAGCGGGGCCAGAATATTCTGCGCCGTGCCGTTGGCCGTCACGGTGGGCAGCTCTTCGGGCTGTGCCTGTCCATGCTCGAGGATGGCCGTGATGGCGAAGCTCACCAGCAGGATGCCGGCCACGGCCCCCGCAAACCGGATGACTCCGCCGGGACCGCCTCTGCGGCTCCTGCCCGTGCTATGATAATCGTGTGAAATGCCCATAAAGGTGTTCCCGCTTTCGTTTGGTTCTGCTCTTAGTCTGCCCTGACGTCGGCGGGTTATCCCCGCTTTCCGGCCCGGCAGAGCTGTGCAGCACCTATTTTATCATAATTTTTTTGCCTCTGCAACCAATTAGGGCTTGCATACAACAGGCAAAACAGTTACAATAGAAGAAGAGCAGGTTTTTGCACACATTTCTCGAAGTGCTTGCACGACCTGCCAGAATTTTTGTGCGAGTTGCAGTCATCGATTGTTGGCTGTTCCCCCGTCCGTACACTGTGCAGGGTGTACGGACCGCGAAACGGGGACAGCGCGGAGCGGTGCTGCGGCGCACAGGAAGTCCAATTTATCGGTAAATGGTACAAGGAGGTTCTCATGGCCAAGAATGTCATCATCGGCCAGAGCGGCGGTCCTACCGCCGTCATCAATTCCAGTCTCGCAGGCGTCTATAAAGCCGCCTGCAGTCTGGGCGCAGACAAGGTCTACGGCATGAAATACGGCATCGAGGGACTGCTGAAAGAGGAGCTCGTGGAGCTGAACGTCCTGCTGGACGACCGGCTCAGCATCGAGCTGCTCAAGCGCACGCCGTCCAGCTATCTGGGCAGCTGCCGCTACAAGCTCCCCGAGCCGGAGGCGGACTCCACGCCCTACGTCAAGCTGTTCACCCTGTTTGACAAGTACGACATCTGCGCGGTGTTCTACATCGGCGGCAACGACTCGATGGACACCATCGCCAAGCTCAGCCGCTACGGCGCACAGGTAGGCAGTGCGGTGCGTTTTATCGGTGTACCCAAGACCATCGATAATGACCTCTGCCTCACCGACCACACCCCCGGCTACGGCTCTGCGGCCAAGTACATCGCCACCATCCTCAAGGAAGTCATCCGTGATTCCTCCGTCTACGACATCCGCAGCGTGACTGTGGCCGAGATCATGGGCCGTCACGCCGGATGGCTGGCCGGTGCGGCCTGCCTCGCAGGCGGCGACGACAGCGACGGCCCCGACCTCATCCTTCTGCCGGAAGTCCCCTTTGACCAGGACAAGTTCCTCGCCAGAGTGGATGAGCTGCAGCGGGTGAAGTCCAACGTCATCATCGCGGCCAGCGAGGGTGTCAAGACCGCCGACGGCACCTACCTGTGCGACCTCGTGTCCACGGCAGGCCAGCTGGACGCCTTCGGCCACAAAGCCATCCTCAGCGGCACCAGCCGCTATCTGTCCGACCTCATCCACGACAAGCTGAACTGCAAGAGCCGCGCCATCGAGTTCTCGACACTGCAGCGCTGCGCCAGCCATCTGGCCAGCCGCACCGATGTCAACGAGGCCTACGCCGTGGGCGGCGCAGCGGCAGCCGCAGCCTTTGCCGGTGAGACGGGCAAAATGATCGCGCTCAAGCGCATTTCCGAGTATCCTTACCAGTGCACCACCGAAGCGGTGGATGTCCAGCAGGTGGCAAACCTCGAAAAGAAGGTGCCGCTGGACTGGATCACCCCCGACGGGATGCAGGTGACGGCGGCGTTCGAGGAATACGCCCGCCCGCTGATCCTCGACGAGGTCACCCCCGTCTACGTCAACGGTACGCCCCGCCACATCTGCCTGTAAGGAAACTCGCTTCTCCCCTTCCCCGCGTCTGTTTTCGTGCTCCTGCACGATTTTATAAAGCCGAAACAGAAAAACAAAAAAGGAGAAATCATCATGGGTAAAAATGCAATCGTTGGCCAATCCGGCGGCCCCACCTCTGTCATCAACGCAAGTCTGGCTGGTGTGTTCGAGAGCTGCAAGAGCCGCGGCGCGGACATCGTCTACGGCATGTGCAACGGCGTCGCCGGTCTGCTGGAGGAGCGGGTCGTGGACCTGTCCACCCTGCTGACCGATGACCTCGACATCGAGCTGCTCAAGCGCACCCCCTCCAGCTTCCTCGGCAGCTGCCGCTACAAGCTGCCCGACTGGCACACCGACGAGGCCGTGTACAAGAAGCTCTTCGCCATCCTCGAAAAGCTGGACATCGGCTACTTCTTCTACATCGGCGGCAACGACTCGATGGACACCATCGGCAAGCTGGCTGAGTACGGCGAGTGCATCCAGAGCGACATCCGCTTCATGGGCGTGCCTAAGACCATCGACAACGATCTGATGGTCACCGACCACACCCCCGGCTACGGCTCTGCGGCCAAGTACATCGGCGTGGTGATGAAGGAGATCATCCGCGACGCCACCGTCTACGGCACCAAGTACGTCACCGTCGTCGAGATCATGGGCCGCAACGCCGGCTGGCTGACCGCCGCCGCCGCACTGGCCAAGAGCGACGACTGCGAGGGCGTGGACATGATCTGCCTGCCCGAAGTCCCCTTCAATGTGGAGCACTTCATCGAGAAGGTGCGCGTGATGCAGGAGAAGAAGCCCAGCATCGTCATCGCGGTGTCTGAGGGCGTCAAGCTCGAGGATGGCCGCTATGTCTGTGAGCTGGCCGACGATGTCCACGCGGTGGACGCTTTCGGCCACAAGGCCCTGACCGGCACCGCCCGCTATCTGGCCAACGTCGTAGCCCGCAATCTGGACACCAAGACCCGTTGCATCGAGCTTTCCACCCTGCAGCGCTGCGCCGGCCACCTGACCAGCCGCACCGACATCACCGAGGCCTATCAGGTCGGCGGTGCTGCTGTCAAGGCTGCGTTTGAGGGCGTCACCGGCCAGATGGTGGCCCTGAAGCGCATCTCCAACAGCCCCTATCAGTGTACCACTGAGCTGCACCCCATCAGCGAGGTCGCAAATCTCGAGAAGAAGGTGCCGCTGAGCTGGATGAACGAGAATCACACCCAGATGACCGAAGATTTCCTCGCTTACGCACGGCCCCTCATCCAGGCTGAGCTGACCCCGCTCTACATCGCCGGTCTGCCTCACCACATCTACATGAAGCCCCAGAAGTAAGCGTTCTGTTTCGCAAACGTACCTCCGCGCCCCTGCACCCTGTGTGCGGGGGTGCATTTTTGTACGGAAAAAGCTTTGATTTCACTTGTATTTTACCTGAAACCGTATTATAATACTATCTGCGTCGCTCGCTGTTGAGCGGCGCGTTTTTTCGTGAGTACCATCTGATATTTGAGGAGGCAGAGCATTTTCATGGCACAGAATACCCGGACAGGCGATCTGACCAGCGGCCCCATGCTGCAAAAGATCATCCTGTTTTCCCTGCCGCTGGCTGCATCCAGCATCCTGCAGCTGCTGTTCAACGCAGCCGATGTCGTCGTCGTAGGACGCTTTGCGGGCAGCACGGCGCTGGCCGCTGTCGGCTCCAACGGTGCGCTCATCAACCTGCTGGTCAACCTGTTCGTGGGCCTGTCGCTGGGCGCGAACGTCGTTGCGGCCCGCTGCTTCGGCGCGAAGGACGATGAGGGCGTCCGCAACACCGTCCAGACCTCCGTGGCGCTGGGCCTTGTCAGCGGCTTCTTGCTGGCCGTGGTGGGCTTTTTCGCCGCCCGCGTCCTGCTGGAGCTGATGAGCTGCCCGGAGGACGTCATCGGCCTGTCCACCCTCTACCTCAAGATATACTTCATCGGTATGCCCATGACCATGCTGTACAACTTCAGCTCGGCCCTCCTGCGCGCCGTGGGCGACACCAGGCGGCCTCTGTTCTGTCTGGCCGTGGCGGGCGTCATCAATGTGGTGCTGAACCTCGTGTTCGTCATCCTCTTCTCCATGAGCGTGGCGGGCGTCGCTCTGGCTACCATCATCAGCCAGACCGTCTCCGCCTGCATGGTCACGGCCCTGCTGGTGAAGGAAAAAGGCCCGCTCCACCTCGACCTCGGCCATCTGGGCTTCCATGCGGGGGTTCTGGGCCAGATTTTGCGCATCGGCCTGCCTGCCGGTCTGCAGAGCACCGTGTTCAGCCTCTCCAATGTCGTCATCCAGTCGGCGGTCAACTCCTTCGGCTCCATCGTCGTGGCCGGCAACTCTGCCGCTTCCAACCTCGAGGGCTTCGTCTATACCGCCATGAACGCTTTCGCCCAGGCTGCTGTCACCTTCACGAGCCAGAACATGGGCGCCCGCCGGTACGACAACCTGGACCGCGTCATGCGCAACTGCCTGCTCTGCTCCATCGTCACCGGCCTCGTGCTGGGCGGCGGTGCTTCCCTGCTGGGCGAACAGCTGCTCCACTTCTACTCCTCCGATGAGGTCGTGGTGACCGCCGGTCTGGCCCGTATGCACATCATCTGCACCACCTATCTGCTCTGCGGCGGCATGGATGTTCTGGCCAGCTGCCTGCGCGGCCGGGGCTACTCCGTCCTGCCGATGGTGGTCAGCCTCGTTGGCAGCTGCCTGCTCCGCCTCGTCTGGATCGCCACCATCTTCCGGCTGTTCCACACCACCACGATGCTTTACCTCAGCTACCCCGTCAGCTGGATCCTCACTACACTGGTGCATCTGGCCTGCCTGCTGGTGGTACGGCATAAGATGAACGAGAGCCTTAAAGCTGCTGCACAGCGGTAAGCAGGCTCTTCGTCAGAGCGATACGATCGCAGTGCAAGAGCTGTTTGGCAGCGTCCTTGCCCTCTCAGGCGCTCCGCGCCAGCTCTCCCAGAGGGAGAGCCTTTGGCAGGCCGGACAGGTCTGTGCTGATTGCTGAAGGCTCTCAATATAACGCAAAAAATAGTGCCCTGCTACAGAGGGCAGCAGCTGCGGAACCATGTTCCTTGTCAAGCTGCTGCTAGCCTTGGTAGCAGGGTACTGCTGTTTGCGATACAAATTAAGCTTTACTCGTCCAGCATGGGCTTGACCGACACGCCAGTGCCTCTCCCTTCGGGAGCAACGGCGACGACCGCCGCCAGCGGCGGAAACAGGGAGGAGCTGTTGGGG
>OODK01000339.1_pt1 | contig 48520 bp, 40 predicted proteins | sample 1671371 | NCBI WGS metagenome assembly OODK01 (sample SAMN06348150, study PRJEB24527) | human gut metagenome | biome: human gut; feature: ankylosing spondylitis patient; material: feces | host: Homo sapiens | place: China | collected 2015-10 | reverse complement strand
GTAGTAGCAGCAACCGATGGTGTTATGGCTCAGACCAGAGAGCACATCCTGCTTTCCCGTCAGGTAGGCGTACCGTACATCGTTGTATTCATGAACAAATGTGATATGGTTGACGATCCGGAGCTGCTTGAGTTAGTAGACATGGAGATCCGTGAGCTGCTGAACGAGTACGAGTTCCCGGGCGATGACACCCCGATCATTCAGGGTTCCGCTCTGAAGGCTCTTGAGGATCCGCACGGTGAGTGGGGCGACAAGATCATGGAGCTGATGGACGCAGTTGACAGCTGGATCCCGGATCCGCAGCGTGAGACTGATAAGCCGTTCCTGATGCCTGTAGAGGATGTATTCACCATTACCGGTCGTGGTACCGTTGCTACCGGCCGTGTAGAGCGTGGTGTTCTTCATCTGAACGATGAGGTTGAGATCGTTGGTATCCACGAGGAGACCAAGAAGACCGTTGTTACCGGTATCGAGATGTTCCGTAAGTTACTGGATGAGGCTCAGGCTGGTGATAACATCGGTGCTCTGCTTCGTGGTATCCAGAGAACTGAGATCGAGCGTGGACAGGTTCTGTGTAAGCCGGCATCCGTAAAGTGCCACAACAAGTTTACCGCACAGGTTTACGTTCTGACCAAAGACGAGGGTGGTCGTCATACCCCGTTCTTCAACAACTATCGTCCGCAGTTCTACTTCAGAACAACTGACGTAACCGGCGTTTGCGAGCTCCCGGAAGGAACCGAGATGTGCATGCCTGGTGATAACGTAGAGATGACCGTTGAGCTGATCCATCCGGTAGCTATGGAGCAGGGTCTTCGTTTCGCTATCCGTGAGGGTGGTAGAACCGTAGGTTCAGGCCGTGTTGTTTCTATCGTTGAGTAATCACTGATCAGAAATTAATCGAAATTTTTATATCATGTAGATGCGCCTGGTGCGCCTACTGTGTCCAAACGTAAGATGACCCGTGGAGATTTTCTCCACGGGTTTTTCTGTTGTGTGGATTTTTGGAATTTCACACAAAGTTCAAACTAAAGTGCTGGCAGATATGCTATAATGTAGCGAGTGCAAGAGAACCGAAAGCGTGCTCGCACGGTTGCGGTGAACGGAGGAAGTGATTATGAAAATGAAATGGAAACAGCAGGCGGTTACTGCTCTGATGGCGTTGTTCTGCGGAGCAGGTCTTCACATTGCCGCATCGGCAATGCCTGGTGCCCGTTATACCTTCCATGCGGATGTATATGGGCCGGGGGTGATAAACCTTTCTGCTTCAGACAGCTATTCCAGATACCAGTGGGGACTGAAAAATGATGCGGAGCTGCAGTACAGTGAGATCACAAACCGCTTCCGCGACAGTAATCCGAAGCTGGCAAACTACATTGATCTGGCAAATTATTTTGGCATGCCAGCTCCGGTAGCCGGACCGGATGCTTACCGTATTAAGGAGATACGGGCGCGAAGAGGTGTAGATATTAACATTCTGCCAGCGTGGAACCTTTACGACTCCAGCACGGAGGAACACCGTCACGTGGTCGTTGCAGTGATTGATACCGGAATTGATATCAGTCATCCGGATCTGAAAAATGCAATCTGGACCAACGAAGACGAGATTCCGGGAGATGGCATTGACAATGACGGGAACGGTTATATAGATGATGTTCACGGCTGGAACTTTTTTGATGGAAACAACGAACTCTGCAAAGGCAGAGAGGATGACCATGGCACCCATGCGGCAGGCACCATCGCTGCGGCCCGCGGAAATGGCGGTATTGCAGGTATCACGGACAACAACTATGTTAAGATTATGGTGCTCAAGGCACTTGGAACCCGGTACGGTGTGGGAGAGGAAAAGGCTATCATCGAGGCCATCCGCTATGCGGAAGCCAATGGAGCCTCCATCTGCAATCTCAGTTTTGGCACCACGGAGTATTATCCGGAGCTGGAGAAGGTGATGCGGGATTCCAAAATGCTGTTTGTGGTATCGGCCGGAAACGGAAATGCAAAAGGAATCGGGGAGGATACGGATCAGAAACCGGATTATCCATCATCCTTCGACCTGGATAATGTGATTTCGGCAGCGAACCTGATGTTTGACGGAAATCTGGCAGAGAGCTCCAATTATGGGGCAAAGAGTGTGGATATCGCAGCACCGGGTACTTATATCGTCAGCACCATCGCAGATAGCGGATACGGCTTCATGACCGGCACCTCCATGTCGGCCCCCATGGTGACCGGTGCGGCGGCAATGTTGTATTCCTATCGCACGGATCTGCAGCTTTCCGATATCCGGAAGGTTCTTCTGGAAACAGCAAGGAAGCTTCCGACCCTGAATGGAAAGCTCAGCAGCAACGGCATGCTGGATCTGTACGCAGCGCTGAACTATGGAAGAACAACAGAGACAGCGGACAGCGAGCGGACTGCAGCAGATGGACAGAATGCACAAGACGGGCAGGATACAGAGCAGACTGCGGCAGGTGGTCAGAATGTGGAAGACAGGCAGGATGCAGAGCAGACTGCGGCAGATGACCAGGATGCAGAACAGGATCCGGAGGCCGGACAGGGCACAGCATCTGCTGCCTCCAAAACAATTACAGCGGGAGGCGGAGAACCGGTCAGCCTGGGGTGGTAAGCGTGTCAGAAAGTAAGCGCTTATGTCAGAAGAGCATTAAAAAAGTATCAGAAAAGCCCATGAAAACAACGAAACAGTTTTCATGGGCTTATTTGATTGCGATCTGTGGTAAAACCTGCCAGATCCGGGTTATTTCTTTCTGGTTTTGTTTTTGTATTCGGATAGAAGACGCTCAAACTCTTCTTCGTCACCAGAGCGCTGGAGTCTCTGTCTGCGGCGTTCGCGGCGCTCGGCAAGTGCCCTGGCTTCTTTCTTTTTCGAATAGATAAGCCAGCTGATCAGACTGATCACTGCAAGAACGAGCAGAACGATGAGGATTGTGACCAGAACCCCTGCCAGGGAAAAATGGCTGCGGGCAGGACGGGGGGTGTCTGTGTCAGCACCGTCTGACGGTTCAGACGGAGTCGAAACATCCGTGGAAGACGGGGCATCTGCAGCAGAATCATCGCTGTCGATGGTGACACCATCTTTCGCCAGCAGATAGGCAGTTCCCACTACCCGGTCGTTGTAGCTGTATGTGAGGAGCGCTACCGCGTTTTCGGGGCTGATTTCCGGCAGGGCACCGAGGGAAATGTCAGCATCCTCAAAGGAGGCGCCATTTGGCAGCGTAACAACGCTGTCCGGGTCGATCATCAGGTCTGATGCCCGGAAGGAACCCTTATCAAGGCTGATGGTCTCGTCACCGGTGACATACCGGCTCTCGTAATCTGCAATGGTATAGTTCTGGAAAGACCGGAAGCCGAATTCCAGAAGTGCCTTTCCGTCTACAAAATACTGTCTTGGCTGACCTTTCAGGATAACGGATACCAGACGGCGGTTATCCTTGACGGCGTAGGTGACCAGCGTGTTCCCGGCCTTGATCAGATACCCGGTTTTTCCGGCGATTGCCTCCGGATAGTAATACGGGCTGCTGGAATCTTCGGTCACGCAGAGCCGGTGCTCTCCGCGGATGGTGAAGCCATCCGGGTTCTGGGTGGTCGGCGCGATCCTATGGGTGGTGGCAGAGCTGATCTCTACCAGGGTTTCATTGTCGTAGGCAGCCTGGGCGATCAGGGCCATATCGTAAGCGGAAACATACTGATTATCGCCGTTTAAGCCAGACGGGTTTTCGAAGTGGCTTTCCTGACATCCAAGCTCCGCCAGTTTTTCATTCATCATGTCCACAAAGGCAGAAATACTGCCTGCCGTATGCTCGGCCAGAGCATTGGCGGCCTGGTTGCAGGATACTAGCAGCATGGAGTAGAGACAGTCTTCTACGGACAGCTGGTCACCTGCCACAACGCTGATTTTATTTCCGCTGTCGGCCTCAACCTGGTTGACAGCCGTTGTAGAAAATGTTACAGTATCATCCAGATTGCAATTTTCCAGGACGATGAGTGCTGTGAGGATTTTGGTGATACTGGCCGGCGGGTAGGTCAGGTGGATATTCTGACCATACAGAATGGCACCGGAATCCATATCCATGACAATGCCTGCCTCAGCCATGATGCCGGTATCGGAGGGCCAGTCCGGTTTTGCCCAGACTGTCAGAATGAACAACTGGCATGTTAGGACAAAACATACAAATTTTGATATCGTTTGTTTCCATTTATTTAGCAATGTGCAAACCTCCCGTGTTCTTTTTCCGTTTGCCGGTTCGAGTGAAAAGCAAGGAACTCTGCGGAAATTTCCGTATTTTGGCAAACCGGACCTGTCTAATCATACCTTATGTAAAATAAATATTCAACCAAATATTCCATGAAATATTCGTGAAATTGCCACTTCCATTTTCCCTGTATTTGTAGTATCATAGTCTCTGCTACGATATATAGTTGTTTATAAATGATAAAAATACAAGATATAGTATATTTGAGAGGGGTTTAGGCATGACTACGGATGTTAAGACAAATGTCATCAAGAGAAACGGCAAGGAAGTTTCTTTTGATGTCTCTAAAATCGTGAATGCGATCACAAAGGCAAATGCCAGTGTGGATCATCTTCATCAGCTGAATGAATATCAGATCAATGCAGTGGCAGATATGATCGCTAAGCAGGTGGAAGAGGCTACGCATGCGGTAAATGTAGAAGATATTCAGGATATGGTAGAGACCGGCATCATGGAGATGCGCGGTTATGAGGTGGCACAGAAATATGTGCGTTACCGTTATAAGAGAGAGCTGACCAGAAAGTCCAATACCACGGACAATGGCATTCTTGCTCTGATCGAGCATCTGAATGAGGAAGTAAAGCAGGAAAACTCCAATAAGAATCCGGTCATCAACTCTACCCAGCGTGATTACATGGCTGGCGAGGTCAGCAAGGACTTAAGCCGTCGTGTCCTGCTTCCGGAAGAGATTGTGCGCGCGCATGAGGCCGGTATCATCCATTTCCACGATACCGATTATTTTGCGCAGAAGGAGCATAACTGCGACCTGATCAATCTGGAAGATATGCTCCAGAACGGTACAGTCATCAGTGAGACCATGATCGAGAAGCCGCACAGCTTCTTTACTGCCTGCAACGTTACCACCCAGATCGTGGCGCAGGTGGCCAGCAACCAGTACGGCGGGCAGTCCTTCTCCCTGGCTCATCTGGCGCCGTTTGTGGATATCAGCCGCCAGAAGCTCCGCAAAAACGTGATCGAGGAGCGCAAGGAGTGTGGAGAGACTCTGGATGAGACCATCATCAACCGTGTAGTAGAACGCAGACTGCGTGAGGAGGTCAAGAGCGGTATCCAGACGATCCAGTATCAGCTGATCACTCTGATGACCTGTAACGGACAGGCACCGTTTGTGACCATGTTCATGTATCTGGACGAGGTTCCGGAGGGACGCACTCGTGATGATCTGGCTATGATCATCGAAGAGGTTCTGATCCAGAGAATGCAGGGCGTAAAAAATGAAAAGGGTGTCTGGATCACTCCGGCCTTCCCGAAGCTGATCTACGTTCTGGATGAAGATAACATTACAGAGGATTCCAAATACTGGTATCTGACGGAGCTGGCTGCAAAGTGTACTGCAAAGCGTATGGTTCCGGATTATATTTCCGCAAAGATCATGAAGGAATTAAAGGGCGGAAACGTATATACCTGCATGGGCTGCCGTTCCTTCCTGACTGTGGAGGATTCCCAGAGAAACGCAGACGGAAGCCACAAGTTCTACGGACGTTTCAATCAGGGTGTTGTTACCATCAACCTGGTGGATGTAGCCTGCTCTTCGGAAGGTGATATGGACCGCTTCTGGGAGATTTTTGAGGAGCGCCTGGAGCTCTGCCACCGCGCGCTGCGCTGCCGTCATGAGCGTCTGCTTGGAACCATCTCCGATGTAGCCCCGATCCTGTGGCAGAACGGTGCCCTGGCAAGACTGAAAAAGGGTGAGACCATCGACAAGCTTTTGTTTAACGGCTATTCCACCATCTCTCTGGGCTACTGCGGTCTGCATGAGATGTGCGTACGCATGACCGGCAAGTCCCATACAGATCCGTCTGCAAAGCCGTTTGCCCTGGCTGTTATGCAGAAGATGAACGACAAGTGCAGGGAGTGGAAAGAGGCCGAGAACATCAGCTACTCCGTATACGGAACCCCGATGGAGTCCACCACCTATAAGTTCGCGAAATGCTTACAGAAACGTTTCGGTATTATTCCGGGCGTAACCGATAAGAACTACATCACCAACAGCTATCATGTTCATGTCAGTGAGGAAATCGATGCCTTCAGCAAGCTGAAATTTGAGTCCGATTTCCAGAAGCTGTCTCCGGGCGGTGCGATCAGCTATGTGGAAGTACCGAACATGCAGCAGAATATCCCGGCAGTCCTGTCTGTCATGAAGTTCATCTATGAGAACATCATGTATGCAGAGCTGAATACCAAGAGCGATTACTGCGAGTGCTGCGGCTACGACGGTGAGATCAAAATCGTCGAGGATGAGGCAGGTAAGCTGATCTGGGAGTGCCCGAACTGCGGCAACCGTGACCAGGACAAGATGTCTGTTGCACGCCGTACCTGCGGCTATATCGGCACCCAGTTCTGGAACCAGGGACGGACGCAGGAAATCCGCGACCGCGTGCTGCATCTGTAAAAACGGAAATAATATATTGTATGCCAGGCGGACAGAAAAACATAGCAGTTGTTTTTCTGTTCGCCTCTTCACATTTTTTGCGAAAGATAACGGTCATATTTTGTTGATTTTGTGGTAAAATAGACGTCATGCGAGAGAGAATCGACATAATTGGGGAGGGGATACAATGCAGCTACGTGATATCCAGTATGTAATTGCGGCTGCGGAAGCTGGCAGCTTTTCTAAGGCAGCGCTTGTGGTGCACGTAAGCCAGCCTGCGTTGAGCCAGATGATTCAGCGTCTGGAGGATGAGCTTGGGGTGAAGCTTTTTATAAGGAAGAGCAACAAAGTAATCCTCACAGAGGAGGGTGCTATTTTCTGCGAAGAGGGGCGGGAAATCCTGAATCGCAGTCAGCATCTGATTAGCCGGATGCGGGAATTTAAAGAGCTGACCCAGGGAAAATTGTCAATTGCCATTGCGCCATTTTACCAGAAGAATTTTCTGCTTCCGTTTCTGGCGGAATTCCGAAAAAAATATCCGGGAATCATGGTGCAGGTGGTAGATGCGTTTTCCAATTACTCGGAGGAACTGCTGATGAACGGGGAAGTGGATCTTGCACTGGTTATGCTGCCGTTCCACAGCGGTACGATTCGGTATGAACCGCTTTACCGGGAGCAGATTTATCTGGCGGTTCCGAAGCATTCGGATGTATGTCAGAAGTTGGGGGGATCTGAATCACGGGAACTGGAGACGGAAGATCTGCGGAAGCTGCAAGAGGAGCCATTTATTCTATATGAACGTGGACGGCGTATGTATGAAAGTTCTCAGAAATTGTGCAGAAGTGCCGGATTTGTTCCGAAGGCGGCATTTTTATCCAATTCCTGCGAAAGCCTGAATGCGATGGTGGGAAATGGCATGGGAATCGGGTTTGTACCTTCCTCGGTAGAAAAAACAGCGAACCATGAAGAAATCGTATATTACTCCATCAACAGCCCAGATGCAATCCGGACACTGGCGGTCGGATATTTGGAGAAGAACTTATCGGCGGCTGCACAGGAGTTTGTGAAGATGGCCAAAAAACAGAATAGGATTACTGGATAACAGGAAATCTGAAAGGAAAATGCGATAACCTTTCAGATTTCTTTTTTTATTGCGATAAGTTTATGTTATAGGCATATTGTTTATGGATATTTCCCAATAAAAACGCGGTGTGTTAAAATGGTGATAGTCAAAAGAGACAAAAAAAGATAAAAATAATGAAAAAAACAAACAAAACAAACAAAAGCCTGAGCGGCAAAAAATAACATTAAGAAAAGAGAGGGATCGCTATGAAAAAAAGAAATCTGAAGGTAATGGCTATGATGGCAGCAGCAGTTCTTGCATTATCCGGATGTTCTGGTGGGGGAAACACTGCGACAGAGGCACCGAAGTCAGACAGCAGCGCAGCTGCTACAGAAGCAGCCGCAGATACCAAGGCAGCCGATGACAGTAAAACGGCCGACAGCGGAAAAGCAGCAGCTCCCACAAATTACCCGACCAAATCCATTGACCTGGTTGTACCGTTTACCGCAGGCGGCAACGTAGACCTTTCCTGCCGTATCCTGGCTCAGGAGATGGAGAAAGAACTGGGACAGCCGGTCAGCGTTCTGAACAAAGAGGGTGGCGGTGCCGTTATTGGACAGACTTATGTAGCAAACTCCAAACCGGACGGCTACACGCTTCTGGCTATGACCTCATCCTTCGTTACCAACGTTCTGAGCGGAACTACTACTTATGATATGGATTCCATTATCCCGGTTGCAGAGTACTGCTTCGACCCGGAGATTATCGTAGTATCCGCAGATTCCGGAATTGAGACTATCGATCAGTTCGTAGAAGAAGGAAAGAAGAGAGAGTTACTGAATACCACACCTGGTTTCTCTACCTCCCATCACATTGCAAGCCTGTTATTCTCCCAGAAGACCGATGTTCAGTTTGAGTATATGCATACCAACGGATCATCTGAGCAGACTGTACAGCTGGCAGGCGGACATGCTGAGGTTGGCTTTACTACTTACGCAGGTGCAGCTTCTCTGATCGATCAGGGCAAGATCAAGGTTCTGGCTATCTGTTCCGATGAGAGAAGTGAAAACCTTCCGGATGTTCCTACCTTAAAGGAAAGTGGTATTGACTTCACGTATGGTTCCTACAGAGGTATTGGTGTTCCAGCCGGCACTCCGGATGAGATCGTTCAGTACCTGTCCGATACCATGGAATCTGTTATGAACTCTGACGAAGTAAAAGACCAGTTTGCAAACAGCGGACTTCCGATTACCTATGCAAATTCATCAGACTTTAAGGCTATGCTGGATGAAGACTACAAGAATATGGAATCCATTCAGGATCTTTTGAAGGAATAAGAAGGGGGAGTACACTGTGGGTAAGAAAGACTGTGGACTTGGAATTGGCGCGATCGTCTTAGGTATTGCAGTATTTGTATATTTTCAGGGCCTTCCTGGTGCTGCAGGATCATACCCGAAGCTGGTCAGCGCGGCTATTGTAATTTTAGGAATTCTGATTCTGGCGGGTTCTTTCAAGGCTGCAAAGCAGGAAGAACCGGCTCAGAAGGAAAAGAAAAATATTTCCTATAAAACCGTGGCTTTGATTGTAGTGTATCTGTTTGCATACTATTTCCTGTTCCAGTATGTGGGCTATGTAATCCCAACGTTTCTGATGATGTTAGCCACATCGGTAACACTGGGATACCGGAACTGGAAGGTTTTGATCCCAACCGATCTGTTGATCAGTATTGGTTTGTATCTGGCATTTACACAGTTATTCCATGTAAGATTCATGGGTCTGTTTTTCTAAAATCATGTGAGAAAGGAGTGGAGAGAAAATGTCCAGTATTTTCTTGGGATTTCAGACGGTAGCTTCACCGATGGTGCTGCTGTTCCTGGTTCTGGGCTGTGTAGTCGGACTGGTAATCGGAGCTCTTCCGGGTCTGACCGGTAATATGGCGATTGCGCTGATGGTACCGATGACCTTTGGCATGCAGCCGAGTGTGGGGCTTGCGTTTCTGGCAGCAATCTACTGTTCTTCCATTTATGGCGGTTCGATTTCCGCAATTTTACTTGGTATTCCGGGAACCATCTCCAGTTTCGCGACAACACTGGATGGTTATCCACTGGCGAAACAGGGGAAGGCAGGCCTGGCCCTTGGAACTTCCACCATGGCCAGTGTCTTTGGCGGACTGTTCAGTGCCCTGGTGCTGATGTTTTTAACCCCGGTACTTGCAGATTTCGCGTTAAAGTTTGGTCCTGGTGAGTACTTTGCAATTTCTCTGTTAGGTATTGCCTGCATTACCAGCATCAGCGGTGACAACATTCCGAAAGGACTTCTTTCCGGCATGATCGGTCTTCTGATCGCAGTCATCGGTATGGATCCGCAGAATGGTACTCCGCGTCTGACCTTTGGCAATGTAAACCTGTTAAGTGGCATCAGCCTGGTAGCTTCCCTGATCGGTCTGTTTGGTATCGTATCCGTTATGAAGACTGCGGAAGCCTGCAAAAATGTGAAAACAACAAGTACTATGCCGACAGTCGATAATGTCTGGATTGGCTGGAAAGAATGTATGCGTCAGTTCCCGGTATGGCTGAGAGCTTCCGTAATCGGAACCATCGTCGGCATCATCCCGGGTGCAGGAACCAATGTAGCGACTTTCATGGCCTACGATATTGAGAAAAAGCTGTCCGGTGATCCGGATTCCTTCGGAAACGGAAACGTAAACGGTGTTGCGGCTCCTGAGGCAGCCAACAATGCAGTAACCGGCGGTTCCCTGGTGCCACTTTTGGCACTGGGCGTTCCTGGAAACTCCACATCCGCATTGTTCCTTGGCGCAATCATGATTCACGGCATGAGAACCGGCCCGGTATTCTTTACCGAGCATCCGGATATCATTTATGGCCTGTTCATTTCCATCATCATTGCGAACATTATCATGGCGCCTCTCGGAATCTTTACCCTTCGCTATATGAAGACCATTCTTTCCGTTCCGGAGGAACTGCTGGCAGGAATTATCTTGGCATTTTGTGTAACGGGTGTATTCGCACTGGCCACCAACCCGTTTGATGTGCTCGTGCTGATCGTATTTGGCCTGATTGGCTACTTCTGCTACAAATTCAAGATTCCGACCGCACCGATGATTGTGGCTATGGTGCTGGGATCCATGACGGAGAACAACTTAAGACAGGCGCTGATCGCAAGCAAGGGTTCTTGGAATTTCCTTTATACCCAGCCGCTTACCCTGACCATCGTAATCATTGCCCTGTTAAGCTTCTTCTTCCCGTTTATTGCAGCTCTGATTAAGAAAAGAACAAAGAAAGCGTAAAAGGCGCAGTATGAAATAACGAATGTACAGGAGGATTGTCAGATGAAAATTACAAAAGTAGATGTGTTTATGCTGGATGCCGGTTCTCAGAGATGGCAGAGAAAACCGATCATGTGCCGTATTTATACCGATGAAGGCATTTACGGTGACGGCGAAGCCGGTATCGCATTCGGAATCGGAAGCACCGCAGCGTTTGGCATGGTAAAAGACCTGGCCGGCCTGATTGTTGGCATGGATCCGATGAATATTGAAGTAATCTGGAATAAGATGTTTAAGTCCAGCTTCTGGGGCATGGGCGGAGGTGCCATCGTATTTGCTGGTATCAGCGCGATTGATATTGCACTGTGGGACATTAAGGGCAAGGCATTAAATGTTCCATGCTATCAGTTAATGGGCGGCAAGTTCAGAAGTCAGATGCGTTCCTACGCTTCCCAGCTGCAGTTCGGCTGGTGTGACAAAATCGGACCTTATGGCAAACCGGAAGAGTACCGCATGATTGCAAAATATGCTCTGGATGACGGCTACGATGCCATCAAGATCGATTTTACCCAGATCGGACCGGACGGCACCCACCTTCCGAAGAGCGAGTGCGAGGGCATTCCGTCCAGAACCTTCATGAAGATGGTAGAGGATCGTATGAAAGCAGTCCGTGATCTGGGATATGATTTTGACCTGATTGTGGAAAACCACTGTCGTACCGATGCGGTCAGCGCGGTTATGATCGGCGAGCTGTGTGACAAGTATAAAGTTATGGCTCTGGAAGAGCCGGTTATCCCGATGAATCCGATGATGCAGAAAGCGGTTCACGACAAGGTGAAAACTCCGATCGCCAGCGGTGAACGTCTCTATGGACGCTGGCATTATATGAACAATTTTGCGGAGAACAATGTACAGCTGTTACAGCCGGATATCTGTAACTGTGGCGGTCTCACCGAGTCCAAGAAGATCTGCGATATGGCACAGGTATTTGATGTAACGGTACAGGCTCACTGCGCAGGCTCCCCGATCTCTACTGCAGCAGCACTCCATATCGAGGCAGCAATTCCGAATTTCTGCATCCATGAGCATCACTTCCGCAGCACCCAGCCGGATTTGACCAGACTGTGCAAGTACGATTACCAGCCGGTTAAAGGTATTTACACCGTTCCGGAGCTTCCGGGACTTGGCCAGGAAATGACCAAGGACGCAATGGACAATGCATTGATGCATGTAACCGTAGACAGAAACGAAAAAGGGCTGTAATTCTCTCTTATGTAACATATAGCAAAAACACGGCAGACTGTGAAATGCAGGCTGCCGTGTTTTTGTTGTTCTCTTGGCTAATTCTGACGATTTTATGAAAATTATGGTGTGCACCCTCACGTGCCTTGCACCTGATGAAATTTAATGGTATACTGTCGTGGTAAATTACCCGTATTGCGGCCAGCAGGGCCGGAAAAACAATAAAATGCCCCGTTTGTGGGCGGTTTTCGGGTCAAAAGGACGGATGAAAGGAATCCTATGTCTTCAAATAACGAATATGCGATCCAGGTACAGGATGTGAGCAAGATATATAAGCTGTATGACAAGCCGATCGACCGGCTGAAGGAGTCTCTCAGCTTAACCCATAAAAACTACCATAAGGACTTCTTTGCACTGAGTGATATTTCATTCAATGTAAAGAAGGGTGAGACGGTAGGCATCATCGGAACCAACGGTTCCGGAAAATCAACGATATTAAAAATCATCACCGGAGTGCTGACCCCGACAAGCGGACAGGTCCGGGTGAGCGGAGTTATCTCGGCGCTTCTGGAGCTGGGAGCGGGCTTCAACATGGATTACACCGGCATTGAGAATATTTACATGAACGGAACCATGATGGGCTTTTCCAAAAAACAGATGGATGAGAAGCTTCCGGATATCCTGGAATTTGCGGATATCGGAGACTTTGTTTACCAGCCGGTGAAAACCTATTCCAGCGGTATGTTTGTACGGCTGGCTTTTGCATTGTCAATCAATGTGGAGCCGGAAATCCTCATTGTGGATGAGGCCCTTTCTGTGGGAGACGTGTTCTTCCAGTCCAAGTGCTACCGCCGCATGGAGGAGATCCGGAAGAACGGAACCACCATTCTTATGGTTACCCACGACATGGGCAGTGTCATCAAATACTGTGACCGGGTGGTGCTTTTAAACAAGGGTCATTATGTGGCTGAGGGCGCGCCGGGCAAGATGGTGGATCTGTACAAGAAAATCCTGGCCAACCAGATGGATGATCTGGAAGAGGAACTGCTGGAGATGAATGATTTCTCCGGTGGGATGGATGAAGAAGACAGTATAAAAAATACTGCTCCGGCAGAACATGCTGAGGCAAAGCTGGTCCACAGCGGTCTTATGAAGGACAAGATCACCATTAACCCGAACCGTACCGAGTATGGCAACGGCAAGGCGGAGATCTATGATCTTGGTATGTTTGATGAGCGGGGCAACTTAACGAACCTGTTGTTAAAGGGTGAGTATTTTACCATCAAAGAGAAGATCCGTTTCCATGACAGCATCCAGGCCCCGATCTTTACCTACACCATTAAAGATAAGAAGGGCGCGGACTTAACCGGTACCAACACCATGTTTGAGGGGGCGGAGATCCGTCCGGTCAAAAACGGTGACGAGTACGAGGTGAACTTCCGCCAGAAGATGACCCTTCAAGGCGGCGAGTATCTGCTTTCCATGAGCTGCACCGGCTTTGAACAGGGCGAGCATACTGTGTACCACCGTCTGTATGATGTGGCGAACATCACGGTTATTTCCAATAAGAATACCGTGGGTGTTTATGATATGGAGTCTGAGGTGGAGGCGGTGCTGAAACCGGCGGGAGCCGTGAACACGGAAACCGGGAATGCGTGAGACGGAAACTGGTTTGATCGGAACACAAACATGGCGAACAACGAACGTGAACATAAGAAAGAGGTTTTTTGAGCATGAGAAAGATCGATGATGAGATACAGGCGCTCCTCTTAGAGCATCGCGGAGATATCCGGTCCATCCTGAAGGACAACCACAGGCTGGATCTGTTGTATGCACTCTCTTCCCAGCGTGAGCTGCTGCTTGAGTGGTATGACTTTGAACCGGAGGCAGAGGTCCTGCAGGTGGGAGCCGATTACGGTGCGCTGACCGGGCTTTTTCGATCCAGCGTGCGCGCAGTGACGGTGCTGGATGACACGGAAAGTGCTTTGGAAACGGTGCGCCAGCGCTATCCGGGCGCAGCAAATATTTATTACCGAAAGGACAGTCTGGCCGGTTATGCGGCAGAGGCCTGTGCGGAGGGCAAAAAGTATGACTATGTGATCTTTGCGGGAACTCTGACAGCTCCCTATGAGAAACACATTCATGAGGCAAAGTCCCTGTTAAAGCCGGAGGGAATTCTGATCGTGGCTTCAGCCAATGCCCTTGGCATGAAATATTTTGCGGGAACAGTGGAGGAAGAAAATGCACTGACCAAACGTCAGCTGACGGAGCTGCTTTGCGGGGGCAGGGAAACCCAGAGCATGGCCGATGAGAGCGGTGCATTGAAATTCTATTATCCGATGCCGGACTATAAGACTCCGGTCAGCATCTATTCCGATGCATATCTGCCAAAGAAGGGTGATTTAACCCGTGTAACTCCGGCTTACGATTATCCGCCGTATCACCTGATGGAGCAGGGGGAGAAGTTTGACACGGTCTGCGAGGCAGGCCTTTTTGACCTGTATGCTAACTCCTATCTGGTATTCTGGAGCGCAGATCCGAAACAGCTTCAGAAGGAAGATGAGCGGATCTTCATGAAATACAATAAGACAAGACGAGAAGAGTTCCAGATCAAGACCTGCATCTGCGAGCGGAATGCAGCCGGTGCGGAAACAGGAAATAAAGAGCGTTATGTTGAGAAAGCGGCGCTGAGTCTGGACGGCAGCGCTCACATTGCTTCCTTCAAAGAAAAATATGAGAAGCTGACAAAGCAGCACCGTACCTTAAAGGTGGCAGAACCGAAGTTTGCCGAGCACCGCAATTCCGTATTCTTTCCCTATCTGGTGGGAGAAACCTGCGCGGAGAAGCTGGGCGAGCAGTTAGAGGGCGGACAGCTTCCACTGGATGTGCTGCAGATTGTTATGAACCAGATTTACGATATCAGTCCGGAGTGCCGCAGTGCGTTTAACCGTACGGAAGAGTTTGATGAGGTGTTTGGCGCAGACCTGACGGAGGAGGAGCAGAAGCTGCTGCTTTCCGATACGGCCTGCGAGGTGTCCAACATCGACGCATTGTTTGAAAACATGCTGATGACTCGGGAGGGCATTTACTGTCTGGATTATGAGTGGGTATTTTTATTCCCGGTTCCGGAGCATTTTGTGAAATACCGTATTCTGTACTATTTCTATGAGCAGTACAGCAGTGTGTTAAAGCAGCTGACCTTAGATCAAATCCTGGGTTATTTCGGCATCACGCCGGAGATGGCCGAGGTGTACCGCAGGATGGAAGAAAACTTCCAGAGCTATGTACACGGCGAAAACCAGGAACTGTATCTGGGCAATTATATGGTATATTCCCGCACTGTGCGTGACATCCGCCAGACCGAAAGCGACCTTGCAAGAGCGAGAGAGCGCATCGAGCAGATGAAGATCCACAGCCGGGAAAAGGACGTGACTATCCGCAAGATCACCGAGGTGCAGCGTCTGACCAACAATCATGTCACCAACCTGGAAGCCATCATCCACAACCATGAGCATGAGATCGGGGAGATGGCAAAGACCTTAAATTACTTAAACAAACATGAGGCTATCCTCTTTAAGATCCGCAGGAAACTGGGCGACAAATTCAACCAGAAGTATCCGAAGGGGTCTGTGGAGCGGAAAAAGCTTCATTATAAGAAGGAATATATGCTGCATCCGCTTCGTTCCATGAAGCTTTACTCCACACCGGAGGGAAGAAATTTACGGGACGGCGATTTCAACATTGGTGAGATCTACCGGGAGCATGGACGCCTGAAATTTGAACAGGTGGAGAACCCGACGGTTTCCATCATTATTCCGGTATACAACCAGATCCACTATACCTATGCGTGCCTGCTTTCTATTTTAGAGCACACGAAGGATGTTTCTTATGAGGTCATTATTGCGGATGACGTATCCACAGATGCGACAGAGCATCTTTCCGAGTATGCGGAAGGACTTGTGATCTGCAGAAACAGTACAAATCAGGGCTTTCTGCGCAACTGCAATAATGCAGCACGCCATGCCCGCGGCAAATATGTGATGTTCTTAAATAACGACACCCAGGTGACGGAGAACTGGCTGTCTTCCCTGGTCCAGCTCATTGAGTCGGACCCGTCCATCGGCATGGTAGGTTCCAAGCTGGTGTACCCGGACGGACGGCTGCAGGAGGCAGGCGGTATCATCTGGAGCGACGGCTCCGGCTGGAACTATGGACGTCTGGACAACCCGGACAAGCCGGAATACAACTATGTCAAGGATGTGGACTACATTTCCGGAGCGGCTATTTTACTATCCAATGAATTATGGAATCAGATCGGCGGCTTTGATACCCGCTTTGCGCCGGCCTACTGTGAGGATTCCGACCTGGCTTTCGAGGTCAGAAAAGCGGGCTACCGCGTAGTATATCAGCCGAAGTCCAGGGTCATCCACTTCGAGGGCGTTTCCAACGGCACCGATGTACAGGGAACCGGCTTAAAGCGCTATCAGGTGGCAAACAGCAGGAAGCTGAAGGAAAAGTGGGCCGATGAGTTCGCAAAGCAGTGCGAGAACGACGGCAATCCGGATCCGTTCCGGGCAAGAGAGCGCAGCATGGGCAAGCCGATCATCCTGGTGGTGGACCATTATGTGCCTACCTATGATAAAGATGCGGGCTCCAAGACCACGTACCAGTATTTAAAGATGTTCTTAAAGAAGGGCTATGTGGTAAAATTCCTGGGTGACAATTTCATGAATGAAGAGCCCTACACCAGTGAGCTGGAGCAGATGGGCATTGAGGTCTTATACGGACCGGAATACCAGGTCAAGATCTGGGACTGGCTGCGTGACCATGGCGATGACATTGCGGTGGCATACTTAAACCGCCCGCACATTGCCTCCAAATACATTGATTACATTTTAGACAATACCGATATCAAGGTGATCTACTACGGACACGATCTGCACTGGCTGCGGGAGAGCCGTGAGTATCAGATCACGAAGGATCCGAAGATCCGCGAGGATGCGGAATACTGGAAGTCCATTGAGTTTACGCTGATGAGCAAGGCGGCAGTCTCCTACTATCCGTCTTATATTGAGCGCGATGCGATCCATGAGATCGATCCGACCATCAACGTAAAGGATATTACAGCATATGTTTTTGATGAGTTTAAGTCTGACATTCAGGAGGACTTTGCGAAGCGCAACGGACTTCTGTTTGTCGGCGGCTTTGCGCATCCGCCGAATGCAGATGCGGTGCTCTGGTTTGCAAAGGACATTTATCCGCGCATCCGTCAGAAGATGGAGGCAGCAGGCCAGATTCCGCCGGAATTTATCGTAGTCGGTTCCAAGGTGACCGATGAGATCAGGGCGCTGCAGCAGCCGGACAACGGCATCATCATCAAGGGCTTTGTATCTGAGGAAGAGCTGAGTGAGCTTTATGCCACCTGTCGTGTGGTGGTGGTTCCGCTGCGTTATGGTGCAGGTGTAAAGGGCAAGGTGGTAGAAGCCATCTACAACGGTGCCCCGATCGTCACCACCTCCATTGGAGCGGAGGGAATTCCGCAGGTAGAGGATGTTCTTCTGGTAGAAGACGAGCCGGAGGCATTTGCCGAGACCGTGACCAGACTGTACCAGAGCCCGGAGGGCTGCAGGGCACTCTGCGAGAAGACCCAGAGCTACATCCGCACCCATTTCAGCATGGATGCGGCATGGAAGGTCATTGAGAACGATTTTAAGAGATAGCTAAGGAGAATATACAATGCAGGCAATTTTACTGGCCGGTGGTCTGGGAACCCGGCTCCGGAGCGTGGTAAGCGACCGCCCGAAGCCTATGGCCCTGATCGGAGAGAAGCCATTTATGGAGTATGTGGTGCATGAGCTTTCCCGCCATGGCATCACAGATATCATCTTTGCCGTGGGCTACAAGGGTTCCATGGTGGAGGAGTATTTCGGGGACGGAAGCGGCTTTGCCGCACCGGACGGAACTCCCATCACGGTTCATTATGCTTACGAGGAAGAACTTCTCGGCACAGCCGGAGCCATCAAAAATGCCGGCAGATTTGTCACGGAGGACAGCTTTTTTGTCCTGAACGCGGACACTTTTTATCAGATTGACTACAGCCGCCTGGTGACCATGCAGCAGGAGTCTGATCTGGATATGGCACTGGTGCTCCGGGAGGTGCCGGATATTTCCCGGTACGGGGCAGCGGTTCTGACAAATGGCCGCCTGACCGGTTTTAACGAAAAAACTGCCCAGGCGAAGCCGGGCACCATCAACGGCGGCGTGTATCTGATGAAGCGCGCCCTGCTTGACGAAATCCCGGCAGGAAAGGTTTCCCTGGAAAATGAGATGATCCCGAAGTGGCTGTCTGAGGGCCGTCCGTTAGGCGGTTTTGTAAATGATGGTTACTTCATTGATATTGGTATTCCGGAGGCTTATTATCAGTTTATTGAGGATGTAGAGAGAGGAGTAGTGGTATGGTAATCAGGGGACGGGCACCGCTTCGCGTCAGCTTTGGCGGCGGCGGTACGGATGTGGCACCCTTCTGTGTGGAGCAGGGCGGCGCCATCATCGGCAGCACCATCAACAAGTATGCGTACTGTTCCATCGTTCCGAGAGAGGATGATCAGATTATCGTACACTCTCTGGACTTTGACATGACAGTCAAATATAACGCGAAGGAAAATTTTGTCTACGACGGACGGCTGGATCTGGTCACCGCTGCTTTAAAGGCCATGGATATCAACCAGGGCTGTGAGGTTTATTTACAGTGTGACGCGCCGGCCGGTTCCGGCCTTGGAACCTCATCTACCGTTATGGTTTCCCTGCTGACGGCTATGGCGCGCTGGAAAGGCGTAGAGATGGATGCATACCGCCTGGCTGACCTGGCTTACCAGGTTGAGCGTGAAGATTTAAAGATTGACGGCGGTTATCAGGATCAGTATGCGGCTACCTTTGGCGGCATCAACTTCATTGAATTCCATGGCCGCAACAACGTGGTGGTCAACCCGCTGCGCATTAAGAAGGACATTCTGCATGAGCTGCAGTATAATCTGCTCTTATGCTACACAGGCAATATCCATGTGTCTGCGAATATCATCAAGGACCAGGTGAAAAACTACGAGAAGAAGGATGCCTTTGATGCCATGTGTGAGGTGAAGGCTCTGGCCTATGCCATGAAGGATGAGCTGTTAAAGGGAAATCTGCACAGCTTTGGAAAACTGCTGGATTATGGCTGGCAGAGCAAAAAACGCATGAGCAGCAAAATCACAAGCCCGCAGATCGATGAGCTTTACGATGAGGCCATCAAGGCCGGGGCTTTGGGCGGCAAGCTGCTTGGCGCGGGCGGCGGCGGTTATCTTCTGATGTACTGCCCGTACAATGTCAAGCATAAGGTGGCAGCCCGCATGGAGCAGATGGGCGGCCAGATGGCAGACTGGAACTTTGAGCTGCGCGGCGCCCAGTCCTGGATCGCAGATGAAAACCGCTGGAATTATAATGAGGTGAAGGTACATCTGCCGAACGGAGATTACGAATTTAAATTATAAGGATATTTTATGGAAAAAGTAATATTTCTGGACCGGGACGGTACATTGAATGAAGAGGTCAATTACCTGCACCGGAAAGAAGATCTGGTGCTCCTTCCGGGAGTGCCGGAGGCCTTGAAGGCTTTTAAGGACCAGGGCTACAGGCTGGTGGTGGTCACCAATCAGGCAGGCGTGGCCCGCGGCTATTATACCGAGGACGATGTAAAAGAGCTGCATCGTTATATGAACGAACTGCTGGCCGGACAGGGAGTGAAGATTGATGCGTTTTACTACTGCCCGCACCATCCGGAGCATGGAATCGGAAAGTACAAGGTCCGGTGCCACTGCCGCAAACCGGAAACAGGCATGTTCGAGATGGCAGAACAGGATTTTGCGGTTGACAAGGCATCCTCCTGGATGATCGGCGACAAGCTGATCGATATGGAAGCGGGCCGCAATTACGGAGTCCGTACTGTGTTAGTGGGAACCGGCTATGGTGCCGGAGTCCATGAGGAACAGAAGAAAAAGGGAGACTTCCCCTATGACCTGTACGCAGACGATTTACTGGAGGCATACAATGAAATTAACAGAGAAACAGCAGGAAATCTTTGAGGAGCTGTTTGTACGCTATCCGGTTCTTGAGAAGAACCGGGAGGATATTTTAAAGGCATATGAGGTTCTGGAGACCTGCTACCGCACAGGCGGAAAGCTTCTGGTAGCCGGAAACGGCGGAAGCTGCGCGGACGCGGAGCATATTGTCGGGGAACTGATGAAGGGCTTTAGAAAGCGCCGCCCGTTAGACGAAGCACTGCAGCACAGTCTGGCCATGGAAAACATAAGCCATGGGGCAGATCTGGCCCGCAGTCTTCAGGGCAGCCTGCGGGCCATTGCACTGGATGGACATCCGGGACTTTCCACGGCCTTTGCCAACGATGTGGACGCGGATATGATCTTTGCCCAGCAGGTTTGTGGATATGGGGACAGGGATGATGTATTCCTGGGGATATCCACCTCCGGAAACTCTAAAAATGTGGATTACGCAGTGACCGTTGCGAAAGCAAAGGGCTTAAGCGTCGTCGGCCTGACCGGAAAGGATGGCGGCCTGCTCGGAAAGCGGGCCGATGTGGCTGTCATCGTTCCGGAGACGGAGACCTTTAAGATCCAGGAACTGCATCTTCCGATTTATCATGCACTGTGCCTGATGCTGGAAGAGGCCTTCTTCGAGGAGTAGGAATATGATGAGTCATACTTTTGCAATCTGTGCCTATAAGGATTCGCCTTATCTGGATGCCTGCATCCATTCCCTGAAGCGCCAGTCGGTGAAATCAAAGATCATTCTCTGTACCTCTACACCAAGTCCGTTTCTGGAAGCTATGGCAAAGATCCACGACATTCCGCTGTACGTGCGGGACGGAAAAAGTGACATTCAGGATGACTGGAACTTTGCCTGTGAAAAGGCGGATACCCGCCTGGTGACCATTGCTCATCAGGATGACTGCTACCACCGGGATTACGCGGCCTGGGTGCAGCGGTGCTGGGAACGATACCCGGACACCACGGTGTTCACCACAGACTGCGCGATCTTAAAGGGTGAAGAGCTGCAGAGACCGGGCATGATCCAGTTTATCAAGATGCTTCTGCGTCTGCCGCTGCGCCTGCATGGACTGGCAGACCGGACCTTTGTGAAAAAGGCAGCGCTGGTGTTTGGCAACCCGATCATCTGCCCTTCCTGTACTTATGATAAAGAGGCGCTCGGCACGCCTCTGTTTGACTCGCCCTATAAATTTGCGCTGGACTGGGATACCATGTGGAAGCTGGCGGCGCGGCCGGGCCGTTTTATCTGCGTGGAACGTCCGCTGATCCGTTACCGGATCCATGACGGAGCTACCACAAAGGCCTGCATTCAGGATCACCGCCGCGGGGCAGATGAGACAGCTATGTATGAGAAAATCTGGCCAAAGCCGGTGGTGAAGGTACTGATGCACTTTTACCGGAAAGCGTATGCGGCTTACGATAACGCGTAAGAGCCTGCAATGACCGGAACGCAGCAAAGGGAAGCGCCGTGCTTCAGGGCCATCCGGACTGCAACAAAAAATTGGAGTATAATTATGGAAAAGATGGAATTTAGCGGAAAGCAGAGGGCGGAGGCCATGCAATACCGGTGGACGAAACGGGCAGATGTCTGGAAGACGGAAGCCCTGGTCCTGATCCTGCTGACTGCCTTTACGTTTGTGATCAACCGTCACATGGAGATCAAGGGTCTTTACATGGACGATCTCTATCAGTGGTTCTGCTTTAACGATAACCCGTTCTTTGCGGCGGTGTTTACCAGCGGCGGGACACGTTTCCGTGCCCTTTACAATCTGGCGGCATGGACAGAAATGAAACTTTTCGGCACCCATGTAAACTGGTATGTGCCCTTTAACATTGTGCTGAACTCCTGTCTTGCGTACAATCTTTACCGCATGGCAAAACGGTTCAGCCATTCTGCGTATGTGGGAATTTTATGTGCGGTCATGTTTCTGATGTCCCGTATGTCCTACTACCAGATCGGCCAGGCGCTGGGGCTGATGGAGACCATGGCCATGTGGATGGCGCTGGGAATCCTGTATTTCCTGCTGGAGTTTCTGGGCGAAACAGATGAGGCGGCTGCGAACCGGAAGTTTTACCTGGCGGTGGTTCTTTATTTCTGTGTCTGCCTGGTGCATGAGCGCTATATGGTGCTGCTTCCGCTGTTTTACTTTTCCCTGATCTTTCGGCTGTCAAGGAACTGGAAGCTCTGGGCGGCTCCAACTGTTGGATTTGCCCTGATCCAGCTTCTGCGGTTTGTTTTTATCGGCACCATCTCCCCTCCGGGGACCGGCGGAACCGACGTAGTAGATACCATTTCCGTGAGCTCTGTGCTGCACTTTGTGTTAAGCCAGATTGCCTATATCTTCGGAATCAATGCAGGACCGGAGCACTTAAATGGACAGAACTTCCGGGAAGCGCCGCTGTGGGTGATCATTCTCATTGCCCTGGCAGATCTGATGATCGCGATGCTGGTGCTGGCCTTTCTGATCCGTGTGATCCGGAAGGGAAAGAAGATGGTTCCGTACTTGCAGAAGGCATTTCTGTTTGTGGCATTTATCGGAGCCTGTATCGTCTGCTCCAGCGTGACCATCCGCGTGGAGATGCGCTGGGTCTATGTTTCCCTGGCGGCAGCACTGCTATTCCTTTCCTGGATGTACGGCAGCCTGACGGAGCAGATGGCAAAGCGTGGGCGCTGGATCCAGGCACTTCCGTACTTAAGCCTGTTCACGCTCTATGTGCTGTTCATGCTTCCGGTGGAGCATTATTACCGCGGCCTGTTTCCGAACCTTTATTACTGGGCTGACCAGGAGCACTATAATGCTCTGGCAGAAGAAACCTACGGACAGTACGGTGTCGGGATCTTTGGAAAGACCATCTACATTGTAGGGGACAAATTCGAGATGGATGATTTCACCCAGGCGGAGTTTTTCCGGGTATTCGACCGGTTAAACCGCGATGACTGTGTGAGGGTCGTTCATATTAAGGATCTGCGTGACATTGGTCTGATTACCGATGACATGCTGGTGATCCAGGAGGATCCGGAGAACAACCGGTTCCAGGATATCACCCATGCGGCATCCCTGTTTAAGTGCCGCCCGATCTACGGCTTTTATGATGATGGCTGGTTAGATGAGAGGGCATCCGTCCAGGTGATGGCCGGAAGCACAGGAGAAATCCATTTAAGCTTCAACTATCCGCGGGATCTCACGGATGACCAGTGGCTGACCGTGTATGTGGACGGTGAGCCAGCCGAGTACATGAACTTTACGGAGCAGAATGAGGAGTGCACGATCCAGGTGGATCCGTACCAGCCGGTGACCCTGCGGTTTGAGAGCAATTTCTATGTGCCGAACGCACTGGAAAAGCGCGGTGTGACACGGCTGGCCGTGCTTCTGAAGATGACGGCAGACTAAAATGAAATTGGCTGAGGCCGCACATGATGGAAAACGGCATGTGGAGGTTTCAGCCGTGATAGCATACGGAGGAAAGAAGATGAAGGTTGTAATTCTGGCAGGCGGTCTGGGAACCCGGATCAGCGAAGAGAGCCATTTAAAGCCAAAGCCAATGATCGAGATTGGCGGACGTCCGATCCTGTGGCACATCATGAAATATTATTCCGAGTTCGGATTCCATGATTTTGTGATCTGTCTGGGCTATAAGCAGTATGTGGTAAAGGAGTTCTTTGCAGATTATTTCCTGCATACCTCCGATGTGACCTTTGACCTGGCTAACAACAGGATGGAGGTTCACAACAACTATGCAGAGCCGTGGAAGGTAACGCTGGTGGATACCGGTTTAAATACTATGACCGGCGGCCGTGTAAAGCGTATCCAGCCTTATATTGGCAATGAACCGTTTATGCTGACCTACGGTGACGGTGTGTGCAACGTGGATTTAAAGGGACTGGTGGAGTTCCACAAGTCTCACGGAAAGACCGCGACCATCACGACCGTCAGCATCGACCAGCAGAAGGGCGTGCTGGATATCGGTCCGGACAACACGATCCGCTCCTTCCGAGAGAAAGCAGCATCCGACGGCGCCATCATCAACGGCGGTTTCATGGTGCTGAATCCGGAAGTTTTCTCCTATCTGAAGGACGATGCCACTGTGTTTGAGCAGGAGCCGATGACCCGCCTGGCAGCAGAGGGACAGCTCATGTCCTTCTATCACGATGGTTTCTGGCAGTGCATGGATACGCAGCGCGAGATGCAGCTTCTGGAGACGCTGTGGCAGTCCGGCAACGCACCCTGGAAGATCTGGAAAGAATAAGGAAAGCTTGCTGAAATATCTGGCTGTCGGAACAAGCGGCAGCAACAGGGAGAGAATACAATGAAGTATGATTTAAATACATGCAGGGAATTTTATCAGGGAAAACGTGTTCTAGTGACTGGCCACACCGGCTTTAAGGGCTCTTGGCTGTGCCGGATCCTGACACTGGCCGGTGCGCAGGTGACCGGTTATGCGGCCGAGGCACCGACCGCCCCGGCTCTGTTTTCGATTGCCGGGCTGGCGGATACCATGGACAGTGTGATCGGAGATATCCGGGATCTGGGGCATCTGAAGGAGGTCTTTGACCGGGTACAGCCGGAGATCGTGCTGCATCTGGCGGCACAGCCCATCGTGCGGGATTCCTACAGGGATCCGGTCTACACCTATGAGACCAATGTGATGGGCACGGTGAATGTGCTGGAGTGCGTGCGCCTGACGCCTTCCGTGAAGTCCTTTTTGAATGTGACCACCGACAAGGTGTATGAGAACCGGGAGTGGGAGTATGGATACCGGGAGTGCGATCCGCTGGATGGCTATGATCCGTATTCCAACAGCAAATCCTGTTCCGAGCTGGTGACTCACAGCTATCAGAAGTCCTTCTTTGCGGACGGACACTGTGCCATTTCCACTGCCAGGGCCGGAAATGTGATCGGCGGCGGTGATTTTGCCAACGACCGGATCATCCCGGACTGTGTGCGGGCCATGGAGGCAGGCAGGGAGATCGTGGTGCGCAACCCCTATTCTACCCGTCCGTTCCAGCATGTGCTGGAGCCGCTGTTTGCTTATCTGGAGATTGCCCAGAAGCAGTACGAGGATCTGGCATACCAGGGCTATTACAACGTGGGCCCGGATGAGTGCGACTGTGTGACCACTGGCGAGCTGGTAACCCTGTTCTGCGATCTCTGGGGCGAGGGCGCTTCCTGGGTAAACCGCCATGACGGAGGTCCGCATGAGGCAAACTTTTTAAAGCTGGACTGCTCAAAGCTCAAGAAGACCTTTGGCTGGAAGCCCAACTGGCACATTCAGGATGCCATCGGGAAGACCATTGTCTGGTCGAAAGCGTACCTGGCCGGTGAGGATATGCGGAAGGTGATGGATCGGCAGATCGGAGAATATTAAAGGAGAGTAATAACATGGAAAAAACACAGGAGCAGGCACGCCAGGAAATTCTTGACCTGGTAGCGGATTACTGCAGAACCTATCATATCAATAATAAAAAACCTTACAAGCCGGGCGATCGCATTCCGTATGCGTCCCGTGTGTACGATGAAGCCGAGATGGTGAATCTGGTGGACAGTGCTCTGGAGTTCTGGCTGACCTCCGGCCGCTATACTGATGAGTTTGAGGCGAAGCTGGCTGAGTATCTGGGCGTGCGCTACTGTGCCCTGGTAAACTCCGGCTCCTCCGCAAACCTGGTGGCCTTCATGACTCTGACTTCTCCGCTTCTAAAGGAGCGTCAGGTAAAGCCTGGAGATGAGATCATTACCGTGGCAGCAGGCTTTCCGACTACCGTAACCCCGGCTATCCAGTATGGTGCGGTTCCGGTGTTTGTGGATGTGACCATTCCGCAGTACAACATTGATGTGACGAAGCTGGAAGAGGCCTATTCTGAGAAGACAAGGGCAGTCATGATCGCCCATACTCTGGGCAACCCGTTTGACTTAAAGGCTGTAAAGGAGTTCTGTGACCGCCATAACCTGTGGCTGATCGAGGATAACTGTGATGCCCTGGGAAGCCGCTACACCATTGATGGTGTGGAGAAGTTTACCGGCACCGTGGGCGATATCGGAACCTCCAGCTTTTACCCGCCTCATCACATGACCATGGGTGAGGGCGGAGCTGTCTATACCGATAACCCGCTGCTGAACAAGATCATCCGCTCCTTCCGTGACTGGGGACGCGACTGTGTCTGCCCGTCCGGTCGGGACAACCTGTGCGGACACCGCTTCGACCGCCAGTACGGCGAGCTTCCGCTGGGCTACGATCACAAGTATGTGTACTCCCATTTCGGATACAACTTAAAGGCAACCGACCTGCAGGCATCCATCGGATGCGCGCAGCTTGACAAGTTCCCGGGCTTTGTGGAGCGCAGACGTCACAACTTCGACCGGCTGAAAGCAGCGCTAGCAGATACCGCCGACAAGCTGATTCTGCCGGAGCCGTGCGAGAACTCCAGACCGAGCTGGTTTGGTTTTCTCATCACCTGCCGGGAAGGTGTGGACCGCAACGCAGTAGTTCAGTACGTGGAGAAGAAGGGTGTGCAGACCCGAATGCTGTTTGCAGGTAATCTGACCAAGCATCCGTGCTTTGACCAGATGCGTGCAGAGAAACGAGGCTATCGTGTGGTGAGTGAATTAACCAACACCGACCGCATCATGCAGGATACCTTCTGGGTAGGCGTTTATCCGGGCATGAGCGATGAGATGATCGATTATATGGCAGCAACGATCCGCGAAGCCATCAACCAGTAATACCCGGAAAAGAGGTCGGACAATGCAGTATGATTTAACAAAGGTCCACGAGATTAACCTGAAGATTTTAAAGGAGATTGACCGGATCTGCAGAAAATATAAGATCAAATATATGCTGGACGGCGGCACATTACTTGGTGCGGTCCGCCACAAGGGCTTTATCCCGTGGGATGACGACGCAGATATCGCCTTTACGAGAAACAACTATGAGGCATTTTTGAAGGTAGTAAGACGGGAGCTTCCGGATACCATGGAGCTTCTGATGCCGGAGGATTTCCAGGGCGGAAAGGCCTTCTTCGACTTTACGGCCCGGGTCATCTACAAGAACAGCCGCCGTCATGAGGATTCACCTGAGGTGCGGTATTACGAGGGAAAGCTAAACCATCTGTGGGTGGATCTGTTCATCATTGACGAGCTTCCGCAGAACAAGGCGGCAGCAGGCTTTACCCGGCTGCTCCACAAGGGCATCTATCTTCTGGCCATGGGACACCGGTATCATCTGGATTTCTCCAGGTACAGCCTGTTCCATAAGCTGGCGGTGGGCGGCGGTTCCGCAGTCGGAAGACTGGTTCCGATGAAGCTTATCTTTAAAATGCAGCATGCGGCAGCTCTGAAGGACAAGCATGGCCGCAGCAGTCTGCGCTATTACAGCAATTACCAGCCGGATTACCTGTATGTGACCATTCAGAAGGAGTGGTGCGAGGAGATTACCGACATCGAGTTTGCGGGCGAGACGCTGATGGCATCGAAGTACGCCCATGAGGTTCTGACCTGGGTGTACGGCGACTACATGAAGCTGCCGCCGGAGGCAGAGCGGGTACCGGCCCATTCCACAATAGACATTCAGGTATTTGACGAGGAAGCATAATGGAAAAGAAATTATCGGTAGTCGTATCGGTCTACAACGAAGAACAGGCACTGCCTATGTTTTACGAGACAACAAAGCTGATCCTGGAGATTCTGCCATGGGATTATGAGCTGTTGTTTGTCAACGATGGAAGCCGGGATGACAGTCTTTCCATCCTGCGGGAGTATGCAGCCCGGGATGAGAAGGTCAAGGTCGTATCTTTCTCCCGCAACTTTGGTCATGAGGCAGCGATGATCGCAGGTATTGATTACGCAGATGGAGATGGTATCGTCTGTATGGATGCGGACCTGCAGCATCCGCCGGAATGTCTGCCGGAGATCGTGCGGAAATTTGAGGAGGGATGCGGAGTTATCAGCATGGTGCGGACAAAAAACAAGTCTGCCGGACTGATCAAGAATATCACCTCGGCCGGATTTTACCAGGTCATCAATGCCCTTTCGGATGTGAAGTTTGAACCTAACGCATCGGATTTTTTCGCGATATCAAAGGAAGCAGCCGAGGTGCTGCGGAAGAACTACCGGGAGAAGGTGCGGTTTTTGCGCGGCTATGTGCAGAGCATCGGATTTCAGAAGACGACGATTACCTATGAGGCCCATGACCGGGTAGCGGGAGAGAGCAAGTACAGTATCAAAAAGCTGCTGGCCTTTTCTCTGAACACGATCATGTGCTTCTCCAATCTGCCGCTGAAGCTTGGCATCTATGCCGGGGCTTTTGCTGGCCTGCTGGGGGTGGCGGTAATGATCTACACGCTGTTCACCCGTCAGGGTGCGCCCAGCGGCTACGCTACCATCGTAATCTTAAACTGCTTTATGTTTGCGATCCTGTTTCTGATCGTGGGTATTATCGGAGAGTATATCGCGATCCTGTTCAGCGAGCTGAAGGACCGGCCAATTTATATCGTGGAAGAAACACAGAATGTGGAGAAAAAATCTGTGTGAGGGAAAAGAAAATCCGCCGGAGTTATTCCGGCGGATTTGCCTGCTCTTTCAGGTAGGCATCGGCATCTTTAAAGAAGGATGAGATAATCAGCAGCATGATGATCCCCACCGGGAAGGCCGCGATGATGGATACGGTCTGCAGATTGGACATGGAGTTTTCTGAGAAGATCAGTGCCAGCGGCAGCAGGATCAGGAAAATGGCCCAGAACAGCTTCACATTCCGGTGCGGCTCCTCATCGTTCTGCAATTCCTTATAGGTGTAGGTAGATGCCACCATGGTGATGGAGTCAAAGGATGTGGAGTAAAAGGTGATCATGCACAGTACCAGCAGAACGAGCACGGCCTTGGAGAGCGGAAGCTGCCCCAGGATATCCAGGATGGCATGATACAGGTTTCCGTCTGCGGCATAGGAGGAGAGCACATCCAGCTTTCCGTGCATCTGCAGGCCGAGACCGTAGTTTCCCATAATAATGAAAGAAGTAAAGGTTCCGGAGAGGCCAAACACATAGCCGCCCAGGATGACCTGGCGAAGGGTACGGCCCTTGCTGATGGAGCCGATGAAGAACGGAACAGCTACACACCAGACCATCCAGTAAGCCCAGTAGAAAATAGTCCAGGTCTGCGGGAAGGATGAGGTACGGAGGGAGTCGGTCCAGGTGGCAAGGCCGATAAAGTTCTGGGTCAGGTTTCCCAGAGCAGTTATGCCTTCTTCAATGATGAAGCGGGTCTGGCCGCCGAAGAAGAAGACATAGGCCAGCAGGCCGAAGAACAGCCAGGTACAGGTGGCAGCGGAAAGCTGCACACCCTTCATGCCGAAGTAGACACTGAAGGTATAGATCGCGCAGACGATCACCAGGATCACCAGAGTGAGTCCGGTGCTCTGCGGGATGCCGGTTACGCTGCTGATGGCACCGGCCAGGAGCGGTGTTGCCAGGGAAAACGTGGTGGCAGTTCCTGCCAGGAGCGCAAAGACCGCAATCAGGTCAATAAGCTTTCCGGCAATACCGTCTACTTTATTTCCAAGAACCGGACGGCAGGCCTCAGAATATTTCTGTCTGGTCCGTTTGCGGACATGAAGCATGAAGCCGAAGGCTGCGGACAGCACCAGATAAAAGCCCCAGGGGATCGGTCCCCAGTGAAACAGGGGATATGTGGCAGCCCATTCGTGGAGTGTGCCCATCTCAGCCGTGTGCGGGTCTGAAGCATACAGGATCCACTCACAGCAGGAATAGAACAGGATGTCGGCAGCCAGGCCGGCAGTGAAGATCATGGAGCCCCACTGAAAGCCGGAGTAAAGTGGCTTATCCGTTTCACCCAGGCGAATTTTTCCAAACCGGGAAAACGCGATATAGAGGGAGCAGACAAAGACACCAAGTCCAATGATGAGGTAATAGCTACCCATCTCATCACCCAGGAAATTGCGGATGGCGCTGATGGTGTTAGTGGAGCTCTCAGGACTTACGACAAACCAGGCACAGAGCGCCAGAATGCATAAGAAAGGAACCAGTGTGGTGAACCAGTCAATCTGCCGGAACAGAGATGTCTGTCTGGCAGTAGTGGGGTTAGTGTGATGTTTCATAACGGCCTCCTGTTCAAAAAAACTTAAAATTGAATTATATTGAACATAATAGCACCGCAATGCGGAAAAAGCAAGGGGATTTTATGAGAAGATTTGGCAGAAGACATAGATTTAGAAGAAGCGGCAGCCGGAAAATCGGATGGCAGATGGAGATGTCCATTGACCGTGCCGCATCCAGAAGGTACCGCAGTTACCGGCGTCACAGGAATATGTGGTTTGTGATCCTGGGCGTATTACTGGTGCTGCTTCTGACCTTTGGCTGCGTGTTTGCGGTTAAGCGGGCAGCTCACAAAAAAGGCGCAGATGCTTCAGGATCTGCCCACAAAACAGAGCAGACCGGAAGCACCGGAGCTTATGAAAATGTGGAGCTGGTGACAGAGGGCGAGAAGGCAAAAGAGCTGGAGGCCCAGGGAAAGACAGAAAAGGAAATTGCGGCCCGGACGGAGCCGATCCTCGGCGGAGCGGAGCTGACCATGCTGGCCGGACAGACGAAGGCCCAGATGATGTCGTTCCTCCTGGAGACAAAGAAAGGCGGTCTGATCGTGGTGGACGGCGGCTGGTGGGACGATGCTGACTACTTAAAGGAGCAGATCAAAAAACGGGGCGGCCATGTATCCGCATGGTTTCTGACCCACGCCCACACCGATCATGTGGGAGCACTCTTAAACCTCCTGCAGAGTGAAGCTGATGGGGAAGATACCGGCATCACCATCGATCACATTTACTATAATTTTGCTTCCCTGGACTGGTACAAGAAGCATGAGCTTGGCGATCTGGGAACTGCGGACGCCATTCTCACTGCACTGGCCGGACTTCCGAAAGGAGAGGCATGCCCGGTAAAAAAAGGTGATGAGATCCTGGTGGATGATGTGTGCATCACCGTGCTGAATGACCGCTACGAGCCGGATGACGATCATGTCGGTGAGCGGGACGGAAACGATGCCAGCATGGTATACCGGATGCTGGTAAACGGCGTTACCATTCTGTTCACCGGTGATCTGCAGGTGGACGGCGGCAATCATGTGCTGGAAACGGTGGCGAAGGAAGATCTGAAAGCCGACATTGTACAGATGGCACACCACGGACAGCATGCCGTGACGAAGGAATTTTACGAGGCAGTCAGCCCGAAAATCTGCCTGTGGCCGACACCACAGTGGCTGTGGGATAACGAGGATGGGAAGTATACCACGCCGGAGACCAAGGCGTGGATGAAAGAACTGAATGTAGAAAAGCATTACTGCATGAAAGATGGAAACCAGGTGATCCGATAAGGGATCCCTGGTTTTTTCTATTAAAAATCAAAAAAAATATTTTCAAAAAGCTTATCTCCGTATTTCTGATATAGCTTAAACGCAAGGTCATAGCAGTAATTATCATCACGCTCAGAAATTACAACGATATTCATAGTGATATCGGCGAGTACAAGGGTATATACAATGCGGATGCCGATTCCTTTGTATTTAATTTTGAAAAAACCGGTTAGATTTTTTCCGTTTTTGTTGCCGAGAGGTTTTCCATAGCCGTGTGGACTGGGAAGCGGGGCCCTGGCCACTTTGATGATACCGGCGGCTACCTGCTTTTTCAGGCTATTGTCGAGCTGTTGAAAATCTTTTTTCGCCTCTTTGGTAATTTTTATATTCCATCTTTTCATTCGATTTCTACGCTTTCTGCGAGCTGTTCTAATTCTTCCATGGAAAATCCCTCTTCCGTTATAAAGGATTCAAACGAAGTGGTGTCATCTAAAGATCTGGACTGGGCAAGCTTCAGCAGACGTATATTCTCAATGGCCTCCATAAATTTTTCAAGGCGGGCCAGCTTTTTCTGGGTGTCCTGATATTCTTTGACAGAGATAAGGACAGCAGTAGGCTGGTTGTTTTTCAAAACAATATATTCACTGTTATTCTGTGCGACATCATTAAAGATTTTGCCAGCTTTTCCCTGGCTGAAATCAGAAATGGGAATTAATTTTTCGGTCATATTGGCAAATGCGAAACTCATAAGAAAACCTCCTTTCATCTATATAAGTATTATATGATACATTAAAATAATATGCAAGATTTTAACTGAAATATTAACTTGTATTTACATGAAAATACTGGGAGAAAATAACAAATCGCCACTACCCGTAAAATGGATGGCGGCGACTTAATCTTTGGTAACGCTTGCGATATCCTGCACATCGCAAGCTAATTTGCCTGTCATATTTTTTTAAGTGACTGCAACAGTTGAACGCGATTTTTAACTTCCAGTTTCTGATAAATGTTATGAATATGCTTTCTCAACGTAGAATCACTGATATAAAGCTGCTCACAGATATCAGGACCGTTTTTGCCGTTGTTTATAAGCTGGAGAATTTCCAGTTCTCGTTTGGTAAGCCCTTTTTCCTCAGCGAACTGAGTAAGGTTGGAGCGCTTGGAATATGCGGAAAAGGTCTTGGGCGTTACTTCAAAGTTTAGAAGATAGAACAGCTTTAGCTCAATATGAATTTTCAGCATTTCCAGCATAAACAATTCCCGATCACTGAAATCCTCTTGTCCATTCTTTCGCCATATGGCAATGGCTCCAAGCGGCTGGTCACGATGGACGAAGGTCATATAGATTGCATAGTATAAATTTTGTGGTTTTAAAATATCTGTATAAATCGGAGTATCAGTCCAGGAATTGTCCGGCGTAATGTTGGAATAACGGAATACACTGCTCCATGGACTGTTTAGATAGGAAGTCCAACGTGGAGAATAGGATCCTGTCATATATTTATCAACATAATACTGCAATTCCGGACTTTGGGGAATGATAGCGGCATTGCTTAAGGTAATAGAATTGTCTGTTCTGGATGCATTAAAAACAAGTCCCTGGGAAAAGGGAATGATACTCTGAATTTGTTCAAGAATTGTTCTGGAAAATTCCATATAATCTTTGCAGCGGTTCATGCGATAGATAAGCTGCGAAAGCGCTTGCCATTCATAGTTTAGTAAATTTTCTGTCATAAAGACCATCCTTCTATAAACACTGTATATAATGTAGCACAAAACTGCTATTTTGTCAAAAAAACTGCTAGTTTTGCAGTATAAACGCACAGAAAAAGGAACCGGAATTCCGCGGAAAGAAACAGAAAATCCATATAAATTTTTCTGAGATTTAGTATAATTGTGATAAATGATAAAAAAATAACGAAGGAGGAGCGGAATTGAAAGGATTTGTTACAGCAAAGGAAGCGGCACACCTCATCAAGAATGGTGATACGGTTGCTTCCGCAGGAATGGCGCTGATGGGACTTTGTGAGGACGTGATACGCTCCACGGAAGCCAGATTTCTGGAAACCGGAGAACCGAAAAATCTGACCCTTTTCTATGGCGCGCATCAGGGAAATAATCCGATCACCGAATACGGATGGGATCACTGGGCACATGAGGGAATGCTGAAACGCTGGAATGGTGGATTTTTAGGAGCATCCCCGAAAATTATGGAACTGTGTAATACAAACAAGATTGAGGCGTACTGCTGGCCGATGGGAAATATTCTTCATATGTATCATGAGATTGCGATTGGTCGCCCGGGTCTGATGACTAAGATTGGATTAAAAACCTATGCGGATCCACGTCTGGAGGGCAGCAAGGTGAACCAGGTGTCTACAGAAGATATCTGTAAAGTAATTAATTTTGAAGGAGAGGAATATCTGTTCTATCCAAAGCCGGTGTTGAATGTAGGACTGATTCGTGGAACTACCGTCGATACTCACGGAAATCTGACTTTCGAGGAGGAGAGTATCAACAGTGAGGCCCTTTCCCTGGCTATGGCTGTGAAGCAATGTGGCGGTATTGTCATCGCACAGGCAAAATATAAGGCAGCAGCTGGAACTATCCACCCAAGAACTGTTCATGTACCGGGAATTTTTATCGACTATGTAGTCATCAATGAAGATATTCATACTCACCAACAAAATGAGGCATCTGCTTATAATCCGGCTATGGCAGGCAATATAAAGGCAGATTTGGCTGAATTTCCAAAGCTGCCTTTAACGGAAGCAAAAGTGATTGCGCGCCGTGCGGCTATGGAGTTAAAGAAGGGAACCAGCATTAATCTTGGCATTGGTATCCCGCAGAATATTGCTTCTGTCGTAAATGAAGAAAAATGCGGAAAATATGTTACCTTAACCAGTGAATCTGGAACCGTAGGAGGTGTTGCCATTACCGGAAAAGCATTCGGAAACTGCTGGAATCCGGAGTGTTTCCTGGATGAGGATGTACAGTTCACCTGGTACTGCGGTGGTGGACTTGGAGCAGCATTTCTTGGACTTGCCGAGACAGATGAACGCGGAAATGTCAATGTCAGCAAATTTGGACCACGTTTTAACGGACCGGGTGGTTTCATAGATATTACCCAGCCGACAAAGAAAGTTATTTTCTGTGGCGCCTTTATGGCAGGTAAGCTTCAGACCGAAGTAAAAGACGGTAAGATTCACATTATAAATGAAGGAAAGTTCCGAAAGTTTGTTTCCAAAGTCGGGCAGGTTACCTTCAGTGGTGATTATGCGGTAGAGTCCGGACAGGACGTTATGTATATCACTGAACGAGGTGTATTTGAACTGACAAAAGATGGACTGATGCTGACCGAGATTGCGCCGGGCATTGATCTGGAGAAGGATATTCTGGCAAACATGGATTTTAAGCCGGTCATCTCCCCGGATTTAAAAGAAATGGACGCAGCACTGTTCCAGGAAGACTGGGGCGGCTTAAAGGCGATTATGAAAGGCTGAACACAACAATAACAAAAAACGGAGGAAACAACATGTCGGATATTTTAATGGAAGTAAAAGATAAAATTGCTTATGTAACCTTAAATAGAGGACCGGCAAACGCATTTGTAAACGAGATGTACGTAGAGTTTGCAAATACCCTTCTGGAATTGGGTGAACGCGATGACGTTGCGGTTGTGGTAGTTCGTGCCAATGGAAAAATTTTCTGCGGCGGAAATGATATCAGCGCATTTGATTCCTTTGATTCCCGCACCAAGGCCAACTACTCCGCAGAGTGCTGCGGCAAGGCAGCTGGTGCCGTATGGGATTGCAAGAAGCCGGTTATCTGTGCGGTACAGGGTGCGGCAATGGGGGCAGGCATGTGCGTTGCGGCAGCCAGTGACTTTATCATTGCAGGAGAGGGCGTGAAATTTGGTATCCCGGAAGTAAAGCTTGGAATTCCGGCGGCAGGCGTATTTGCCCGCATGATCGTTCCATTACATAAGGCGAAATGGATGGCATTTACCGGCAATCCGGTTACGGCGGAGGAGCTGTATCAATATGGTACTGTCATGAAGGTAGTTCCGAAGGCAGAGGTTTGGGATGAGGCAGATAAATTTGCTCATGAGATGGCCGCATCCTGCTATCGCGCAGTCAGCATCTTCAAGCAGAATTTCTGCCGCAACATGGATGCCCGACTGTATGATCAGTTTATGGTAGAGCAGAACAGCTTCATGGACAACATGATGTACTCTCATGATTTCAAGGAAGCCATTGCAGCGTTTACTGAGAAGAGAGTACCGGAATTTAACGGAAAGTAGTTTGTAGAGGCCATGATGGCAGAGGGGATTACATATGAGAAAAAGAGAAATAGATCCGAATAGCCGCGATTATGAGTTTTCTGAGATTGAGCCGGATGAGCGTTTTGTCCAGACTGCAAAAGAATTCTGGGTTACCATTGGAACCTTTTGTGTCTTTACGGTTCTGATGATCCTGAATCTTTACATGGTAAACGGACCTGATCCGCAGCATTATACGTATGTCTTTGGTTTTCCGCTCTGGATTTTCTGTGAAATTTGCATTCTGATCGGTATGGTAGTCGCAGTAATCCTGATCACTACCTTTGTTTACCGGGATATGGACATCACAGAGCATGGAACTGTAAAACCGAGAGAAAAGAAATAATGCCGGGTAGAAAGGGGGCAGGCTTTTATGGAAATGTCAAGTAGTACAAGAACTACAATTGTAGCTGTGTTTGCAATTTATACGATCTTGTTGCTGGGATACAGTCTTTATTCCCGGCGGGCCATGAAGGAAGGCAAGGGAGACTATATCAGCAAATTCTATACTGGTGGCCGTGATGGTGGTATTCTGATGACTGCTATGATGGTTTCTGCAGGTGTTGCGGGAGCTGGTGTGTTTATGGGTGTGCCGGGCTTTACCTATACCTTCGGCGCTATCTGGATGGTATGCTGTTTCTGGTCTATGTGTTCCAATTTCATGGTACTGGGACTAATCGGCAAACGTGTAGGCATTGTAGCCCGCAGAACAAATTCCCAAACCTTTGTGGAACTGCTGATGCACCGTTATAATAAAAATAAGCTGGTTGGCTTTTTGTGCAGCTTTGTCGTACTCTTCTTTCTGGGAGCATTTGCGGTTTCGACTATTACGGGCGGCGGACGAATCTTCCAGATTCTGACCGGTCAGGATTACCGTATCGGTCTGGCAATCTTCACCGTACTGGTTATCATTGCAGCTGTGACAGGCGGCATTAAGGGTGTAGCAACAGCAATCGTGATTCAGGGCATTGTTATGACGGTATCTGTTATAATCCTGTTTTTCATGGGAATCCGCAGCACCGGCCTCAGTTATACCGGGACCATCCAGGCGCTGATTGAGCAGCAGCCGGAGTGGTTTATGCCGGTAAAGGGTGTTGGAATGGTATTCTCCTTCGCGTTCCTCTGGGGTATGGCTACGTTTACCCTGCCGCATGTTACGATGACGGCACTGACTTATAAAGATTCCCGTACTCTGCATCAGGCAATCAAGGTCGGAACCGTAGTTGTGGCAATCTGGCTGTTAGGCTTAAATGGACTCTGTTTTACAATCAAGTATCTATTCCCGGAGGGAAGTCTTGCAACCGCAGATCTTGGTATCCCGACACTGGCTGTTACGGCAATGCCGCCGTGGGCAGCAGGACTGGTTCTTGCCGGTGTGTGCGGCGCGGTTCAGTCTTCTGTAGGCGGTATGGTTGTATCTCTTGCAGGTACCTTTGTGAGTGACATATACAGCAAGCTGATTAATCCGAACGCAAAGCCAGAGACAGTCAAGAAGCTGAATATGTGTAGTATCATTGTAGTTGCAATTATTGTATTCCTGTTTGCATGTGACCCGCCGGAACTGCTGGCCTCCCTGATTACTTATGCAAGTGGTGGTATGACTGTAGCATTCTTCCATGTATTGCTGTTAGGTCTGTTTTGGAAACCGGCAAATGAGTACGGCGCAGTAGCCGGAATCATCAGCGGTATTGCGCTGTTCCTTCTGATTGATAAGGGCATCCTTCCGTTATCTCTTGGAATGAACGCGGCAGTTATGGCAACGCTTCTTTCCACCATCATTATGGTGGCCGTTTCGCTGGTAACGCCAAAAACGCCATATGGCATCATTGCCACCTGGTTCGGAAAAGATTACCCGGAACAGTAAAATCTGCATATAAATAAGCAGCGCCGATACGGAACGAAATGGTTCTGTATCGGCGCTTGTCTATTTGGGATTATTAATCCGGAACAAAAAGTCCACTGTGGTAGGAGTAGCTTCCAAGCTCATCCAGCAGCCGGTCCATGTTTTCTTTGGTGTTTGGCAGTTCGCCGGTCAGATAGGAATTGATGATGGCGTAGACATTGTTGCTCTTGTGCAGGCATTGCCGGAACAGGTCAGGGAAGGAGGCTTTTGAGGCAAGTCTGCGGTCCCAGGGGTTGCACCAGATGTCATGGTCGATGTTCAGGACTTCACGTGGGTTATTGATCTCATCGGTGACCAGCTTCTGGGATGCCACTGGATTTTTCAGGACCAGCTTCTCCACGAAGGCAATCTTATTGCGTTTGGATCCCTTTGGATCTGCCAGGGTCCGGCAGCCGAAGCGCAAAGCCAGAATGGAACGGTGGATCATGGCAGGGGTTACCTGGAAGTTGTTGCTGTAGGTGATGGGATAATATGTCTCATTGATACAGTCGGCAAGGAAACGGGAGATAAACTGGGTTTCCATGCCGTTTAAGCAGATGGTTGCTGCCTGGTTGAACTGGGAAGGCTTTTTGTGCTTGTATTTCCACAGGAGTATGGCATCAATGTCATTCTCCAGGGAAGCGTGGCGGCCATGGGCCTGGCTGTTTGGAGCTTTGGCATCGTAGCCGATGCGTCCATACACATAAGGATGACAGATGGAGTCTCCGATGTAGTGATTTAAATAGCCACAGAAGTAAGCCAGTCCTTCTTCTCTCTGTTGACGGGATTTCACTTCGCTTAAATGCTGCAGATAGCAGACAAAGAACTCCTGGATGTGATGCTCATGCATATAGGAGCCAACGTTGCGGTAGTCCCGGTGGCGCAGAACGGGAATATTGTAGAAAAACATATCCGGCCCCTGCAGGCCCAGCTGGTAGAGCCAGCGGTATTTGGCAATGATGTATTTTAACTGATTGTTGGGAAGGTCGTTGTAGGCCTTCATTCCTAAGATATAGTGTGTAGTAAATCCGGGCATAAGAATACCTCCTATAGCTGGATTATAGCACAAGATGAGGTGAAATACAAAAGGCACGCAAAGCAAGGGGGAAGAAGCTATGCGTACCTTTCGGGCGTGATTAAAAAATTATATATGATTGTGCAAGGTGTTTTTTAAACGTTTCAGTCCTTCTTCGATGTATCTGGTCGGGCAGGCTAGATTCCAGCGTTCGAAGCCTTCTCCGGATTCTCCAAAAATGAAGCCTTCATCGAAGAATAGGTACGCTTCCTCTTTCAGAATTTTAGCAAGCTCATGACATTCAATGCCAAGACCGTTGAAATCCATCCAGAGAAGATAGGTACCTTCCAGTTTCATAATTTGGATTTGCGGGAACTCTTTTTTTATGAAATCTGTGATAATTTGGCGATTGCGCTCAATTACGGTTAATACCTGCTCCAGCCAGTCTTCACATTCAGTGTAGGCAATTTTGCAGGCCTCCAGCCCCAGAATATTACATTTCGGATTGCCGTCATCTTTCTTCTGCTCATCATAGAAACGTTCCCGAAGCTCTGGGTTTGGAATAATGATGTTTGCGGTCTGAAGACCAGCCAGGTTAAAGGTTTTACTTGGTGCGGTACAGGTAATGGAATTCATTGCGAATTCCTCACAGATGGAAGCAAAGACAATATGTTTATATCCCGGACTTATCAGATCAAAGTGGATTTCATCAGAAACCACCAGAACATGATTGTCCATACAGATACGGCCAATACGTTCCAGCTCTTCTCTGCGCCATACACGTCCGCTTGGGTTGTGGGGACTGCAGAGAATCAGGAGTTTGGTGTTTGGATCCTTTGCTTTTGCTTCAAAATCATCAAAGTCGATTTCGTAGGTATCACCGGTGCGGACTAGCTTGTTTTCCACCAGCTTGCGGTTGTGGCGGGATACCGCAAAGTACATGGGGTAGTAGACGGGAGTCATCAGCATGACTCCTTCTCCCTCTTTGGTAAATGCCTTGACTGCGGTGAAGAATGCGTTGATGACACCCGGAGTATCACGGATCCAGTCTGTCTCGATGTTCCAGCCGTGGCGGCGTGACAGCCAGCCTTTTACCGCTTCCTTGTATTCCTCTGTAGGCTGGGCGTAGCCGAGTACACAGTTCTTTAAGTAGTTCTGGAGTCCTTCGGAAATTTCCGGAGCAAGAACAAACTCCATATCCGCAACGGAGAAGGGAATCACATCCTCCGGGGTATAGCCAAGAATTTTCTGAATTTCATCCCATTTTCCGCTGCCTAGACCGACGCGGCGGATCACGGTTTCAAGATCGTACTGTTTCATAGTGTTTTTACCTCTTTATTTATTTTCAATAACGATGCCATCAGCGGCAAGCTCTTCATCGGTCTCATGACGGAGTCCCCATCCGGTGAGAATTGCGAACCAGAAGACAACAGCCAGAGCCATGCTGTGGAAATTGTATCCTACAAAAGAAATTGCGCTGTAACCATCTGTCACAACTCCGCTTGCTACGGCAATTGCAGCCAGATTTAAACAGCCTGGGTTGGTTGGAACCAGATAGCCGACGCCACATCCAAGGCCATCCAGAAGGTTTGCCGCGCGGGCACGGTCAATTTTGAATGGGCGCAAAAGCTGGCGGATGATCGGACCGCAGAAGGAGATTGCGGAAGTACCGCTGCTGATTGCAATGCCGACCAGGCTGACCATAGCGCCGGCTGCAATCTCTGCGGAACGTTCGGACTGTGCATGTTTTCTCATGAAATTCAGAATAGCGTCAAGTACGCCGGCTTCCTGGATCAGGCTTACCATGATGAAGATGAACAGGATAAAGATAATGGAGCCGATCATGCCTTCAAATGCGGTGGCAATCAGGCCGTCGGTAGCGACAAGCTGCATCGGAGTCAGATAACCAAAGCAGAATAACATGATGATGCCAACTAATTCACTGATCAGCAGGGCGGTAAAAAGACCACGTCCGGTCAACATCAGGACAACAACGAGAACCGGAACAATCAGAAATACCAGGCTGGATGCGTAGGTAGCATCTACCGCTGCTGCTTCGACCGTGCCGTTCCCATTCTGCATAAGGCCAAACGCGATAAAGAGCACAGTGGAGATACCACCTGCGATCAGTGCATATTTCAGTCGGGAACGAACTACCTTCATGACATCAACTTCCTGGGAAAGAGAAGAAGCAATAGTTGTGTCAGATATTGGTGCCAGGTTATCGCCGAAGCAGCTTCCTGCCAGGATGGCACCACAGATAAGATTGACATTACAGCCCATACCAACTGCCAACGGAATCATAACCGGACCGGCTGTGTTCATGGCACCTGCTGCGCTTCCTGTGGCGCTGGATAGAATCACGCACATGAAGAAGCAGAGAATCGGCATAAAGGCCGGAGAAAGATTGATTTTTGCAAGTACATAAAGCAGAGCATTTACCAGATGAGACGCAGTTAGAATTTTGGACATAACACCTGCGAACAGGAAGCATGCAATCATGAATGCAAAGATGTTATCGCGCACACCGTTGATTAGAGCCTTCTGAAAGACTTTTTTGTCTTTATATACAAGAAAGCCACTCATAGCTGCAAGATACCCGGCTGCCCAGAAATTCTTAGTGGAGCGCATCCCAAATGCAACCATCACGAGCATGGAGCCAATCATGACGATCAGTGGCGTGACTGCTCCGAGCATGCCCCCATAAGTTTCCGCATAGCGTTTTGATTCTTGTGACATAGTACCATCCTCCTTTTTTGATAATTAGTTTCACTGTGAAACTAATTGATGAGATGAGGATAACATATATTAAAAAAAACGTCAATAAAATGGCGATTTTCTTAAAAAAGATTAGCAATATGCATAAAAAATGGAGAAAAATATTGTATATAGTTTCTGCATGAAACTATATGCAGAAGATTATAAAGAGTTTGAATTATTCTGCCGCCGCTTCTCTAAGAATAGGGTCCGCAGTGCGGTAATTTTGTAGAAGCTTTCGATTTCTTCTATAGTGCTGTCTTTGAGGAGCGCTTCCAGCATTTCCAGTGTTTTCACGCGGTCATAGGAACGGTGAAGTTCATTGGCGCGCAATCCCTTTTCAGTTGGTTTAAAATAGACCCATTTTTTATTTCCGTCTCTCTGTATGCGGGCAATGAGTCCTTTTTCCTCCAGCCTTGCCAGAAGCTTGGAAATAGTTCCCTTGGTGCGGAAAAAGGTTTCTGCAAGATGCGTCACGGTGACCTCGTGGTTATCGCAAATGTACCCTAGGGTGTGGGCTTCAGTTTCTGTCATCAGATTGCCCTCACCGTAGTCGTGAACCTGACGGGAATATTCTTCCTGCAGTAAGCCGTGGCGGTAGATAGCGTCAATTTTGTGGTTCAGATCCTGAATGGTAAGATTCAGAGTGCCAGATAAAGGTTCTTCATTGCTCATAGTAACGTTTGTCCTTTTTGGGATAATCTTCAGGCACAGAGCCTGAGTCTGATTATCAGTATACAACATTCACTGACAAATATCAAATTACATGTGCATAAGTTAGAATGAATAGCATGTGTATGGAGATAACCATGCAGCAGACATTGCAGCTGTTACACGAAATCGTCTGGGGGCCGTGGACGATGCTTTTGTTTCTGGGGACAGGACTGTTCTTTACCGTGAAGTCTGGTGGATTCCAGATCCGGAAACTGCCATACTGGTGGAAAAAGACGGTGGGAAGTCTTGGAAACGGTTCGGTTTCTTCATTCCAGACCTCCTGCACTGCTCTGGCTGCTACCATCGGCACAGGCAATATTGTCGGCGTGGCGACGGCATTGACTGCCGGTGGTCCCGGTGCCGTGTTCTGGCTCTGGATTTCAGCCCTCATCGGCATGGCCACGGCTTATACGGAGACCAGCCTGGGACAGAAGTACCGTTATCGCAGGCCGGATGGCGCGTGGCAGTGCGGTCCCATGGTGTCCATGGAGCGGGGCCTGGGCTGCCGGAGCATGGGACTGATTTATGCGCTGTTTGCGGTGCTGGCTTCTCTGGGGATGGGATGCATGGTACAGGCGAATGCGGTAAGTGAAACACTTTGCTATGAAGCCGGTATGAAGCAGGAAATTGCGGCGCTTCTGGTAACGGCCCTGACAGCTGCAGTGGTGTGGGGAGGAATCCGGCGCATTTCCCGGATGACTTCCTGGTTTGTGCCGCTGTCTGCGGGGATTTATTTTTTCTTTTCCGTGTGGGTTCTGGTGGTGTGCCGACGCAGCATTCCGGTGGTGCTTGGACAGATTCTGAAAGAAGCCTGGACGCCTGGGGCGGCCGGAGGTGGAATTGCCGGATTTCTGTTTTCACGAAGTGTGCGTTTTGGCCTGGCCCGGGGCGTGTTTTCTAACGAAGCGGGACTTGGAACGCTTGCGGTGCTGCATGGCGCGGCGGAGGATACCACACCGGAGGAACAGGGGATGTGGGCCATGTTTGAGGTGTTTGTTGATACGATTGTGATCTGCACGCTGACGGCGCTGGTGATTTTGTGCGCAGGAATGGAGTCTGGTTTGGATGGCGCTGCCCTTACCTCCTTCTGTTTTACCAAAATTCTCGGCGGTTTTGGCGGATTTCTGGTGTCCGCCAGCATGGCTGCGTTCGCTTTTGCCACGATTGTTGGCTGGTACTATATAGGAAGACAGATGTTTTCTTATCTGGCAGAGTACCTGTGTCCTGGTGTAAATACGGAATATCTGTATACCATCCTTTATCTTCTGGCCGTCTGGCTGGGGTGCATCTGCCGTCTGGAGCTTGTCTGGATCGTGTCGGATCTGGTGAATGGCCTGATGGCATATCCAAATCTTCTATCTCTGTGGCTCCTGGCAGAGCATGTGCAGTTTCCGAAAATAAAAGCTAACAAATAGTTATATAGACAAAAATAAAATCAGTCATGAGACCTGAAAAAAAGAGGAATCAGACACTATGGAATCAAACAAACAATACGCAAAGGTAACAGAATTTGACGGAGTGCCGAAGGATAACGGAGAAGAAACGGAATAAACAGATTTTCGATAAGTGCATGGAGAAAGCCGGCACCGCCTTGACAAGTACATCAAAACCACCTATACTGTATTTCACTTTAGGATAATAAGCGAGAATCCTCGGTTATTCAATTGCCGAGATGAAAGCGTCTGAAACAGAATTTAATACATTCGAGAACTTGTGTATACAATATCAACTACCATGTGGTGTGGTCTGTGAAATATCGCAGGAAGATTTTATCGGCAGAGATTGAGACTTATCTAAAAGAACTGGTTCAGAAAATAGCATCCGATAAAGGTTTTACAGTTCATCTTTTTGAAGCTGGTGAAGGTGATCATATCCATTGCTTTGTGTCTGCACCACCGAAAATGTCAGTGACTGATATTGTAAAGTATTTAAAAGGAATTACAGGAAGAAAACTCTTTGAAAAATATCCGGCGATTCGCCAGAAACTTTGGAAAGGTCAACTTTGGAATCACTCATATTATGTAGAAACAATCGGCTCGGTATCGGAAGAAAATATCCGACGATATATCGAGCATCAGAGCAAATCTTACTAGAAGGAGGGAAAATATGCTGTTAACACATGAAACAACCATTGTATTAAACAAAAATGATGCAAATATTGTAGGACACATGTGTTATGCGGCTTACAAGCTTTGGAATGTTTGCAATTATGAGAGAAACAACTACAAAAATCTGGGATTGGAGAAATATCCTGACTGGTATTATCAGAAATCAAAACATAAAGATGATCTGTGGTTCAAATCACTCCCGTCACAGACTGCACAGGAAATCTGCAAGCTTTTGGACAAGTCATGGAAATCTTTTTACCGGTTAAAAGAAAGTGGCGGTATCGAGAATCCGGGATCACCAAGATATAAGAAAGATAAAATGCCGATCACCTATATGCAAAATGGCATTCAACATGAAACAGGCTCTTTCAAAGTAAGACTTTCTTTACCGAAAAAGCTGAAGGAGTATATGGTTCATACCTATGATATTCGTGCTGCATACCTTTATTTGAAAAATCCTGTTTTTTCAAACATGGATATCATAAGACAGATCAAAATATATCCACCGGCAAATGACGGAACCAGCAGGATCCTTGTTATTTATGAGGTGGAAGATGTTTTGCCAGAAGAGGACAATGGACATTATCTGTCGATTGATCTGGGCTTGCATAATCTTATGACTTGTTATGATAATGTAGGGAAAACTTTTATTATTGGAAGGGAATATCTTTCTCTTTCTTATTTTTATAACAAGGAAATCGCGAGAGTCCAGTCACAATGGGGCAGGATCCAGGCTGCAAGGGAAATGGAGGATCTGAAAACATCTAAGCATCTGCAGAAACTCTATCGAAAGAAAAATGACTGTATCAAAGATTATATTCATAAGATGACACGATATATCACGAACTATTGTGTAAAGAATGATATTCATACGGTTGTAATTGGAGATATAAAGGGGATTCGTAAAGAGAGAAACCTGGGGAGGAAAACCAACCAGAAGCTTCACACTTTGCCATATGCCCGTATCTATATGCAGTTAGAATATAAGCTTAAAATGAAAGGGATTTGCCTGATAAGACAGGAAGAAAGCTATTCCAGTCAATGTCCGCCGCAGTCAGAAGAAGTATCGCACATTTATGCAGAGAAAAGAAATCGAAAAAAGCGTGGCATCTACATTGTAGATACCGTGATCTACAATGCAGATGCAGTAGGAGCTTATAATATTTTGAGAAAGTATCATGCCGTATCCGGCAAAGAAATTGATATGCCCGTAACCGGGCTGAGCAGTACAAAAACAATAAAAGTAGCTGTGTAACCCATCTGGGTAGCAGTACGGGTGTCATGGACGCACCTCTGAAGCTACGGAGCTATGCTTCGTAATCAGATGCTCGGCAATTCAATTGCCGATGTAGTTCACATACGCCAGAATGGCATTTGTGTATTTTTGCAGGGCAGCCTGATCGGACAGATATACATCACCCAGCGCCGCATAGCGCATTTTGTCTTTGTACTCCTGCTTCATGACCGGCTCCCAGATGTCCTCAAACTGGGGCAGGAAAAAACCGGTGGTCTTGGTATAGCAGCTGGCCGCGGTGGCCTTTACCCGGGCATCCTTATCCACGCAGGAGCCGATGCTTTTGTGAACGGCCCGGTCTTCAAATGGCAGGTAGTAGTAGTCTTTATAGTCCGGATAGAAATGCTTTAAGGTTCCTTCTGTCAGTTCCACGAAGAAGGTGATCTGATCCTTTTCCATCGTGCAGCGTGCCGGAGCCATGGACGCTTTTACCGGGACCGGAATGGAACAAAAGCTTTTGCAGGTCAGCTTTAAAAGATGACGGAAGTGTCCGTTTGCGTCTGGTTCATCTACAATTTCCTGGTCGGACAGTGTGAACGGATGTTCCAGGAAATCCGGATAATTCAGAATAGGAAGAATGGAAGGCATGCCTTTTAAATCATCCTCGTTGTGCAGAATGAGAAGATCATATAAGTTCTGCTCGTGGGTCATCAGATAATCCTTGTAAACTTCTATGAGTTGTCCACCGTTATATTTGTCTGTCCGGGCGATACCAAGAAACTGTTCAATGGATTTCTGCTTCAAATTGTCCAGACCAAGAAGATTCCGGTACGGTTTTATCTTTTTATAAATATCGAAGCTGGAAACTCCGGAAAATCCGCAGGGCAGGTCAAAATGTTTGCAGCGTTTCTGCAAAAACGGGATATCGAAACCGTCTCCATTGAAATGAACCACGGTTTTATATTGCTTCAGAAAATCAAAAAAATGATCCAGCAGATCTTTTTCAGCCGATTTGGTATCGGCAAACCACTGGATCAGATTCCAGGTATTATCTTTATAGTAGGTGCAGCCGATCAGATACAGCTGGCACCGGTCACCGGAGAAACCGGTGGTTTCAATATCAAAAAAGAGAAGATCCTCCAGTTTTCCGATCCGCTCTAAAGGATAGGTATCGGGAAGCTGGAGCTTTTTTTCTATGGTGATCAATGTAGTAAACTCCTTGTCTTTGGAAGTATGGGCAGATACCGCATTCGGCGCTTCTGAAGCGGAAACCGCAACTCGATTATAGCGGTGGAAGGATGTGATGTCAAATCGAATTATGGTAACGGCTCTTGATAGGAGACCGATAATTCGCTATACTGTGAAAGAGAAAAGTGGTTGAAAAAGAGGTACAAGAGATATCATGTGGAAAATCAAGCATATTTTTGATGGAGATTATGGCTGTGAGGGAAGGCTGCCTGGACAGCTGCCGAAAGTTTCTGTTACCCTGACGGACGAAAAAGGAAATGAGCGTTATGTTTCGGCGGAAGATGCGTGGCTGACGGAACAGGGCCTGGATGTGGGCGATTACTGGCCATGTGAACTGGAGAAACGGAGAGGATATACGAATGAACATACAGATTTTTGGCACAAAAAAGTGCAGTGACACCCGCAAGGCGGAGCGTTTTTTCAAGGAGCGCGGTATTAAATACCAGTTTATTGATATGAAGGAAAAGGGAATGAGCAAGGGGGAATTCAATTCCATAGCACAGGTAAACGGCGGTGTTGAGGCTATGCTGAACCCGGACGCGAAAGATCAGGATACTCTGGCTCTGATTCGTTATCTGTCGCCGGAGGATAAACTGGAGAAAATTCTGGGAAATCCCCAGGTAATCAAAACTCCGGTAGTACGAAACGGAAAGCCGTCAACGCTTGGTTATCAGCCGGAAGTGTGGAAGGGTTGGTCATGAGCGGAAGCTATTCAGAACAGGAAGAAAACCAGTGGGACCGTCTGCTGAAGATCAAAACCATGGGGCGGGACGATTCCAATGCGGACCAATACCGTTACCCCTATGAGCCGACACCGTATGTGGTGCTGGAGCGTCTGGCAAACAGCGGGTGGATCCGAAAAGGGGATGCCCTTTTGGATTATGGCTGCGGAAAGGGACGGGTGGACTGCTACTTATCGTATCAGACCCGCTGTCACAGCATTGGTGTGGAATATGATCCGCGTATCTATGAAGCTGCGGCAGAAAATCAGAAAACAGCGGTTTCCGGAAGCCGGACGGAGTTTGTCCTGGCTGATGCAGGAACGTATGAGATGCCGGAAACGGTGAACCGCGCTTATTTCTTCAACCCGTTTTCTGTGGAACTGCTAAAGAAAGTAGTCCAGCGGATTCTGGATTCCTGGTATGAAAAGCAAAGAGAGATCCGCTTGTTTTTCTATTATCCGTCTGATGAGTATATGGCTTATCTGATGACCGTGGATGAGCTGATGTTTGTGGATGAGATCGACTGCAGGGATCTGTTCAACGGGAAGGATAAAAGGGAGCGTATTGTACTGTTTGAGATCGCCTAGGCAGAGCAATGCATAAAGCTATGTGATCTATTTTCGCAGCATTTCCATGTCTATAGGAAATGTGGAAAAAAGAAAATAAAAAATTGTATAAAAAGTATTGACAATTAGAACAATAAAGGTTATACTACGTAAGCACTGTTGAGTGAGACATCACTCAGACAGATGATATGGGGTCTTAGCTCAGCTGGGAGAGCATCTGCCTTACAAGCAGAGGGTCATAGGTTCGAG
>OODK01000331.1_pt1 | contig 49340 bp, 39 predicted proteins | sample 1671371 | NCBI WGS metagenome assembly OODK01 (sample SAMN06348150, study PRJEB24527) | human gut metagenome | biome: human gut; feature: ankylosing spondylitis patient; material: feces | host: Homo sapiens | place: China | collected 2015-10 | reverse complement strand
GGCCTGCAACGGCAACGACCGCCGCCAGCGGCGGAAACAGGGAGTTGCTGTTGGGACAGCGGCCAGCAGAATGCAAGGCTCGCTCAAGGGCCGCCGCATGCGCTGGGAGCCGCAACCCGTATTCGTGTCCGAGGAGGAAACTCCCCGATGACCGTATATCACTCCGTGTGGGCGATCTTTTGCAAAAAAGCCCGGGTGCGCTTCTCTTTCGGGTCGGCAAAGAATTCGCGGGAGGGAGCCTGCTCCACCACCACGCCGTTCTCCATGAACACCGTCTTGGAGGAAACGTTGCGGGCAAAGCCCATCTCGTGGGTGACCACCAGCATGGTCATGCCCTCTTCGGCCAGCTGGCGCATCACGCTCAGTACCTCGCCGGTCAGCTCCGGGTCCAGCGCACTGGTGGGCTCGTCGAAGTAGATGATCTCCGGGTCGGTGGCCAGTGCACGGGCAATGGCTACGCGCTGCTGCTGACCGCCGGAGAGCTGGCGGGGGTAGTAGTCGGCCCGGTCGGCCAGACCCACCTTTTCCAGCATGCGGCGGCCGATGGCGTCGGCCTGCTCCCGGGGCATCCTGCGGGCCACGATGAGTCCCTCGGTCACGTTCTGCAGGGCGGTCTTGTTCCGGAACAGGTTGTAGTTCTGGAACGCAAAGGCCGTTTTTTTGCGCAGCCGGGCGATGTCGGCCCGGCCAGCATGGGCCAGGTCAAAGGTCTCGCCGTCCAGCACCAGCTGGCCTGCGTCGGCGGTCTCCAGAAAATTCAGGCAGCGCAGCAGGGTGGTCTTGCCGGAGCCAGAAGGGCCCAGAATGGCCACCACATCGCCTTTTTCCACGGTCAGGTCCACGCCCTGCAGCACCGGCAGCTCGCTGACCACCTTGTGTGCACCGGGGCGCAGACCGGCTTTTGCGTAGGTGCGGAAGGTCTTGTGGACGTTCCGGATCTCCATCATTGCCATGGGTTCCACACTCCTTTCTTACTGGAAGCCCCGGGCGTTGAGCCGGTGCTCCAGCACAGCCTGCAGTTTGGTGATGACCGTGCAGAACAGCAGGTACACCACTGCCACCTCGCAGTAGATGGGCAGGAAGATGTAGGTGCGGGCCGCCACGCGCTGACCGGCCATGAACAGCTCGGCCACCGTGATGTTGGACGCCAGCGAGGTGTCCTTGATCATGCCGATGAGGGAGTTGGACAGGGCGGGCACGGCGGTGCGCAAAGCCTGCGGCAGCACGATGCGGCGCATGATCTGCACCCAGCTCATGCCTACGCAGTAACCGGCTTCCAGCTGGCCCTGGGGCACGCTTTCCAGCGCGCCGCGCATGGTCTCGGCGCAGTAGGCACCCTCATTGAAGGCAAAGGCGATGACGGCGGCGGGGAAGGCGTCCAGCATGATGCCCAGGCTGGGCAGGCCGTAAAAGATGATGAACAGCTGCACCAGCAGCGGTGTGCCGCGGATGACCCAGATGTAGAACCGGGCGATCTGCCGCAGCACCGGCACGTTGGCGTACTGCACCAGTGCCACCACCACCGCGATGATCATGGCAAAAAAGAAGGACACCAGCGTCAGCGGGATGGTCATGGTAAGGCCGGCCGTCAGGATGCGGGGCAGGGCCTCCACCAGCACGCTGACCGTGCGGTTGGATAAAAGTGCTTCAAACATGAACGATCACAGTACCTCAAATACTCTCAGAAAACAACGGTGAATGTATTATACAACTTCGAGTATACTCAAAGTCAAGGGGTTTGCGGAAATTCCTACAAAACCTACCAGAATACTATAACATGAAACGTCCGGCGGTGCAAATGGTTTGCAAAAATCGCGTATTGTGAACAAAAACGGCCCAGCCGCTGCGGGAACTTTGTGCAATGCGGCAAGCCGGTTGACGCGGCAGGCGCTTTCGTGTACAATGGGCATAACAACGTGCACACCGGGTTTGCCGGTGCCGCGCAAATTCACCGGCGGCCCGGCTGCCGGTGCAAACGGAGGACACAAACGTGACGAAACGGAAGATTGGCGTTCTGGGTGCAGGTACCTGGGGCATGGCGCTGGCGCGGATGCTGACCGTCAGCGGCAACGAAGTGCAGGTGTGGTCGGCCATTGAGGCGGAGGTGGACAACCTCTCCACTACACGGGTGCACCCCAACCTGCCGGGCATGAAGATCCCGGCCGAGCTGCAGTTCACCAAGAGCATCGAGGAAGTGTGCACCGGCAAGGATGTGCTGCTGTTTGCAGTGCCGTCGGTGTTCGTGCGGGGCACCACCGCCAAGGCACGGCCCTATATCCCGGACGGTCAGATCCTTGTGGATGTGGCCAAGGGCATGGAGCCGGATACCTTATATACCATGACCGAGGTGATCGCCGACGAGCTGAACAGGGACGGCGGCCCCAAAAACTGCAGGCTGGTGGCCCTGAGCGGCCCCACGCACGCCGAGGAAGTGGCGCTGGACCTGCCCACCACCATTGTGTCGGCCTGCCCGGATGACGAGGCGGCCCGCTTTGTGCAGGATGTGTTCAGCAACACCTGCATGCGCGTGTACACCAACCCCGACATCAAGGGCGTGGAGCTGAGCGGTGCCCTGAAGAACGTGATCGCCCTGGGCGTGGGCATCTCCACCGGCCTTGGCTACGGCGACAACGCCCGCGCGGCCCTGATCACCCGCGGCATTGCCGAGATCGCCCGCCTGGGCGTGGCCATGGGCTGCAACATCCACACCTTTGCGGGCCTGGCCGGCATCGGGGACCTGATCGTGACGGCCACCAGTATGCACAGCCGCAACAACCGCGCCGGCATCCTCATCGGCAAGGGCGAGAGCCCGGAGCAGGCGGTGAAGGAAGTGGGCATGGTGGTGGAGGGCATCAACGCCCTGCCCGCCGCTATGGAGCTCGCCGCCAAGTACAACGTGGAAATGCCCATCGTGCAGACGGTGAACGCCATCGTCAAGGAGGGCATGAGCGCCAGCGACGCGCTGCGCACCCTGATGGACCGCAACCGCAAGAACGAGATGCCCCAGGGCTACGAGAACATATAAGAATTGATACCGGAAAGGCACAGCTGTTCTGAGAACGGCTGTGCTTTTTTGCGCTTTGCGTGCAGAGCCGACCCACTGACATCTGACAAGATGCCCCCAAAATCATTCAAAATTTTTACAGAAATCAGACACGAAAGGGTAGAAGGTCGGGAAACTTTCTGCTATACTGAAACTATGAGCGCACTGCGCCCGACAGAAACAGGAGGGGATCTTATGCCGTCAACTTATGCGCACCGCCGCTTCGGCGCGGATGTTCTGCAGCAGCTGCCCGCAGCCCTGCAGGATCAGATCGGGAAAAACCGGGCCCTGTTCGACGTGGGCCTGCACGGGCCGGATCTGCTGTTCTACTATCATGCAGCCAAGTCCAACCCCGTGAGTGCCCTGGGCAACGCCATGCACGAGCAGCCGGGCCGGGTGTTCTTTGAGCGCGCCCGGGGCGTGGTGCGACAGGCAAAGGACCGGGACGCCGCGCTGGCCTATGCGCTGGGGTTCGTGTGTCATTTTGCACTGGACAGCACCTGTCACCCCTATGTGGAGGCCTACACCCGCCAGAGCGGGGTGAGCCACTGCGAAATCGAGACCGAGTTCGACGACATGCTGCTGCGCCGGGACGGCCATGACCCGAAGAGCTTCTTTACGGCCAGCCATATCCGGCCCACGGCGGAAAATGCCCGGGTCATCGCGCCCTTCTACGAGGGCCTGACCGGCCTGCAGGTGCTGGACGCCCTCAAGGGGATGATCGTGATGCACCGGCTGCTGCAGCCCTCCGGCGCGGTCAAGCGCTGGGTGGTGCTCACCGGCATGAAGGCAGTGGGCAAGTACGACGTGCTCTACGGCCTTGTGGCCAACCCGCAGCCCAACCCGCAGTGCACCGAAAGCAATGAGAAACTGGATGCCCTGTACCAGCAGGCCATTCCGCTGGCGGTGCGGCTGATCGAAGCCTATGCGGAAACGCTGGACACGGACGAGCCGTTGGACAAGGCCTATGACCACACCTTCGGGGAATTCTGAGGGGCGGCCAGCAGGAGGTCAGAGAAACTCCCTGCCGTTCAGACAACTGGGAAAAAGAGAGTGCACCGCACGGCGGTGCGAGAGGAACAAGAATGCAAAAGAAAAAATTTAAGGTCACGCCGCTGGAGCGTGCGTGGATCCTGTACGATGTGGGCAACTCGGCCTTTGTACTGATGATTGCTACGCTGGTGCCCATCTTCTTCAATGCGCTGGCGGAGGCCGGCGGCGTGAGCAAGGTGAACTATCTGGCCTACTGGGGCTATGCAAGCTCGGTGGTCACGGTGATCACCGCCGTGCTGGGGCCAATCCTGGGCACCCTGGCCGATACCAAGAATTTCAAAAAGCCCATCTTCATGCTCTGCCTGTTCGTGGGTGTGCTGGGCTGCTGTGCCATGGGCGCGGCCCGCACCTGGCTGCCGTTCCTGGTCGTCTTCATCGTGGCCAAGATCGGCTTTTCGGGCAGTTTGGTGTTTTATGACTCCATGCTGGGCGATGTGACCACCCCGGAGCGGATGGACATGGTGTCCTCCCGCGGCTATGCCTGGGGCTACATCGGCAGCTGTGTGCCCTTTGTGGTGTGTCTGGCGCTGGTGCTGGGCAGCAGTGCCATCGGCATGAGCCAGATGACCGCTCTGACCATCGCGCTGTTCATCACGGCGGCGTGGTGGCTGGTCACCACCCTGCCGCTGCTCCGGCGCTACCGGCAGGTCAACTATGTGGAGGTGGAGCAGCACGCCATCCGGCAGAGTTTTGTGCGCATCGGCCACACCCTGAAGCACCTCTATGAGGACAAGCAGGTGTTCTGGTTCCTGCTGGCGTTCTTCTGCTACATCGACGGCGTGTACACCATCATTGATATGGCCACGGCCTACGGCACGGCCCTGGGTCTGGACACCACCGGCCTGCTGCTGGCGCTGCTGGTCACCCAGATCGTGGCCTTTCCCTCGGCGCTGATCTTCGGCCGGCTGAGCGCAAAATACCCCTCCAGCCAGTTGATCCCGGTGTGCATCGCGGCCTATACCGGCATTGCGGTGTTTGCTTTCTTCCTCACCCAGCAGTGGCAGTTCTGGGTGCTGGCCGTGATGGTGGGGATGTTCCAGGGCGGTGTGCAGGCACTGAGCCGCAGCCACTTTGCCAAGATCATCCCGGCGGAAAAATCCGGCGAATACTTCGGCCTGTTCGACATCTGCGGCAAGGGGGCATCCTTCCTGGGCACCATGATCGTCAGTGTGGGCAGCCAGCTCACCGGCAGTGCCAACGTGGGTGTGGGCAGCATCGCGGTGCTGTTCGTCATCGGCTTTGTGCTGTTCCGGGTGTCGTGCCGGACGGAACACGCCAAGCAGGTGTAACACACGTTTTTTCAAAAGGCTCCTCTGTGCATGCACAGGGGAGCCTTTTTGGGTTATTGTTTACAAACCGGCAATTGTGTTTTGGAACGGTGAATGATACAATAGGGCCAGACCAAAAACACAAAGGAGAATAAAGCGATGAAGCAGGTTCCCGGTTATACCCTTGTCCGCACAGAGGACTGCCCCGAGCAGCACGGTACCCTGACCGTGCTCACCCACGACGTGAGCGGGGCCACCATCCTGCTGGTGGAAAATGAGGACAACAACAAGGCCTTTGGCATCGGGTTCGGTACCTTCCCCTCCGATGACACCGGCGTTTTTCATATTCTGGAGCATTCGGTGCTGGCCGGAAGCGAAAAATACCCGGTCACCTCGCCGTTTCTGCAGCTGCTCAAGAGCAGCATGGCATCCTTCCTCAATGCCATGACCTTCCCGGATAAGACCGTGTACCCCTTTGCCACTCCCAACGAGACGGATTTCAAAAACCTGATGGACGTCTACCTGAACGCGGTGTTCTGTCCGCTGGCCATGGTGGACAGGGCGGTGTTCGAGCAGGAGGGCTGGCACCGGGATGCCGACGGCACTGTGAGCGGCGTGGTGTACAACGAGATGCAGGGGGCCCTTGCCGCCCCGGACGCTCAGCTGCAGAATGCGCTGGAGCGTGCCATGTTCCCGGACACGGCCTATGGCTTTGTGTCCGGCGGCGACCCGGAGAGCATCCCGGCGCTGACCTATGAGAAATATCAGCGGGTGTACCGCCGCCACTACAGCGCGGACAACTGCTGCATCACCCTGTATGGCAAGATGGACATGGCCGAAAAACTGGAAATGCTGGACCGCGATTACCTGTCCCGGATGCCCAGGACCACCACCCGCCCCCGCCTGACGGTGCAGGACGAGCAGCCGGGCACCTGCGTGGAGCTGCCCTATTACACCGAGAACCCGGAGCCGGACGAGGTGCAGTGCGCACTGGCCTGGTACACCGGTGCCTTTGCGGACCGGGAACGGCAGCTGGGCGTGGAGATCCTGCTGGACGCGCTGCTGGGCACCAACAATTCGCCCCTGAAAGCGGCCCTGCTGGCCGAAAAGCTGGGTGCGGACATCGACATGGGCTTTGATGACAGCACCCTGCAGCCCACGCTGGAGCTGGTGCTGCGGGGTGCCACCGAAGAGAGCGCCCGCAAGTTTGCCCCGGCGGTGCGCAAGGCAGTGGATGACGTACTGGCCCGGGGCATCCCGCAGGAGCTGCTGCTGGCCTCGCTGAATTCGGCAGAGTTTGCCTCGCTGGAGCGGCCGGGCAGCCTGCCGGACGGCGTGCTGGACGCCATCAACGCTTCCACGGGCTGGCTGCACACCGGGGACCCCGCCCTGCTGCTGCACACGGATAAGCTGTTTGCCTCCCTGCGCAGCAAGATGGCGGACGGCTGGTTCGACGAGCTGCTGCGCAGCCTGTTTGCCCCGGCTCCGGTGCAGGTGCTGCAGGTGCCCACCCTGCCCAAGAAGCAGGAAGAAACACAGGCCCCGGCCCGCACCGACGCCAAACTGGTGCTGGATCATCCGCTGACCGTGGCCGACCTGGGCGAAGGTGCCCCCAGCGCGGCCGGGCAGACCGAGCAGGTGGCCGGTGCCACGGTGCTGCGCCACCCCTCGGCGGGCAGCCTGTACCTGAATTTCTACTATGACCTGGGCCATGTGGCCCCGGAGGACCTGCCGTATCTGGACCTGCTCACCGATGTGCTGGACGAGCTGGACACGCCGACCCACACGGCCCAGCAGCTGAACACCCTGCGCAGCACCTGGCTGGGCGACAGCCGCGTACTGCTGGACTTCTGGACCGGCCGGCAGGAGGGCGCACCCTGCCATGCCAAACTGACCATGAGCCTGAGCCTGCTGGAACGCAGCCTGCAAAAGGCCGTGGAGCTGGGCGGCGAGTGGCTGTATGACACGCAGCTCACCGGCCCGGCGGCGGAAGCCGCCTTTGCCCGGGTGCTGAGCCAGCAGAAACTGAACATGGAACAGCAGTTCATCCAGCAGGGCAACGCCTATGCGGCGGTCCGTGCCAGTGCCCACTACAACGTGGAGAACGCGGCCAGCGAGCGATGCAGCGGCGTAAGCTATTATCACTTCCTGTGCGATCTGCTGGAAAAGGCCGACTGGGCAGGCCTTGGCGCAAAGCTGGAAACCCTGCGGGCCCAGGTGCTGCAGCATGCCCAGCTCACCGTGAGCCTGCACGGCTCGGAGCAGGCGCTGGACACCTTGCGCACCCTGCTGCCGGGCAGCTGGTTTGCGGCGCAGGAGCGCGACGCGGCGCAGCCCTATGTGGAGCCGCTGACCCCGCCGGTGAACGAGGCCTTTATGATTGACGGCGGCGTGAACTACGCGGTGCAGGTGTGGCCCATGGAGCGCCGCAGCGACCGCAAGGTGCTGGCCCGCGTGATGAGCTACGAATACCTGTGGCACAACATCCGCGAGGTGGGCGGTGCCTACGGCACCGGCATGCTGTCGTCGGACGGCGTGGAGTACCTGTACACCTACCGGGACCCCCACCTGACCGAGAGCTACGACACCTTTGCCAAGGGCCCGGCGGAGCTGGCCGCCCGCGATTACACCGAAAAGGACCTGAACGACCTGATCGTGGGTGCCGTGGCCAAGCTGGACACGCCCCGCAAGCCCCGCGCCGAGGCACGGGAGCTGGACCGGCAGTATTTCTGCGGCATCACCGAAGCAATGAAGGCTGCCGACCGCAAGGCCCTGTGTGCCGTGGACGCAGCTCTGCTCAAAGAGCAGGCCGCCGGTCTGGCCGATGCCATGGCTGCCGGTGTGAAGGTGACCTTTGGCAGCAGGGACGCGGTGGAGGCCGCAGGCTCCCTGTTTGACCGCGTAGAGACCCTGTAACGAAAACAAACCAATGAAGCCCCGGCACAGTGTGGAATGCAGACTGTGCCGGGGCTTGTTTTGTGCGAAAAATCAGAAGGCACCCTGATAGTATTCCAGCAGGATGCAGCCGGTGCGCAGGACATTGCGCACGGCGGCATCGTCCAGGTCCAGCTGCAGCAGGGTGCGGATGCGCTGCAGCCGGTACACCAGCGTATTGCGGTGGATGAAGAGCTGCCGGGCCGTGGCATGGAGGTTCTGCTCCTGCAGCAGGTAGACGCACAGGGTGTGCAGCAGGGCGGTGCTGTGGGCCTGGTCGTACTCCTGCAGGCGGCGCAGCATGGGGTGGATGAAGGCCCGGAGGTTGGCGCTCTGGGCGATGGTGCGGACAAACACGTCCTGATACAGGGCCGAGGCGCTGCGGCAGCCGCGTGAATGAGGCTCTGGTCTCCATGTGGTTCAACAACTCCCCCGAGGCCGGCAACTGGCTGATCGACAAGTGCGCGGAGTTCGGTGTGGTGCCGGTGTCCTTCCGTGCACATGCCCCTAACGCCATCATCCCCGAGTCCTACGACTACCACATGTTCGTCAACGTCGGCGACCATCAGTTCGACTCCAAGTGCGGCTACTTTGCAGCCACCAACGTCCTGTACGAGGACAGCCAGAACGCGGAAAAGTACGAGCACCCCGCCACCTACTTCTTCAACACCAAGGCTCAGGAGCTGCTGGTGGAGGACGGCCGCGTGACCGGCGTGTTCGCACAGCGTGACGGCGAGCTGTGGCTGTTCCGTGCCACCAAGGGCGTCATCCTGGCCACCGACGGCAAGATCTCGGACATCGTGGTCAACTCCCACGCCGAGTCCTCTGACATTGGCGCACCGGCTCTGGACAAGCTGATCCAGAACGCCATTGCTGCCAACAGCGCAGAGATCGACGGCGCTTCCGGCGCTACCATGACCTCCGACGGCTTCCGTGAGGCTGTGGCACAGGCTCTGGCAAAGGCACAGTAAGGCTTTATAAAAAAGAACCCCGGGGACGGGCAGCGCAGGACGCTGCCCGTCCCCTTTTTGCGCAAAAAAAGCGGCGTCTGCAAAAAGCAGACGCCGCAGGAAAAACAGGGAATGCCGCGCAGAAGGATCAGTTCTTGCGGGCAATCATTTCGGTGTAGGCCAGCACCAGCGGGCCGACGCCCTTGGCGTCGTTGCACACCACCGGCTCGCTGAAGTAGTAGGCCAGAGAGCCGTCGCGGTGGTCCTTGCCGCCCAGACCGGCCACCAGGCAGATGCCGTCCAGCTGCAGGCTGCCGTCCGGATTCTTGGACAGGTACTTGTCGCAGGTGCCGTAGAAGGCCTTTTCAGCCCAGGCTGCCATCCGTTTGGGCAGGTAGCCCAGGCGCACGCCCTTGAGCACCGCGTAGGCAAACAGGGCAGTGCCGCTGGTCTCCAGATAGTTGCCCTCCACGCCGGGGTGGTCCATCACCTGCCAGAACATGCCGGTCTCCTCGTCCTGGAACTTGTGGACGTCCTCAATGGTCTGCTTCAGCATGGCCATGATGCCGCGGTACTCGTTGTACAGCTGCTCATCCATCCGCTCCAGCACGTCCACCATCGCCACCATGAACCAACCCATGGCCCGCAGCCAGAAGTTGGGGCTGCAGCCGGTGACGGGGTCGGCCCAGTACATCTGGCGGCTCTCGTCGTAGCCGTGGTAGTACAGGCCGGTGGTTTCGTCCCGCATGTGCTTTTGGATGTTCATGAACTGCTTGTAGCTGTCGATGCAGCCCTGCATCTTGTTGTAGCGGGTCTCATACTCCATGTAGAAGGGCTGGGCCATATAGGTGCCGTCCAGCCACACCTGCCAGGGATAGATGTCCTTGTGCCAGAAGTTGCCCTCCTTGGTGCGGGGCTGGGTGAGCAGCTGGCTGCGGATGGTGTCGATGGCCTTGCGGTACTTCTCGTCGCCGAAGATGTCGTAGAGGATGAACAGGTTCTTGCCCTGATTCACGTTGTCGAGGTTGTACTCCTTCGGGTCGTAGGTCTTGATGGAGCCGTCTTCCTGCACGAACCAGTCGATGAAATCCCTGGAAAATTTCAGATACTTTTCGTCGCCGGTAGTCTTATACAGGCTCAGGCAGGCGGTGATCATGCAGCCGTCGATGTAGTTCCACTTGTTGGGCTTGCCGCTGCGCACCTTCTCGATGTTCCACATGGGTGCCTCGGCGCTGGAATTGGCGATCAGGTAGTCCACATAATCGCCCAGCATGGACAGGATCTCTTCATGGGTCATGGCATTAGTCCTCCTCAAAATGGCCGACGTTGACAAAGTGCAGGCGCTCGCCCTCGTAGCCCTCGATCTTCACGTTGTGCAGGTCGATCTCCTTGACATTCTCGGCGTAGATGGCCAGCTTCTTCACCAGCGGGCGGTTGTCGGCCATGGCGGCCTGACCGGCCTCGGCGTTGGGGTCAAAGGTGATAGTCACGTTTTTCATGGAAACGCGCTCGATGGGCTGCTCCGGCAGGCCGTCGAAGTAGCAGCCGGCAAACTGTGCGTCGGTGGCTGCGATGTCCTCCATGGTCAGGCTGCCCAGTTTGGGGGTGTACTCATCCACCGGCATGGCGTCGCGGCACTGCACATAGGGGCCGTGGCCGTCCGGGTCGCAGAAGTAGAACATGTTGATGACGAAGGGTGCCTTGACCCCGCGCATCTCCACGTTGCGGAACACCAGCCCGTCGATGACGGCGGTGTTGCCGCGGCCGCGGCGGGTCTTGACCCGCAGGCCGCGGTCGGTGTGGTCCATCAGGCACTGGGTGACCACCATGTCCTTCACGCCGCCGCTCATCTCGCTGCCAATCACGATGCCGCCGTGGCCCTTGTCCAGCAGGCAGTTGCGGATAACCGTGTGCTCGCAGCTTTTCTTGAGCTTCATGCCCAGGAACACCTTGCTGGCCTTCATGGCAATGCAGTCGTCACCCACATGGATGTTCACGCCGATGATGCGGGTGTACTCGCAGCTTTCGGGGTCGATGCCGTCGGTGTTGGGGGCGTTGTAGGGGTTGTTGATGTTGAAGTTGAGCAGGTCGAGGTGCTTGACGAAGATGGGGTGGATGGTCCAGGAGTAGCTGTTCTGCACCGTGATGCCGTGCAGGCAGACCTTTTCGCTGTCCACCATGGCCACCGCACGGGGACGCCAGGCGATGCGCTTGACCTTGGGGTCCACCCACCAGTCGCCGTTCTGGGCGTCACAGTCCAGGGTGCCCTCACCGGTGACCACGACGTCGTGCACCTGGGTGATGTTCAGCAGGCCGGCAAAGCTGTTCAGCGGGTTGCCCTCCCAGCCGGTCAGATAGTACTCGTCCACCTCGTTCTCGCTGGGCAGTACGCCGGGCAGGATGGGGTAATGGGTGCGGTCGTTGTCACCCAGCAGCACGGCACCCTTTTCCAGATACAGGGTGGTGTGGCTCTTCAGGAACAGGCTGGCGGTGCGGTAGCGGCCGGCGGGCACATACACGGTGCCGCCCTTGGGGCAGGTGGACAGAGCGGCCTGCAGCTTGCCGGTGTTGTCGGTCTCGCCGTCGGCCACCAGGCCGTAGCGGGATGCATCCACAAAGAACGTTTCAGCCTCGGTGACAAAGGTCAGGCTCAGGGTCTCGCCCTCGGCCTGCACGCCCACGGTGTACTCGGTACCGGGCAGCAGGGAGAACAGGGAGAACACATTGGTGTCGCAGGCTTCGTAGACAGTCTTGCCGTTCAGGGTAACGACGAACGGGTGGGCCGGGCGGAAGCACAGGCCGTTTTCCAGCTCGAACACGGCACTGCGGGTCATGGAACGGATAAGGGACAGGTTCATGAGAAAACCTCCTGATCAATGGTTTTGGCTTGCCCGCACCGGGCGGACATGATATGATAAAAAGAAAAGCGGATGTGCGCGGAGGACGTTAAAGAATGAAGGCAGAACAGGAAAAGATCAGTGCAAAGGTCCGGGCAGTGTCGCTGCACCTGAACGGCGGCAAGCTGCAGCTGCCCGCCGAAGAGGAGAGCTGCTACGTTGTGCTGGTGGCAGAGAGCGGCTGTACCCTGCAGTACGCAGAGCAGACCATGCTGCTCAACCCGGGCAGTGCGCTGCTGCTGGGACCCGGCGGCGGCTGCATCCAGCAGACGGGCAGTGCGGCACCGGAGCTGGTGGGCTGCAGTTTCCCGCTCAGTGCCCTGCACGAGCTGCGCACCCAGACCCAGCGGGATTTTTCCCGGCTGTTTGAGCCGGAGCAGTCTGCTGTGCTGTACGGTTCCGTGCAGTGGAACAGCCGCTTGCGCACCCTGCTGGAGCTGATGCGCACCGCCATGGAGGAGCCGGATTACCCGGGCGCGCTGTACCTGCTGCTGGTGCTGCATTACATCGAGCAGGAATGCATCGCGGAGAGCAGCGCGGTGGCCCGGCCCCACAATAAGACGGTGGAGCGCATCTGTGCGTATCTGGCCGCCAACTACCGCCAGAAGTTCTCCCTCAGCGAGGTGGCAGCGCGGTTCTACCTGTCGCCCTACTACCTCAGCCGCCTGTTCAAGCGGGTGACGGGACAGTCCATCGTGGACTACATCAACAACCGCCGCATCGAGGCGGCCCAGAAGCTGCTGGAGACCACGGAACTGAGCATCAGTGCGGTGGCCGAGCAGACCGGTTTTGCCAGCGCGGCCCATTTCCGCCGTGTGTTCCACGAGGTGATGGGCACCGGGCCGCTGCAGTACCGCAAGGCACATAAGAAATGATGGGTTTTCCTGCGGAAAACAGGATGCAGCCCAGCGGGCTAGGATGTCTGCCTGCGGCAGAAGAGGTGTGCCTCACGGCACAATGTTGTGCAGCGTGCAGCATGTTCCGGAAGGGGATACATCATTCACAAATAAAACACCCCCTGTGCCCTCTACGGGAACGGCACAGGGGGTGTTGTTTGCGTCAGATGCTCTTTGCGCAGCGGGACAGGGGCTTAGCCCTTGACGGCACCAGCAGAGATACCTTCAACGAACTGGTCCTGTGCACAGAAGAAAACGATCAGCTGCGGCAGGATGGAGATCAGGGACAGCGCCAGGATCTTGTTCCAGGCAAAACCGGTATCACCGTCCATGGACAGCTTCACGAACAGGGACATGGGGTACTTGCCGGGGGTGCTGACGTAAAGCAGCGGGCCCATGAAGTCGTTGCAGCTCCACATGAACTGGAACAGTGCGCAGGACACCAGAGCGGGTCCCAGCATGGGCACGATGACCTTGTACAGGGTCTGGAAGGAGGAGCAGCCGTCGATGGCTGCGGCCTCGTCCAGGTCACGCGGGACATTGCGCATGAACTGGATCAGCTGGTAGACGAAGTAGGTCTCAGTAGCAAAAGCGCAGTGGACCCAGATAGCCAGGTAGAAGGGGCTGTCCAGCCAGCCGAACTTGTTGTACAGCAGGTACTGCGGCACGTTCAGAACGACCTGGGGCAGGAACAGGGTGGCCAGCATGATGTTGAACAGCAGCTTACGGCCGGGGAAGTCGAAACGGCCAAAACCATAAGCGGCAACACAGGCGGACACGACGGTGCAGATCACCTTGGGCAGCACATAGCTGTAGGTGTTGAGCATGGCCTGCAGGATGTTGATGGAGCCGCCGAAGTTGTTCAGCGCGTTCCGATAACCATCCAGCGTGGGGTTCTTGATCCACAGGCCGATGCCTGCAAAGATCTCGCTGTTGTCCTTGAAGGTGGCACTGATCATCCACAGCAGGGGGTAGATCATGATGATGCCGACCAGGATCAGGACGAAATATTTAAAGAAGGTTGCGATTTTGTTCGATGCGTTCATTCCCATACTGGTCACCTTACCTTTCGTCAGAGTAGTAGACCCACTTCTTCTGGCTGGTGAATGCAATGATCGTCAGGACGCAGACGATGATGAACATGATCCATGCCAGAGCGGATGCCATACCCATGTCATACGACTTGAATGCGTAGTTGTAAACCAGCAGAGAGATCAGCGTGGTGGAACCACGGGGGCCGCCGTTGGTGATGATGTACGGGCCATTGAACTCCTGGAATGCCTGGCAGATCTGAGTGACCAGGTTGTAGAAGATGATGGGGGTGATCATCGGGACGGTGATGGAGAAGAACTGACGCCATTTGCCGGCACCGTCGATGGTGGCAGCCTCGTACAGGTCTGCGGGCACGCCCTTCAGAGCGGCCAGGAACAGCACCATGGCGGAGCCGAACTGCCAGATGCGCAGGAAGCAGATGATCCACAGCGCGTAGTGGGGGTCGCTCAGCCACTCCGGGCCCTGCACCAGACCGAAGGTCACGGCACGCAGCACGGTGTTGAGCAGGCCGTCCTTGCTGAACACAGCCTTCCACAGCACGGCGATGGCAACGGAGCCGCCGAGGATGGAGGGAATGTAGTACACGGTACGGAACAGGTTGACGCATGCGATCTTGAAGTTCAGGATGTATGCGATGAACAGTGCGAAGATCAGCTTCAGGGGCACGGTGATGAAGGCGTACTTGAAGGTAATGATCAGTGCCTTGGTGATCTTGGTGGTGGTAAAGGCGGTGATGTAGTTCTGCAGGCCGACGAAGGTGGTGCCGGACTTGAAGAAGTTCATATCGGTGAAGCTGTAGTACAGCGACTGACCGAAGGGGAAAGCCTTAAAGACCACAAAGCCGATGATCCAGGGGATCAGGTACAGGATGCCCTGATACTTGTCCAGCCACTTCTGGAACGGAGTGCGCCCGGTAACCGGGACGTTGCTTTCTTTCATCTGGGAAATCCTCCTTTTTAAGGAATTTCGGAGCAGGTCTGAAAAAGATCTGATACAATTTTGTCAGAAATTTGTAACACATCTCTGATGAAAAAAGGGGCATCTGCCGTTTGGGCGACAGGTGCCCCGGGGATCAGATCAAAGCGTTGGGGAGAAATCAGGCGATGGTGTAGCCGACAGACTCCATGCCGTCCAGCAGGCCGTTGACAGCCTCTTCGGGGGTCTCGTCGCCGTAGTCGATGTTATCGAACACTTCCTGATAGATGCCGGTGCCGGAAGCCTTCAGGTCGTTGTTCTCAAACAGGGGATCCAGCTTGTTGGTGGTGAAAGCCATGACCTTGGCGTTTGCATCAGCAACCAGATCCTTGACAGCGCCGGCAGCCTGAGCGTAACCCAGACCAGCCTTGGAAGCGGGGATGCCGCACTCAGAACCCATGATGGAAGCGCCCTTCTCCTCGTTCAGCAGGAAGTTGATGAGGGTAGCTGCCTCTGCGGGATGCTCGCAGGTCTTGGTGATGGCCAGACCCATGGAGACCTTGGAGAAGCCGCCGTTGTAATCGCCGAACTTGATCTCCTCGCCGACGGTGAAGCCGTCCTTGTTGTCGTCATCCAGAGCGGAAGAGTACTTGGTAGCAGCGGAATCCCACTCGAAGATGCCTGCGATCTTACCGGTGATCCACTCGTTGGACTGGTGGGTAGCGGTGTCGGAGTTTGCGGAGTAGTAGTCCTTCAGGTTCATCATGACGTGGCCGTCGACCAGGCTCTTGATGAAGCTCAGGCCCTCGGCAATCTCGTCCTCGGTGTAGTTCAGGGTAGAGGTGACGGGGTCTGCCCAGTCCTTGCCGTACTTGGACTCGAGGTAGAACACCATCAGGATCATACGGTCGTAAGCGCCCAGGTGCATGGGATAGTAGTCAGCGCCCAGCTTGTCCTGGAAAGCCTTGCCGGCTGCCATCAGGTCATCCAGAGTCTTGGGGACTTCGGTGATGCCGGCCTTATTAAAGGTGGTCATGTTCCAGAAGAAGATACGGCCGGTCATGGAAACGGGCACGCACTGCTGGGCGTTTGCAACGTAGCAGGCATCCATGGCAGCCTTGTCCCACTGGGTCAGATCCAGGAAGTTGGACACGGTGTTCAGGTCCACGAACTTGCTGCCGTCAGCAGAGTAGTTGTACAGCCAGTTCCAGTTCACCTGGCACACATCCTGTGCGTTGCCGGCGATGAAAGCGGCAGCCATCTTCTCTTCCCAGCCGGACCATGCGGCGAAGGTGGGCTCGATGGTGATGTTGCTGTGCTCAGCCTGGAACTCCTTGATGGCGTTCTGGTAAGCCTCGTGACGGCTGTCGCCGCCCCACCAGCTGATGGTCATGGAAACAGGACCGTCCGACAGGGCCAGGCTCTCGTCTGCGGAAGCAGCGGGAGCGGATGCCACGGAAGAAGAGGCTGCAGTGCTGGAAGAATTGCCGCCGCAGGCAGCCAGCAGACCAGCTGCGCCCACAACGCCAGTGACCTTCATGAAATCACGACGGGAAATTGCCTTGCTCATTTTTGTTCTCCTCCTAAAGATGATCAAAAACATCGTCTTGCACGGGGGTTCTGCACACACCCCGTTGTATACAATTATGATAACAAAAGGCGGACAAAAAAGAAAGATGCAAATTGTGGTTATGCAACTCAAAAACGCATAAATATTGCTCTGTTTTCCGCGCCGGATTTGACGCCATTGCTGAAATGAATAAACTTCGGACGAAAAACTGTGCAACATGTATACTTCAACAGGTTGCATAGAAAACGGGGACGCAGGATGGAAAGAACAGCAAAATTTGCAATAATTCTGTAAACATTTGCATCCTGCGCCTGAGAAAAAGCAGAGCATGTCCCAGCGGCGGGGGTGCAAAAGGCCGGTGTCGGACGAAAAAATGACTGATATATCAATTGCGCAAAAAAAGTGCGCCGGTGCCCTTGGGTGATATATCAGTCCGCACCGGAGCCGGGCAGCTTTGCGGGAGAAATAAGAGCAGCAAATATATGACGTCGGATGTCTGATAAATCTAAAAAACCGCCGCACAGAAGTCTGTGCGGCGGCTGACGGAACAAAGTGTGTTATTTGCGGCCTGCGTAAAAAGCCCGCCGCGCGCGGAAGTAGCACTGCGGGCACATGCTGACGTACTGAACGTCGTTTTCCAGGTCGATGGCCACCTGTTCGCCCTCAAAGACGAACTGGCCGTTCACCTTGCGGCAGTTGCAGATGGCCTTGCGGCCGCAGGTGCAGATGGTTTTCATCTCTTCGATGGTGTGGGCCAGCTCCAGCAGGCGGGTGGAGCCGGGGAAACCCCGCAGCGAAAAGTCGGCCCGCAGGCCGTAGCAGATCACCGGGATGTTCAGGTCTACGGTGACCATGAACAGCTGCTCGGCCTGCTCTGCGGTAAAGAACTGGCTCTCGTCGCACAGCACGCAGGCCAGCTTGGTGGCTTGGCTGGCTTCGCGCACCACCTCGAACACATCCATGTCCGGGCGGATCAGGCGGTCGGCCTTGCGGTGCACGCCCAGGCGGCTGACCAGTTCGCCGCCGCCTTTGGTGTCCACCTGCGGCTTGAGGATCAGCACCTGCATGCCCTGCTCTTCATAGTTGTGGGCCACCTGCATCAGGGCTGTGCTCTTGCCGCTGTTCATGGCACCATAGCGAAAATACAGTTTTGCCATGGCGTCACTCCTGGTTGCGCAGGCGGTAGCCCAGGCTCATCAGGCTGTCGCCCAGGTGAACGTTCTCCACTACCACATCGGGGTAGGGAACGGAGAGGTCGTAGTGGGAGAAGTTCCAGAAGCCCTCGATGCCCAGGTCCACCAGACGGCCGCTGACCTGCTCGGCACCGTCGCGGGGCACACAGAGCACGGCCACCTTGGGGTGGTGCTCGGCGCAGAAGGCCTCCAGCTCGTCCACATGACGGATCTGGATGCCGTTGATCTCCTTGCCCACCTCGTTCTGGGCCACATCAAAGGCGGCGATCAGCTTGTAGCCGTTGGCGTCGGTGGTGATGAAGCGGCTCACGGCCTTGCCCAGACGGCCGCAGCCGATCAGGATGGTGGGCAGGCGGTCGCCGTTGCCGAACAGCAGGCTCTCCAGAATGGAAAGCAGGTTCTCCACCGAGTAACCGATGCCCTGTCGGCCGTTCACGTCGCCGATGCAGTTGAAGTCCTGCCGGACCTGGGAGGCCGTGGTGCCCATCTGGGCGGCCAGCTCCCGGGAGGAGATGCTGGTGATGCCGTCGGCCTGCAGAGAGCGCAGGTAGCGGTAGTATTTCGGGAGGCGCTTGATCACGGGGAGCGAGGCTTTTGCGGGGGTATTCATGAGAAAAATTCTCCTTTCAAGCAAAAAATCGCCGCGTTTGCCCTGCACGAAAAAACGCCGGCGTGTGCAGCGCGGTGGGTACGACACCGCGTATTGTCAATTCCATATCATTATAAAGTATACTGCACGGGAGACGAATGTCAAATACCAGACGAAAAAAAACAAAAAAATTACAAAAAATTAAGGGGTATGACCCTGCCGCAGAGGGATAACCGCCGGTTGGACGGGGCATGATGATGCAAAACAGAGCAAAAGGAGAACACAGAATGCCGGATACACACACCACCTCTGTGGACCAGCAGCGGCTGGAAAAAGAACGCATCGAGGACGACGGTACGGTCACCCTGACCCGGGGAGGCCATGCCATCCACTGCCTGACCGTCATCGGCCAGGTCGAGGGGCACACGGAAGCGCCGCAGGGGCAAAAGACCACCAAGTATGAGCATGTGATTCCCCAGCTGGCCGCCGTGCAGGAGGACCCCCGGATCGAGGGCCTGCTGGTATTGCTGAACACCGTGGGCGGGGATGTGGAGGCCGGTCTTGCGCTGGCAGAGCTGATCGCCAGCGTGTCCAAACCCAGCGCCACGCTGGTGCTGGGCGGCGGGCACTCCATCGGCATTCCGCTGGCCGTGAGCGCACAGCGCAGCTTCATCGTGCCCACCGCCACCATGACGGTGCACCCGGTGCGGCACTCCGGGGTGATCCTGGGCGTGCCCCAGACCATGCACTGGTTCGACCAGATGCAGCAGCGCATCACCGGCTTTGTGGCAGCCCACAGCGGCATGACGGAGAAGCGCTACACCGAGCTGATGCTCCACACCGGGGAGCTGGTCATGGATATGGGTACCGTGCTGGACGGCCGCCGCGCCGTGAAGGAAAAGCTCATCGACGAGCTGGGCGGCCTTTCGGATGCACTGGACTGGCTGCACCGTGCGATCGAAACCCGAGAATAACACAACAATAGGTTTGCCATTTGCCCCGGTGCGTGGTACAATAATAAAATCAAGAATTGTGTCTATGCGAACTGTGGGGAATGGAGAAGAATGGCAACGAAGAAACGAAAAACAACGACACGGCGCTCAACGTCGCGCAAAAAACGCGCGGAACAGCGCCTGCCGGCAGGGCTTGGGACCCTGTTTGCGGGGCTTTTGCTGGTGGGCCTTGCCTTTGTGGAAGGCGACTCGGTGTGGAAAACGCTGCATCAGGTGCTGTTTGGCCTGTTTGGCTGCGGCAGTTTTGTGCTGGGTGCAGCGGTGTGCTGCCTGGCCGTGCTGTACACGCGGGGCGAGGATCTGCTGCCCCACATCTGCAAGCTGGCGCTGGGGCTCGTGTTTGCAAGCGGCACGGTGATCGTGTTTTCCGACATCCAGCCGCAGGGGCTGTCGGCCTTCCAGATGGTGGCGGCCTGCTACCAGAACGGTTATCAGGCGTGGCTGTCCGGCGGCGCACTGGGTGCGGTGCTGGGCGGCAACCTGCTGCTGCTCTGCGGCCGGCCGGCGGCAAACTTCATCATGCTGGTGCTGGCGCTCTGCGTCAGCCTGTACATTTTTGACCTCACTCCGGCTGAGGTCTGGCAGTGGCTGTGCGACGTGTCCGGCGGGGTGCACGCAAAGGGCGTGGCCGTGTACGAGCAGGGCGCAGCCCGCCGTGCCGAGCGCCGCGCCGAGCGGCAGGCCGCGCAGGAAGCCGCAGACGAGTACGACGAGACGGAGGAGCTGGAAGAATACGAGGACGAAGCCGAAGCGGAAGAACCCTTCCGTCTGGGTCTGCCGGACTGGATGTCCGGTGTGCTGCACTGGGGCCATAAGGTGACCCAGGAGCTGGAGCAGGCCCCGGACAGCCCGGCCGGAGCGCCGGACCAGCCTGCGCAGCCCCAGCCGGAGCCGCAGGCGGCCCCAGCCGTGACGCCGGTGCGGGTGCGGGCATCCCGCCCGCGCGCTCCCTTTGATGTGGACCTTGGCCCGGACAGCACCGAGGTGAAGGAGGGCGGCAGTGAGCCCATCGAACCCTTCATCCCGGGGCCGGGCGGCACCTTTGGCATGGACCCGCTGCGCGCGGCACCCAAGCCCACCATCCGGCCCATCGTGCCGGATGCCGTGGAAACGGCGGCTGAGGACTTCTTTGCAAAGCCGGAGGAGACCCCGGCGGCAGAGACTACGGAACAGCAGCCCCGGCCGGTGCCCGGCAATCCCTTTGATACGCCCATCGCACGGCCTGCGGCTCCGGAGGAACCAGCTGCCGCGGCTGCGCCCATCCAGCCCGTGATGCCCACGCCGCAGCCGGACCAGCCGACCCGTGTGAGTGCCGAACATGCCGTGGCCCAGCGCAGCGACCCGGATGCGGACGGCTGGATCAGCATCACCGCCGAACCGGTGGAGGAAAAGGATATCAACTCGCTGGTGGCGGCAGCCATGGAAAAACCGGCGGCCTCCGAGCAGGCAGCCGCTACGGCCCCTGCCGAGGAAGCCGAGCCGGTGGACACCTACCAGTATCAGTACCCGCCCATCGAGCTGTTTGAAAAATCCAAGGAGGAAAGCGACCCCAACGCCGAGGATGAGCTGAAGGCCAACGCCCAGAAGCTGGTGGACACGCTGGAGAGCTTTGGGGTCCGCACCCGTGTGCTGGATATTTCCCGCGGGCCGTCGGTCACCCGGTATGAGGTGCAGCCCATGGCGGGCGTCAAGATCAGCCGCATCACCTCGCTGGCCGATGACATCGCCCTGAACCTGGCCGTGGCGGATGTGCGCATGGAGGCCCCCATCCCCGGCAAGCCCGCCGTGGGCATCGAGGTGCCCAACCACAAGCGCAGTGCCGTGTCCATCCGCAGCGTGTTCGAGAGCCAGAGCTTTCTGCGCATGACCTCGCCTTTGGGCATTGCCCTGGGCAAGGACATTGCGGGTGTGGCCCAGGTGGCAGACCTGTGCAAGATGCCCCATCTGCTCATTGCGGGCAGCACCGGCAGCGGCAAGTCGGTGTGCGTGAACAGCATCATCATGAGCTTGGTGTTCCGCTCCAGCCCCGAGGATGTGAAGCTGCTGCTCATCGACCCCAAGGTCGTGGAGCTGGCCGAATACAACGGCATCCCCCATCTGCTCATGCCGGTGGTCACCGAGCCCCGCAAGGCGGCCGGTGCCCTGGGCAGCGCCGTGCAGGAGATGGAGCGCCGCTACCGCATGTTTGCCGAGAACAACGTGCGCGACATCAAGTCCTTCAACAAGCTGGCGGTGGAGCGGCCGGATCTGGAAAAAATGCCCTACATCGCCATCGTCATCGACGAGCTGGCCGACCTGATGATGGTGGTGGGCAAGGATGTGGAAGATTCCATCTGCCGCATCGCTCAGAAAGCCCGCGCCGCCGGCATGCACCTGATCGTGGCCACCCAGCGCCCCAGCGTGGACGTCATCACCGGCCTGATCAAGGCCAACATCCCCAGCCGCATCGCCTTTGCTGTGTCCAGTCAGGTGGACAGCCGCACCATTCTGGATGGTGCCGGTGCCGAAAAACTGCTGGGCCAGGGCGATATGCTGTTCATGCCGGTGGGCGCACCCAAGCCCACCCGCATCCAGGGCACCTTTGTGCGGGATGAAGAGATCAGCCGCGTGCTGGACTTCATCAAGTCCAGCGCCACCGTCCAGTACGACGAGGCCATGATCGAGGCCATGGAAAAGCACGCCATCCAGGACGGCAAGAAGGGCAGCAGCGGGGCCGATTCCGATGACGAGTCGGACTCCGACCCGATGTTCCAGCAGGCCGTGGATGTGGTCATTGACGCCGGTCAGGCCTCTACCAGCCTGCTGCAGCGCCGCTGCAAGCTGGGCTATGCCCGCGCGGCCCGCATCATGGACGAAATGGAGATGCGGGGCATCATCGGCCCCCACGAGGGTGCCAAGCCCCGGGCCGTGCTCATCAGCCGTCAGCAGTGGCTGGAGATGCAGATGAACCAGCCGGAGGAATGAAACCCTCTCAGGCGCTGACGCGCCAGCTCTCCCGAAGGGCGAGCTTTATGAGTGGGTAAGATATCATCTGCCTTTAAAGAGAAACTGGATGAAAAGATGCAAAAAGCTCCCCCCATCGGGGGAGCTGGCAACGCCGTAAGGCGTTGACTGAGAGGGCTTAACAATAAAAAGGAGCATTATGGACAACTCTTCCCCAAAAATCTACACTGAATTTCTGCCCATCAGCCGGGCAGACATGGAAGCCCGGGGCTGGGACCAGCTGGACTTTGTGGTGGTGGGCGGCGACGCCTATGTGGACCACCCCAGCTTCGGCACTGCCATCATCAGCCGCCTGCTGGAAGCCGAGGGCTACAAGGTGGGCGTGCTGGCCCAGCCCCGCTACACTGACTGCGAGGACTTCAAGCGGTTCGGCAAGCCGAAGTACGGCTTCTTCATTGGCGGCGGCAACGTGGACAGCATGGTCAGCCACTATTCCGTGGCCAAGATCCCCCGCGCCGAGGACGAATATTCTCCCGGCGGCAAGGGCGGTGCCCGCCCGGACCGCAGCGCCACCGTGTACACCAAACTGGCCAAGGAAGCTTACCCGGACCTGCCGGTCATCCTGGGCGGTCTGGAAGCCTCCCTGCGGCGCTTTGCCCACTACGATTACTGGATGGACACCGTGCTGCCCAGTATCGCCGAGAGTTCCGGTGCGGACATCATCAGCTTTGGCATGGGCGAACACCAGACCGTGGAGATCGCCCGCCGTCTGGCCGCCGGAGAACCGGTGGAGCAGATCACCGATGTGGACGGCACCTGCTACCTGACCGACTTCGACCACCTGCCGGAGCGGTATGTGGAGTGTGCCGGCTTCAAAAAGGTGGCCAGCGATAAGACCGCCTACGCCAAGGCCTGCCGCATCCAGATGGACAATCAGGACGTGGTCAGCGGCCAGATCATCGTGCAGAAGCAGAGCGAGAAGTATCTGGTGCAGAACATCCCGGCAAAGCCGCTGGTGCGCTGGGAGCTGGACAAGGTCTACGCCCTGCCCTACACCCGCCGGTATCACCCCATCTACGAGGCCATGGGCGGCGTGCCTGCCATCCGGGAGGTGCAGTTCTCCATCATCCAGAACCGCGGCTGCTTCGGCGGCTGCAACTTCTGCGCCATCCAGCTGCATCAGGGCCGCCGGGTCACCAGCCGCAGTGCGGACAGCATCGTGGAGGAAGCCGAGCGCATGACCCACGAGCCGGATTTCAAAGGCTACATCCACGATGTCGGCGGCCCCACCGCCAACTTCCGGTTCCCGTCCTGCCGCGAGCAGATGCTGCGGGGCATGTGCAATGGCGGCAAGCACTGCCTGGCCCCCACCACCTGCTCCCACATGATCGTGGACCACAGCGATTACCTGAAGATCCTGCGCCGGGTGCGGGAGCTGCCGGGTGTGAAGAAAGTGTTCATCCGCAGCGGCATCCGCTTTGATTACCTCATGGCCGACCCGGACGACACCTTCTTCAAGGAGCTGGTGGAGTACCACGTCTCCGGCCAGCTGAAGGTGGCTCCGGAGCACTGCGCGCCCAACACCCTGGCCTACATGGGCAAACCGCCCATCGAGACCTTCAACAAGTTCAAGGACAAGTTCTATGAGCTGAGCAAGAAGGCCGGCAAAAAGCAGTATCTGGTGCCCTACCTCATGTCCAGCCACCCGGGCAGCACCCTGAAGGATGCCGTCTATCTGGCCGAGTACCTTTATAAGAACCACATGCGCCCGGAGCAGGTGCAGGATTTCTACCCCACTCCCGGCACCGTGAGCACCTGCATGTTCTACACCGGCCTCGACCCCTACACCCTCAAGCCGGTGTTCGTGGAAAAGACCCCCGAGGGCAAGGCCCTGCAGCGTGCATTGCTGCAATACTATGAGCCCCGCAACGCCGAAAAGGTGGTCAAGGCCCTGCGGATGACCCACCGGGAGGACCTCATCCCCCTGCTGGTGCCCGCCGAGGGCCGCCGCGCGGTGCAGCGCTCGGCCCGCCGCGCCGACAGCCCGGAGGTGACCATCCACAACGACGGCACCTACACCGTGCGCCCCAACCAGAAGGGCAAGGGCAAGCCTGCCCACGGCCCGAACCGCACCGCCGCCCCTGCCGGGCGTCAGCCCAGCCCGGGTGCCCGCTTTGCGCCGCACTCGGCCCCCGGACACAAACCCAAAAAGAATCAACAGAAAGAGAATACATCGTGGAAAACTGGAACAAAGAAAAAGTGACCCCGAAAAGGAAAACCGGCCTGCTGCAGCGGCTGCTGTCGCTGGCCGCTGCGGCCGCACTGGCCCTGAGCCTTGTAGGCTGTGGTACCTCGGCTGTGGTGCCGGGCGGCAGTGCCGACGTGGTGCCCAACCCTTCCTCTACGGCAGCCAGCGTGGATGCCCCGTTCGAGATGCACTTCATCGACGTGGGGCAGGCGCTGAGCGTGCTGGTGGAATGTGACGGCCAGTTCATGCTGTACGACGGCGGCAACGTGGACGACGGCAGCCTGGTGGTGTCCTACCTGCAGAAGCAGGGGGTGGAAGAGCTGCAGTATGTATTCTGCTCCCACGCCCACGAGGACCATGTAGGCGGCCTGGCGGCTGCGCTGGCCTACTTCCCGGCCAATCATGTATACAGCCCGGTGACGGAGGCCTCCACCAAGTGCTTCCGGGATTTTGTCAAGTACACCCAGCAGCAGGGCCTGCAGGTGGAAGTGCCCGCCGTGGGCACCACCTGGCCCCTGGGCAGTGCTAGCGTGACCATGCTGGGCCCCGTGGCGCAGTACAGCGACACCAACGATACCTCCATCGTGCTGCGCATCGACTACGGTTCCACCAGCTTTCTGCTCACCGGTGACATGGAAAAGACCGCAGAGAGCGACCTTGTGGCCAGCGGTGCCAATCTGAAAGCCGATGTGCTGCAGGTGGGCCACCACGGTTCCAGCACCTCCACCGGCTACGCCTTCCTGAACGCGGTCCTGCCGGAGATGGGCATCATCTCCTGCGGGGTGAACAACAAATACGGCCACCCGCATGAGGAGACCCTGAGCATCCTGCGGGACGCCGGGGTGGTCGTGTACCGCACCGACCTGCTGGGCACCATCACCATTGGCAGCGACGGCCAGAACTACACCGTGGGCACCGAGCACTTTGCCGCCGATGCCGAGTTGAACCCCACCGACCCGGCGGCTGCCAGCACGGCACAGCAGGCTTACATCGGCAATGTGAACAGCAAAAAGTTCCACCTGCCCACCTGCCCGAACCTGCCGGCCGAGAAGAACCAGATCCTCTTCTCCAGCTACGACGAGGCCATCGAGGCAGGCTACACGCCCTGCTCCACCTGCATCAAATAAGAGTACTCCCTCAGTCAAACCCTTCGGGTTTGCCAGCTCCCTCTGAGATGGAGCCTTCTGACGGAACCGGGATGTTTCCTGTTGAAAGCGGAACGTTTCCGGACCGTCAAGGCCCCCTCCCCGAGGGGGCTGGCACGGCGTGAGCCGTGACTGAGGGATTTTTTGCATTCTCCGGGATTGATAAAATCCCATAGCTGCGGTATACTTAAAACCACTTTATTTCAAAAAAGCAAGGAGGAACCGCAGATGCAGCTGGGGCAGAGCAGGACCCTGCCGGTGGAAAAACCGGAGCAGATCGACCTTGCGCAGGCAGCGCGGTATTTCGGCGCGCGCGGGGAGGCGGACACCGCCACCATGGCCCTGCTGCAGCGCTGCGCCGTACCGTTGCTGGCCGCTGCGACGCCCCGCGCCGTCTGGCTGCGGGCGGAGGTGAAGGCGCTGGCCGAAGCCGGCATCCTGCGGGGCAGCGACGTGATGCGGCATCTGGAGGGCTGCGGGCAGGCCATTCTGCTGGCCGTGACCCTTGGCCTCGGGGTGGACGCCCAGATCCGCCGCGCCGGGGTGGGGGATATCGCCGCCGGTGTAGCGTCCGATGCGCTGGGCAGCGCCCTGGCGGAGCAGACCGCCGACGCGGCGGAAGCCGAGCTGCGCCAGCTGGCCGCAGCCGAGGGGAGTTACCTCACCGGGCGGTTCTCGCCGGGCTATGGCGACTGGGACATCGCGGTGCAGCCGCTGGTGGCCGCCGCGCTGGACACGGCGCGCCGGGCCGGGCTGTGCGTCACCGATACCAACCTGATGACCCCCCGCAAAAGCGTGACCGCCATTCTGGGGGTCGGCGACCATCCGGTCAAGGGACATCTGGCCGGGTGCGGGCACTGTGTGCTGCGCACCCGCTGCGAATACAGAAAGAGGGGAAAGACCTGTGCAAGTGAGTGAACTTTTCAAGCAGAGCAATACCATCCTGCTGGACGGCGGCATGGGCACCATGCTGCAGGCGGCCGGCCTGAAGCTGGGCGCCCGGCCGGAGGAACTGAACATCACCGACCCGCAGCTCATCGAGGGCATCCATGCGCAGTATGCCGCAGCGGGCAGCCGTATCATCAACGCCAACACCTTTGGCGCGTCGGCCCACAAGCTGGCGGGCAGCGCCTACAGTCTGGAAGAGATCATTGCGGCGGGCATTGCCAACTGCAAGCGGGCCTGTGCGCCCTATGGTGCGCTTGCCGCGCTGGATGTCGGCCCGCTGGGCGAGCTGCTGGAACCCAACGGCACCCTGGCCTTTGAGGATGCCGTGGAAGAATACGCCCGCATCGTGCGGGCCGGTGCGGCGGCCGGGGCCGACCTGATCTTTTTTGAGACCTTCACTGACCTGTACGAGCTCAAGGCCGCGCTGCTGGCCGCTCGGGAAAACTCCAGCCTGCCCATCCTGGCCAGCATGAGTTTTGAAGCCGGCGGCCGCACCTTTACCGGCTGCACGGTGGAGAGCTTCGGCGTCACCGCCCGGGGTCTGGGGGCCAGCGCCGTGGGCATCAACTGCTCGCTGGGCCCCAAGGAGATCTTCCCCATGGCAAAGCGCCTGACCGAGGCCGTGCCCGGCAACTTTCCGGTGTTCGTCAAGCCCAACGCGGGTCTGCCCCGGGCCGACGGCAGCGGCTACGACATTACCCCGCAGCTGTTTGCGCTGGAAATGAAGCCCTACCGGGAGCTGAATCTGTTTGCCGCCGGCGGCTGCTGCGGCACCACGCCGGAGTTCATCCGGCTGCTGAACGGGGTGTTCAAGGGCTGTGTGCCGGGCCGCCCGGCCCACGCCATGCCCTCGGTGCTGTGCACCCCCATGAATTATGTCAACGTGGACGGCATCACCGTGGTGGGCGAGCGCATCAACCCCACCGGCAAAAAGCGCTTCCAGCAGGCACTGCGGGAGAATGATATGAACTATGTTCTGGAACAAGCCGTGAGCCAGGTGGAAGCCGGGGCGCAGGTGCTGGACGTGAACGTGGGTGCCCCCGGCGTGGATGAACCGGCCCTGATGCCGCAGGTGGTCAAGGCCCTGCAGAGCGTGGTCAGCCTGCCGCTGCAGCTGGATTCCTCCAACGTGCAGGCACTGGAAAACGGCCTGCGGGTGTACAACGGCAAGCCCATCGTCAACTCCACCAACGGCGAGCCGGAAAAGCTGCGGGCCATCCTGCCCCTGTGCAAAAAGTACGGCGCGGCCATCGTGGGCCTTGCCATCGACGAGCGGGGCATCCTGCCCGCCGCAGAGGACCGCGTGGCCATTGCCCGCCGCATCACCGAGGCGGCACTGGAAGCCGGAATCCCCCGCGAGGACATCTACATTGACTGCCTGACCCTGACCGCCAGCGCCCAGCAGAAGGATGTGCTGGCCACGGTGCAGGCGCTGGAAGCCTGCAAGAAGGAGCTGGGCGTGCGCACCATCCTGGGCGTGTCCAACATCAGCTTCGGCCTGCCCTGCCGTTCCTACCTGAACACCACCTTTCTCACCATGGCCATGTATGCCGGGCTGGATCTGGCCATCATGAACCCCTCCAGTGAAGAGATGATGGCCGCCGTATATGCCTACAACGTGCTGACCAACCGGGACGCGCAGAGCATGCAGTACATTGAGCGCTACGCAAACCGGGTGCCTGCCTCCACGGCCCTGAAGCAGGCAGCCCAGGCCGCACCTACGGCGGCAGCTTCCGACGGGAGCGCTGAAATTTCCGGCCCCTATGCGGCGCTGATCAAGGCGGTGGAAAAGGGCCTGAAGGGCGACGCCGCTGCCCAGACCCGCGCCCTGCTGGCCGAAAAGCAGCCGCTGGAAGTGGTGGACGAAGCCCTGATTCCGGCGCTGGACATCGTGGGTGCCAAGTATGAGAAGGGCACCCTCTTCCTGCCGCAGCTGCTGCAGGCTGCCAGCGCCGCCCAGAGCGCCTTTGAGGAGATCAAGACCGCCATTGCCCAGAAAGGCGAGGGCAGCGCCAGCAAGGGCCGCATCGTGCTGGCCACCGTGAAGGGCGACGTGCACGACATCGGCAAGAACATCGTCAAGGTCATTCTGGAAAACTACGGCTTTGAGGTCATCGACCTGGGCCGTGATGTGCCGGTGGAGACCGTGGTGGACACCGTGCGGGAAAAGGATGTGCATCTGGTGGGCCTTTCGGCCCTGATGACCACCACCCTCAAGAGCATGGAGGAGACCATCGCCGCCCTGCATGCAGCCAAACTGGACTGCAAGATCATGGTGGGCGGTGCCGTGCTCACCCCGGAATACGCCGAAAAGATCGGCGCGGACTGGTACGCTAAGGACGCCAAGCGCAGCGCCGACATCGCCAAGGAATTCTTTGGGGTGTGATTCCTGCAAAAACAGAGAAGGAGAAAACCATGAAAAATACGGCTTTCAGCCTGATGACGGCATTGCTGGCAGTGATGAACGAAAGTGAACCGAAAGACCCGTACTATGTGCTGGCGCAGTATTTTTTGTATCACTTCGACCAGCTGCGGGATCTGAACATCTACGACGTGGCGGATGCCTGCTATGTGTCCCGCAGCGGCATCCGGCGGTTTTGCCAGTCCATCGGCTTTGACAACTTTTCCGACCTGAAGGCTGAGGCCGATGAATGGAAGCGCCAGTGCAACTACTTCATCGGCTACAGCGTGCGTCCGGACTACAAGGAATACCTTTCCGGCAGCATCGGGGAGATGATGGAGGAAATCAACCGCATTGCCACTCCCGCTGTACTGGATAAGCTGGCCGAAAGTATTCATGCCAGCCGACATGTGGTGCTCTTCACCTCGGATTTTTCCGGCATGGCGGCTCGCAGCTTCCAGCAGTCCATGGTGGTCATGGGCAAGCTGGTGCAGATCGTGTCCGATGCCCACTATACGCTGGATTATCTGAAAGTGCTGACACCGGAGGACCTGCTCATTACAGTTTCAGCCACCGGCAACTTTGCCACCCTGATGGAGCCAATGGTGCAGAAGGCTGCAGCCTATAAGGTGCTGGTGACGGTCAACCACGCCATAAAAATGTGGAAAAGCTACGATCAGGTGATCTACCTGAGCGAAAAGGACAACAGCGGTGCCCGCACGGTGTACTCCCAGTATGGTATGACCTATTTCTTTGATATCCTGTACAGCTACTATGTGAACAACTACCGGGAGACTGACCTGCTGCAGGGTCCAATTTCTGAACTGCCTTTGTCGGATTCTCAAAAAATGCGGGTGCAAAGATGTGCAGAATGACGGGTGAAACCGTGGAACTGCTCAAAAACAAAAGAATAAATTGTTCAACCATCCAAACGGGGTTCGCATCGCGAACCCCATTTTTTGTCGGAGATGTGTTACGATAGTCCTGCAAAGAATTGAACCCGCGGGGGCTTCTGCGACGGCAGAACAGACTGACAAAGATGGAAAGGATCACACTATGTATTACGGACACAACCCCAAATTCCCGGACAACTTCATGTGGGGCGCTTCCAGCGCTGCCTGGCAGGTGGAAGGCGGAGTCGCCGATGGCGGACGCACGCCGGCCATCATCGACCTGAACTCCAAGACCAAGAAGCCGTTTGCGGATAACACCTATGCGGCGGATCACTATCATCACTACAAGGAAGATGTGGCCCTGATGGCAGAGTGCGGTTTCTCCAGCTATCGTTTCTCGCTCAGCTGGTCCCGCATCATCCCTCATGCAGACGGCAAGGTGAACCCCGAAGGCATCGCGTTCTACAATGATCTGATCAATGAGCTGGTGGCCCACAACATCACCCCCATCGTTACCCTGTATCACTACGACCTGCCGGTCTGGGTGGATGAGCTGGGCGGCTGGAAAAGCCGCGACACCGTGGAAAGATTCGAGCACTACTGCCGCGTCTGCTTTGAGAACTTCGGCGACCGGGTCAAATACTGGCTGTCGCTGAACGAGCAGAATATGCAGATCTGCTATGGCAACTGGCTGGGCGTCAGCAAGGGCTGTGACGACTGGTTCAAGGATCAGTGGAAGATCAACCATATCATGAACCTGTGCCATGCCAAGGCTGTCAACGCCTGCCATGAGATGGTGGCGGGCGGCAAGATCGGCCCTGTGCCCGGCTGCGTGCCCATCTACCCGGAGACCTGCCGCCCCGAGGATCAGATCGCTGCTATGAACGCCGAGGAGTTCACCGAGAAGTTCTGGATCGATACCTATGTTTACGGCGAGTACAGCAACTTTATCAAGCACTACTGGAAAGAGAACGACATCGACATCGGAATGCAGCCCGGCGATGCAGAACTGATGAAGAGCGCCAAAATCGATTTCATCGCCGTCAACTGCTACCGCAGCAACGTTGCAAAGTATGCGCCGCATGACGCAAAACAGCAGGATTATCTGCTGAATAAGAACGGCGTCAAGGGCCAGATGGTGTTCCCCGTGGAGCCGGGCCGCTACGCTCTGACCCGCAATCCCTATGTCGAGTACACCGACTGGGATTGGGAGATCGACCCCTCCTGCCTGCGCTATGAGATGCGTTACCTGTGGGATCACTATCACCTGCCCATGATGATCACCGAGAACGGTTATGGCGCCCATGAGACGAAGGACGCCGACGGCCAGGTGCACGATCAGGGCCGCATCGACTACTTGCGGGAGCACATTTATCAGCTGGGCATGGCCATCGAGGACGGCTGCGAGGTCATCGCATACAACCCCTGGTCCTTCACCGATCTGCTGTCCACCGGCAATGGCATGGCAAAGCGTTACGGTCTGGTGTACATCGACACCACCGATGAGGAGCAGAACGCGGCCAAGAGCGTGGAAGAGCTGTCCATGAAACGTATCCGGAAGGATTCCTTCTACTGGTACTCCAAGCTGATCCGTTCCAACGGTCAGGACTGGGGAAAGGAGATGCTGAAATAATGGCAAAGAAGGATTATAAGGCCATGGCGGCCGGCATCATCAAGCAGGCCGGCGGAGCGGACAACATTGTCAGCGCGACCCATTGCATGACCCGTCTGCGCCTTGTACTGCGGGATCGATCCAAGTTTGACACCGATGCCGTCAAGCAGGTGCCCGGCGTGCTGAACGTCATCATCCAGAACGGCGAATATCAGGTGGTCATCGGCCAGGATGTCCCTGACCTGTATGAAGAGGTCGTCAAGATCGACGGCATCCAGGCCGGCGGCAGCGTGCAGGACGATGAGGCCGCAGCCAAGGATCTGGCACAGGATCACGGCAACATCGGCAACGCGATCCTCTCCTTCATCGGCGGCACGTTCAGCCCGGTGATCCCGGTGCTGGTGGCAGGCGGCCTGACTGGTGCGGTGCTGTCCCTGCTGACCAACGTGTTCGGCGTCTCGACGGAGTCTGGCACCTACACCATCTTCTACGCCATCAACCAGGCGACCTTCTACTTCCTGCCCATCTTCATCGGCTTTGCAGCCGCTGCCCGCCTGAAATCCAATGGTTTCCTGGGCGCATTTCTGGGCGCGATCCTGCTGTACTCCAGCATCAACGGTGCCGAAGGTCTGGACTTCTTCGGCATCCCGGTGCAGGCTATCAGCTATAACAGCACCGTGTTCCCGGTCATTCTGGGCGTGCTGTTCATGAGCGTGGTCTACAAGTTCCTGCAAAAGCATATCCCGGTCTTTCTCAAGACCATCGTCGTCCCGCTGCTGACCATGCTGATCACGGTGCCTGTCACCCTGATCGTTCTCGGCCCCATCGGCAACACCGTGGGCACCTGGCTGGCAAACGGTGTTTACGCTCTGTACCAGGCAGTTCCCGCGCTGGCCGTCATGGTCATCGGCATCACCACCCCGCTGATGGTTTTCTTTGGCATGAACAACGCCACCTACCCTGTGGTCTTTGCCCTGATGGCAGCTGTCAACTCTGACCCGCTGATCTGCACTGGCATGGCTCCCGCAAACGTGGCCGTTGGTGGTGCCTGCTTGGCCGCATCCCTGCTGTCCAAGAATGTGGAAGAAAAGTCCGTCAGCGTCTCCGCCGGTATCACCGCTCTGTGCGGCATCACCGAGCCGGGCGTCTACGGTGTGCTGTTCCCCAAGACCTACCCGCTGATTGGCGCTATGATCGGTGGCGGCATCGGTGGTCTGTTGGCCGGTATCCTGGGCATGACCCAGTACGTTATCTCCACGCCGGGCTTCATCAGCCTGCCTGCCTACATTGACCCCACCGGTTCCAGTTACAACCTTATCGTCTCGGTCATCGTGATGATTGTGGCTGTGGTCCTGGGATTCGTTGCAACCTACGCACTGGGCAAGCGCGCCGAAGCTAAGAAATAAGCCCCTGCAACAGGAAGAAAAGCAAGATCCCATCTGCAAAGGAAGAGCCGCTGCATCACACAAGAGAACGACGCGGCGGTTCTTCTTTTTTCGGCCCGCACAGGGAAGTACTGTGGTGGGCCGGTACCGTAAAGTGTGGCCGACAAAGCAAATAAAAATACCTTCCATTGGAGCCGTTCTGCTCCAGCGGAGGGTGTTTTACATTATACGCTTTGTTTTTTCTTGGACTTGTTTGCCAGCTGGTCGACGATCCACGAGGCGAAGAAACCCAGTGCAAGGCCCAGCACAAGGCCGCCCAGCACATCGGTGGGGAAGTGCACATACAGGTACAGCCGGGTAAAGGCGATGAAAGCCGCCAGCACCAGCGCGGGGACGCCCAACTTCCGGTTTTGCAGCCAGAGCGCAAAGGCTGCCGCAAAAGCCGAGGCCGTGTGCCCGGAGGGGAAGGAGTGGCCATGGGGACGCTTGACCAGAATGGTGATCGCCGTGTTCACGTCGCAGGGGCGGGGCCGGGCGAACAGCGGCTTGAGGATGCAGTCCCCGGCCACCAGATACAGTACCAGCGCCGTGGCCATGGCGCACCCGGCCTTGCGGGTGCGGCGGAACAGCAGCAAAAGCAGCGTGAACGCGATCCAGATCTCACCGTGCTCACCGGCGTAGTTGAGAAAGACGGCCAGCGCATCCAGCACCGGGTTGTGGAACTGCTGCAGCCAGTCCAGAAATGCGAATTCAAACGGCATAAAGAACCTCCTGTCTGTTGGTTCTATGGTAACACATCTTCCGACCCACCACAACCCGGCAGGCAAAAAACAGGAGTGCAGAAATAAGTTACATCTGTTATATTTGGATGCGATATTACAACGCGGAAAGCAAAAACGCCCGTTCCGACGGTAAAGGCCGGAACGGGCGCAGGATGCGAGAGGATCAGAGGCCCATCTCGGGCAGGGTGGGGTAGCTGTCGATGGCACCGTGCTTCTGTACGCTCAGGCCGCAGAACCGGTTGGAAAAGTCCAGGTACTCCTCCAGCTTTTTGCGGGGCAGCTTTTCCAGCTTGTCCACCGTCACGCCGTCCCGGCTCAGCTGCCACAGGAAGGAACCGATGAAGCCGTCGCCCGCACCGGTGGTGTCCACGGCTCTGACCTTCTGGCAGGGGGCAAAGGCATGGGAGGCGCGGGTGTAGGCGTAGGCCCCCTTGCTGCCGCAGGTGTACAGCACCAGCTGTACATCCCCGGCAAACAGCTGGGGCAGGGCGGCTTCGATGTCGGCGGTGCCGGTGAGAAACTCCAATTCCTCGTCCGAGACCTTCAGGATGTTGGACAGCGGCAGGAACTGCAGCACGGTCTGGCGCAGCATCTCCCGGTCGGGCCAGAGGGGGAAGCGGAGGTTCGGGTCAAAGCTCACGATCGCACCGGCCTCTCGGGCGGCTCCGATGGCAGCCAGATGGGCGTGGCGCATGGGGCTGTCCACCAGCGAGACGCTGCAGAAGTGCAGGGCAAAAGCGTCGCGGAACCAGGCCAGGTCGATCTGCTCCGGGGCATACAGCAGGTCGGCCGAGGGCTTGCGGTAAAAGCTGAAGGTGCGGTTGCCGTCCTCCTCCAGGCTCACGAAGGCAAGGGCGGTGTTGGCCTTGTCGGTGAACACCAGATGGCTCAGGTCGATGCCGCAGGCTTCCAGCTCCCGTGCGATTTTGTGGCCGAAGGGGTCATCGCCCAGCTGGGTGAGAAAGCTGCTGGCACCGCCCAGACGGGCAAAGGCAGCGCAGACATTGGCCGGTGCGCCGCCGGTGCGCGGGCTGAAGGACGGCACCTCGTCAAAGACGCATCCCACGCGGGACGGGATCATGTCGATCAGCGCTTCGCCGATGGAAAACAGAGTATTGCCGGGCATAGAAAACCTCCAGATCACAAATTGCAGAGTTCACAGGCTGCCCCGGTCAGCTTTACGCTCACGTCGCCGGGGGCAGGGTAGTACCGGGTGCTGAACACCGTGGCTCCCCCGTTCAGGAAAATTTCCAGCGAGGAATTGTCGCCCACCACCCGCAGGCTGCGGCAGGGGGCTGCCAGCCGGGCGCGGCGCACGGTGCGGCCGTCGGCCAGAGCGGGGTCGGTGAAGCGCAGGGTGCAGGTGCAGTCCTGTTCAGTATACACCAGCTGCACCCCCTGCGCAACCGTCAGGCAGAAGTCTCCGGCGGGTGCGGCGGTCAGGTCGAAGCGCGGGGCAAGGAACACTTCCTCGCCGCTGGCGGCGTGCAGGGCGGCGGCGCTGCGCTGCGCGTCCAGCTCCGGCACCGGGTTCTGCAGCAGGGTGCCGTCCGGCCCGGCCGTCAGCACGCGGGGCACGGTGAAGCAGTGCTGCCAGCCGTAAGCCACGGTGGGCGCGTTGCCGTAGTCGGCGTCCGGCATGCCCATCCAGCCGATCTGGATGCGGCGGCCGTTGCCGTCCACAAAGCTCTGGGGGGCGTAATAATCAAAGCCTGCGTCCAGCTCGTGGAATTCGCTCAGGGTGCAGTCCCCGCGCCAGTCACCGTAGATGGCAAACCAGCCGCAGCCGTAGACGTTCTGGCAGTCAATGCCCTGGGGGGACACCGCCAGATACCACTGCCCGTCCAGACAGAACAGGTCCGGGCACTCCCACATGTAGCCGAAGGGCTCCGGGGTGGTCAGGGTGTTGATGTGGGTCCAGCGGAGCTTATCGGTGCTTTCCAGCACCAGCACTTCGCCCTTGTCCTCCAGCGTGCGGGCACCCAGCACCATGTAGTACCGGCCTTCGTAGGCGAACACCTTGGGGTCCCGCACATGGCAGGTGAGCCCGGCGGGGTAGTCGCGGTTAGTCAGCAGGCACTGCTTGCTGTCGAGGGTCACGCCGTCCTTGCTGACGGCCAGGCAGACGTTGTGCCCGCGGCCCTCTTTGATGTAATCAAAATTGCCGGGGTGCTTGACGTTGCCGGTGTAGTAGAGGTACATGGTGCCATCCTCCACCAGGGCTGAGCCGGAGTAGGCACCGTGGCAGTCAAAAGGCTCGTCCGGATAGAGCATCACCGGCAATTGCTCCCAGTGGAGCAGGTCGGTGCTCACGGCGTGGCCCCAGTGCTTGACCCCGCCGTTCACGTCGAAGGGGCCGTACTGGAAGAATGCGTGGTACTGCCCGCCGTAGACGCACAGGCCGTTGGGGTCGTTCAGCCAGCCTACCGGCGGCTGCAGGTGGAACCGCTGGCGGTGGGGGTCGGCGGCAACGGTTTCCTTGCCCAGCGACTCCACCAGAGGCACCAGCTTTTTCAGATCGCGCTGGAGTGCGTTCATGCCTTGACCTCCTCAGGGCTCCAGATGACCCAGGTCACGGCGAAGGACACGCCGAAGGAGATGGCCATCATGATGATGTACTGCAGGGGCATATGCAGGTGCAGCAGGATGCCGAAGATACCGGTGACGCCGGTGCCGGTGGCACCCAGCCCCACGATGCTGGCGTACCATGCGCCGCAGGCACCGCCCAGCAGGCCGCCGAGGAAGGGCTTGAAGTAGCGCAGGTTCACGCCGAAGATGGCAGGCTCGGTGATGCCCATGCAGGCGGACAGGGCAGAGGGCAGGGCCATGGACTTGACCTTGGTGTCCTTGCTCTTGAGGGCCACGGCCAGAGCGGCACCACCCTGTGCCACGTTGGCGGCGCTGGCCAGCGGCAGCCAGTAGGTATAGCCGTAGCGGGCCAGCTGGCCCAGGTCGATCAGGGTGTACATGTGGTGGATGCCGGCCACGACGGTGACCGCGTACAGGCCGCCCATGATGAAGGAGCCGATGCCGTAGGGCAGGGTGATGAGGGTCTGCACGCCGGTGATGATGCCGTTTTCCAACTTGGTAAACACGGGACCGATGGCGGCCAGGGTCAGGTAACCGGTGACGAACACGGACACCAGCGGGGTGACGAACAGGTCAAACATGGCGGGCACCACCTTGTGCAGCCGCTTTTCAATCTGGCACATGAGCCACACGGCGATGATGACCGGGATGACGTGGCCCTGATAGCCCACCAGCGGCACCGCGTACAGGCCGCCGAACACCGGCTGCATCACGTTGATGCCGTTGGAAACGGTCCAGGCGTTCTGCAGGTCGGGGTGGATCATGATCATGCCGATGACTGCACCCAGATAGGGGTTGCCGCCGAACACCTTGGCGGCGGAGTAGGCGATGAGGATGGGCAGGAAGGTGTAGGCCGTATTAGAGAACAGCTTGGCGAACACATACACCGAGCCGGTGGTGTCGATGTTCAGGAAACCGTTGTTCACCATGAAGTTCAGCGCTTCCATGATGCCCATCAGGAAGCCGGAAGCCACGATGGCGGGGATGATGGGCACAAAGATGTCGCCCAGGGTCTTGATGGCTCGCTGATACCAGGGTGCCTTGGCGGCGGCCGCCTGCTTCACGTCCTCCTTGCTGCCGCCCTCAATGCCGGCCAGCTGAATGAACTCGTCGTATACCTTGTTCACCGTGCCGGTGCCGAAGATGATCTGCAGCTGGCCCTGTGCCTCAAAAACGCCCTTGGCGCCCTCGGCGTTTTCCAGCTCCTGCTTGTTGACCTTTGCGTTGTCTGCGATGACCAGACGCAGGCGGGTGGCGCAGTGTGCGGCCGACAGGATGTTGTCCTTTCCGCCGATGCAGTCCAGGACCTGTTGTGCTGCGTGTTTGTAATCCATAGTGCACTTCTCCTTTGCTTGATGCTTCCTCTTTCTGCGCTGCAGGGCAGTTTTGGAATTGACTTGACGCGCGGGGTGTGCTACAATACCGCTTTGTGTATGACAATTTCCGGGAAAAAGGGAAAACCAAGATGAATCTGACAAAGCAGTTCTTTAAATATGTATCGCAGAATATTTTCGGTCTGCTGGGCACGTCCTGCTATATTCTGGCCGATACCTATTTTATCTCGCAGGCGGCGGGCACCGACGGCGTGACCCTGCTCAACCTCTGCCTGCCCATCTACAACTTCATTTTTGCCATCGGTTCCATGATCGGTCTGGGTGCGGCCACCCGCTACGCCATCCTCCGCGCACAGGGCGAGGAGCGGGCGGCACAGCGGTATTTCTCCAATGCCGTCTTCTGCGCCTGCCTGCTGGCCGTGCCCTTTGTGCTGGTGGGCATCTTCTGCCCCGGCACACTGCTGCGGCTCATGGGCGGCGATGCCGGCATTGTGGCGCTGGGCATCCCCTATGCGCGCATCTTTCTGCTGTTCACGCCCTTTTTTATGTGCAACTACATCGTGTCGGCCTTTGTCCGCAACGACGGTGCGCCCTCGCTGGCCATGGTGGCCACGCTGAGCGGCAGCCTGTTCAATGTGGTGTTCGACTACATCTTCATGTTCCCCATGGGGCTGGGGCTGGCCGGTGCGGCACTGGCCACCGCCGTTTCGCCGATGCTCAGCATCGCCATCTGCAGCCGCCACTTCTTCCAAAAAGACAACACGGTGCAGTTCGTGCGGCAGCTGCCCTCGGCAAAGCTGCTGGGGCAGAGCTGTCAGCTGGGCATCTCCGGCTTTGTGGGGGAGATGTCCTCCGGCGTGACCACGACGGTGTTCAACTTCCTGCTGCTGGGTCTGGCCGGGAATGTGGCCGTGGCGGCCTACGGCGTCGTGGCCAACTTTGCGCTGGTGGCCACCGCCATTTTCAACGGTGTGGCCCAGGGTGCCCAGCCGCTGGTGAGCCGCTGCTACGGCCACAGCGACCGGGCCGGAGCCCGGAAGCTGCTCATTCTGGGCAGCTGCACCGCGCTGGCACTGGCGGCCGTGCTGTACGCGGTGGTGTTCGGCATGACCGACACGCTGGTGAGCTGGTTCAACAGTGAAAACTCGGTGCAGATGGCCCGGTTTGCCCACAACGGCATGCGGCTGTACTTCGTGGGCTACTTCTTTGCCGGGTTCAACATCGTGGCAGCGGGCTACCTGAGCGCCACCAACCGCCCGGTGGAAGCCTCGGTCACCTCCATCTGCCGCGGCGTGGCGGCCATTGTGGTCTGCTCGCTGGTGATGAGCGCCCTCTTTGGCATGAACGGCGTGTGGGCGGCCTTCCCGGCATCGGAGCTGCTCACGGCGCTGCTGACCCTGTTTTTGCTGTTGCGGAAGAAAAAGCAGACGGTGTGAGCTCCAGCGGTGAAATATCCGCAAAAAACAGAATGCTTGACAGGAACTTTACTTGAATGGGCGGGTATGACCTGCTATACTTACGGCGGGGGCCGGAATTTGCCGGTAATTGTGTGGATACGAGGAACGAAAGTGAATAGCTATTGTACTGCAAGCATTCTTGGCGGAGATGAATTCTGCGTGATCCTGACCCGGAATGTGGACAGGATCGATCAGCTGAACGCGGCCTTTGCCTGCAGGCTGCAGAACAACCGTGCCCAGCTGCCCTGGCTGCCGGATGTCTCGACGGGCTATGCGGTGTTCGACACCAGCGAGGAAGAACTCGGCAGCGCGGTAGAACGTGCAGACGCCGAGATGTACCGGGTGAAAAACGAGAAAAAGGCAGCGGCAAGATCTTAAATATAAAGTTCCTGCTCGCGCAGAGCTTCTTCGGGCGAAAGCCCGGACTGCGCGGTGTGACCGGCCAGTGTCCGCCATTGTGCGGGGGACTGGCCGGTTTCTTTTTTGAACACCCGGCACAGGTAGTTGGCCCCGGAAAAGCCGCACAGGCTGGCCACCACGTCCAGCGTGTACTCCCGGTGCAGCAGCAGCCGCTGGGCGGCTTCCACCCGCACCCGGGTCAGATAGCGCCCCGGCGGGATGCCCAGCGCGGCGGTGAAGGTGCGCACCAGATGGCTCTTGGACACCCCCAGCCGCTCGCTGAGCTCCTCCACGCCGTACAGGCCCGCGTAGTTGGCCCGGATGTCCGCGATGGCGGCCTGCACCAGCGGCGGCAGGGCGGGGGCGGCGCTGTCGGCGTCGGCCAGCTCACACAACAGGGCAAAGGCCAGCTGGCTGCGCACCCGGCCCGGCAATTCCTGCTCCGAGGCAAGGCGGTCCAGCAGCTCGGCGGCGGCGGGGCAGGTCTCGCCCCGGGCCAGAAAAGGCAGCTCGTGCAGCCCGGCCAGAAACTGGGCGCTGGCCTGCCCGGTGAGCTGGACGCACAGCAGGTGGCAGCTGCCCTCCGGCTCCAGCACCAGTGGGGCGCGGCTCAGCACCAGATGCCCGGCCGGGACGCGCTGGGGCGGCAGCAGCAATGCGGCTCCGGCGGGCATTGGCCCGGCCGACGGCACGCTGGCGGTGCAGCGCCCGCTGGAAACAAGGCAGACCCACAGCCCGTCGCCGGTCAGGGTGAGGGGCGCGCAGGGCTGCACATCCTGCACCTGACCGGGCGCGGCCACGGCATTCCAGTTAAACAGCAATATCTGACACCTCAAATCAATAAAATGCTATTTTATATCACAAAATAATCTGCTATTATAATACCAACGAACCGAAGCGCCGTCAAGGGCGCTGCAAACACAAGATTATGGAGGCAAACGATTATGGCTTCGATTAGCTGCCAGCACATCTATAAGATCTACCCGGGCGCTACCGCTCCTTCCGTCACCGACTTCAACCTGGAGATCCAGGATAAGGAATTCATCATCTTCGTCGGCCCCTCCGGCTGCGGCAAGTCCACCACCCTGCGCATGATCGCCGGCCTGGAGGAGATCTCCAAGGGCGAAATGTACATCGGCGGCCGTCTGATCAACGACGTTCCCCCGAAGGACCGCGACATCGCCATGGTGTTCCAGAGCTACGCTCTGTACCCCCACATGACCGTTTACAAGAACATCGCTTTCGGTCTGGAACTGCGCAAGACCCCGAAGGACGAGATCGACCGCCGCGTCCACGAGGCTGCTAAGATCCTGGAGATCGAGCACCTGCTGGACCGCAAGCCCAAGGCTCTGTCCGGTGGTCAGCGTCAGCGTGTTGCTCTGGGCCGTGCAATGGTCCGTAACCCGGCAGTCTTCCTGCTGGACGAGCCCCTGTCCAACCTGGATGCCAAGCTGCGTACCAGCATGCGCACCGAGATCATCAAGCTGCACAAGAAGCTGGCTACCACCTTTATCTACGTTACCCACGACCAGACCGAGGCTATGACCATGGGCGACCGCATCGTCGTCATGAAGGATGGCGTCATCCAGCAGGTCGATACCCCGCAGAACCTGTACGATATGCCGTGCAACATGTTCGTTGCAGGCTTCATCGGCAGCCCCCAGATGAACTTCCTGGACGGCACCCTGATCAAGAAGGGCGAGCTGTACGGCATTGATCTGGGCGGCGATGTGATCCCCCTGCCCAAGGAAAAGACCGCCGACGGCAAGCTGGATGCTTACGTTGGCAAGAAGGTCAAGATGGGCATCCGTCCCGAGGATATCGACGACGAGCCCGAGTTCATGGCAAAGCACACCGACTGCCAGCTGGATGCTCAGGTCGAAGTGTCCGAGATGATGGGCGCCGAGATCTACCTGTACCTGGAGTACAAGGGCAACAAGATGACCGCTCGTGTGGCTCCCACCTCCAAGGCCCGCAACGGAGACACCGTCCGCGTTGCCTTTGACCCGCACAAGGTCCACCTGTTCGACATCGAGACCGAGCAGACCATCCTGAACTAAGCTGCAATTATGTGACGATCATTTTTTGATCCTCCTATCATCATACAGAGAACCGTCGGCAGGGAAACCTCCGGCGGTTTTCTGTGTCTATGGGCAAGGCAGACAAAAAGCAGCCGCGTACCTTTTGGAAGGCACGCGGCTGCTTTTGCTTTACCGGCAGCTCATTGCCGCAGGGCGGTCAGGCCCGGCGGGAGAAGTGAAACGGAGGTTGTACCAGCCGGGGCAGATACTGCTCCTCGCAGGCATCCAGCCCCTCCTCCAGGTAGGCCCGGTAACAAACAGCTGCATGGAAATGTCCGTTCTGTCTGTGTTCAATGCTCTTTTATTGTACCACAGCCGGCAGCTTTTGTCACAACGCAAAAAGGGGCCGGGGCCTCTCCCCTGCCAACCGGCACAAAAAAGCCCCGGAGGGCAGCTTTGCAGCCACACTCCGGGGAGGAAGGATGAGAAATTATTATTTACCCATAGTACCGTAGTAGTCCTTAATGCGGACAGCGATACCGATATAGCTCCGCTCGTTATTGCTGCTGACCACAACACCTACATTGGACCAGATGCCATCCTGGTTCACGCTGGCATCGACCCTCGTATCGACATGTTTCGAAATCTCAGTCAGCACTAGATTCAGGAATGTATCCTTGTAGTCATATCGAGCGGTAATCGTAACGACCAGGTCATTCCCTACCTGCTTCGGGTGGATTCTGAACGCCCCAGCATAGCCAAGGACGTTGAACTGACCGTTGAGATCCTCGTTCAGCTGAGCTTTAGCCACTTCACGAAGCTGTGCATCATTGGTCACTTGGACGCCCTTCTGGTTACTGATCTGGTTCAGCACTTTCTGCTCCTCAGGGTTGTTGACGGACCCACCGCCGCCACAGGCGGTAAGCATCAGCAGGGCCATGGCACCTGCCAGTAACAGGGCTGCGAACTTCTTCAGGTTTTTCATAGGATCTCCCTCCAGTCTGGTTGTTTTTGTGGATATGTTTCGTGATTCACGAAGCTGCATCCCCGGCCGGGGGACGCCTTCCTTGTCTCAATTATATCGAACAAAAGCCAGGGCTGTCAATGGGGGAGTTCCCTAAAAAATCAGAGGCCGATTCGTGAAAAAGTCACGAAAACAGGTGATATTTGTTGCGCTGTTGTAACCATCATACCAAACTTCGCAAAGAACCTTTGCCGCTTGGAATTTTCTGCCACCGGCCCGGAGGCCGGGGCTGTTTTTCTGGCGGAGACAGTGCCCTTAAATTTGGACAGATGCTGTGTCCAGGGTGCCCTTTCCCCGGCCTCCCAGACGGCAGCGGAAATCCTGGTAGCCAAAGTGGGCCAGCCGGGCCAGGCTGCCGTCGGACCGCAAAAGCCAGATATCCGGCAAAGGCATCCCGTTAAAGGTGTTGTTTTTGCAGGTGGTGTAAATGGCCATATCTCCAAACACCAGCCGCTGGCCCGGGGCCAGCGGGGCCTTGAAGCTGTAATCTCCCATCACATCCCCTGCCAGGCAGGTGGGCCCCCCCAGCCGCAGGGTGCAGGGCTTTTCGCCGGGGTCTCCGGCGTCCAGCAGGGGCGGGCGGTAGGGCATCTCGATCACATCCGGGGTGTGGCAGGCCGCCGACATATCCAGAATGGCAAGGCGGGTGTCTCCATTCTGCAAGGTGTCCAGCACGGTGGTGACGAGGTAGCCCGCGTTCAGCGCCCAGGCTTCGCCCGGCTCCAGATACACTTGCACACCGTATTTTTCCTGCACCTGGCAGATGCACTGCTCCAGGGTGGCCAGGTCATAGCCGGGCCGGGTAACGTGGTGGCCGCCCCCAAAGTTCACCCATTTCATCTTGGGCAGCAGGTCCCCGAACGTTGCCTCCACCGCTTTCAGGGTCACAGCCAGGGCGTCGGCGTCCTGCTCGCAGAGGGTGTGGAAGTGGAGGCCATCCAGCAGCTCCGGCAGCTCCGGGTGGGCCGCCACAGCGGCGTCCCACTGGGCCCGGGTAGTGCCCAGACGGCTGCCCGGGGCGCAGGGGTCATAGATGGCATGGCCCTCCTGGGTGGAGCACTCGGGGTTTACCCGCAGGCCCACGCTCTTGCCCGCCGCCTTGGCTGCCGGGCCAAACTGGGCCAGCTGTCCCGGGGAGTTGAACACGATGTGGTCGGCGTACTGCAACAGCTCTGCGAACTCGTCTGCCCGGTAGGCGGCGCAGAACACATGGTTCTCCTTTTCCGGCAGCTGCTCCCGGCCCAGGCGGCTCTCGTACAGGCCGCTGGCCTCGGTGCCTGCCAGGTAGGGGGCCAGCACCGGGTACACATCAAAGTTGGAAAAGGCCTTTTGGGCCAGCAGGGCCCGGCATCCGGTGCGCTGCTGCAGCTCCAGCATGATCTGACCATTCCGGCGCAGCTGGGCCTCGTCCAGCAGGTAGCAGGGGGTGGGCAGACTTTGCAGCTGCTGTTCCGTCAGGTTTGCCAGCCCTGCAAAGGCCGGGCGGCGATCCTCCAGCCGCATCAGTCCACCAGAGCCGGGCTGTGGCTCTCGCTGCGGGGCAGGCCGTACTGGTCCAGGGCCTCCAGGTACGGGTCCGGATCAAACTCCTCTACGGTGTGGACGCCCTTGGTGGTCCACTTGCCGGTCAGCAGCATCAGGGCACCGCACATGGCAGGCACGCCGGTGGTGTAGCTGATGGCCTGGCTGCCCACCTCCTGGTAGCACTCCTGATGATCGCAGACGTTGTAGATGTAGTAGGTCTTATCCTTGCCGTCCTTCTTGCCGGTGAAGATGCAGCCGATGTTGGTCTTGCCCTTGGTGCGGGGGCCAAGGCTGGCGGGGTCCGGCAGCAGGGCCTTCAGGAACTGGATGGGCACGATCTCCTGACCGTTGAAGTTCACCGGGGTGGTGGACAGCATGCCCACGTCCTCCAGGCACCGCATATGGTCCAGGTAGCTCTGGCCAAAGGTCATGAAGAAGCGGATGCGCTTTGCCTCCGGGATGTTCTTTGCCAGAGACTCGATCTCCTCGTGGTGCAGCAGATACATATCCTTGTCGCCCACCTGATCGAAGTTGTACTCCCGCTTGATGCTCATGGCCGGGATCTCCACCCAGTGGCCGTTCTCCCAGTAGCTGCCGGGGGCCGACACCTCGCGCAGGTTGATCTCCGGGTTGAAGTTGGTGGCAAAGGCATAGCCGTGGTCGCCGCCGTTGCAGTCCAGGATGTCGATGGTGTCAATGGTGTCGAACTCGTGCTTTTTGGCGTAGGCGCAGTAAGCCTGGGTGACACCCGGGTCAAAGCCGCTGCCCAGCAGGGCGGTGAGGCCTGCCTCCTCAAACTTTTTGGCGTAGGCCCACTGCCAGCTGTAATCAAAGTAGGCAGAGAAGCCGGCCTCCTTGCAGCGCTTTTCGTAGATGGCACGCCACTCCGGATCATCGGTGTTCTCCGGCTCATAGTTGGCGGTGTCCATGTAGTTGACGCCGCAGGCAAGGCACGCGTCCATGATGGTCAGGTCCTGATAGGGCAGGGCGATGTTCATCACCAGGTCCGGCTGGTAGGCCTGGATGAGGGCGATGACCTCTTCGGTCTTGTCGGCGTCCACCTGGGCGGTGGTGATCTTGGTGGTGGTCTTGGGGGCCAGCTCGGCGGCCAGCTTGTCACACTTTGCCTTGGTGCGGCTGGCGATGCAGATCTCGGTGAACACTTCGGGCACCTGGCAGCACTTGTGGATGGCAACGGAGGCCACGCCGCCGCAGCCGATGATCAGAACTTTGCTCATGTTGGTTTCTCCTTTATGTCAATGATTTTGATTTATGCCTGAAAGCCGGGCCAGCCCTTGTCCAGCGCGATCAGCGTTTCGCGCAGGACCTTGCAGGCCGTGGCGGTGGACACGCCGGTGGTGTCCAGCGTGGGGGCCAGCTCGTTGAGGTCGGCCGCGATGATGTTGGCCTTGGTCACGGTGCGGATGGCGTCCAGCAGCTGCAAAAAGCTCACGCCGCCGGCCTCCGGGGTGCCGGTGCCGGGGAAGCAGGAGGGGTCCAGACAGTCCAGATCAATGGTCAGGTACACGGGCACCTTGCTCTCGCACAGCTGCGCGGTGAGCTCGGAAAGGCCGGTGAAGTCGAACTTGTGCATCTCGGTGTGCTGGGCGGCAAACTCGAACTCTGCCCGGTCGCCGCTGCGGATGCAGAACTGGTGGATATGGCCGTCGCCCACCAGCTCGTGGCAGCGGCGCAGCACGCAGGCGTGGCTGAGCTTTGCGCCCAGGTAGTCATCCCGGAGGTCGGCGTGGGCGTCAAAGTGGACGATGTGCAGGTCCGGGTATTTCTTCACCGCAGCCCGCACCGCGCCCAGGGTGACCAGATGCTCGCCGCCCAGCAGCAGCGGGAACTTGCCGTCGTGCAAGATCTCGGCGGCGCGGGTCTCGATGTCGGCCAGAGCGCTCTCGCTGGAGCCGAAGCACAGCTCCAGGTCGCCGCTGTCAAAGATGTCAAAGTCCGTCAGGTCAGCGTTCTGGTAGGGGCTGTAGGTCTCCAGCCCATAGCTCTCGTGGCGGATGGCGGCCGGGCCGAACCGGGCACCGGGGCGGTAGCTGGTGGTGGAATCGTAGGGGGCACCGTACAGCACAATGCTGGCGGCGCGGTAGCTGCTGTCGCAGCCGATGAAGTTTTCAATGTTGGGTCGCATCAGTGTTCCTCCACTTCCCGCAGCATCTCTTCGAGGAATGCCGGCAGGTAGAATGCCCCGACGTGCAGCCGGGTGGTGTAGTAGCGGGTGCGCATGTTCAGCGCCTTCCAGGCGTCTGCGTCCAGATCGTCGATGGGGTGGTATTTCTTGCTGGCAAAGCCGAACAGCCAGTAGCCCGCCGCAAAGGTGGGGATGTGGGCCTGGTACACCCGGCTGATGGGGAAGGTGGACGCAATGCGCTTGTGGCTGCGCTGCATGGCACTGGCGTCCTCGGCGTAGAAGGGGCTGCCCTGCTGGTTCACCATGATGCCGTCGGCTTTCAGGGCGTTGAAGCAGCTGCCGTAGAACTCCCGGGTGAACAGGCCCTCGGAGGGGCCGAAGGGGTCGGAGGAATCCACGATGATCAGGTCGTATTCCTCCTCGCAGCGGCGGATGAACTTCAGGGCGTTCTCAAAGTAGATGTGCACCCGGCGGTCGTCCATGCGGCAGGCGTTGCCGGGCAGATAGGCACGGCAGGCCTCCACCACCTGGGGGTCCATCTCCACCAGGTCGATGCGCTCCACCCGGTCGTAGCGGGTCAGCTCCCGCACCACGCCGCCGTCTCCGGCACCGATGACCAGAATATCCTTGGCCTCCTTATGCACCGCCATGGGCACATGGACAATCATTTCATCGTAGATGAACTCATCGCGCTCGGTCAGCATCACGTTGCCGTCCAGCGTGAGCACCCGGCCGAACTCCGGGGTCTCAAAGATGTCGATGCGCTGATAGTCGCTCTGCTTGGAGTAGAGCTGTCTGCTCACCCGGATGCTGTGCTTCACGTCCGGGGTGTGAAACTCGGAAAACCAGAATTCCATATTCGCTCCTCCTTATGCCAGAACGTTCAGGTGTAAGATGTCGGGGTCCTCGGGGCCGGTCATGCTGCAGCCCTTGGCCTTGGCGTACTCGATGTAGTTCAAGATCTCTTTGGTGATGCGCTCGCCGGGGGCCAGGATGGGGATGCCCGGCGGGTAGCACATGACGAACTCGCTGCACACCATGCCCTCGGTCTCGCGCAGGGGCAGGCTCTTTTTGGGAGCGTAGAAGGCCTCCTGCGGGCTGGCGGCCACCACGGGGTCGATGTATTCCTGGCTCAGCAGGCCTGCCCCGTCGGTGCGGTAGCGGCGCTTGATCTCGGCCAGGGCGCTCACCAGCCGTTCCACCTCCTGCGGGCGGTCGCCGATGGACAGGTAGGCCAGGATGTTGCCGATGTCGCCGAACTCGATCTGGATGTCGTACTCGTCCCGCAGGATGTCGTAGACCTCGATGCCCGCCAGACCGATGTCCAGCGTGTGGACGCTGAGCTTGGTGGTGTCAAAGTCGAACACCGAGTTGCCGTTGCACAGCTCCTTGCCAAAGGCGTAGTAGCCCCCTACGGCGTTGATCTCCTCCCGGGCGTACTCGGCCATGTCGGCCACCTGGTGGAACACCTGCCGCCCCCGCAATGCCAGATTGCGGCGGGAGATGTCCAGGCTGGACATGAGCAGGTAACTGCCGGAGGTGGTCTGGGTCAGGTTGATGATCTGCCGCACATAGCCCGGATGCACGTTGGGCCCGATGAGCAGCAGGCTGGACTGGGTCAGGCTGCCGCCGCTCTTGTGCATGGAGACGGACGCCATGTCCGCCCCCGCTGCCATGGCCGACACCGGCAGGCCGTTGCCGAAGTAGAAGTGGGTGCCGTGGGCCTCGTCGGCAAGGCAGAGCATCCCGGCGTCGTGAGCCATCTTGACGATGGCCCGCAGGTCCGAGCAGATGCCGTAGTAGGTGGGGTTGTTCACCAGCACGGCCACCGCGTTGGGGTGCTCCTTGATGGCCTTTTCCACCTGCTCCCGCTTCATGCCCAGGGAGATGCCCAGGCGCTTGTCCACCTCCGGGTTCACATAAACCGGCACCGCGCCGCACAGCACCAGCGCGTTCAGCACGCTGCGGTGCACGTTGCGGGGCAGGATGATCTCATCGCCCCGCTTGCAGGCGGTGAGCACCATGCTCTGCACACTACTGGTGGTGCCGCCCACCATTAAAAAGGCATGGGCTGCGCCAAAGGCGTCGGCGGCCAGTTCTTCTGCTTCCCGGATGACCGACACCGGGTGGCAGAGGTTGTCCAGCGGCTTCATGCTGTTCACGTCCACGCCCACGCACTGCTGGCCCAAAAAGGCGGTCAGCTCCGGGTTGCCCCGGCCTCGCTTGTGGCCGGGCACATCAAAGGGCACCACACGCATCTGCCGGAACCGCTCCAGCGCTTCGTAAATGGGCGCGCGGCGCTGGTCCAGCCGGAACCGTGTACGGTTCTCACTCATCTTTTTTTCCTCCGTCCCTGGTTCCAAGACAAACAAAAAAGCGCAGGTGCCGCACCAAAAAGTGCAGACCTGCGCTTGGAAAAAAGCCATTTTTTGCGCGGAGAAAGCCCCCGGACAAGATGTGCCGGAGCCACGGGCCGCGTTTCAGCATGATCCAAAAAGACGGGATGATGAGAGTCTATATAGCAATTCTGCTTTTACTGCTCTTTATTGACCGTTTCACATTGACCGTTTCACAAGTCTGCGCACTGGCTGCACAATTTCATGGTTGTAAAGGAACCAACTTATAAAATTTGAGCTTCTAACTCAATCAATAATGGCGGCTTGCACCGCCGGTCGGCAGTGGACCCGGCTGTCCGTATGGCCTTAGCCCCGCTGGGCGGTCCATGGGAAAATTGCTTTGAAAAGACCCTGTTCTGCGTCGTCTCTCAAAATCATCTGTGATTCTATCATGCGCATTGGCAGTTGTCAATGCTTTTTGACAAAAAATGTTCAGCGCCGCTGCTGCCCCAGCCACTGCCAGAGCGCGGTGCCTGCGGCGTCGGCACACTGGCCGTTGAAAAAGTAGATCCAGCTCCAGTCGCCCTCGTGGCAGTACAGGGTGCCCAGGCGGTTACGGTGCAGCGTTTTCTGAAAAAAGAAAAGCAGCCCGGAATCGTTCGATTCCAGGCTGCTTCGGATGCCGGTGGTGGGGGTCGAACCCACACGTGTTATTAGCACAAGGGATTTTGAGTTTTTATCCGCATCTTCCATCTGGTGTCATCCAGTGATATCTAGTG